>ENA-OQHR01000016-OQHR01000016.1-human-gut-metagenome-genome-assembly--contig:-NODE-16-length-161453-cov-6.309953_pt1 | contig 161453 bp, 109 predicted proteins | sample MGYA00242566_ERZ504725 | MGnify/ENA primary metagenome ERZ504725 (study PRJEB26092, sample SAMD00036217) | human gut metagenome | host: Homo sapiens | study: EMG produced TPA metagenomics assembly of... | reverse complement strand
CCACAAAATGTACCAGGTCTTAATCGAGCATAAAAATTGGACTAGGTCGACCCAACCACAAGTAATGGACTAATGCATTAAAATGTTTCCAGCAGTTTGTAGCCACGACCGATGAGGAAAGTGGCAGTTTCCGGTTCGTTGGTTTTGAAAACTACTACCGGCTTAACGTTATCACGGTTAAAGGAAATATACAGATAGGAAATGTCGATGTTGGCACCGTGGATAGCGGAAAGAATTCCGTCCAGATAACCCGGAGTATCGTCCATCTCCACGGCAATAACCTTGTCCTGACGGCATTGGTAGCCTTCTGCCTTCAGCACCTCGATAGCAGTTTCTGCCTTGTCCACAATCAGGCGCACAATGCCGAATTCCGCGCTGTCATTGGCCAGCATGGTGTAAATATTGATATTGGCTTTAGCAAGAATGGTAGTGATTTTGAACAAACCACCCTCATTGTTTTCGGTGAATAAAGAAACCTGGTTCAGCATATGTAAAAATCCTCCCTAAATTATCATAAAGCGGGCTGTACTGTTGTCAGTTTTTGCTTGCTTAATAAAAGATTATAGCACAAACTTTGATGAGAAGAAAGAGGCTTTTGTAAAGTTATCTTTACCTGACGCAAGCTATTGTGAAGTGAAAGAGGACAAAAATAATATTTGTTTTTGTTTTGAAAGAAGCTAATAACAGGTTTTGGGGTTAAGGTTGATGCTTGCTAACCATTTTAATCTTTAGCGTAAATGTTTCAGTAGACTTCTGGTTGAAACGAATAAAGATTTCAAATTACTTGATTTTTCGTATGAAAGTGCTATAATAATTCTTAAAATATATGAACAAACATCGAAGTGTTTGCAAGAAGGCGGAGGTTGATTGTATGGGTATGAAGAAATTATTAGCAGTTTTATTCTCGGCTTTACTGCTTGTAGGCGTTGCAGGCTGCGGCGGCAACAATGCGCAACAGGGCGCGGTAACACAAAAGGTTATGAACGCCAAAACCAAGCAGGATTTTGAGCCTGTAACAGAAATTAAGGAAGGACGCAAAAATGTCTATGCTGTGCTCAAGGTTATGAAGGGTAACTACTGGGAAGAAGTTATCCGCGGTATTAAGGACGGTGCAGCCAAGGCTGACGTTAACGTTTATGTAGGCGGCGTTATGAAGGACGGCGACTGGGAGCTGCAACGCGATATGGTCAAAGAGCTTCCCAGCAAAAAGGCGGACGCAGTTATTCTTGCTCCGGCGGACAGCTCCAATATGACTGCAAGTGCGAAAACACTGCGTGAGCAGAAGCTGCCGGTGTTTTTGGTTGATACCGCGTTGAGCAGCAATGATTATGATGCAGCCTTCCTTACCAACAATCTCGAAGCAGGTGCCGAGGTTTGCCAGCAAATGGTGGAGCAGATGAAGGCTAATGGTGTGAAGGAATCTGAGGAGGCAACAGTTCTGGTACATGTCAGCACCTTGGCCAGCACTACGATTGCCGACCGCTTGAACAGCATTATGGCAAACTGGGGAAAATTTGCTCCTGCAAGCTGGAAAATCGAACATGATTATATTATTAACTACGGTGATGAAGCGGGCGCAGTTAAGCTGGTTGCCGAAAAAATCAAAAACACTCATAATGTTAAAGGCATTATTGCCTGCAACAACGGCTCCACCAATGCAACTGTGGAGGCTGTAATGGCTGCAGGTCGCAAGGATGTTGCCGTTACCGGTTTTGACCTTGGCAAAAAGACTTTACTGGGCTTGGAGGACAAGAACTATAGTATTGCCGTTGCCGTACAGAATCAGTACAAAATGGGCTACGAGGCTGTGATGGCTGCCGCTGCTGCGGCAAAAGATGGCAGCAAGCCTGCACAGAAGCTGGTAAATACCGGTATCCGTATGGCAGATAAAAACAATTATAAAAAATAAATAACAAAAAAGCTTAAGAGCCTTCTGCTTCTGACGGGAAATCCGCCTGGTGCAGAAGGCTTTTGTAGTATTTGCTTAAATATATGAGGAAGCCTGTGCAGAGAATTTGTTTTTTCCTGTAGTAATGTGTTATAATGAACTATTGGAATAGCTACAAGGAGGAACAAAAATGGCTAAGTTAAAAATAGTGATTGCCGGCGCTCCGGTGCTGCGTGAGGTGGCTCAACCGGTAGAGCGTATAGATAAAAAATTGCAGCGTCTGCTGCGCGATATGGCAGAAACAATGTATGCGGCCGACGGCGTGGGGCTGGCAGCACCGCAGGTGGGTGTAAGCAAGCGCGTTGTAGTTATCGACGTAGGCGAGGGTCTGTATGAGCTGATTAACCCTGAGATTGTTAAACGTGAGGGCAAGGTGTTGGGCAGCGAAGGCTGTCTTTCCGTGCCTGATTATGAGGGCGAGGTAGAGCGCTCCGAATATGTAGAATGCGAATTCACCGACAAAACCGGTCAACGCATGCTGCTTTCCGCAAGTGGTCTTTTGGCTATCTGCATTCAGCATGAGCTGGACCATCTGGACGGCATTCTGTTCATCGACAAGGCTAAAACCATTTCGCCTAAGCAGAAGGAAAATCCCGAGGATGCTGTAAGATAAATCCTGAGCGGGATACGAAAAAAAGATATACGGAGGAAAACAAATGCGTATAGTATTTATGGGAACACCGGATTTCGCAGTCGGCAGCCTGCAGGCGCTGTGCGAAAGTGGCAAGCATGAAATTCTGGCAGTAGTAACTCAGCCGGACCGTCCGAAGGGACGCGGCAACAAGCTGCTGCAGACACCTGTTAAGGAATATGCGCTGGCGCAGGGACTGACTGTTTACCAGCCGCAGAAGGTAAAAACTCCTGAATTTGTTGAGCTGCTGCACGAGCTGCAGCCGGAGCTGATTGTAGTAGCTGCCTTCGGCCAGTTTTTGAGCAAAGAAATTCTGGAGCTGCCGAAATACGGCTGCATCAATGTGCATGCATCGCTGCTGCCGAAGTATCGCGGTGCGGCGCCGATTCAGTATGCCATCATCAAGGGCGAAAAGGAATCGGGTGTAACGATTATGCAGATGGATATCGGTATGGATACCGGCGCAATGCTGGATAAGGTAGTAGTGCCTATTGCAGAAAATACCACGATGGGCGAGCTGCATGACGCTCTGCGTGAGCAAGGTGCGGCGCTGCTACTCGAGGTTATCGACAAGATTGCGACAGGTACTGCTGTTGCGGAGCCGCAGGATAACGAGCAGGCCACCTATGCGACACTTCTCGACCGCAGCATGGAGCATATCGACTGGAGCAAAACGGCGCAGGAGGTACACAACCTCATCCGTGGCTTCAACCCTGCACCCAGCACCTTTACCAAGCTGCCGAACGGCAAGAGCCTGAAAATCTGGGGCAGCAAAATGACTGACAAAAGCAGTGCTGCTGCTGCCGGTACCGTTATCGAAACCGGCAAGCACAGCTTCTTTGTTGCTTGCGGTGAGGGCGTACTGGAAATCACCGAGGTACAGCCCGAATCCAAAAAACGTATGCCGGCGCAGGTTTTCCTGAACGGCCGCGGCGTACAGGAGGGCGACCTGCTTGCCTGAAGCAGGCTGTGATTTGAAGGAGTAATCTTTTAATGAACGAAGATAGTGTATTTAAGCCCAAAAAACGTATATTTATGGCTCTGACCTCCATCAGCGCCGTATTAGGTGCGTTGATGTTTTATGTGGTCTGGAAGGTAACCTTTCCGGGACTTTATGAAATCAGCCGTTTTCTGCCGATAGTCTTCGGCTTTTTCGGCGTACTTATAGTGTTGGCGATGCTCAGCGGCGTTCTGGGAATTGTTATGGCGCTGTTGGGAATACCGGTACTCAAGATTTTGTATTTTTGGGCGTGGAAGGCGATTAATATTCTTTTCCCCTTTGCGGTAGTACTGGGACGCTTGTTCAACATTCCCCGTGACCGCATCGAGCAGTCCTTTATCGAGGTCAGCAACAATCTGGTGCTGCAGCATAAGGTGAAGGTGCCTGCCAACCGAATTATGATTTTAACACCGCATTGTATCCAGCTGGATACCTGCGTACATAAGATAACCCGTAATGTAGAGAACTGCCGCCAGTGCGGACGCTGCAGCGTAGGTGCTATGCTTGGGCTGGCGCACAAATATGGCTGCCATTTTGCCGTAGCTACCGGCGGTACGCTGGCAAGGCAGATGGTTAAGCAGGCAAGGCCGAAGGCTATTGTGGCCGTGGCCTGCGAGCGTGATCTGACCAGTGGCATTCAGGACGTGTTTCCTCTGCCGGTTCTGGGCGTTTTAAACGAGCGTCCCTTCGGTCCCTGCTTTAATACACGGGTAGATATTAATAAGCTGGAAGCAGCAATTTTAGCATTTATGGAAGATGATGAGGAAGAAGCAAAGCATGCGGAAGGAACAAAAAGCAAATTATCCTGAAAGCGCCCGCGGAGCAGCGGCGCTTTTGGTGCGTATGGTGTTGGAGGACGGCGCTTATACGAATATCGCGCTGAACCAGTATCTGCGCGGCAGCAGATTGAGCGACCTTGACAGAAGGCTGGCAACAGAGCTGGTATACGGCACGGTGAAGGCCAGCGGTACGCTTGACTGGTATCTGGCGCAGTGCGTCAGCCGTCCGCTGGATAAGGTGGCCGGTGATATTCTGGCGATACTGCGCATCAGTACCTACCAGCTGCTGTATATGACGCGAATTCCTGCGTCGGCGGCAGTAAACGAGGCTGTAAAGCTGGCGCGCTTGGTGAGCCATGAGGGCAGTGCCAAGTTCGTCAACGGCGTGCTGCGCGGTCTGCTGCGTAAGCAGGAGGCAGGCGCGTTCGTCCTGCCCGATGCCGAAAAGCAGGATGCCGATTATCTGTCACTGAAATACTACCATCCGCGTTGGCTGGTGAAGCGCTGGCTGGGACCGTGGGGACGCGGTGGCACCGAACGCCTGCTGGCGTTTGATAACGCGGCTGCGCCGGTTTGCCTGCGTGCCAATACGCTGGTGACTACGCGCGACAAGCTGTTGGCGGATCTGACGGAAATGGGTGCACAGGTGCGTGCTTCCGAATGGAGTCCTTATGGCATTGTGGCAGAGCATCTGCCGTCGCTGCATACACTTTTGGCGGCACTGCCGCAGCATTTTTACATTCAGGACGAAAGCTCCATGCTGGTAGCGCCGGTGCTGGCGCCGCAGCCCGGAATGCGCGTGCTGGATATGTGCAGCGCTCCCGGCGGCAAGGCAACACACGTGGCACAGCTTATGCAGGATAAGGGCGAAGTTATCGCCTGCGACATCCACGAACACAAGCTGGAGCTGATTGCCGAAAACGCTGCCCGTCTGGGCATGAAGAGCGTCAAAGCACTGCAGAACGATGCTCTGCAGCTGCGCAGCGAATGGCTGGGCGCGTTTGACAGAGTTTTGGTTGACGCACCCTGCTCCGGTCTGGGTGTGCTGCGCCGCCGTGCGGAAGCACGCTGGCGCAAGCAGCGTAAGGACTTGAAGCTGTTCCCGCCGCTGCAGCTGGCAATTTTAAAGAATGCCGCACAGTACGTGAAGGATGGCGGCACCATGGTTTACAGCACCTGTACGATTGAGCAGAGCGAAAACCATTATCTGGTAGAAGAGTTTTTAACGCAGCATCCCGAATGGCAACGTGTGGAATTTACGCATCCGTTGACGGGCGAACAGGTACAGGAGCTGCAGCTTCTGCCGCAGAATGACGGCATTGACGGATTTTATATCTGTAAGCTGATGAAAAAGCAGTAATATAGAGGTAAGAGAATGCAAGATGTTTTTGCTTTACCAATAGAAGAATTACAAGAATTATTTGCGGTGGCAGGTCTGAAAAAGTTCCGTGCCAAGCAGGTGTTTCAATGGCTGTACCAAAAGTCGGTCTTTGATTTTGCCGCTATGCACAACCTGAGCAAGGCTGATATTGCCGTGCTGCAGGAAAAATTTACCGTGCTGCCGCGCAGTCTGAAAATTTTGCGTGAGCAGAATTCTTCCGACGGCATGACGAGCAAGCTGCTCTTGGGCTTGCCGGACGGCAATTCGGTAGAAACTGTTCTGATGCACCATGATTACGGCTACAGCGTGTGCGTTTCTAGCCAGGTCGGCTGCGATATGCACTGCGCCTTCTGCGCCAGCGGCCTGAAGGGCGCTGTACGCAATCTGACGGCGGCAGAAATCGTGGCTCAGGTTTACCTGTTCAACGAGCGCCTGCGTGAGCAGGGAGCGATGGTGAGCAGAGTGGTGGTTATGGGCAGCGGTGAACCGATGCTGAACTTTGACAGCGTTTTGCAGGCGCTGGATTTTCTGCACCGCGAGGACACCTGCAACATGAGCTACCGCAATATGACGCTTTCTACTTGTGGCATCATTCCGGGTATTAAACGTCTGGAGGAGCAGGGCAAGCCGATAAATCTGGCAATTTCGCTGCATGCTGTCAAAAACGAGCTGCGTACAGCACTGATGCCTGTCAACAAGGGCTATCCTTTCGTGGATGTGCTGACAGCTGCCGAAAGCTACAGCAAAGCCAGCGGCAGGCAGATAACTTATGAATATATTCTGTTGAAGGGAAAAAATGACAGTCCGCAGGACGCGGAGCTTTTGAGCAATTACCTGCGCTATAAGCAGGCATCCGTTAATCTGATACCGGCCAACCCGGTACCGGAGCAGGGCTTTGAGCGTCCATCCAAAGCGGCAGTAGAACGCTTTTTGCGCATCCTGCAGAAAAACAGGATTAACGCTACCGTTCGTAAGGAGATGGGCAAGGATATTGATGCGGCCTGCGGTCAGCTGCGGGCTAAATTTGCCAAGGAACAGGAGCAAAAATAATGCAGGTAATCAGCAGAACCCATGTGGGCCTGGTCAGAGAGAATAATGAAGATGCGCTGCTGGTGCGCGAGCCCTCTCTTTTTGCCGTTGCCGACGGCATGGGAGGCTATGCGGCAGGTGAAATTGCCAGCAGGTCTACTATTAAAGCCTTTGAGGCTGCAACACACAGCCTGCGCCATGAGCAGGAGGAACAGAATATCCGTAAGGTTATGCTGGAGGCCTTTGATAAGGCCAATACGCACGTTTATAAAATGGCGGTGAGCAACGAAAGCTATTCCGGCATGGGAACGACGATGACGGCGCTTTATCTGCCGGGGGACGGCCACGGCTACTGCTGCCATGTAGGCGACAGCAGACTGTATCTGTTCCGCAACGACAAGCTGGAGCAGCTGACGCATGACCATACACTGGTAGCAGATTTAAAGGAACAGGGAAAAATCACGGACGAGGAAGCCTTTGTACATCCGCAGCGCAATATTTTGCTGCAAGCCCTGGGTGTCGAGGAAACGGTAAAGGCCGATTTCTTTAGCTTCCGTCTGCAGGAGGGTGATAGGCTGCTGCTGTGCAGCGACGGTCTGTCCGACATGCTGCGTGCTGCCGAAATCAGCCAAATCATCGGCTGCGCCGATCCGGAGCAGGCTGCGGACAAACTGCTGGAGCAGAGCCTGGACAACGGCGGACGCGATAACGTGTCCCTGATTCTTATTGATTTAACTACGCAGGGGGAGGAAAGCTGTAATGGATAAAAATGGCAAGACCATCTTGAACGGACGCTATGAGATTATTCGTCCGATTGGCTATGGCGGTATGGCCGAAGTCTTTTTGGCCCACGACCAGCTTTTGGACCGTAATGTAGCCGTAAAAATGCTGCGCGACCAATTCCTTGAGGATAGCGAGCTGCTGGAGCAGTTCCGCCGGGAGGCAAAATCCGCGGCGCGTCTGGTGCATCCGTATATCATCAATATTTATGATGTTGTTTCGGAGGGCAGCAACCAGTATATAGTTATGGAATATGTTGACGGTGTGACGCTGAAGGAATATATGCAGGAGCACAAGCTGAGCCTGAATACCGTTCTCGAAATCGCCGTACGTCTTGCAGATGCGCTGCAGCATGCTCATAGCCATAATATTATTCACTGTGACATCAAGCCGCAGAATATTTTAATAGATAAAAATATGAATCCTAAAATTGCCGATTTCGGCATTGCCAAAATGGTTACCAACCAGACAATGGTTTATTCCAAATCGGTAATGGGTTCTGTGCATTATATTTCGCCGGAGCAGGCCTGCGGCGGTAAGATTACTGCCAGCAGCGATGTCTATTCCTTGGGCGTAGTACTCTTCGAAATGCTTACGGGTGAGGTTCCCTACGTCGGTACTACGGCTGTTTCGGTTGCCATGATGCATGTAGAAAAGCCGGTGCCGCAGCTGAAGGACTATATGGACGAGGTTCCCGAGGGTATGCAGGATATTATGGACAAGGCGTTGGCGAAACGCTGTGAGGACAGATACGCTAACGCCGGACAGATGCGACGCGATTTGCTGAACCTGAAGATGAAGCTCTTCCCGTTCAGCAGCGAGGATTATCATCAGGAGCTGGGCACAGTGAAGCATAATGGTAATGTCGTTGATACGCGTGATGACGGTGCTACGGTGATTATGAAGCCGGTGCGCAGCGAGCTGCCGCCGAAGCAGGTAACTCCGGCTGTAACACAAGAGCCGGAAAAAATTCAGGAAAAGCAGGAAGCAATGCCTTCCGGAAAAACAGGGGATGAAAAACCGGTGGTTAAGAAAAAGCTGAATTATACCAAACTGATAGTAATGATTACTGCTGCGGTAGTAGCAATTTCGCTGGTAGCGCACTTTATCTTCAACCGCAACCTGGCGGAAATTGAAGTGCCTAATGTTACCAATATGACGGTAGTAGAAGCACAGAAGCTGCTGGAGGAAAAGCAGTTTAAGGTAGAGTTAGAGGAAAAATACGGCGACCCCGATAAGTTTAAGCCCGGTACTGTTATGGAGCAGTCCCCAAAGGCCGGCGAAAAACGTAAGCAGGGCAGCCTTATTATCCTGACCATCTGTAAGGGCGCGGAGCTGAAGGCTGTGCCTGATGTTACAGGCATGTCGCTCTCGAAGGCGGAGCAGCAGCTGCAGGCCGCAGGCTTTAATGTCGGCAAGGTGACGCGCAAGCATGTGGACGGCGGCAAAATCGGCGCTGTTCTCAGCCAGTCGCCGAAGGGCTTGGACAAGGCTCCTAAGGGAACTGGCATCGACCTGGTAATTAACGAAGGCGATAAGCCGGTACCGGATATTATCGGCAAATCTGTTGACGAAGCTAAGGGTATGCTGGAGCAGGCAGGCCTGAAGCTTGGTGAAATCAAAAAGGTTCAGGATGCCAGTGCCAAAAAGAATGTAGTTCTGGCCTGCAACCCTGGTGTAGGCAGTAACCTTAACGACGGCGCGGCAGTAGCAATTACCGTAGCTGCCGGCGGCGATAAGAAGAGCGCCTACGTTGACTTTGTCGTACCGAGCGGCAAGCCTGCCAACGTACGCATTGTGCTGACGGATGACAACGGCACGGCAACGCTGTACAGCGGTACACAAAACGGCAGCGTGCGTCTGCGTCAGAAGGTGGAATATGCAGGCAATGCCAAGGTTCAGTTCATCTGTGACGGCAAGCTCATTTCCGAAAGGAACCTGTAAACATGGCAGAGCTGCAGGGCAGAGTCCTGAAAAATTATAACGGCTATTATTACCTTAAGGTAGAAGGCGAAAGCGAGCCCTATACTTGCAAGGTAAAGGGAAAAATGAAGAAAAACCGTTTTTCGCTGGCAACAGGCGATATTGCCGGCTTTGAGGTAAGCAGCAGCGAAAAACGCGAGGGGATGATTACCGGCGTGCTGCCGCGCAGAAACTTTCTGCCGCGTCCCACGCTGGCCAACCTGGATTTGTTTGTGGCAGCCTTTGCCTGCGCTGCGCCAGATTTCAGCTTTCTGCTGGCAGATAAGCTGCTGGCGCTGGCAGAGCTGGCGAAAATTCCTGCGATTTTGGTGCTCAACAAGGAGGATAACGCTCCTGCGGGCCTGATTGAGCAGGTGAAGGCTGTTTATGAGCCTATCGGTTACGAGGTTGATACTCTGTCGGCACAGAACGGTACCGGCGTGGAGGCTCTGCGTGAGCGTCTGCGTGGTAAAATCTGCGCTTTTGGCGGACCTTCGGGCGTAGGCAAATCGTCGACCATCAACGCTATCGACAGCAGCGTGGATCTGCGCACGGGCGAGGTTAGCGAAAAAATCGGCCGCGGCAAGCATACTACACGCTATGCACAGCTGCTGCCGTTCGACGAAGGCTATATTGCGGACACTCCGGGCTTCGGAAATCTGCTGCTGGAGGGACTGACATCTGAAATGGTGCTGGCCTCCTTCCGTGAGTTTGCCGATTATGAGGCAGGCTGCAGGTTCTGTCCCTGTACGCATACGCACGAGCCTGTCTGCGGTGTAAAGGATGCTGTGGCTGCAGGAAAGATTTCTGCCAGCCGTTATGAATCATATTTGACAATGTTAGCAGAGGTAAAACTGCTGCAAGAGAAAGAGGGAAGAAAATGATGATTAAAGTTGCTCCATCAATTTTATCTGCAGATTTTGCATATCTGGCGGACGAAATCAAAAAAATTGAAGCTGCCGGTGCCGACTGGGTACACATCGATGTTATGGACGGCCAGTTTGTACCTAACCTGACCTTCGGTGCTCCTGTAGTGAAAAAAATCCGTAAGGTAACCGACCTGTTTTTCGACTGCCATCTGATGGTAGAAAATCCGGAAAAATACATTGCCGATTTCAAGGCTGCCGGTGCCGACCAGATTGTTGTGCATGTAGAAACCACCAAGCATCTGCACCGCTGCATCCAGCAGATTAAGGCTGAGGGCATGAAGGCCGGCGTTGCACTGAACCCTGCTACCAGCCTGAGTACGGTAGAAGAAATTCTGCCTTACGTTGACATGGTACTGCTGATGACCGTTAACCCCGGCTTCGGCGGCCAAAGCTTTATTGAAGGCGTAGTGCCGAAGATTGAGCGCCTGCATGCAATGATTACCGAGCGTGGCCTGAATGTGGATATTCAGGTTGACGGCGGCGTTAACGCCGAAACCTCCAAGCTGGTGAAGGCTGCCGGTGCCAACGTATTGGTAGCAGGCTCCTATGTTTACGGCGCTGAGGATACCGCTGCCGCTATTGCCAGTCTGAAATAGTATTCAGAGATTATTGAACAGTAAATAGTGGTCGGAGAATAAGAAAAACCGTCCTTTCCCGCTATCTGCAAAAATGCAGACAGGGAAGGACGGTTTAATTTTGCTTTTTGTATTATCTTTTTTCGCTATCGTTGGCTTTTTGCCAGATATACCACACTGCGAGCGAGCGCCAGGGACGCCAGCTTTCTGTTAGTGTATTGATTTTGCCGCGTTTGGGGATTTCGTTAAGATTGAGCATTTTCTGCAGCTCTTTTTTGAAGATGAAGTCAGCGCTGGGAACAACGTCTGTGCGGCACAGAGCCAGCAGCAGAAACATTTCGATGGTCCATTGGCCGAGGCCGCGGATTTGCATCAGCTGCTTGGTAATCTGGCTGTCGGTCATATCATCGAACTTATCCATGGTTACGCTGCCGTTGATCACTGCTTCGGCAAAGCTGCGCAGGTAATCCACCTTTTGCTTAACAAGACCGATGCTGAGCAGGTCCTCGGCGGAAGCAGCAAGCACTGCCTGCGGTGTAATAGGATTGCCGGTGAGGCCTTCGAGCTTTTTCATCAGCTGCTGGCTGACATCAGGCGGCAGCTGTTGGGCAATAATGCCGGTCAGTAATATAGTAAAATAAACCTCTTTAGATTTTGGTTTTAACGGACAGGGCGAATAACGGTCAACTAACGGGGCGAGCTCTGGAACGTTTTCACGCAGATAGCGGTCACCGACGGACCAATCTGGGGTTTGGCACATAAGCATCCTCCTTTTATTTACTTCATTACAATATTATAATACGAAAACGGCGGTTAGACAAACGAAAAAATGCGAAATAATAGCAATAAAAGCAGTTTTCTATGAACGAAGTCTTTTGGATTTGCTTTTTCTTTAAATCATGAAGAAAAATAAAAAACGGCGGCAACGCAGATTAATATTTGCACTTTTTTCTTCAAAGCTGTATAATTAGTCTGATTGACAATCTATATTTGTAATTAAAATGTAAGGAGACGATGAAATGTCTGAAGTCAGAGTAAGATTTGCTCCCAGTCCTACTGGGTATTTACATATTGGTGGTGCGCGTACTGCGCTGTTTAACTGGCTTTTTGCCCGCAAAATGGGCGGCAAGCTGATTCTGCGTATCGAGGATACCGATATTGAACGCCTGAAAGAGGATTCCGTAAGCCAAATCCTTACCAGCCTGAAATGGTTGGGCATCAACTGGGATGAAGGCCCGGAGGCCGGCGGCGAATACGGTCCTTACTATCAGTCCGAGCGCTTTGATATTTACAAAAAATATGCTCAGCAGCTGCTGGACGAAGGCAAAGCATACTACTGCTTCTGCACTACCGAGGATTTGGCTGCACAACGCGAAAAACAACGCGCTGCTAAGCAACCGTTCCGTTATGCACGTACCTGCCGCGATATTCCGGCAGAAGAGGCTAAAGCACGCATTGCTGCAGGCGAACCGTATTCCATCCGTATCAAGATTCCTGCCGAGGGCAGCATCACCGTTCATGACCTGATTCATGGCGAAGTTACCTTTAACATGGACCAGTTCGACGATTTCGTAATTGTAAAATCCAACGGTATTCCTACCTATAACTTCGCTGTTTGTGTCGATGACCATCTGATGGGCATGACTCACGTACTGCGTGCCGAGGAGCATCTTTCCAACACTCCGAAGCAGCTGCTGGTTTACAAAGCACTGGGCTGGGAACCGCCTAAGTTCGGTCATATGCCGATGATTCTGGCTATGGACCGTTCCAAGCTGAGCAAACGCCACGGTGCAACCTCCGTTGAAGAATTCCGCAGCCAAGGCTACCTGCCGGAAGCTATCATCAACTATCTGACTCTGCTTGGCTGGGGCCCCGGCGATGAACGCGAAATCTTCACTCTGGAAGAAAGCGTTAAGCTGTTTGAGCTGGAGCAGATGAGCAAAAAGGCTGCTATTTATGACACCAAAAAGCTCACCTGGATGAACGGACAATATTTGTCCGAGCTGCCGCTGGAAAAAATTCTGCCGGATGCTAAGCCCTTCTTCGTTAAAGACGGCCTGGTAACCGAAGAATGGTTCAACGATGCTGCCAACGAAGCATACTTTGAAAAGCTCGTAGACGTTGTACGTGTACGCGTTAAAACTCTGCAGGAGGTTGCCGATGCTTCCACTTACTTCTTCAAGGATGTTGAAGAATATGATGAGAAGGGTGTAGCTAAGCACTTCAAGGCAGAAAATATTCCTGTACTGGAGCAATGCATTGCAGCAATTAAGGCTGATGATGTATATGACCTGGCTTCTACCGAAGCAGCTTATAATAAGATTGCTGCCGACAACGGTCTGGCTCTGGGCAAGGTTATCCATCCGACTCGTCTGGCTCTGACCGGACGCACCGTAAGCCCCGGTATGTTTGACGTTATGGTTCTGTTGGGCAAGGAAAAAACTCTGGCACGTCTGGAAAAGGCTGTTGAGTTCATTAAAAGTTTATGATTGTAAAATAGCGATTGGCGGCTAGTTTTGGCGCGATTGCTTTAATTAAGCAGGAGGGCTTTCTTCCTGCTTAATTTTTACCAAGAGATTCAAGGCTTGGAAAATGTTTTTTGGAAAGGAGCTGCAGGCTATGAAAATCCTGTTGACAACATTATTGTGCTTATGTTTATCTCTGCCGGTATTGGCAGACCAGCAGACTACGGTGCTTACCGAACAGACCTCTGTCGGCAAGGCAACGGCAACGCTGCCTTATATCGACGGCAGTAATTCCGCTGAGCTGGAAAAACAGGCCAACGCATTGGTGCGCGATGCTGCAGCTAAGCTGGTCAAGGAGGTAGGCGGTCAGGGAAGTGTAACCTATAAGGTGATGCTGAACCGTCCGAGTCTGGTGAGCCTGCTGCTGGAGGCAGATAATGGCGGACGCAAGGCATATGCCGGACTGAATCTTGATTTGACTACCGGCAAGGAGTTCGAGGTTACGGATTTCTTTGTCGATAATGATAACGTAAAGGCAGCTTTGGGCAATTATGATAATGTGCTCTTCGGCGAAGAGGGCTTGTTTGTGCGCAGCAAGAAAAATGCTGCCTACAGCAGCTTTGTGCCCTACAGGGATGTAGTTACCTCTCTGCGCATCGGCGAAGCGGGACGCTTGCTGCAGCTGGCGAAAATTACCGATAAGGCTGCAGGCAAAACACTGCGTCTGCCTGCAAGCGGACTGATGGCGCTGAAGCTGGACAGCAATCCTTCCACCGGCTACGGCTGGCAATTTGCCTGCAGCTCACCGGCAGTAAGCAAGGTAGGCAGCTCGTTTACCATTCCGCGTGGTGACGAGGAAAGAATGGGTGCGTCCGGCGTTGAAATTCTGGTGCTGGCAGTTACCAAGCCCGGTACCTACAATATCCGCATGGATTACAAGCGCTCTTGGGAAAAAATGAGTCTACAGAGCTTTAACTTTACAGTTATCGCAGAATAAGCTAGAGGATGTGTTTATGGAAAAAGCATCAGTTTCTGTAAAAATATATAATAGTACCTATGCATTAACGACCTCTGCTTCCGAAGAACAGGTGCTGAAAATAGCAGCAGAGGTAGACAGAAGAATGCAGGAGCTGGCAGAAAGCAAAAAGCTGCTGCAGACAGATAAAATCGCCATCTGGACGGCGCTCGATCTGGCTGCAGACAGACTGGAGCTGCAGGAAAAATGCGTTGCTCTGAAACAGGAAATGCAGCAGCAATCCGTGGAAGCGGAGCAAAAAATGCAGGAAAAATGCGCTGCGATGGAGCAGGAGCTGCAGCAAAAGTGCGCAGCAGCAGAGCAGAAAATGCAGGAAAAATATGCTGCGCTAGAGCAGGAAATGCAGCAAAGAAATGCTGTGCTGGCAGAAGAGCTGCAAAGCCTGCAGGCCAGATATGACAGACTGCTGGCAGCAGTGCGTGAAAGGTAGATAACATATGGAAAAGAAAACAATAGAACTGCTTGCTCCCGCAGGCAGCTGGGAAGCATTGGAGGCAGCGGTAAACGCCGGCGCCGATGCTGTATATATGGGCGGTAAAGCCTTTGGCGCACGTGCCTATGCCAGCAATTTTGATGAAGAGGAAATGGCGAAGGCGGTGTATTTTGCGCATATGCACCATGTGCGCCTGTATATTACCGTCAATACTTTGGTTGATGACAGCGAGCTGGAGGCTTTATCCGCTTATCTGCTGTTTTTGAATAACGTGGGTGTAGACGGACTCATTGTGCAGGATTTGGGCGTTATCCGCCTGGCGCAGAAAATTGTGCCGGAGCTGCCGCTGCATGCCAGCACGCAGATGAGCATTACCAACAGCAGCGGTGTAGACTTCGCTATGGGCGCAGGCATGGAGCGCAGCGTATTGGCGCGCGAGCTGAGCCTGAAGGAAATCGGCGCAGCCTGCAGCCGCGGCAGTGAGATTGAAACCTTTATTCACGGTGCTCTGTGCGTCTGCTACAGCGGTCAATGCCTGATGAGCAGTCTTATCGGCGGCCGCAGCGGCAACCGCGGGCGCTGTGCCCAGCCTTGCCGTTTGCCGTATAAGCTGCTCAACGCGAAGGATGAGGATATGCTGCAGGGCAAGGATGCAGGCCAGTATCTGCTGAGCCCCAAGGATATGAACACCTTGAGCATTTTGCCGCAGCTGATTGACGCAGGCGTTGTGTCCTACAAAATCGAAGGACGCATGAAGCGCCCCGAATATGTTGCGGTAGTAGTAGATGCTTACCGCCGTGCGATTGACAGCTATCTTGCCGGTGACTACAACGTGCCGGAGGAGGATTTGGCGAATATCGAGCAAATCTTCAACCGTGACTTTACCACCGCTTATCTGGAGCGTCGTCCCGGACGCACGATGATGAGCGACCGCCGTCCCAACAACCGCGGTGTGCTTATCGGCCGTGTAGCTAAGCTGGACAAAAACCGCAATAAGGCAGTTATTAAGCTGGATAAGGAGCTGCATCTGGGCGATGGCTTGGAGTTCTGGGTAAGCGTTGGCGGACGTGTGGGCACCACCGTTACGGATATGCTGTGCGGAGGCAACAGTGTGCAGAGCGCTGCCCCCGGACAGCAGGTAACGATTGATGTGCCTAACGGAGTACGCTTGAATGACCGTGTTTTCCGTACTCTCGACAGCAGACTGATGAGCTATGCGCAGCAGTTCTTCGGATCGGATGCCAAAAAACGCATTCCGGTGGATGCCGTTGTTACTGCACGTCTGGGCGAGCCAATGACCGTTACGCTGACGGATGATGAAGGAAACGTCGGCTACGGCGAAACCGATTTTATCGTAGAGGCAGCACGCAAGCGTGCGCTGGACGAGGCCGGTGTGCGTAAGCAGCTGGACCGCCTTGGTACGACAGAATATTTCCTGAACAGCCTGCTCTTTGAGCATGATGAAAATGTTATGGTGCCGATGAGCGAAATGAACGAAGCACGCCGTATGGCATGCGAGGCACTGGATGCTGCACGCCTAAGCGCTTTCGCTCCGGCGCGCACAGCGGTGCACAGCTTCAGCGAGCAATTAGTGCCGCAGGCACATAAGGCTAAACAGCATGAATCCGTTCTGGTAGTGCATTGCGACAGCGTTGAGAAGATCAATGCTGCGCTGCAGGCAGGTGCTGAACGCATTCTCTTTGGCGGTGACTGCTTCAATCATCAGCTGCCGTCAGAGGCGGATTATGCTAAGGCTGCCAAGCTGGTGCGCAAGGCAGGCCGTCAGCTGGCCTTTGCTACTCCGCGTATCATCAAGGAAGCACAGCTGGCATATTTCGATAAGCTCTTCACTCTGTGGGAAGAGCTGCAGCCGGATTTTGTTTATATCAATAACAACGGCCTGTGGCCCTTGGCGAAGAAGCATGCTGCGCTTAATTTGGTAGCAGACATGTCTTTGAATATTTTCAACAGCCAGACACTGCAGTTCTGGCAGGAGCAGGGCGCTGCAGGCGCAGTGCTCAGTCCCGAGCTGACAATGGCGCAGGTAGAGCATCTTGTGAGCGTCAGCCCGCTGCCGTTGGAGTGCATGATTCAAGGACGTTTGGAAATGATGGTTTCCGAATACTGTGTAGGCGGCAGCTTCCTGGGTGCGCTGGATAAGGGTGCCTGCAAGTTTAACTGTGCAGAGCCTTTATTCCTGGGCGACCGCAAGGATGCACGCTTCCCGATTGTGACGGACCAGTTCTGCCGTATGCATATTCTGAATGCGCATGAGCTTTCGATGACTGCCAATGTGCAGCATATGGCGGAAGCAGGTGTAGCAGCGCTGAGAATTGACGGCCGTGATTACGATGCGGCACGCTTGGGCGAGCTTGTGGCACTGTACCGCAAGATTCTCGGCGGTGCGGTGGAGGCACCGGAAAATCTGCCGGGTACTACAAGAGGCCACTATTTCAGAGGCGTAATGTAAAAGCAAATGTGAGCCTGCTAGCTGAATAAATTGAATAAGCCAAAGCCCCTGTCGGCAATTGCTGGCAGGGGCCTTTTGTCGCATGTACAATTTGTTTGTCTAAGCATTTTTATATGCTTAATTATAAAAATCAGAGATAGTTTTCAGGCTATAGAAATCATATGCAGCAGAAAAATTTGCCTGCATCTTTCCGTTCCTGCCTGATTTATGATATAATACTAAAGTTATAGAGAAAAAAGACCATAAGGTCAGAAGATAAAATTTAGAGGAAAAGAGGAATGTGATATGACAAATGGATTTGCAGCCTTAAAGGTTTGTGCCCACACCGTAGAGCAGCTTCAGAAAATGGGCATCAAAAAGCCGATGCCGGTACAGGAGCAGGCTATCCCGGCGCTGTTTGCCGGACGTGACGTAATTGCCCGTGCGCAGACAGGCACAGGCAAGACACTGGCTTTCCTGGTGCCGCTGGCAGAAAAAATCGATACTGCCAAAAGCTACGTGCAGGCTTTGGTAATTACGCCGACCCGTGAGCTGGCACAGCAGATTGCCACCGAAATGAAAAAAATTCTGGGCGAAAGCGATATCAAAGTGCTGGCTGTTACTGGCGGACGTGACTTTGAAACGCAAAAATATAAGCTGGAGGGACGCAGCCATGTATTGATCGGTACTCCCGGACGCTTGCTGGACCATATCCGCAAGGGCAACACCGACCTTGGCGGTGTGCGCTATCTGGTACTGGACGAGGTTGACGAAATGTTGCAGCAGGGCTTTATGGATGAAGCGCTGGAGCTAATTGCTATGACCGCGCCGGAGCATCAGACGATGCTTTGCTCCGCAACTCTGTCGGAAGAGGTGCGCAAGCTGGGACGCAAGCTGACGAAAAACTGCGCGCTGATTGATATCAATCCTGACCAGGCTACCGTTGAGAAAATCAAGCAAATTTGCCTGAAAACAACCGACGAATACAAGAATAAGGCTGTGGCAGCGCTCATTGACCGCCTGAATCCTTATCTGATGATTGTTTTCTGCATGAGCAAGGAGCGCACCAAGGAGCTGGGTGACTGGCTGGGCATGCAGGGCTACAACGTTGACGTGCTGCATGGCGAAATGTCTCCCGCCAAGCGCAAAACTGTTATGAAGGCCTTCCGGGATGCTAAGATTCAGATTCTTGTTGCCAGCGATCTGGCTGCCCGCGGATTGGACGTTGAGGGCGTAACCCATGTTGTAAACTACGATATTCCGCATGATGTCGACTGGTATGTTCACCGCATCGGCCGTACAGGACGTGCAGGCAATGAGGGCGAAGCAATTACGCTTTATACTGCCGACGAGGTTAAATGGTTGCGTAATATCGAAACCAAGCTGGGTATTCTGATGGAGCGCCAAAACCTGGAGGGTGGAGTTGTGGCACGTCGCGTCGCTGTGGCTGCCAAAAAGAAAAAGCCCGCAGGACCTAAGCGCGGACGTAATTCCGTTGTTGATAAGCGCAAGGCTCCCAAAACCGGCAGCAACCGCCGTCAGGGTGCTAAAAAAGGCAAATAAGCCTGCTTAGAATTATTAATAAAAATTATGGATGCTTCTCTTGCTTTACAGAGCAGCATCCATTTTTTTCTTGTGTTGCAGAAGAATGTAACTTATGAGCCTATGTACATTTTTTCTCTTTTCAAGTATAGAAAAAATATGGTAAAATAAAATGGAATAGGTATGCAATAAAAAGAGAACAGGAGGGCAGTATATGTTGACAATTCGTGAATATAAGCAGGCAGCAACTCTGGAGGAGGCATGGCAGCTGAACCAGAAGCGTCCTAACCGCGTGCTTGGCGGTATGCTGTGGATGCGCCTGAGCAAGGGCAATGTGCAGACAGCGATTGATTTGTCGGCTTTAGGCCTGGATACAATAGAGGAAACAGAAACAGAATTCCGCATCGGTGCGATGGTGAGCTTGCGCCGGCTGGAGCTGCATGCAGGCTTCACAGCTTACAGTGAGGGAGCAAATAAGGAGGCGCTGCGCCATATCGTAGGTGTGCAGTTCCGCAATCTTGCTACCGTAGGCGGCAGTGTGTTCGGACGCTTCGGGTTTTCGGATGTGCTGACCTTGCTTTTGATTATGGACAGCTATGTGGAATTATACAAGGGCGGTATTGTGCCGTTGGCAGATTTTGTGAATATGCCGTATGACAGAGATATTCTGGTGCGTGTTATCGTCAAAAAGACTGCAGCACATTACAGCTATAAATCCGTGCGTATCAGCAAAACCGACTTTCCGGTGCTGACCTGCGCGGCGGCGCTGACGCAGGAAGGCGTGCAGGTTGCAGTGGGCGCACGCCCGGCGAAGGCTGCGTTAGTGAAGGATGCAGAGCAGCTCGCAACTCTGCCTATGACTGCCGAGAAGGTGCAGGCCTTTGCGGAATATGCTGCAGGCTTACTGCCGACGGAAAGCAACCCGCGCGGCAGTGCTACGTACCGTACACACCTGATTAAGGTGCTGACAGCAAGATGTTTAACAGAACTGGGAGGTAAGGCCTGATGGAGATAACCTTAACCTTAAATGGCAAAAAGCTGACCCGTATGGTGGAGGCTGATACAGTTTTACTCGATTTACTGCGCAAGGAAGGCTGCTACAGCGTAAAGCGCGGCTGTGACACTACCAACTGCGGTTTGTGCACTGTATTTATGGATGATAAGCCGGTGCTTTCCTGTGCTGTTCTGGCAGCGCGTGCCGCCGGCCACAGCATCGTAACGATGGAGGGAATGCAGCAGGAGGCAGCGGAATTCGGTGCCTTTATTGCAGACCAGGGCGCGGAGCAGTGCGGCTTCTGCAACCCCGGCATGATTATGAACGCGATTGCGTTGCTGCGTGAAAACAGCGAGCCTACGGAAGCAGAAATCAAGGAATTTCTGGCAGGCAACCTGTGCCGTTGCTCCGGCTATGAAGGACAGCTGCGCGGAATTCAGAATTTCATTGCTTGGAAAAAAGCTCAGGCGCAGGCATAAGGAGGGGAGCTGCAGATGAAAATAGTTAACCAATCCTACCGCAAAAAGGATGCTATGCAGCTGGTTACAGGCCAGCCTGTCTACACCGATGATCTGGTACCTAACGATTGCCTGCTTGTCAAGGTGCTGCGTTCTCCGCATGCGAATGCAATTATTGAAAGCATCAACACCGCAATTGCAGCCAAGGTGCCTGATATCGAAGCAATTTATACCTGGGAGGACGTGGACCAGGACGGCGAGCGCTGCACCTATGCAGGCCAGACCTATCCCGAACCGAGTCCCTATGACCGCCTGCTGCTCGACCGTCATGTACGCTTTGTGGGTGACATTGTAGCGATTGTTGCCGGCAAAACAGAAAAGGCTGTCGACAAGGCGCTGTCTTTGATTAAAGTAAAATACCAGCTGCTGGACGCAGTGCTTGACTTCCGCACTGCGCTGGATAACCCTGTGCTCGTGCATCCGGAGGATACCTGGAAGGCTCACTGCCCGGTTGGTGCCGACAATAAGCGCAACCTGTGCGCCCATGAGGTTATCGAGGATGGCGAGGTTGATAAGATTCTGGCGGAATGCGATGTTGTTATCGACCAGACTACTCATACCAAGGCTGTACAGCAGGATATGATGGAGCCTTTCGTAACCTATTGCTCCATTGATACCTACGGCCGTCTGAACATCCTCAGCTCTACGCAGATAGTTTTCCATTGCCGCCGCATTATTGCGAACGCGCTGCATATCCCCAAAACCATGGTACGCGTGGTTAAACCGCGTATCGGTGGCGGCTTCGGCGCTAAGCAGAGCTGTGTAAGCGAAATGTATCCGGCCTTTGTTACCTGGAAAACCAAAAAGCCTAGTAAGATGATATTCTCGCGTTATGAATGTCATATAGCTTCCAGCCCGCGTCACGAGATGGAGGTGCGCGTGCGTCTTGGTGCTACTAAAGAAGGCAAAATCCGCGCGATTGATTTATATACTCTTTCCAATACCGGTGCTTACGGCGAGCATGGTCCCACGACCGTCGGCCTTTCCGGTCACAAGTCTATTCCTCTGTACCGTACCGAGGCCTTCCGCTTCGGCTTTGACGTAGTTTATACCAACCTGCAGGCTGCAGGCGCTTACCGCGGTTATGGCGCTCCTCAGGGTATCTTTGCCGTAGAGTCCGCTGTGAACGAGCTGGCAGCACGTCTGAAAATGGACCCGATTAAGCTGCGCGAGATGAATATTACGCGTGAGGGCGATATTATGCCTGCTTATTATGGTGCGCCCAACACAAGCTGTGCGTTGGACCGCTGCCTGGAGCAGGTACGCGAGATGAGCGGCTGGGAGCAGAAATTCCCGCTGCAGCAGCTGCCTGACGGCAAGGTACGCACGATGGGCGTGGCTATTGCAATGCAGGGAAGCTCCATTCCTTACTGCGACGTCGGCGGTGCTACCCTCAAAATTAACGACGAGGGACATTACACACTGCTGATCGGTGCTGCTGATATGGGCACTGGCTGCGATACCGTTCTGGCGCAGATGGCAGCAGAGGTTTTGGAATGTGATTACGATAACATTACCGTATTTGGTGCGGATACCGACGCGTCTCCTTATGATTCCGGTTCCTACGCATCAAGTACAACATATATTACCGGCAAGGCCGTAGAAATCTGTGCACAGCGTTTGCGCGGCAAGATTTGCCAGCTGGGCGCACGCCTGCTGGAATGCGGCACGGATCAGGTTGTCTTTGACGGACGCGAGGTGCGTGATACCGTCAGCGACAAGGCTGTAAGCCTCTTTGATATTGCCACCGCTTCTATGGTGAATAACGATATCGCTTTGGAAGAAACCGTGGAGCAGAACAGTGTACTGTCCCCGCCGCCGTTTATGGCCGGTGTGGCTGAGGTTGAAACCGACCTGCTGACAGGTGAGGCACAGGTTGTGAACTTCTACGCATCTGTTGACTGCGGTACTCCGGTTAATCCGCATCTGGCGAAGGTGCAGACCGAGGGCGGCATTCTGCAGGGCATCGGCATGGCTCTGATGGAAAACGTAACCTGCAGCCCCAAGGGACGTATTTACGAAAACTCCTTCATGCAGTACAAGGTTCCCTGCCGTGAGGATATCGGTCATATCTATGTTGACTTTGCCAGCAGCTATGAGGAAAGCGGTCCCTTCGGTGCCAAATCCGTGGGCGAGCTGGTAATCAACACTCCGGCTCCGGCGATTGCCGATGCAATTTATCAGGCAACCGGCAAACGCTTTATGACTTTGCCGATTACACCGGAAAAAATTGCTATGGGCGTTGATGAAGAATAAGATTTTAATAAGCTGAAAACAAATGTGGTTGCAAGACCACATTTGTTTTGACAGACGTTATTCTCGGGTGAGAGTGACGCGAGGGAATTGACTACATTTTGCTTCATTACTGAATTGAGCAATTAAAATATCGCAGAGTACAACCCTCAGTCATCGCCTACGGCGATGCCAGCTCCCTTTCAGGGAGCATATAAAAGTTAGAGTTTCAAAATACAATTATATCTCCCCTGAAAGGGGAGGTGGATGCGAGCATAGCGAGCAGACGGAAGGGTTGGGATACTCTTTGTTCACGCTTTGTAAACTAATTTCAATTCACGTAAAAAAGGACTACAATCATGTATGACCAATACAATCGCAAAATAGATTACCTGCGCATCTCCCTTACCGACCGCTGCAATCTGCATTGCCACTATTGTCAGCCGGAGATAAGCGAGCATGTGCCGCATAACGAAATATTGCGCTATGAGGAGCTTTTGCGTATCTGCCGCGCTGCGCTGCAGCTTGGCATCCGCAAATTCAAAATCACCGGCGGCGAACCGCTATTACGCAAGGGCTGCAGCGATTTTATCGCCAGGCTGAAGCAAATGGAAGGCGTAGAGCAGGTGACACTGACGACGAACGGCACACTGCTTTCGCAGCAGCTGCCTGCGCTTATCGCAGCGGGTGTGGACAGCATCAATGTGAGCCTTGATACGCTGGATGCAGCGTATTATACAGAGCTTACCGGCGGCAGCCTTGACAGCGTTCTGAAATCATTGCAGGAGCTGCAGTCTGCAGGGATTCCGTTTAAGCTGAACTGTGTGCCCTTAGCAGAAAATGGCCTGACCGACATTATGCAATTACTAAAGCTGGCGCATAAATATCAGGCACCACTGCGCTTTATTGAGCTGATGCCGCTAGACTGCAACGCTGATCTAAAAGGATTGAGCGGCAGCGAAATCCGTAGTCAACTGGAGCAGGCAGGCCTGCAGCTGCAGCGTGACGCACAGCGCTACGGCAATGGTCCTGCAAGCTATTGGCGCATCAGCGGTTATGCAATGCCGGTGGGCTTTATCGAACCGCTGCACAATAAATTTTGCGCTGTCTGCAACAGGGTGCGCCTTACCTCCGTAGGCATGTTGAAGCCCTGTCTTTACTGTAACGAGGGCATGAACCTGAAGCGCTTGCTGCGTGACGGCGGCAGCGATGCGGATTTGCTGCAGGCCATGCAGGAGATTATTTACGCCAAGCCTGCGGGACACAGCTTTGATGTAAAAGCAGCGCGCTTTAATATGAGCCAGATAGGCGGATAAATACAGGCTTTGAAGGAGCAGACAATGAGTGAATTTACACATTTTGACGCTGCGGGCAATGCTCTGATGGTGGATGTCAGCGACAAGGCTGACACCGCGAGGGTTGCCGTGGCGCAGGGAAAAATCTGCGTAAGCAGAGAAATATATGAAAAAATTGCTGCCGGCAGTATGGCCAAGGGTGATGTGCTGGGCGTGGCTCGCGTCGCGGGAATTATGGCGGCCAAGCGCACCAGTGAGCTGATTCCGCTGTGCCATCTGCTGCAGCTGACGAAGTGCACGGTAGATTTTGAGCTGCTGGCGGAAAACGGCAGCTACGCCGTACAGGCGCAATGTTTGGTAAAAACTACAGGCAAGACCGGCGTGGAGATGGAGGCGCTGACAGGCGTACAGATTGCTTTGCTGACGATTTACGATATGTGCAAGGCCGTGGACAAGGCAATGGTGATTACAGATGTGCATCTGCTTAGCAAAGCAGGCGGAAAGAGTGGTGATTTCGTATGGAAGCAAGCATAAAGGGTATAATCAAGGCTGTATGTATCAGTGAAAAGAAGGGTACGGAAAAACATCCTGTTAATGAGATTGTTCTCAAAGAAAATTTCGGCATCGAAGGTGATGCCCACGCCGGGAAATGGCACCGTCAGGTGAGTTTGCTGAGTGCGGAAAAGGTAGATGAGTTTAATGCGCGCGGCGGTGATGCCGCTATCGGCGCTTTCGGTGAAAATATTCTCGTAAGCGGTATCGACTTCAAAAAGCTGCCGGTAGGCAGCATTATGCGCAGTGGTGACGTGGTGATGAAGCTGACGCAGATTGGCAAAGAATGCCACAGTCACTGCACGATTTTTGCGCGTGTGGGCGACTGCATTATGCCGCGTGAGGGCGTTTTTGCTACGGTAGAGCATGGCGGCGTCCTGCGCAGCGGCATGGAGCTGGAGGTGACTCTGCCTGCAGCCGATGCACCCTTGCGCGCAGCGGTAATGACGCTTTCTGATAAGGGTGCAGCAGGTGAGCGTGTTGATACCAGCGGCCCGCGGGCAGCAGAGCTGTTGGCGGAGGCAGGCTACGAAATTGTGGAGCAGGTTTTGCTTCCCGATGCGCAGAAGAGAATCGAACGTGAGCTGGTGCGCCTTTCTGACAGCAGACAGGTTGATCTGATTATCACAACAGGCGGCACAGGACTTTCGCTGCGTGATGTTACACCGGAGGCAACAATGGCGGTGGCTACACGTAACGTGCCCGGTATTGCGGAGGCCATCCGTGCGGAATCACTCAAGATTACGCGGAGGGCAATGCTGAGCCGCGGCGTTAGTGTTGTGCGCGGACAGACGCTGATTGTGAATCTGCCGGGCAGCACCAAGGCGGTGGAGGAAGCGCTGGCAATCGTTCTGCCGCAGCTGGAGCATGGGCTGCGCATCTTAAAGGGCAGCGCCCATGATTGTGCGAGAAAATGAACGCTATTGACTGGTCGCCGCTGTGGATTTCGCTGCACACTGCGGCAGCAACAATCGTCATAGTTTTCTTTATCGGCGTAATTATTGCCTGGTGGGTGGAACGGCTGCAGAGCCAAAGCCTGAAGATTTTTGCCGACGCTGTAATAACACTGCCGATGGTGCTGCCTCCTACGGTAGCAGGCTTCTTTCTCTTATATTTTTTCGGCAATAACCGTTTTTTAGGCCAGCTTATTTATCAGCTGACGGGCATAAAAATAGCCTTTAGTTGGTTGGCGACGGTGCTGGCAGCAGCGGTAATTTCGCTGCCGCTTATGTACCGCAGTGCGCGCGGAGCCTTGTCGCAGGTTGATAAGGGCATGCTGGAGGCAGCACGCTCACTGGGCATGACGGAATGGCGCATTTTCTGGCGCATTCATCTGCCGAATGCACTGCCGGGCATTATTGCCGGCGGTCTGCTGGCCTTCGCCCGCGGTCTGGGCGAGTTCGGTGCCACAGCGATGATTGCTGGCAATATCGCAGGACGCACACGCACGTTGCCGCTGGCAGTTTATTCTGCCGTAGCGGCAGGCGATTGGGATGCCGCAGGCTGGTATGTGGCCGTAATTGTAGGCATCTGCCTATTAGTTGTTATCGGTCTTAATGTTTACTTATATAAAACGAAACAACAACAGGGGGAGTAAAATGAAAAAACTCTTATGCTTAGTATTTTCTTTGATGTTAGCTGTTATGGCTACAGGCTGCGGCGGTGGTGATAAGCAGGCTGCTGCACCGCAGGCAGGCAAAACACTGCGTCTGGCTGCTGCTGCCAGCATGGAAAAGGTATTTACGCAAAAGCTCATACCGATGTATCAGCAAAAGCATCCGGAAATCAAAATCGAAGGCGTATATGATGCCAGCGGCAAGCTACAGGCACAGATTGAAAGCGGTCTTGCAGCAGACGTTTTTATTTCTGCGGCCAACAAGCAGATGAACGCACTTAGCGACAAGGGCTATATGGACAAGAGCACTGTTAAGCCGCTGCTGGAAAACAAGCTGGTGCTGATTGTGCCTAAAAGCGGCAGCGAAATCAAAGGCTTCACTGATTTCAGCAAGGCTAAGCATCCTGCTATCGGTGACCCGGCAAGCGTTCCTGCAGGCCAATATGCCAAGGAAGCGCTGACCAAGCTTGGCCAATGGGACGATATTCAAGGCAAGGTAAGCCTTGGCACCAATGTAACACAGGTTTTGAACTGGGTTGCCGAAGGCAGTGCCGATGCAGGCCTTGTTTACGCTACCGATGCAGCACTCTTGAAGGATAAGGTAACTGCTGTTGCCGAAGCTCCGGCAGGCTCTCTGAAGAAGCCGGTAATTTATCCTATCGGCGTGCTGGCGAAGGCTCCGCAGGCTGAGGCTGCCAAGGATTTTGCTGCCTTCCTGCAGACAGAAGAGGCTATGAAGATTTTTGCCGCCTACGGCTTTGCGCAGGCTAAATAAGAGGTAGATAAACATGAAATTAATTCGTACTGAGGATGCGGTCGGCAGTGTTCTCTGCCATGACCTGACACAGATTATCAAGGGCGTTACTAAGGATGCCGTGTTCCGCAAGGGACATGTGGTGCAGCCAGAGGATATTCCGGTGCTGCTTTCCATCGGCAAGGAGCATTTATATGTGTGGGAGGCAGACGAAAATATGCTGCACGAAAATGATGCCGCACGTATTTTATGCGACATCTGCAAAAATAACATGATGGATGAATCGCCCGTAAAAGAGGGCAAGATTGAGCTGGCTGCCGCTGCCGACGGTCTGTTTAAGGTGGACGGCGCGCGTCTGCGTCTGGTGAACAGCTTCGGACAGATGATGATTGCTACGCGTCATGGCAATACGCCGGTGAAAAAGGGTGATAAGCTCTGCGGTACGCGCATCATTCCGCTGGTCATCGAAAAGGAAAAGATGCAGCGTGTGCGTGAGCTGTGCGGGGAAGAGCCTTTGCTGCAGCTTTTGCCGTATAAAATCAAAAAGGCTGCTGTGCTGGCGACAGGCAGTGAGGTTTTCCACGGACGCATTAAAGACACCTTTACGCCTGTGCTGGAGGAAAAGCTGGCAGAGTTCAACGTGGAGGTAGTATATAAGCAGGTTCTGGATGATAAACCAGAGCAGATTACCGCTGCGATTAAAACTGCGATTGAGGAAAAGGGCGCGGAAATGGTGCTTTGCACCGGCGGCATGAGCGTTGACCCGGATGACCGCACACCGCTGGCAATAAAAAACACCGGTGCACGCATTGTGTCTTACGGTGCGCCTGTGCTTCCGGGGGCAATGTTTTTGCTGTCGTATTACGGCGAAGACCAGGTGCCTGTTCTGGGCCTGCCGGGATGCGTAATGTACGCTAAGCGTACGATTTTTGACCTGGTGCTGCCGCGTGTGCTGGCCTGTGACCTTGTTACTGCCGACGAGCTGGCAGCTCTGGGTGAGGGTGGACTTTGCCTGAACTGTGCAGTGTGCACCTATCCTGCCTGCGGCTTTGGCAAGGGGTGGTAAAATGACCTATGCAGGCCCGCAGCATTATCATGTGAAGGTGCGCGTGTACAATGAAAGCATAGATTTCGGCAAGGGCGTGGCGGAGCTTCTGCAGCGCATTGAGGCCACCGGTTCGCTGAGTGCTGCCTACAAGGCTATGGGTATGTCGGCCAGCAAGGCGTGGAAGATTTTGCGACGTGCGGAGGCAGATCTGGGCTTTGCGCTGGTCAGCAGCACGGCAGGCGGCAAAAGCGGCGGCGGCAGCGTGCTGACGCCGGAGGGACGTTTGCTGCTCGAGCGGTATACAGCCTTTAATGCAGAGGTGCAGTCGGCGGCGGCGCAGGCCTTCGCCAAGTATTTCAAATAACATAAAGCTTGTGGCAGTACGGGGAATTTTCCCTGTACTGCCTTTGTTTATATAGTTTGTGTTTTCTTGACGCAGAATAGTAAAGAGGCTATAATATAAACATCTAGTAAATAGCAACAAGTATCAGATATGGGAGCTATGCCGACTTCCTTCCGCTGTGTATAGGCGGATGATGAGCTTGCGATTTGCCGCAAAAAAATTGCAGCGTTATTTTTTGAAAGAAGGTTTAAGTATGAGTATTTTTGCCGGAGCTGTTGATTATTTTGTTAAGGGTGGTCCCTGCATGTGGCCGCTGCTGATGTGTTCCTTTGCCGCTATTGCTATTGGTGTGGAACGATATCTTTTCTATAAGAAGGCTATTTCCGGAGAAAAGTTCGCGAGCAGTTTTTGCCGCATGATGAATGACTTTAATCTGGTTGGTGCCAGTGAATTGGCAGAGCAGAGCAAGGGCGAGGCTGCTGCCATGGCTAAGGAAATTCTGGATATTAAGGGTGACCTCGGCCAGCGTCTGGAAACTATTGTCTATACTAAAGCAGACCGTATTATCGACAGTCTGGAAAAAAATATTAACTATCTGAGCGTTGTTATCGGTCTTTCACCGATGCTCGGTCTGCTCGGTACGATTACCGGTATGATTTCTTCTTTTAATGCTTTGAACGAAAGAACACAGAATCCGATGGCTGTTACCGCAGGTATCGGCGAAGCATTGATTACTACTGTTTTCGGCCTGTGCATTGCCATTATGGGCATGTGTATCCATGCTTATCTTACAAGCAAAATCAAAACCGAAACTCTGAATATCAACGAGGTCGCAGATACGTTGGTTGATATTTTCAAAGCTAACGAGCAGAGCAAATGAGGGGCGGTGTTGAAAAATGCGCAGACGTCGTAAAAGAGTGATGAAGTCACCGGAAATCATGCTTAGTCCTATGATTGATATGATTTTCCTGCTGCTGGTATTTTTCATTGTCAGCACTATGTATATGAGCGAGGTCAAGACGATTCCTATCCGCCTGCCTGTTGCTCGGCATTCGGAGAATGTCAGCAAGAGCAATTTTAATGTAACAATCAAAAAGGACGGCAGCCTTTATCTTGATGAAAATAAAATCGAGATGGATATGCTGGTTCAGAATGCTGCGATTGAAAGCAAACATGATTCCTCCTTCTCTGTTATTATCAGAGCAGAGGACGAAGCTCCCTATAAAACTATTATCCAGCTGATGGATAAAATGAAGGGAGCAGGTGTCACACGCTTCGGTTTGGCTACGGATACAGGTGAGAGCAAATGAAGGACGAACAAAAGCGATTTGGCAAGGGCTTTGCCGTAGCGCTGGCTGTGCATCTTGTTCTTGCCGCCGGCCTTGGCATTTTCGGCTACCGCTTTGTGCATACGCCTCCGGAAATTTTAGAGGTTTCTTTGGAGGGCGGCGGTGGCGGCGCTGAAGCTCAGGAGGAAGAAATCGAACAGGAGGAGCAGCAGGAAGAGCCTATCATCCAAAGCCTGGAGGATATTATTGACCAAAAACTGAAGCCTAAACCGCAAAAGAAGGTTGTCAGGAAAAAGGCAACGGCAGCCCCCGGACCGAAGGCTCCTGCCGGTAATCCTGCCGGCAGCGGCACAGGTACAGGCACTGGTACCGGAACAGGCAGTGGCAGTGGCAGCGGAAGCGGCAACGGTAGTGGCAGTGGCAGTGGCGAGGGCCGCGGCGTGCCGGTCAAGCCGCCACGCCTGCTGCGTGAGGTTGCGCCTGTATATCCTGCGTCCGCACGCAACAGCGGTGCTACAGGTGTAGTGACGGTACGCATTCTGGTGGGTGCCGATGGCAGTGTAGAGGATGTAACGGTGGTTGGTTCCTCCGGCAACGGTGCTATGGATAACAGCGTTGTGACGGCAGTCAACAAATGGCGCTTCAGTCCTGCCAAAGACAAGTACGGGCAGAACGCACGCTGTCGCGTTACGCGCGCAGTAAGCTTTAATTTGAGATAAAAATTATACGCAGATGCTTTTATGCAAAAAGCTGCCGTCTTCGGCTCGGATCGAAGGTTGGCAGCTTTAGCTTTTTATGATATGGATTTTTCAGATGAAAAAGAGAAAAACACGGTCATGAACATGCCGTGCTTTTCTCTTTGCCTTGTGTCTCACGGAAGGAGTGAGACGAAGTGGAAGGGATTAGATAAATACAAAAATCGTCGGCTGATATTTTATCAGCTGTGTATATTATACTATATGATAAAAGAACTTGTCTAATATGGAATCAGCATAACAGTTATTTCGCCTTGTTCAGATTTCTGTATTTCGTTACGAAGAGGGCGATGCGCTCCAGTGCCTTGTGCAGGATTTCTTCACTGTAAGCATAGGAGCAACGGATATAGCCTTCACCACCGGCACCGAAGATATTGCCGGGGATTACGAGAACCTCCTGCTCCTCAAGCAGCTTTTCAACAAATTCCATGCTGGAAAGGCCGGTTTCCTTGATGCAGGGGAAAACATAGAAGGCGCCTTCGGGCTCATACAGCGGCAGTCCCATCTTGTGGAAGCCGTCAATCATAATCTGACGGCGGCGGCTGTATTCGGCAACCATGTTGTCAACGTCCTGACGGCAGTATTTCAGTGCCGCAATCGCGCCGTACTGTGCCGTAACGTTGGGGCAGAGCACAACATACTGATGCAGGATGTTCATAGCGTTGATGATTGACGCCGGTGCCATGATATAGCCAAGACGCAGGCCGGTCATAGCGTAGGCTTTGGAGAAGCCGTTGAAAATAATGGTGCGGTCGCGGAATTCCGGGAAGGAGGTGAACATGGTGTGTGTTTTGCCGCCGTAGGTAAGATGAGCATAAAGCTCGTCGCTGATGACAATCAGGTCATGCTTTACAGCCCAGTCGCCGATAGCCTTAATCTGCTCCTTGCTCATAATAGCGCCGGTCGGGTTGTTGGGATAGCCAAGCATAATAGCCTTAGTTTTGGGCGTAACAGCCTTTTCCAAATCTTCGATAGTAGGCACAAAGCCGTTTTCCTGATAGGTTTCTACGGAAACAGGCTTGCCGCCTGCCAGAATAACGCAGGCCTTGTTGGCAACGTAGCAGGGCTCGGGAAGAATAATTTCGTCACCGGGATGCATAATGGTAGTAATAGTGGTGTACAGTGCTTCGCTGACACCGACGGTTACCATGATTTCGGTTTTCGGGTCGTATTTAACGCCGTAGTTTTTATGGATATCGTCTGCAATTGCTTCACGCAACTCCAAAAGACCGAGAGTGGGAGTATAGCAGCTTTTGCCTTCGCAGATGCTGTTGATTTCGGCATCCTTGACAGCCTGCGGAATATCAAAATCGGGTTCGCCTACGCTGAGAGGTACGATGTTGGGGTTAGCGGCCATAATATCAAGAAACTTTGCCAGACCGGAGGGAGGCAGTGCTTTAATAAAGGGAGAAACAGCAGCATCAAAATTATAGGACATAAAAAATACCACCTTTCATAAAAAAGCTTGTCGATAAAGCGCCCTTGTCCAAACTGACACTTTTTCCACAATCTCTATCTGTTTACTATATTACTGTAGCAGATATTTTTGCCACTGACAAGGGAAAGCGCAGTGTATACATTTTACGTGGCAGATTTAGCATTTTTCTGTATAAAATTTAACATATAATAACTAGATATAGCGTAAGCTACTTGCAAGACTTGCCAACAGATGCTATAATAAGGATAGCCAAAATAAGTATGACTTGTGAAAGAGTGGGTTTAAAGCCCGCTCTTTCCGCTTATTACGATGTTTCTGACGCATTTGCGGCAGAGGCAGGTATTGGCCGCAAGGTTAATACAGAAAGAAAAACTTAATATGGAGGTGAAAATGATGCAGGCAAAAGAAGTTGAAGCACTGATTACCGCAATGGTAGAACCCCTTCTGCAGGACACCGGGCTTACTCTGGTTGATGTAGAATATGTGCGTGAAAAGGACTGGTACCTACGGATTTTTCTCGATAAGCCTGGTGGAGTTGAAATTGATGACTGCCAGATGGTGAGCGAAAAGCTGACGGAGATTCTTGATGCAGAGGATCCTATTCCCGACAAATACTTTTTAGAGGTTTCTTCTCCGGGCATTGACCGTCCGCTGAAGAAGGACAAGGACTTTGAAGCTGCCTACGGCACCAAGGTTGACATTATGTTCTATACTCCGTGGGAGGGAATGAAAAATCTGACCGGCATTCTGGTAGCACATGATGACGAAGCTGTACAGGTTAAAAAAATTATTAAAGGTAAGGAATTCAAAAATCCTGACCGCATTGAACGTAGGCTGATTGCGAATATCAGACCGCATATAGACTTTTAATTTAAGAAATAGGAGGCTTATTAAGTGAACGCAGATTTTATCTCAGCAATCCAGGAATTAGGAAAGGAAAAGGGTATTGACCCCGAGCTTTTGTTCCAGGCTGTTGATGACGCTTTGGTTGCCGCTTACAAGAAGAATACCGGCACAAACCAGAATGTCCGTGTTGAAATGAATAAAGAAACCGGTGAAATCCATGTATATGCTCAGCGCACTGTAGTTGAAGGCGAGGCTGACGGCATTAACGAAATGACTCTGGAGGATGCTCAGGCAATCAACCCGCAGTATCTTGCAGGCGACATCGTAGAGGTTGAGGTTACACCGAAAAACTTCGGCCGTATTGCTGCCCAAAACGCTAAGCAGTTTGTTGTACAGCGTATCCGTGAGGCAGAGCGCGGACAGGTATATGAACGCTTCCAAAGCCGTGCCAACGATATCGTTACCGGTATTATCGAGCGCATGGAAAACCAAAACGTTTATATCGATTTGGGCAAGGTTGAAGCCGTGCTGACTCCGAACGAGCAGATTCCCGGTGAAATCTACCAATACCATGAGCGTATGAAAACCTATATTGTTGAGGTTAAGCGCACCAACAAGGGACCGCAGATTATGGTTTCCCGTACTCATCCCGGCCTGCTGAAGCGCCTGTTTGAGCTGGAGGTTCCGGAAATCCATGACGGCGTTGTTGAAATCAAATCCGTTGCCCGCGAGCCCGGTATGCGCTCCAAAATTTCCGTATATACCGCTGACAGCAATGTTGATCCGGTAGGTGCCTGCGTAGGCCACAAGGGCATGCGTGTGCAGACTATTGTCAACGAGCTGCGCGGTGAAAAAATTGATATTGTAAAATACAGTGAAGATCCGGCACAATATGTTGCCAATGCTCTGAGCCCGGCAAAGGTTGTCAAGACAACCGTTAACGAAGCAGACAAAATCTGCCGCGTTGTCGTACCGGATTACCAGCTGTCCCTGGCTATTGGCAAGGAAGGCCAAAATGCCCGCCTGGCTGCTAAGCTGACCGGCTGGAAAATTGATATTAAGAGCGAAACTCAGGCTGCCGAAGAGGCTGCTGCTGAGCCTGCTCCCGTGGAAGAAGCATGATGAAGGTAAAAAAAATTCCGCAGCGTAAATGCTTAGGCTGCAATGAAATGAAGGATAAAAAGGCTCTGCTGCGCGTTGTACGTTCGCCTGAGGGCGAGGTCAGTCTTGACCTCACCGGCAAGAAGAACGGACGCGGCGCATATGTCTGCCCCGATAAGGAATGCATTACCAAGGCCGTAAAGGAGAAACGTCTGGAGCGCGCTTTGGAAAAGCCTATCGGTGAGGATGTGCTCAAGCAGCTGCTGGAGGATTTCGAACATGGCAGGCAATAATGTCGCATTTGCTTTAGGGTTGGCGCAAAAGGCAGGTAAAACCGCTTCCGGCGATGTAGCTGTGCGTGCTGCCTTAAAAAGCGGCAAGGTCAAGGTACTTGTTTTGGCACAAGATGCTGCCCCTAATTCAAAAAAGGAAATTTATTTCCTGGCAGAGATGGCAGGCGTGCAGGTTATTGAGCTGTTGACGCGCAATGAGCTGGGCTATGCAATCGGCAAGGGACCGAGAATAGCTGTGGCTATTACCAATGCGAATTTTGCCAACATGCTGTTGAAAAAATAATAAAGTTAAATCACAGTTGTCTGCGCAGCTTGCGCGAGCTCCGCAGATGAATCTGCTTCTTATTATCTGGTCTGGAGGTGGATGAATGGGTAATAAAAGAATATATGAGGTTGCCAAGGATTATGGCAAACCGGTAAATGAGGTCATTGACCTATTGAAGAAAAATAATATCGAAAAAACTAATTTTAGTGCAGCTGATGACAAGGCTATGTCTGTTATCCGTAAAGCATACGATAAAAAACCAGAACCGCCCAAACCGGCGAAGACGGAAAAACGTGATGTCAGCAAACCGGCTGCTCCTGCGCATCCGCAGGCTACAGCTAAAAGAAACGATAACAATATGAATAGGAATAACGGACAGAGGAATATGCAACAAAATCAGCAACAAAATCAACGCAATAACAACAACGCTCAACAAGGGCGTAACGAAAATCGTCAGGGCGGCCGCAACGAAGGCCGTCCGCAGCAAAACCGCGGTGGTCAGCAGGGCAACCGTCAAGGCGGCCAGGGTGGCCGTAACGAAGGCCGTCCGCAAAACCGCAACGGTCAGCAGGGTGCTCAGGGCAACCGTCAGGGTAACCGCAATGGCCAGCAACGTCAGGGCGGTATCTTTGTAGGTCCTAAGAGCCAGCAGGGCCCGAGCGTACACGGTGAAAGCCGTGCACAGGTTAGCGGTGGCCGCAGCGAAGGCCGCAGCAGCGGTCGCAGCGAAGGCGGTCGCGATAACCGTCAGGGCGGTCGCAACGCAGGCAAGAGCCGTAAGGACAACAAGCCGCAGATTAAGGGCAGCTACGCTACCCGCGAAAGCCGTCCGAACCGCAGCGCCGGCCATCAGATGCCGGTAAACCGCGGCGGCAAGAAGCCCGCACCGAAGCAACAACAGGCTCCGGTAGAAATCGTTCGTCCGACCTACGTTGAAATCGGCGAATCTATCAATGTACAGGAATTTTCCAAGCTCATTAAGCGTGAGGTTAATGAAGTAATCAAGGCTCTGTTTATGCTGGGCGTAATGGTTACCATTAACCAGGATATCGATTTCGATACCGCACAGCTTATCGGCGACAACTTCGGCGTAGAGGTTGGCCAGAAGGCTCCGGAAGAGGATCCGACCGAGATTCCCGAGGTTGACGATCCGCCTGAAAAACGCGTTCCGCGTCCGCCGGTTATTACCGTTATGGGCCACGTTGACCATGGTAAAACCTCCCTGCTGGACGCTATCCGCAAAACCAACGTTACTTCCCGCGAGGCCGGCGGTATTACCCAGCACATCGGTGCTTATAAGGTAAACTACCAGGGCAAGCAGATTGTATTCCTGGATACCCCGGGCCATGAGGCTTTCACAGCTATGCGTGCCCGCGGCGCACAGGTAACCGACGTTGCAATTCTGGTTGTAGCAGCAGATGACGGTGTAATGCCGCAGACCATCGAGGCTATCAACCATGCTAAGGCTGCAAAGGTACCTATCATTGTAGCTATCAATAAAATTGACCGTCCGGGCGCAAATCCGGATCACGTTAAACAACAGCTGGCCGAGCATGAGCTCATTCCTGAGGATTGGGGCGGCGACACCATTATGGTTCCTGTTTCCGCACATCAGAAAACCGGTATCAGCGACCTGCTGGAAATGATTCTGCTGGTTGCTGAAATGCAGGAGCTGAAGGCTAACCCGAACCTGCCTGCTCACGGCACCATCATCGAGGCACAGCTGGATAAAGGCCGCGGCCCGGTTGCTACTGTACTGGTACAACGCGGTACTCTGCATATCGGTGATACCATTATTGCCGGCACCTCCTATGGTAAGGTTCGTGCAATGATCAATGACCGTGGCGAAAAAGTTAAGAAGGCTCTGCCTTCTACCCCTGTAGAGGTACTGGGCCTGAATGATGTACCGGCTGCCGGCGATATTCTGGACAGCACCGATGAAAAAACTGCCCGCGGCGTTGCCGAAAAACGTATCGCCAAGAAGAAGGAAGAGGAAATCAAGCTGAACTCCAAGGTTTCTCTGGATGACCTGTTCCAACGCATTAAAGAAGGCGAAATCAAAGAGCTGAACATCGTTGTTAAGGCTGACGTTCAGGGCACCATCGAAGCATTGAAGGCATCTCTGGAAAAAATCAAAAACGATGAGGTTAAGGTTGCCGTTGTCCATGCAGGCGTAGGCGCTATCACCGAGTCCGACGTAATGCTGGCATCCGCTGCTAACGCACTGATTATCGGCTTTAACGTTCGTCCTGACGCTAACGCGCGTAAGGCTGCCGAAACCGAGAAGGTTGACGTACGCACCTACCGTGTTATTTACGACGCAATCAATGACGTTGAGGCTGCTATCAAGGGTATGCTTGCTCCTAAATTCAAAGAGGTTATCCAAGGCCGCGTAGAAATCCGTCAGCTGATTACTATTTCCAAGCTGAAGATTGCAGGCTGCTATGTAGTTGAAGGCAAGGTTACCAACAGCTCCAAGGTTCGTGTTGTCCGTGACGGCATCGTAGTTCACGAGGGCGTTATCGAATCTCTGCGCCGCTTCAAGGACGATGTGAAGGAAGTTGCCCAAGGATTTGAATGTGGTATTACTCTAGAGAAATTCAGCGACCTTAAAGAGGGCGATATCTTTGAAGTATACGACATGGAAGAAATCGCAGTAGAATAGTCTGCCGCATAAGGCACATTGCGCAGGAATGCCGGCCGTATACGCCGCGTTCCCCGCAGCTGCTGCCTGTACGTCAGTCTGTATCTATATATAGAGGAAAAGAAAATGGCAAGACTTAGAGTAGAAAAAGTACAGGAGGCCATCAAGCACGAAATCAGCAAAATGCTGCTGCATGATGTTAAGGATCCGCGCATTCAGTTTGTTACCGTAACCGGCGTGGAGCTGACAGATGACATGAGCTATGCAAAGATTTTCATCAGTATGTATGGTCCCAAGGATAAACAGGATGAAACCTGGAAGGCTCTGAACAAGGCATTAGGCTTCATGCGTACGGAAATTGCCAAACGCATTCGCCTGCGCTTTGCACCGACCCTGATTCTGCAGAAGGATACTTCCGCAGAATACAGTGCGCATATTCAGAGCATTTTAGATAAGATTAAGCAGGAAGAAAAGCCTGCAGCCGAGGAAGCAGAGCATGAGTAAAGAGCTTAGACTGCAGGAAACAGGCGCTATGCTGCTGGCAGCAGAAAAAATTGTGCTGTGCACCCATGTAAGCCCGGATGGCGACACCCTGGGCTCGACGTTGGGACTGGCACGCTTTTTGCTGGCACAGGGCAAGCAGGTTACTGTTTTCTGTGATGACGTTATCAACAAAAGCTTTAGCTTTATTCCCGGTATTGAATTGTGTGAACGCCCGGTAGAGGGCAGCAAGCTGCAGACGGATTTGCTGGTAGTTATTGATGCCAGCTCCTTTGACCGTATTGGTCTGGTGTCCGAGGTTGTGGAAGCAAAAACACTGCTGAACATCGACCACCATATTTCCAACGAACGCTTTGCCGATTATCTCTATTTGGATGCCAAGGCAGCAGCCGTGGGCGAGGTAATGTGTGATCTGTTCATGGCTATGCAATGGCCCTTTGATAAGGAAATTGCTACCTGTTTTTACACAGCAATCAGCACAGACTGCGGCTCCTTCCGCTATGCCAACACTACGCCGAAAACTATGCGTAATGCTGCCAAGCTGCTGGAATACGGCGTGCAGCCTAACGAAATCAGCGATGCACTGGACGTGCGCTCCCGTGATACGGTAGAGATGCTGGCCAAGGTACTGCCTTCGCTGACCTTCGCTTATGAAGGCAAAATTGCTTATCTCACAATTACCAACGATTTATATGACAAGGATGTCCAGACCGACAGCTTTGTGTCCTACCCGCGCTATATTGAGGGCGTTGACGTAGCTATTATGTTCAAGGCCGTTGAGCCGGCGGTAACGCGCGTGAGCATGCGCTCCAAGAGCGTTGACGTATCCGCTGTGGCTGTAGCCTTTGGCGGTGGCGGTCATCTGCGGGCAGCAGGCTGTACGATTTATGCACCGGTAGAGGAGGCTCGCACTCAGCTGCTGGAGGCATTGGGCAAATTGGTTTAATATGGACGCAATTTTTAATGTATTAAAACCACCACAGATGACATCGCACGATGTTATCGGCTTTTTGCGGCGCGTGCTTAACACAAAGAAAATCGGACATGGGGGAACTCTTGACCCTGACGCGGCAGGAGTTCTTCCTGTTTTTGCGGGCAGTGCAACTCGTCTGCTGGAATTTGCTGTAGAAGGCCGCAAGGAATATATTGCCGAATTTACGCTGGGTGCGCAGACAGTTACCGGCGATGACAGCGGTGAGGTTGTCAAAACGATGCCTGTGCCTGCATTCGGCAAACAGGAGCTGGAAGCGGTGCTGGCGCAATTTACCGGCAAGCAAATGCAGCTGCCGCCGATGTATTCGGCAATCAAAATCAACGGCAAAAAGCTCTATCAGCTGGCTCGTCAGGGCGTAGAGGTAGAACGCACCGCACGTCCGATTGAGGTTTATAAGCTGGAGCTTCTGCATTATACGGCAACTAGCTTTACCGTGCGCGTGGCCTGCTCCAAGGGCACCTATATCCGCGTTCTTGGCGAGGATTTGGCAACGGCGCTGGGAACCTGCGGTACGATGAGCTTTTTGCTGCGCACGCAGGTGGGAGCCTACACGATTGACAAGGCCTGCACGCTGCAGGAAATCGCGGAGAACCCCGAGGACTGTGCTGCAGAGCCGCTGACTGCCGTTGCCGAGCTGCCCAAGCTCAAGGTAAACGCGCGTCAGGCGGCACGCATCACCAACGGTGTGCGCACCACGGTGGCGCAGACTGCCGACGGCAGATACGTTCTGCTGGGGCCGGGGGATGAATTCTTAGGCATCGTCCGCTGTGAGCAGGAGCGCCTGCAGGCAGAAAAAATCTTAGAGCATTACCCGATGCCAGAGGAATAAGCATGGAGATTATTACTTCTTTAGAACAATTGCATAAATTTTCCGCTCCCTGTGTGGTAGCATTGGGTACCTTTGACGGCCTGCACCGCGGTCATCTTGATGTGATAGAAACTGCTAAGGCAAAGGCGCATGAATGTAATTCGCAGCTGGCGGTATTTACCTTCAGCAACCATCCTTTTGAATGGATTCGTCCGGGCATGGTGCCGCCGGCGCTGATAACAGGTGCGCAAAAGCAGGAGCTTTTGCAGCAGCTTGGCGTGGATGTGCTGGTGGATATTCCCTTTAATCAGCAGGTAGCGGACCTTTCGCCGCAGGAATTCCTGCAGCGCCTGCAGCAGCTTGATTACAGCTGTCTTGTAGTAGGTGCCAACTTCACCTACGGCTGCCGCGGACAGGGAACTGTCTATACGCTGGCTGCTTCCGCCAAGGCCATGGGCTTTGAGCTGCTTGTACGCGAGCTGGTAAGCGAGGGTGCGACTGTTATTAGCAGCACCGCTATCCGTCAGCTTATTGCCGCAGGCGAGGTAGCAAAGGCTGCCGACATGCTGGGGCGCAGCTACAGCATCAGCGGCACGGTGGCGCACGGCAACGAGCGTGGCAGACTGCTGGGATATCCTACTGCCAACATTGAGCTGGAGGATGCTCATGTTGCGGTTCCTCTGGGGGGAGTGTATGCTGTGCGGGTAATTGTCAACGGCCAAAGCTATCACGGCATGGCCAATATTGGTTACAATCCGACCTTTGGCGATGTTGCCAAACCGCGTCTGGAAACGAACATCTTTGATTTTACCGGTGACCTTTACGGTAAACAGCTCACGGTGCAGTTTGTGCAGCGCATCCGCGGAGAAGTAAAATTTGCCGGCATTGAGCAGTTAAAGCAGCAGCTGGCGCAGGATAAGCATGACTGTGAAGCGGCATTGCGGTAAATCAAAGCTGTTTTTATAAAAAACTTTACAAAATACTTGCTATCTGGTGGCAAGATATGGTATACTATCATAGTATTTGAACCAAGGCCTGGCAGTTCGATTCTCCAACGGCTGCTACGCTTATGGCAATTTGAAATTTTAGGAGGAAACAAACAATGTTAACTAGCGAAGCTAAACAAGCAGTAATTCTGGCAAACGCACGTCATGAAGGTGACACCGGTTCTTCTGAGGTACAAATCGCAGTTCTGACCGAACGCATCAAATATTTGACCGAGCATCTGAAAGAGCACAAAAAAGATCATCATTCCCGTCGTGGCCTGCTGAAACTGGTAGGTAAACGTCGTGGCCTGCTGAACTACCTGGCTAGCAAAGACATCGAGCGCTATCGTGCAATCATTGCTAAACTGGGTATCCGTAAATAATCCGGTTTATGCTGAAAAGTCCGTCCGTAAGGGCGGGCTTTTTTTGTGCTTGCGTTTAGGTTAACGAGGAGTAGCTCGTGCGAAAGTATTAAAAATAATTAACACTAACGCAAAAATCACTCATAGTATTAAAATAAATTAATACTATCGACAAAATGTACGATAGTGTTAAAAATAATTAACACTGTTGCGGAGGGAAGTGGGTTGTGTTAGAATATAATAAAGGAAAATGTGCTGACAAAGCGGAAAGGAGCAGGGTTATGGTTATCAGAACACAGTATCTGGAACGTTTGCGCCCGTTTTATGATTCGGAGCTGGTAAAGGTTATTACCGGCATCAGACGTTGCGGTAAATCTACTATTTTGCGTCAGGTTATTGCTGAAATAAAGGAAAATGGTATCGAGGATTCGCATATCGTTTACATAAATTTTGAAGATTACAAGTATCATAAGCTGACAGATGCAGATGCTTTTTATGAATATGTTAAGCAAAAAATTATTGATGAAAGTAAATATTATCTGTTTTTCGACGAAATTCAAAATGTAAATAATTTTGAGCTTGTGGTAAATTCTTTTAGGGCAACTCATAATGTGAGTATCTTTATTACCGGTTCTAATTCCAAACTGCTTTCGGGAGAATTAGCTACGCATTTAAGTGGCAGAACTGTATCTTTGCGCGTATTGCCGTTCAATTTTATGGAGTTCTGTCAATACAAAGATATCTCTGCACCGGATTATGAAAGCCTGTTGGCGGAATACATGACTTATGGTGGCTTACCATTGGTATGTGGCGCTGCCAATAAGGAAACCAAAGAGGTTATTTTAAATAATATATATGATGCAGTTGTACTGAAGGATATAGTCATGCGCAACAAAATAAATTCGCCGCTGGTGCTGGAAAAGGTTCTTGATTATATTGTAGGTAACTCTTCACTGACTGTTTCCGGTAATGCTATTGCCGGTACACTTTCAAGTAATGGGCATAAGGTTTCTGCACCTGTTGTGTACGATTATCTGCGCTGCATTGTTGATGCCTGTGTTTGTGATAAGGTTTCGCGTTATGATATTCGTGGCAAGAAGGCGCTTGCATTTGAAGAGAAGTATTATGTTTGCGACCTTGGCTTTCTGCATTTGAAAAAAAACAGAATTAAGGACGAGTATAACTATATTATTGAAACAATTTGCTATAATGAGCTGATTTCGCGTGGCTACAAGGTCTATGTAGGAAAAACATGGAAGGGTGAGATTGACTTTATCGCAGAATTGAATGGAAAGATTGTCTATATTCAGGCAGCATATCTTTTAACTGATGAAAAAACAATAGAGCGAGAGTTTGGGGCATATGAAAAAATTGCCGATAATTATCCCAAATATGTTATAACTTTGGATAAGCATACTATTTCAAGAAATGGTATTATCCATTATAATCTCATCGATTTCCTGCTCAGAAAAGTAGCTCTTTAATTTTAGCAAGCAATATAATATCTTGAATTAATCACGTAAGCAGTTTACTGTGCTTGCGTGATTTTTATATGGATTTCGATGTGTTTTTGCAGGCTTAACAGCGTAGTTAGCTAGAAAAATGAAGAAAATAGTTTAAACTTTTTTCTGTAATAAGCAATTCTATTACGAGAAAAGTGCACTAGGTGAAAAAGTTCGTAATAGAAAGTGGCGATGAAGCAGCAAAAAGGCAATTCTATTACGAGAAAAGGGAAAAAGTGCCCGAATCTCGTAATAGAAAATATGCTTAAGCTTGCTTAAGGTGCTTAATAATGCTATACTTATTACGAGAAAAGTGCACTAGGTGAAAAATCTCGTAATAGGAGTGTGTGGAATGACAGAAATTAAACGAGATCTTTATCTGCAAAAGCTTATAGACCGTAAAGAAAACGGAGAGATTAAGGTTATTACCGGTATTCGCAGATGTGGCAAATCATATCTGTTATTTAATCTGTATTACAATTACCTGCTGCAAAACGGAGTAGATAAGGATTGCATTATACGCATAGCTTTAGATAGTCCTGAATGGGAAGATATGCTTAATATTCAGATGCTTAATGAGTATATTAAAAGCAAGATAGTCCCAGAGAAAATAAACTATGTTTTTCTTGATGAGGTGCAGTTTGTTGATGGCTTTGCAAAGCTATTGAATGGATTAAATCGCTACAGTAATCTTGATATTTATGTTACCGGTAGCAACTCTAAGTTTTTGTCTACTGACATTTTGACAGAGTTTCGCGGGCGTGGTGATGAAGTACGCGTTTATCCCTTGAATTATGCAGAATTTGTTTCAGCATTTGAAGGAAGCAAAGAAGAAGCATGGAAGAATTATTATACTTATGGTGGTTTGCCACAGATTTTAGCTCGTAAAAAGGATGAGCTAAAAGCAAAATATTTGAGAGATTTGTTCAGCAAGGTGTATTTGGCTGATATAGTAGAGCGTAATAGCTTGCGTGGCGATGTGGTTATGGATACCTTGGTAAATATTTTGGCTTCGTCCGTTGGTTCTTTGACTAATCCTTCCAAGTTAGCCAATACTTTTGCCAGCAAAGGTATTAAGGTCAGTGATAAAACAATCGGGGCATATATTGATTATCTGCAGGATGCTTTTTTAGTGAATAAAGCGGAACGATATGATATTAAAGGCAGAAAGTATATTGCTTCACCGTTCAAATATTATTTTACTGATGTTGGCTTACGCAATGTACGTTTGAATTTTCGTCAACAGGAAGAGAATCACATTATGGAAAACATTATTTATAATGAATTGCTGGTGCGTGATTTTAATGTTGATGTCGGAATTGTAGAGTATCGTACCAAAAATGCTGAAGGAAAGCAGGAAAAGGTGAATTTAGAGGTTGATTTTGTTTGCAATAAGGGAAGTCAGCGCTTTTATATTCAGTCCGCTTTTTCCATTCCTGATAGGGAAAAGATGAAGCAGGAGCAGAATTCCCTTGTCCGTATCAATGATTCGTTTAAAAAGATTATCGTGGTTAAGGATGATATAAAGCCTTGGTATAATGAAGAGGGAATTTTGGTGTTGGGGTTGCAGCAGTTTTTACTTCAACCTGAAAGCATGCTTTTATAATTCTATTACGAGAAAAGGGAAAAAGTGCCCAAATCTCGTAATAGAAAAAGAGCCTTCATCAACAAAAGTGGGTGAACAACACCAAACAAAAACGTGGCTGATAGCTATAATAGATTATGGAAGCTATTGATTGACTGAGATATGAAGAAAAAGATTTGGCTGAACAAGCAAATCTAAGTATCTATACGATTAACAAAATGCATTTAGGCGAGAGTGTAACTACGAAAAGAGATATATCCGTTTTTAGGGATTAAACCTGTGATAAATTGGCATTTATAATAATTGTTTAATTTCAATCTTTTTATAGACAAGGAGACTGCGAAATGATTGATTTTGCTCCAGGCATGAGAACCATTATTCGTGACGAGGAATGGATGGTCAAGAAAATTGAAACGAATAGTCTTGGCAATAAGACTTTATACTGTGTTGGTATTTCTCCATTGGTTAAGGATAGAGAGGCGATTTTTCTTACGGATTTGGAACAGGTTCAAATCGTTGATCCTGCGGAAGTAAAATTGGTTGCGGATGCTTCTCCTTTCTACAAACGAACACTATTATATCTGGAGAGCCAATGGCGTCAGCAAATTCCTACTGATGCAAATTTACATATTGGTCATCAAGCAGCGATGGACTTGATGCCCTATCAGCTTGACCCTGCAAAGCTTTCTTTGCAACGTCCAAGGCAGAGAATTCTTATTGCGGACACCGTAGGTCTCGGTAAAACTCTGGAAGCGGGTATTTTGATATCAGAGTTAATTGCTCGTGAAAAGGGTAAAAGAATACTGGTCGTTACTGTTAAGAGTATGATGACGCAGTTTCAGAAAGAAATGTGGAACCGCTTCACCATTCCTTTGGTACGCCTTGATTCCAAACGGATTCAAAAGATTCGTGCCAACTTGCCGTCGAATTATAATCCTTTTTTCTATTATGACAAGACAATTATATCTATCGATACCTTAAAGAGAGATGTTGAGTACCGTACTCATCTGGAAAATGCATATTGGGATATTATCGTAATCGACGAAGCGCAGAATGTTGCAGAACGTGGAGATCATCAGGCGCAGCGTTCTCGTCTTGCAAAGCTTCTTGCAGATCGTAGTGATACCATGATAATGCTGTCAGCAACTCCTCACGATGGTAGAGCAAAGAGCTTTGCATCTTTGATGAATATGCTCGACCCGACTGCGATTGCAGACCCGCAAAATTATACCCCGGAAGATATTAAAGGACTTTGCATTCGTCGGTTTAAGAAAGATGTTAAAGATCAAGTCAGTGGTTCTTTCTTAGAAAGAAAAATCACACTTGAACGTTGCTGTGCATCTGCAAAAGAAGAATACGCTTTTGATATTTTTGCTGAAATGCAACTAGAGATGGATTTAGGTAAGACCAAAGGCACAGGGCAGCTGTTTAAGACCAGCTTGGAAAAATCCCTGTTCTCCAGCCCGGCAGCTTGTATCAAGAGTATAGAAGCACGCTTGAAAAAACTATATAAAAAATATGCCGCAGATGACATCAAAGATATTCGTCTGCTTGAAGATTTGAAAACTGCACTAGAGGCAATTAAACCTGCAGATTTTACACGTTATCAGAAACTCCTTGCTCTTCTCAAGAGTAAGGAATACGCTTGGAATCCGGCTGATAGCGGTGACCGTGTTGTTATTTTTACTGAACGCATAGAAACAATGAAGTATGTTGCCGAAAGACTTCGCCAAGATCTTGGCTTGAAAGCAAACGTTATTCAGGAGATTTACGGTGGAATGAGCGATGCTGAACAACAGCGTATAGTTGAAGATTTCGGTCGTACTGAATCTCCGGTTCGTGTTTTAGTAGCATCTGATGTTGCATCTGAAGGTTTAAACCTGCATTATTTGAGCCATCGATTGATTCATTTTGACATTCCTTGGTCTTTGATGGTGTTCCAACAGAGAAACGGTAGAATCGACAGATATGGTCAGCAAAAGCGCCCGGATATTCGTTATATGCTTATCGAGAGTGATAACAAACGTATCAAGGGTGATATGCGTATCATCGAAATTTTGGTTACGAAAGAGGAGCAAGCTCTGAAAAATATCGGAGATCCTTCAATGTTACTCGGTAAGTTTACCATAGAAGACGAAGAACTTGTTGTAGCTGAAACTATCGAAGCCGGTTCAGATTCAGATGCTTTTGAAAAAACTTTGGATGCCGGCGAAGATGACTTTGATCCATTTGAAGCATTGATGGCAGCGGTAAGTGAAGCAGAAGATGATGAAGAGATAAAATCGGAGATTGTTTCGGATGAGACCTTGTTCTCAGATATGGAATATTTGTATCAGGCACTCACATATCTGAATCAGACAGAAAATCATCCTGTTGAAAGGTTGAAAACAGTTTCCGGTTTAGATATCAAGTTGACTTCTGATATGGAACGACGCTTGAAAGCACTTGTTCCGGAAGAAGCATTTCCGCAGGGGAACACTCTCCGTGTTTCTGATGACAAAGCTTTCTGCATGGAACAGATGCGAAGCAGTATGCAGAAAAACATGGACGAATCCGCTTGGCCGACTACTCAGTATTTATGGAAACTTCATCCAGTTCTGAGTTGGGTTAATGACAAAGCAAGCCTGTTGTTTAAGAGAGAGGAAGCCCCTATTATTGGACTTCCCAGATTGTTAAAAGCTGGCGAAAGCATTTATATTGTAACCGGCAGTATACCTAATTTGAAGTCAACTCCTTTGGTTGATGAATGGTTTGGCTTACTGTATCAGGATGGTAAATTTGTTAAGGTGCTATCCATGAATGAAGTGGTGCAGAAAACAGGATTAAGCAATCCCAAAATTCCGAATACGAATTGCATCGGTGAAGATGAGATTTCTGCAGCAAGCTTCTTGCTGAGAGATGTAATTTCCCATGCAAAAATGCATTTGAATGAACATTACAAGAGATACCAGTCGGAAATGAATCCGTTACTGGAAGAAGAAGTTAGTAAGCTGATTGAGCTTCAGGAGAAGCATAAGGAATACTACCAGCAGACCCTGTTCGAACATGAACGAAAGTTGCAGGAACAGGAGCGCCGGGTAGATGAACTCTTTGATCAGTTTATGAGCTGGGTGAAAGAAACTTTGACAATACAGAACAACCCATACATCAGAGTTGTATCTGTGCTGATAGGGGTATCGCAATGAGCATAGATTTAACAGGTATCACTAATAAAAACGAATACTACACCAACCATTATTTTTCTACTGTATTTGAAGAAAATACGAGTGCTGCTATCAGCGGTTGGAATACAGCCGCAAGAGAGTCAGAAGAAGTCAGAACGCCATGGTCGCTTCTGCGTCAGAATGCCAGACAGTATTATGCTGCACATGATAAATTTGTTCGTTCTTCTGTAAACTTGCAAGTCCTTGCCAATATTAAGGTGTTGGCAGACAGTTATCTAAAATCTTTGGGTTATCCGGAAGCAAAGCCTGAAGTCGTAACAGTGGATGAATCTTTGTCGGTTCCTGTTTATCTTGAAATGACAAAGAGCAATGGAGCACCATTGCTGTGGGTATTGTTATCAGCATCTAAAGAATCGGATGCAGGAATTATGGAGAGCTTTGTGTTTAATGCTGGCGATATAGAAGACGATGCTGCCGGTGCGCTCAACAAGGGAGTTCTTGGTGAGCTGGCAAATGAGGATTTGGTTACAAAAATCCTCTTTGGCTCTGCTGAACCTCCTCGTTTTATCATGCTTATAGGCATGAATCAGATTGCTCTTATTGACCGCAACAAGTGGAATGAAAAGCGGTATCTTCAGTTTGAGCTTGAGGAGATTTTCTCTCGACTGGAAAACACAACTTTGCAGGCAATGGCTGTGCTTCTCCATAAGGATTCTCTTTGTCCTGATGATGGAAAAATTTTGTTGGATGAATTGGATGAGCAGAGCCAGAAGAATGCTTCCGGTGTATCACAAGACTTGAAGTACGCCCTCCGTGAAAGCATTGAATTGCTCGGAAATGAAGTCCTTTACGATATGAAGACACGCCTTGGTCGTGATCTTGATGCAGAGCCGGTAGATGCAGGACAGTTAACTTTAGAATGTCTGCGTTATATGTATCGTATGCTGTTTGTACTCTTTATTGAGTCCAGACCGGAACTTGGCTATGCACCAATTAAAGCACAGAGCTATTACTCCGGATATTCTCTGGAAAGCTTGCGTGATATTGCGGATAACATTCGTGATGATGTAAATGAAGTCGGTGATGGTTATTACCTGCATGAGACTCTGGCAAAGCTTTACGAGCTGATTTATAACGGCTATCCGAAAACGGAAGATGAACTGAAAAAAGCGACAGGGTCCGACAGCCTGCATGATATGTTTTTGATTGCTCCGCTGAAGGCACATATCTTCGATCCGGAATATACAAAGATGATTACTGCGGCCAAGCTGCGTAATCGCTGTATGCTGCGTATAATTGATCTTATGAGCTTGACAAGGGCTACGAGCAGAAGAAATAGTCGCCGTGGCCGTATTTCCTATGCAAATTTGGGTATCAACCAGATGGGTGCGGTGTACGAGGCACTTCTTTCCTATCGAGGCTTTATTGCTGAACACGACCTTTATGAAGTAAAGAGAGCTGGTGACAGCTTCAATGAACTGGACGTCGGTTACTTTGTATCTGAATCTGAACTTGACCAATATACCGAAGATGAGCGTGTTCGTTACGAACATGGTGAAAAAGCGGGCAAGCTTCGTATGTATGAAAAAGGCACTTTCATCTATCGTCTGGCTGGTAGAGAACGTGAAAAATCAGCATCCTACTATACACCGGAGGTTTTGACCAAGTGCCTGGTTAAGTATGCCCTGAAGGAGCTTCTTGAGGGAAAAACGGCGGATGAAATTCTTAAACTGACTATCTGCGAGCCTGCTATGGGTAGTGCCGCGTTCTTGAACGAAGCAATCAATCAGTTGGCAGAAGCCTCTATATCTCCCGCAAGGAGAAAGAAACTGGCGAGATGATAAGCTATGAAAAGAGATTTAATGAGTTGCAGAAGGTCAAGATGTTCATTGCCGACCGTAATGTTTATGGTATTGACCTGAATCCTGTTGCTGTTGAACTGGCAGAGGTTTCCCTGTGGCTGAACACCATTTATGAGGGAGGCTTTGTGCCTTGGTTTGGCACGCAGTTGGTGAACGGGAATTCCCTGATTGGTGCACGGAGACAGGTATACCGTATCGAAAATGCACAATCCACCTCTAAGGGTATGCGTTGGTACGAGTTGGAGCCGGAGCGGGTGCCTTTGGGAACAAAACGTATGCCGAAAAAACAGGTCTATCACTTCCTGCTTGGCGATCCGGGAATGTGCAGCTATTCTGACAAAGTCATCAAACAGTTGGAGCCTGAAAAAATCAAGGCTATGAAAGAGTGGAACAAGAAGTTTACAGAGTCAGTTACTGATGAAGATATTGTTACTTTATTGCGACTATCTGCGGTGATTGATAAGCTGTGGGAAGCGCAGATTCGATTACGCAAAGAAGTAGATGCTAAGACACAGGATTCTCTATCTATCTTTGGCTATACTGATGATGCAGAAGATTCGCATACTACGATTCGCCAAAAAGATAAAATCTTTAGCGAACTATATAAGAGTGAACATATGAAGAATGCCGGCCCGTATGCAAGACTGAAGTTTGCTATGGACTATTGGTGTGCACTGTGGTTCTGGCCTATTGATAAAGCGGATTTGCTTCCTACGAGGAGTGAGTTCTTGTTTGATATGGGTCTGATTCTTGAAGGAACTATGGAATCTGTGAATGTTACAGATTCTGTTAAGGGTGGTCAGCTTTCTATGTTCCCAACTGAAATAGAACAGATGGCAATGGATATTATCGACACTTATGGTACGGACACAATAGTGGATATTCCTCGTCTGCGTAAGGAAAATCCAAGACTGGAGTTAGCTGCAAGAATTGCTGAACAGAATAAGTTCATGCATTGGGAGCTTGAATTTGCAGATTTGTTTGCAGAGCGTGGTGGGTTTGATTTGATTATTGGTAATCCGCCGTGGATTAAGATTATTTGGGAAGAGTTTGGTGTTTTGTCTGATGCAAATCCTGTTTTTTCTGTAAAAAAGCTGACTGCATCACAGGTTGCCAACGCACGAAAAAGCGAATTGGACAATGCTATAACAAGGGGTACATACATTGATGAATACATTGTAATTTCTGGTCAGCAAAATTACCTTCGTGCAAACCAGAATTACAAGTGCCTACAAGGTGGTGTAAATCTCTATAAATGCTTTTTGCCTCAGTCTTGGGCATTTTCTAACGAGAAAGGCATTTTTGCTTTTGTTCACCCAGATGGAGTGTATGATGATCCTAATGGTGGGGAACTTAGAAAAATTGTATATCCTAAGTTGCGCAGACATTATCAGTTTATCAACGAAAAATTGCTGTTTGCAGAAGTAGGACACCCGACAATATTTAGCCTTAATATTTATTCAAATAGTGAGACAAATAAATTTGAAACAATTGCGAACTTATTTGACCCTAAAACCATAGATGAATGCTATTCCGCTGATGGAAAATGCGAGATTCCGGGATTAAAAGACAGCGATAACAATTGGAACATCAATGGTCATAAGAAAAGGATTATAACAGTTACAAGAAAAGAACTTAAGCTGTTTGCAAAAATTTTCGATGATAATGATGAATATGAGAGCGCCAGATTACCGTCTCTTCATGCATCTACAATGATCGATGTATTGCATTGCTTTGCAAGTCAGGAAAGAATACTTGGAAAAAACAATGAAATTTACCAGGATTTCATGTGGAATGAGACCTATGCGCAAGAAGACCATACTATAAAAAGAGATACACATTTTCCTGACAATTTAGCTGGACTTATATGTGCAGGACCACATATAAGTGTGGCCAATCCAATGTTTAAGACCCCAAGGAGGATATGCAAGGAAAAGGCTGAATTTGATAGAATCTATTTGGATTTTGTTGATCAGAAATATTTGCCTCGTAGTAATTATCGTATGGAATGTTCGATTGATGAATATGTTTCTCGTTGCTCTACTACAACGTGGAATAATAAAACAATTGAAAACTATCGAATCTTCTGTAGAAAGATGCTTAATCTTAAACAAGAAAGAACATTGATGGGAGCAATATATCCGCCGAAAGTTGGTCATACAAATGCAGTAACAAGTTTTTCTTTCAAAAATCTGTATGAGCTTGCATTAATGGCAAGTGTATTTGCTTCAATCCCGTTCGATTTCTTTATAAAGGTGTTAGGAAAGTCAAATCTCCATGCAGATAATGCGGGTAAACTTCCAATTCCTGATAGTGTATATAATTCGGAATTAGTCATCAGAGGATTGCGACTTAATTGTGTGTCAGCGCATTATGAACAGTTGTGGAGCTATTGTTGGAACGATAATTTTGTCAGCTATACATGGGCGAGTAACGATTCTCGTTTGGCGAAATATGGTTACGGTAACCTATCTGCAGAAAACATGGGAAATGCTTTAATACGAAGCGACTATGCACGTAGACAAGCTTTGGTTGAGATTGATGTTCTTACGGCAATGGCTTTAGGAATGACATTGGAACAGTTGACAAGTATTTATAAAATTCAATTTCCTGTTTTGCAAGCCTATGAAACAGACACATGGTATGACAGCAATGGTCAAATTGTATTCACAAATAACAGAGGTTTGTCGGGAGTTGGTTTCTCTCGTACAGAATGGGAAAATGGCATTAAGGGCGCACCTGCTGGCAAAAGATTCTATCGCACAATCACTGATGATACCATGCCAGGCGGCCCTGTAGAACGTACCATCGAATATGTGGCTCCGTTTGACCGTTGCGACCGTGAAAAGGATTACGAGACCGCTTGGAAGTTCTTCGAGGAGAAGTATGGAAAGGATGCGAAAGAATGACGGATATATTTTCTATTTCTTCGTTAGAAGAGTATATAAAAATTGTAGAACGTTTTTCACCAAATTTTTCGTTATCAAGAGGACAAGGTAGTGATCTTGCATTGTTTCCTTCTGCCTTAAGGCGTGATCAAGATGGAATGCGTTTGTACAGCAAAAGAACTATACAGTCATTTCTGGAAGATTTTAAGTTTAATTCTCAAATGTACATTGAAGGGGCCGCCAATTACCATGAAAATGATTGGTTAATTCATGCGCAGCATTTTGGTGTGCCAACATGTCTTTTGGATTTTACATATTCCCATTTGGTTTCACTGATGTTTGCGCTTGAAAAAGCATTTGACTACGATGAAGAAGATGAGGATAATGCTGTCGTCTGGTTATTAGATCCGGAGGCTCTAAATCTAAAGACGATTGGAAGAAAAGAAATTATAAATCTTTCCGAAGAAGCGATCGATTCTATAAGAAAGTTTGAACATCCCTTTGTTGTTAATTCTCGAAAAAACAATGCTAGAATGATGGCGCAAAATGGACTGTTTGTATATTTTCAGGATGATGCAAATGCCCTGGAAAAGACTGATGGAGCAGATAAATTCTTAAAGAAGATAGTAATACCGCACGTTAAAACAAAAGATATGTTAAAAACTCTTTATATTTTGGGGATGAGATTTAGTAGTATCTATCCGGAACTATCGTCTATATCAAAGGATATAATACTCAAAAATAGAGTTTTAGAGTCTTATAGGCAGGAGGGAAATTATGATGGACAATAATTTTACTGTTAAACCGACAAATTTAGATCAAACAATCAAAAACATAGTTACGTCCATTGATAAGGGTTATGAGCTGCAGAATATAGATGAGGATAGCATTACAAATGGCAAAAAGTTGGAATTTAATGACAGTCTTATTTTAAAACCATTTTATCAAAGAGATTATAGGTCAACTGTCGAAGATGAGAGTTCACTTATTGAATCTATTCTTGTAGGAATTCCAATTCCTCCTGTGTTTTTATGTTCTACTAGGTTAAAGGGTGTTCAGGTTTTAAATGTTGTCGATGGTCAACACAGATTGTTTGCATTCTATCGTTTCCGAAAAGGAGAATTCCGTCTTTCAAGCCTTCCTTTACTTCCAAAATTTAATGGCATGAAATTTGATGAATTGCCTTTTGAATATCAGGAACAGTTTATTTCACACAAACTTCCAGCTTTTGTTTTTCGTGATTTTCCTGGAAAGGAGTTTGAATTGGAGGTGTTTAATCGATATAACAAGGGCACAAAGGCCTTAACACCTCAAGAAATTCGTAATGCGGTATACGCATCTCCTTATAACGAATACATTGGTGATTTTGTCAAACAAATATATAAAGGTGACAGTGAACGAGATAAAAAGTTACGCAATATTTTCAATGTAAGCAAGGATCGGTTACTGAAAAAAAAGGTTCACGAAGGAATTTTCAGCATTCTATATGTTCTAGAGTATGGTATTCAAGGAGAGTTTAAAGACTCAACTACGTATGCAACGGAATATATGAAAAAGAAGTCAAACTTCTGTAGCAATAGTACGGAAGATGAGATAACGCAGGATCTTAATTCTATACGTGCGTTGTTTGAGAACTATTTGAACTGGCTACTTAAATGCACAAAATATACGCCTTATCCGATTTCTAAGGAGTTTTATGGTATCTCTAGTAAGCAGTATAAGTTTTCCACATCTATGGCATTGGTGTTAACTGCGCTTTATAAGAAGGTTTACATTGATGTTGACAGTGATAACCTAGAATTTGATGATGTTATTCTTAAAATGAAGACTTGCTTGACAAATTCATTTTTAGAGGATTCCTCATATTCTGCGTCGAGTACTAATTCAAGGGAAATAGAAAAGCTAATAGATAATTTCACAATATAATTATATATGAGGAGGATTGCAGTATGTTACCATCCATACTTGCTAAACAATTACAGAAAGGCATAGGGGATTATATTGAAACCACATTCCCAATGACCAACGAACCCTTCAAAGGCTCAGTTCAAAAAATGCTGGCAAATAAAGGCTCTGTTTACCATGAGCCTTATATTGCTGTACGTCTTCCCTTCCGTGTGGCAGCGGAAATGCCAACTTGCTTTGAAGCAATTCATCCTGCATACCTTCCTTATGTGCATCAGCAAAAAGCCTTTGAGAGACTAATCGGAGATGATGGTCGCTCCACATTAGTTGCAACTGGTACCGGTTCAGGTAAGACAGAGTGTTTCCTATACCCGATTCTGGAGTATTGCTATCAGCATCGTGGCGAGCGAGGAATAAAAGCACTTATTATATATCCGATGAATGCATTGGCGACGGATCAGGCTAAACGTATTGCAGGGATGATTTATGGAAGTGATGAGCTACGTGGAAATGTTACTGTCGGTATGTATGTTGGTGGTCAAGAACATACGCCTGCTCGAACTATGAGTGAACATGGAGTTATTACAGACCATGAAACCATGCTGAACAACGCACCTGATATTCTGATGACCAACTATAAAATGTTGGACTATCTGCTGGTGCGTCCGAAAGATGCTCTTTTATGGCAGGATAATGACTCTGAAACTCTGAAATATATCGCAGTTGATGAGCTGCATACATTCGATGGAGCGCAAGGCACAGATTTAGCTTGTTTGCTTCGCCGCTTGAAACGACGCCTGGGAATCTATGATGGATACCTGTGTTGCATTGGCACATCTGCAACAATGGGTTCCAAGGAAAACAACAATAATATTCTAAATTACGCAGAAGAAATTTTCGGCGAACCGTTCGATAAGGATGCAATTATCACAGAAGATCGTCTGAGCGCTCAAGAGTTCTTTGCGGGTGCTGATGTAACGGAATTTGCGATGCCGACAGCGGAGCAGGCTGTGGAATTGGAAAAGCTGTCTGCGGAGAATGGGCCTTCTGCTTATTTGCAGAGTGCGGTAAAAGACTGGCTTCCGGATTTCTCTTTTGACGTTCTTGAAGATGAAGGCAGAATCCGGCTTGGTTATGAACTGATGCATCACAGCTTTATGCAATCGGTTATCAATCTGACAGGTGGTACATATTATAAAGTTTCTAAAATCGCAGAAGATTTGGCTATACATTATCCGGATTTGAAAACTTTGCCTGATGCAACTGTTGTTATCAATTCACTCTTTGCTTTAATTTCTCACGCGAGAACCGGCAAGGTAGGAAAGCTGCGTCCGTTTTTGAATGTTAAGGTTCAGCTTTGGATGCGCGAGCTGCGTCGTTTGGTTGCCAAAGTAGATTCAGATGAAATCACTTATGAGATTGCTCACGATTTGAACAAGCAACAGGCAAAGCAGTATCTTCCGGTTGTAAATTGTCGTGATTGTGGTATTACAGGTTGGGTATCCGTACTTAATGAACGTAGCAATGCTACAATGACAAACCTTGAGTCCTTCTACAATCTATATTTTCGTGCAGACGAAAAAATTGTGATGATGTTCCCTCATTCTCATGAGGAACGTATTCCAGGCATGATTCCTGCAAGGATTTGTCCCGACTGTTTGCAAGTAAAAGTCGGTGAGTATGGGACAGATGAGTGCGTTAATTGCGGTGCCGAAATGGTTGATATACTGATTCCTAATCCGATTAAGACTTCTGGCACTAAGAACCATAGGCAATACGTTTGCCCCTGCTGTGGTAGTCGTCGCGGTCTTTCGTTGATGGGTCTTCGCAGCGCAACAGAAATCAGCGCAAGCATTTCTCAAATGTTTGCATCCAAGTTTAATGATGATAAAAAGACACTGGCATTCTCTGATAATGTTCAGGACGCTGCGCATAGAGGCGGTTTTTTCAACTCAAGAACATGGCGTTTTGGCCTTAGAACCGCTATTCAAAAATACTGTACTGAGATGGGATCCGGTCAAACCCTTGCAGATTTTCAGAATGGTTTTATAAAGTATTGGCATGAGCATATGACTGATGAACAGTTTGTGAGCTTCTTCATTGCGCCAAATCTAACTTGGAAGCAAGCCTATGAAGATATGGTTGAAAAGCGTAACTTGGGCAAAGATAAACAAGCACAAATTCTGATGTATGAAATTGAACAGCGCATCAAATATGAAATTATGCTTGAATTTGGTCTTGCCGGTAAGATTGGACGAACTCTTGAAAAGTCTAATTGCGCTGTTATTTCCTTTGCTGTGGAAGATATTATTCAGATTGCTGATTCTGTACAGGAAAGAACCATCAATGAGCTTGGTGTATTAACAGCAGAAAATATAGACTCGTTCAAACGCATGGTTATCGGATACTTGAACTTAATGCGCACAAATGGAGCTTTTCGGGATAAAGTGTTTGACGAATATACTATAGGCGACGGTAATGGCTATATGCTGTCAAATGACAGGAATCGTTGGCTTCCCGGTCGTCAATCGGGTCGAAATACTCCTCACTTTATTGCCGAGCATATTGGTAATGGCCGATCTTCTTTCGAGTTTGATTCACCTGCTGCTAATAAGTATGTAGACTGGATTTCTTCTTGTTGTAGCGAATTGCTGGTGGATGACAGTATTTTCCAAGCAATCAGCAGATTTATTTTAGACGAAGCAGTGAAACTGAATGTAATATCTCTGGTTCCTTCTTCTGCTAACTATAGAATTTACGGATTAAATAAGGAACGTGTCTTTATCACTGATGATGTTATGCAGATGCGGTGTGATAAATGTGGTTCTGTATATGCTGTCGCAGCAGAGAATGCAGAGCTTTGGATTGGTGCGCCTTGTCCAAGGACTGCCTGTGGTGGATTCCTCGAAGAATATGATACAGGTGAAATTAATTATTATGGTCGTCTTTACAATGCTGGTGATTTAGTTCGTATCAACGCAAGAGAGCACACTGGTTTGTTAGAGCGCCGCGATAGAGATCAGATTGAAATTGATTTTAAGCGTGGTAAAGATACTCAGGAGATTTGGGACCCCAATGTATTATCGTGTACTCCAACTCTGGAAATGGGTATTGATATTGGTGATTTGTCTACTGTTATCCTGTGTAGCATGCCGCCAGCTCAGAGTCAATTTTTACAGCGAGCTGGACGTGCAGGTCGTAAGGATGGTAACGCATTGACCTTGGCTGTTGCTAATGCAAGACCTCACGATTTATATTTTTATTCTGATCCTTTGGATATGATTGCTGGCGAGGTAACTCCACCTAAAATTTTCCTTCGAGCATCTGCTGTTCTGGAAAGGCAGTTCGTAGCTTTCTGCATGGATTCTTGGGTTAAAAAGGGAATTCCGGACGGTGCTATTCCTGATAAAGTTGGTGTTGTTCTGAAAAAATTGGATGCTCGCCCGGATGACATGTTTCCGTTCAATTTCTTGAATTATGTACAAAGTACATTATCTCGTCAGTTGAATTCTTTCATGCAAATGTTTGCAGCGTATCTAGATGATAGTGCAAGAGAAGAACTGCAAATGTTCGCCAGAGGAAAGGATGCTAACAATAGTCCTATGTATGTAAAAATCCTGGATGCATTCGAGGATTTGAAAAAACAACAGGATGCGTTGCGAACGAGTGTTGATGCACTAAAAATAATGATTCGGGATTTGGAAGATAAGCCCAAGGACAGTTCCTATGATGAAGAAATCAAAGAGCTAAAGCGTGAAGAAGCAGCGTTGCTTACAGTCCTTCAGGAAATTGGTAAGAAAAATATCTTTAATTTCCTGTCTGACGAGGGATTACTTCCGAATTACGCTTTTCCTGAAGCTGGTATTATCCTGCGAGCGGTTCTCTATCGTAAAGAGGATGAAGAAACATCGGTGAAGAAGAAAAAATATGAGAAATTGGTCTATGAATATAGCCGTAGTGCATCCTCTGCTATCAGCGAGTTTGCTCCTAATAACAGCTTTTATGTTGATGGTCGCAAGCTGACAATAGATCAGGTTGATTTGACGACTGCTCAGACTGCAAGATGGAGATTTTGCCCGAATTGTTCTCATGCTCAAATTGAAGAAACCGGCAAGAATACGTCGGCTTGCCCTCAGTGTGGTAGTCCTGCCTGGGCTGATTCCGGACAGGTTAGAACAATGCTGAAGGTTCAAATGGTCTACTCTAACATGGATTATACCAAGAGTTTGATTAACGATGAGAGCGATGATAGAAATAATGTATTCTACTGTAAACAACTCTTGGTTGATGTAGATGAAGATCACGATATTTCCAGTGCATATCGTATGGACAATGAAGATTTCCCGTTTGGATATGAGTTTGTTCGCAAAGCAACTCTACGAGAAATTAACTTTGGTGAGAGTGACATGATTGGTGAAAAACTGTCTGTTTCCGGTATTGAAGAAGTACGCAAGGGCTTTAAAATTTGTAAGTACTGCGGAAAAATCCAACCGGAAAACGGAAAATCCAATCATAGCTTCGCCTGCAAAACAAGAAAGATGCCTAATTTGATGCAAGCTGACGCTTATGAAGAATGTTTGTTCCTGTACCGTGAGTTCAGTACAGAGATTCTCCGACTTCTTGTTCCGGCGACTACAATGGATTCTTCTTCTGTGAAGGTGGAATCATTTGTAGCTGCATTTATGTTGGGTATGAAAGAATATTTCGGTAATGTTGATCATCTAAGGGCTACTGTCAGTGAAGTTCCTGTTCCAGATGCAGATTATCGAAAGCAGTATTTGGTAATTTATGACTCTGTTCCAGGTGGTACTGGCTATCTGAAGCAGTTAATGCATGAAAAGAACGCCCTAATTGAAATTTTTGATAAGGCGCTTCATGTAATGGAGAATTGCTCTTGCAAGGATGACCCGCAGAAAGATGGATGTTACCATTGCTTGTATGCATATCGTCAGAGTCAGCAGATAGGTAATATTTCAAGGTCTACGGCTATCAGAATTTTGAAGTCTATTCTTTCAGGTAAAGATAATGTTCAGAAGATTGATAGAATCAATGATATTCCTGTTAATCCGTTGTTTGATAGCGAGTTGGAACAGCGTTTTATGGAAGCAATTCGCACTAAGGTTGGTGCGGCTAATGTAAGTGATACGATTCGCAATGGCAAGCATAGTTATTATATAAAGCTGGAGAATTTTGCTTGGGAAATCGAACCGCAAGTTCTTCTGGATGCTGCCTCTGGTGTTTCGGTAGCTTGCAAACCGGATTTTGTGTTCTGGCCGGTTTCCGCACTGGAACACAAGCCTGTGGCTGTATTCACAGATGGTTTCTTATATCATAAAGATATTGTTTCTGATGATACAATTAAGCGAGAGGCTATTCGCAGAAGTGGTAAATTCCGTGTTTGGTCGCTGAGTTTCAAGGATGTTCAAAGTGTATTTGCACCACAGGGAGATTTCTATACAAATACACTTGAGACAGAAAAAATGCCTTCTGGCAAGACTATGTATCAGAATATGATTAAGAAGCAAAAAGCAGATGTCATTGAACCGGCAAAGTTATCTTCATTTGATTTGCTTTTGGAATATCTTAAACTACCTGATGCAGAAAGAGTTTTTAAGGGACAAGCGTATGCATATTCTCTGTCCTTGCTAGAACCTGTCTTGATGAAAAACAATCTTGCTTTCAATAATTGGGAGAAGAATGTAAAAGCTGTAAATGAACAGACACACTTTACTGATGTTGATTTTGTGTTCCCTGGAACCATATTTGGTAGCTGGATTCCAAGAAGTTCTAATGCACATCTGGCAATTTATTCAGCTGTTCTTGCATCGAAACTTAAAGCTGAAGGGGCTGTTGCTGTTTGCGCTGTTCTCAATGACGAAAAAGATGATAGAACAGATAAATATGAACAGGAGTGGAATGGACTTTGGAGATTCTATAACTCGCTGCAATTCTCGGAAGAGTTTATAGCAGTGTCATCTGTAGGTATAAGCCACATGGATTACCTCGCATTGCCTGTTGTTGGAGAAGCTGCTGATGATTCTATTATATCTATGAGCGCAGGTGATGATACTTGGAATGCAATTAAGGAGCTTCTGTTCGATGATGATGCAAAGGCATTTGTTGAACTTGCAAAAGGTGCTGGTGTACCTGCTCCTAATGAAGATGATGTCGGTTACGAAGTTGAAGGCGATGATGGAGAAGTGGTTGCTACTGTAGAAATTGCATGGCCGGACAGACGAGTTGGTTTCATGACTGCTGAACAAGCTGAAGATAAAGAGAAGCTCGAAAAATTGGGATGGCGAATACTGAGTTTGCTTGATGCTGCAGATATTGATACCGCAAGCTATTTTGGAGGTGACAATTGATGACGGATAATGTTAAAGTGGCAATTTCATCAGATTTTTTAACGGCATTTGCTCGTCTTCCGAGACAAGTTCAAGGTAAAGTAACAGAGTTCGTGAATAAATTCCGAAACAATCCTATGTCTCCCGGCATTAACTATGAGAAACTTAATTCAGGAATAGATAAGAAGATTTTTTCTGTACGTATTGATGATACTTATCGAGGTATCGTTGTTCGGCAGCAAGAAGTAGGGGTATACCTGCTTTTGTGGGTAGATCATCATGATGAGGCATATCAATGGGCCGCTCGTAAAAAATGTGAAGTCAACCCGAAAACTGGTGCTATTCAGGTGTTTGATGTTAAGACCATGGTGGAAAAGGTATCTGCACCTGACAAAGTTACTTTATTTGCTCTTGCTAAGGATGATGAATTGCTTAAACTTGGCGTACCTGAGATTCAGCTTGATTTTGTTAGAAGTTTTATTAGTAAAGAGGATTTTTACAAAGCTGAACAATCTATGCCGCATGATGCTTATGAGCATCTTTCTTGGTTAGCGGAAGGCTTTCCTATGGAAGAAGTTCTGGAGCTTGTTCTGGAAGAACAGAACGCTTCTTCTGACAACGAGGATTTGGCGGCTGCATTGGATGTTCCTACAACACTGAAATCTTTTGTTGTGGTCGATGGAGAAGATGAATTGCGTCGGATTATGGCAGAACCATTGGAAAAATGGCGTGTTTTTCTTCATCCGACGCAGAGAAAAATTGCCCGGAAAGAGTATTCTGGTTCTGCAAGAGTACTTGGCGGTGCTGGCACTGGCAAAACCGTAGTTGCTATGCATAGAGCTAAGTATTTAGCATCTAAATGTGAAGGGCAGCAGAGAATTCTGATGACCACCTTTACAGCAAATCTCGCAGCTGATATTAGAGAGAATTTGCGCAAGATTTGTACCTTGGAAGAACTCAGAAGAATAGAAGTCATTCATTTGGATGCGTGGGTGAATCAGTTTCTTCGTGAGTCCGGTTTTTCTGCTCAGATTGGGTATGACGATGTTATAAAGCCTCTTTGGGAGAGAGCTGTTTTGTTGGCTAACATTGATCTGCCGTTTGAGACTTCATTCTATGAAGAAGAGTGGAACAGGATTGTTATAGCACAAGAAGCTCTTACACTTGAAAAGTATGTGAAGGCAACTAGAAATGGTCGAGGCACCAGACTTGATCGAAAAAAAAGGATGCATATCTGGAAGGTCTTTGAAAACTATCAGAATCTAATGAAAGAAAACCAAATACGTGATATAAATACCGCCATGTATGAAAGCACCAAGTTGCTTCAATCTGCGGGTAGAAAACCACGGTATGCAAGTATTATTATCGACGAGGGACAAGATTTCAGTGACAATGCATATCGCCTGATTAGAGCGTTGGCAGGAGAAGAACATCCTAACGATATTTTCATAGTTGGTGACTCTCACCAGAGAATATATCGAAATCATCCTACACTTTCTAAGTGTGGAATAAATGTCCGTGGTCGTAGTAGCATATTAAAAATTAACTATCGTACTACAGAGGAAATTCGCAAACAGGCTCTGGTGTTGTTGAAGGGAATTTCTTTTGATGACTTGGACGAAGGTTTTGATCTCGGAGATAAATGTCAATCCCTCACGCATGGAGAAAAACCGATAGTTGTGAATTTCGGGAATGCTAATGATGAATTCGATTTTCTCCTCCGTGAAGTGAAGAAGCTAAAAGACAACGGTGTTTCTCTTACTGATATATGTGTTGTAGCTCGTACCAAAAAGTTGGTTGACGATTATATTGCGCTTTTTACAAAAGCCGGAATTCGCTCCTATGCAATAAAGAGGAACAAAGCTGATGATCGTAGTTTTGATGGGCTAAGAGTTGCTACTATGCACCGAGTGAAGGGGTTGGAATTTAAATATGTATTTATTGCTGCTGTGAACAACAGGATTATCCCTCTTTCTTCTGCAATCAATAAGGCTGACGCCGTTTCTGAGGAGGAATCTATTACCTCCGAAAAATGCTTGTTGTATGTAGCAATGACTCGTGCACAAAAAGGTGTTTATATTACAAGTTATGGTAGAAAATCAGAGTTCCTTGAGTAAAGATATATTACGAGAAAAGTGCACTAGGTGAAAAAGTTCGTAATAGGAAATGGTGATGAAGCAGAAAAAAGGCAATCATATTACGGAAAAAGGGAAGAAGTGCCTAAATCTCGTAATATAATCCCTCTCACTTCATCTTTTTGTAAAATCTTTACACTTGCCGCTATAAGAACAGGCTAATAATTTTCCTCGTTGACAAATAGCAGTAACAGTAATATAATTTTTTTAATAGCAAACCATTAAGATAGAGGCGCGGAAAGCATGAGTAGGTTGTGGAGCGGGAGCTGAGAAGCATCACAAAAGGGCTAACGCCGAAGTGCAATGGCAGCCGTGTCGTTGTGCTGGGCCGTCAGTGAAAGCTGCCGGACTGTCGCTGCATCAGCAGCGGAGGGCTATCTCGGCTATGGGTGTGAATATTTATTTAGCATGCTAACCGTTGAGATAGGATTCAAAGGAAATATCTCAACGGTTATTTTTATGATTAAGGAGTGAACGACATGATTCGTGTTTTGGTAAATGGTGCGCTGGGCCGCATGGGCAGCGAGGTATGTAAAAAGGTATATAGCGAAGCTGATTTGGAGCTTGTAGGTGCTGTTGATATTAAGGAAGGCACTGTACATCTGGGTGACGGCGTTAAGGTGACGACAGACCTGGTTGCTGCGATTGAGGCTGCCAAACCGGATGTTGTTGTTGACTTCACCCGTCCTGATGTTGTTATGGGCAATCTGCGCAAAATGCTGCCGCTCGGCGTGCATGCCGTAGTAGGCACAACAGGCTTCAGCGATGCAGATTTAAAAGAGGTTGATGAGCTGGCACGCAAGCACAACACCAGCCTGCTGATTGCTCCGAACTTTGCGCTTGGCGCAGTTGTAATGATGAAGCTGGCGTGTGAGGCTGCCAAATATTTCCCGCATGTGGAAATTATCGAGAAGCATCACGATAATAAGCTGGACGCTCCGAGCGGTACTGCTATTATCACCGCACAAAAGATTGCTGAGGTGCGCAAGGCTATGCAGCAGGGCAATCCTGATGAAAAGGAAACCATGGCAGGTGCGCGCGGTGCGGATTACGAGGGCATGAAGATTCACAGTGTCCGCTTGCCGGGTTACGTTGCTTCCCAGGAGGTTATCTTCGGCGGTCAGGGCGAAACACTGAAAATCAGCACCGACCCGATTAACCGCGAATGCTACATGCCGGGCGTTGCGCTTGGCTGCCGCAAAATTGTTGACCAAGTAGGTCTGGTATACGGCTTAGATAAATTACTCTAAATAGTGAGGGGGAGAATTTTATGAAAAAGTATAACGTTGCTATTTTGGGCGCTACCGGTGCTGTTGGTACTGAATTTCTGAAGCTTATTGAAGAAAGAAACTTCCCGTTTGCAGAACTGCGTCTGCTGGCTTCCAAGCGCAGCGCAGGCAAGCAGATTGAATTTATGGGCAAAACATATACTGTGCAGGAGGCTACCAAGGACTCCTTCGAGGGCATTGATATTGCTCTGTTCGCAGGCGGCAGCGTTTCTAAGGAGTTTGCTCCTTACGCTGTGAAAGCCGGTGCCGTTGTTATTGATAACTCCAGCACCTTCCGTATGGACCCCGAAGTGCCGCTGGTTGTGCCGGAGGTTAACCCCGAGGATATCCTGAAGCACAAGGGCATTATCGCCAACCCTAACTGCTCTACCATTATTATGGTTATGGCACTGAAACCGCTGTATGACCTGGCACGCATTAAACGTATCGTCGTTTCTACCTATCAGGCTGTTTCCGGCGCCGGCAAGGAGGGCATTGACGAGCTCACCGACCAGACCAAGGCTTACAGCGAGGGCAGAGAGATGGAGGCACACATTCTTCCGTCCGCAAGCCTGCCGAAGCATTATCCGATTGCTTTTAACCTGATTCCGCAGATTGATGTTTTCCTTGACAATCTCTACACCAAAGAAGAGATGAAGATGATCAACGAAACCAGAAAGATTATGCATGATGACGAAATGCGCATTACCGCTACTACCGTGCGTGTGCCTGTATACCGCAGCCACAGCGAATCGGTAAACATTGAGTTTGAGCATGATCTGGAGCTGAAGGATATGGCAGCTGCAATCAATGCTTTCCCCGGCATTCAGATGATGGATGATCCGTCCAATCAGGTTTATCCGATGCCTTTATATACTTCGGAAAAATATGACTGCTTCGTTGGCCGTCTGCGCCGCGATGAGTCCAATCCTAACACCTTCAACCTGTGGGTAGTAGGCGACCAGATTCGTAAGGGCGCTGCGCTGAATACGCTGCAGATTGCTGAGGTTATGATTAAAAACGGCTGGTTAGAAAAATAATAATGCACCTCTGCGGTGTAAAGACTACCCGGCGTACAGTTTGTACGCCGCAGCCTTTCCGGCATCCGGTACATTTTGCATTTTAATTTAAACATATGAGGAGCAATTTACATGAAAATCATTGTACAGAAATTCGGCGGCACCTCCGTCGCGAGTGAGGAAGCCCGCATTGCAGTTAAAAACAAGGTACAGCAGGCTATCCGTAACGGTTACTCCCCGGTAGTAGTTGTTTCGGCTATGGGACGCAAGGGCGCACCCTATGCAACCGATACTCTTATCGGCGCCCTGAAGGACGTTAACCTTTCCGTTAATGTGCGCGAGATGGATATGATGATGTGCTGCGGCGAAATCATTTCCGCCTGCGTAATGGCAGCAACGCTGCAAAAATTCGGTATCAACGCTATGGCGCTCACCGGCGGTCAGGCAGGCATCATCACTGATTCTCAGTTTGGTGCCGCACGCATCAAAAACATCAATACCTCCGGTCTTATCCGTCTGCTGGAGGCAGGCATCATTCCTGTTGTCTGCGGCTTCCAGGGTATGACGGAAAACAACTATAAATTTACGACATTGGGCCGCGGTGGCAGCGATACCTCTGCTGCTGCACTGGGCGCTGCGCTCAAGGCTGATTTTGTTGAAATTTATACAGACGTTGAGGGCATCATGACTGCTGACCCGCGTATTGTCGAGAAGGCTAATATTCTGCAGCAGATTTCCTATGCTGAGGTTTGCCAGATGGCACAGAACGGCGCTAAGGTTATTCATCCGCGTGCCGTGGAAATTGCTATGGGCAGCAATATTCCCATGTATGTAAAATCCACCTTCAGCGATGCTCCCGGCACTCTGATTACCAGCGAACGCATCGGTCAGGGTAACGGCGGCGAAATTGCGATTAACGAATCCTGCGCCAGCGGCGTTGCTCATCTTAATGATTTGGCACAGTTCCGCATTGACCTGAACCCGCAGGATATTACTGCAGGCCGTAATCTGTTCGAAGATTTGGCGGATGCAGGCATCAGCGTAGGCTGCTTGAATCTGTCCGAGAAGGAAGCAATGTTTGCAGTATTTTCTCCGGACGTAGAGCACACCTGTAAGGTGCTTGATGCAACCGGCTTTAAATATACGCTGAACGAAGGCTGCGGCAAGGTTTCCGTTGTCGGCAGTGCTATGCGTGGCGTGCCCGGCATTATGGCTACCTTTGTAACTGCGCTTGCCAGCCACAATATCGCTATTCTGCAGACTGTGGACAGCGATACTACGATTTCCGCGATTGTTAAAGAGGAGTATTTGGTGGAAGCAGTCAAAGCATTGCATGAGGCCTTCAAGCTGTAGGCCGTGTATAAAGCACCGTCTGCGTTGTTGTGTTTCCTCGACGTACTGTTAGTACGCCGTAAAAAATATAAAATCATTTAGATAATAAACAATATATCATAGAGAATTTTAGTTTCTATTAGTTTTAAGAGGTGGAATTACAATGAAAAAACCGTATTTTGGCAGATTATTAACAGCTATGGTTACGCCGTTCAACGCTGATGGCAGCATCAATTATGAAGCCGGTGCAGATTTTGCCGACTGGCTGCTGGCTAACGGCAGTGACGGCTTGGTAGTAGAAGGCTCTACTGGTGAAGCTGCAACCATGGACATGGATGAAAAAATTAAATTCATGCAGACCATCGTTGCACGTGTCAACGGCCGTGCCAAGATTGTTGCCGGTGCAGGCACCAACTGCACTGCCAGCACTATTGACCTGGTTAAGAAAATGGAAGCCTGCGGTGTAGATGGTGTGCTCGTAGTCGGCCCGTACTATAACAAACCGACTCAGGAAGGCTATTACCAGCATTTTGCAGCCGTAGCCAAAGCTACCAAGCTGCCGATTATCGTTTATAATGTTCCCGGACGTACCGGCGGCAACATTGCTCCGGAAACTGTTGCACGTCTGGCAGCAGATTTCAGCAACATTGTGGCTATCAAAGAGGCAGCAGGCAATGTAGCACAGACTGCAGAGCTGTATCGTGTACTGCCGGAGGATTTCTCCATTTACAGCGGTGATGACGGCCTGATTCTGCCGTTCCTGTCCGTTGGTGCCTGCGGCTTGATTTCCGTTCTGGCCAATGTTAACGGCAACATACTGCAGCAATTGATGCAGGCTTACAGCGAAGGCCGCGTTAAGGATGCCGCTGACATCAACAAGGTTATGGTGCCGCTGGCAAAGGCAATGTTCATAGAAAGCAACCCGATTCCTATCAAAGCTGCCGTTACCAAGGTTACCGGTATTGAAGCAGGTGCTCCGCGTCTGCCGCTGACTCCTATCAGCGCTGCCGCTGAGGCTAAGCTGGATGCAGCTTTAAAAGCAGCAGGCATGATAAAATGAGCAAGCTGGTAGTAATTATCCAGTGTGATACAGTGCAGCAGCGTTGCTGCGGCTACAACTGTACGCACGCCTTTTACAGCCGTGAGGGCAAGTTTGCCGGTTATCCAGAGGATACGCATTACATGAGCTTCACCTGCGGTGGCTGCTCCGGCGGTGCGCTGACGGTTAAGCTGGAGAATCTGGCGAAGCGCCTGCGCCGCTTTAAGGAGGATGGGCAGGAGATTTGCGTGCATCTTTCTACATGCATGGTATCGGATAATTCGCATAAGCCGCCATGCCCGCATCTTGATTACATTCAAAAGATTTTAACGAAAAAGAAGCTGACGAATATTGTTCATGGTACATATATTTCCAAAACGGCAACCAGACGCCGTGAGGAAGGCATTTACAAGAAATTTGAGTGAGCTTTGATAAGCATTGAAAAACACCCTGCGTATTGCCGTTGGCAATGCGTAGGGTGTTTCTTCGATTGACGATATTTATTTTTCGTCTTCAAATTTTTCGGGGAAGAAGATGCGCAGTGTTTTTTCGTCAACTGTTTTACCGAAGCTGTTGCCGATGAAGAAGCACAGCAGGGAAAGGCCGATGCCGAGTACTATCTGGTGCAGGTCGAGCACCTTGATCTTAAAGACCATGGCCAGGCAGTAGATGATAACGCCGCCGCCCATGGCTGCAATAGCGCCGTATTTGTTGGCCTTGGGCCAGAAAAGACCGAAAATCAGCACCCAGAAGAAGGCTGTTTCCAGACCGCCGAAGGCAAACATGTTAATCTGCCAGATAACGCTTGGCGGCTTGATGGCGATGGCATAAACAAAAAGGCCGAGGATAATAGTTGCGCCCAGACTGTAGAGACGGATCTGATTATTGCTGAGCTGTTCTTCGCGCTTGCCCTTGATGTTCATGTAAACGTCCTTGACGATAGAGGAGGACGAGGAAAGCAGCAGCGAGGAAACTGTGGAAATGGTTGCTGCGATTGGTCCGATGATGATGACACCTGCCCAGAAGGGTGTGAGGCTGTGCACGATGGCGATAGGCATGATGTTATCAACGCTGTTGCCGTAGGCTGTAATCGGTTCGGTAAGAATGCCTTTGCTGATGACACCTATCCAGGTTGCGACCAGTGTCATAGCACCGATGACAACGGTACCGATAATCATAGCGTTATGCAGCGCTTTGGTATTTTTGTAGCTGATGCCGCGGACAACGGACTGCGGCAGCGACAGCGTACAGATGCCGACGAGCAGCCATTGGCTGATGTACAGCGAAATCGGCATTTTGCCGCGGGAAAGCGGCTCCAGCATATCGGGATGCTGCGTGCTGATGTAGCTCATGATTTTGTTGAAGCCGCCGCCGGCGTGCATCATGCCGCCCATGAGGATGCACAGGCCGACAATCATGGCGATGGCGCAGCAGGCGTCGGTAACAGCAACGCCCTTAAAGCCGCCGATGGTGGTGTAGATGACAACAATCAGGCCGAACATCGTGAGGCCGGTGAGGTAGGAAAAGCCGGTTACTGCTTCGAAGAGCTTGGCAGCGCCGACGAACTGTGCCACCATAGTGGCGCAGAAGAAGGCGACAATAACAACAGCCGCCATGTTCGCCAGAAAATCGGAATGATAGCGGGCACGCAGTACGTCGATTACAGTTACGGCGTCAATCTCACGCGCAATCAGGGCAATTTTTTTGCCGAATACGCCTAAAACGAGGAAGATAACGACTACCTGCACGATGGCCATGTACAGCCAGCCGTAGCCAATAACCCAGGCTACGCCCGGACCGCCGACGAAGGTGCTTACGCTGCTGTAGGTGGCAGCGGTGGTCATAGCCAGCACAAAGCCGCCGAGAGTACGGCCGCCGATGAAGTAATCCTTGGCGAAATCCTTTTGTCTGTTTTCCTTTGACGTGCGCTGGATATAGGCGCTGATGCTCAACAGAATAAGCAGAAAGGCCAGTGCTGGTAAAATATTTAAAATACTACTCATGCTGTTTATCCTCCGTGCTGTCATCCAAATCAAAGTTGACAAAAACCTTCTTCGTCAGGAAAATGGTAACGGCGATGGCAAAAAGCCAGGTGCCGACACAGCCGCCCCAAACCCAAAGAGGTGTATGCCAAAAGGTAATATCGCTGTCTGCGAGTCCAAAGCCTGCCAGGCACCAGAAGATGATGACGGCGATGGTGGCGACAACAGTTGCCAGGGCCTCGCGGTTGGCCTGGCGAAATTTATCACTGCGCTTCATATAAACTGCTCCTTTCGTACAGACAATGCTGTCTGCTTACGTTAATAAATTTATTTTACCACAAAATATGCAGAAATACTTGCAAAATATGCTTAAAAGCATCATAAAATATCAGACACCCAGTGTAATTTGACGGCTGTCTGTGTTATAATGTATCTTGGTGATTAATTTGAAGAAAACAATGTATAATTTAGCTACAATGTGGCTGACGCTGAGCGTCATTTTTTTCCTATGTGAATATGTAACCGGTATGCTGCAGGTTGTTACCCTGGGCGGTCTGGTGGCAGGCTCCTTTATCGAAGGTGCTTTTATGTGCCTGGGCCTGAAGCTGATGCATGTTATTGTCGACAAGCAGTTTTTGCTGACGAGGCTGCAGGAGTTGGCCAAACGCAGAAATGACTCCCTGAAGGCTATGCTGGTGATGGCTGCCTTCTCCCTGGAGGGTGCCGTAACTGTTTGCCGTATGCTGCCGGGTTATGACCTTAACTTTGGCATTATGCACGGTATTTTTCTTTTGCTGCTTTATCCGGCAGCAGCTATAGTTTTGGATAAGTTGATGTTAAAGGAGCAGATGGAGCATGGAAATTAAGCTGATTGCCAGCGATATGGACGATACACTTTTGAATAAGGACTGCCAAATTTCTCCGCGCAACGAGGCTGCTATCAGAAAGGCGCTGGACGCAGGCAAGATTTTTTTGATTGCTACGGGCAGAATGTACGTTTCCGTGCGTCCCTATGCGGAAAAGCTGGGCCTTGATGTGCCGCTGGTTACCTATAACGGCGCTCTCGTTAAGGGCAGCCTGAGCGGCAAGGTTTATTACGAGCACAAGATGAAGCTGTCTACAGCCAACGAGGTGTTGGCATACTGTCGCGAGAAGGGCTATTACCTGCAGCTTTATGTGGGTGACAGCATTTTGATTAAGCAGGAAAACGATTGCTCCCGCATGTATACCAAAATCAGCGGCATTCAGACGACTGCTATCGGTGAGGCACTTTATCATACGGATGAAGAACCGTACAAGATTCTGGTAATGACTAAGAGCGAGGAATTTGCCGATGTATGGCAGCAGTTCAAAGAGGACTTTGCCGGTAAGCTGGATGTTACCAGCTCCAAAGACAATTTTCTGGAGCTGATGGAGCCAGGTGTCAACAAATGGGAGGCGGTAAAAAGCGTAGCGGCAAGCTACGGCGTACAGCCGCAGGAAATTATGTGCATCGGTGATTCCAATAACGATGTGAAGATGATTGCCAATGCCGGTATCGGCGTTGCTGTTGCTAATGCTAAGGACAGCGTGAAGCAGAATGCAAAAATCATTACCGCATCTAATAATGATGACGGCGTGGCTTTGGTAATCGAAAGCATTTTGACGCCACAGGCAGAGCAATAACATGAGGGAGCGTGTTTAGTGCGCTCCCTTTTAATAATGTAGAGATAAGGTTGGTGACAGTAATGGCAGAGGAAAAATCTTTATTGGAATATGTGCGCAGTCAGGCGGAGCTTACGCAGCAGGATGATAAAAAGCAGCAGGCTTTGCAGGAAGCTCATGCACACGCTCACAACCATCCTAATAAGAAGAAGGTTGTCAACCGCCTGGCACGCATTGAAGGACATGTGCGTTCTATCAAGACTATGGTAGATAACGACAGGGATTGCTCGGAGGTGCTGATTCAGATAGCTGCTGTGCGCAAGGCGTTGGATAATACAGCCAAGGTTATTTTAAAGGACCACTTGGAGCATTGCATTTTGCACGCTATCGAAAAAGGTGAGGGCAGCAAAAGCTTGGAGGATTTTGAAGCGGCCATTGACCAATATCTGCGCTGAAGTTAAAAAGACTGCACGTTAAGAACGTGCAGTCTAGTTTGGGATTACGCCAAAGCTACTCTTTGCTGCAGCTTGGGAACAAAAAACAGTAAAAAGCTGCTGCGGGCAATATAGAAGATGAGGAAGGCCAGCCACAGGCCGATATTGCCATAAAGCGGAATGAGTGTAAAGTAGGCGGTAAGGTAACAGCCTGCTGTAAGCAGCATGGAGATGCAGATGGGCTTGGTGTAGAGCGCACCATTGAATACGCCGTAGTAGACGATACCGAGTGCGCTGATAAGCGGGAAGAATGCTATAAACAAATCGTACTGCTGCGCCGTGGCAATAACGCTGTGCAGATTGGTGAAGCAGCCAAGAATGGCGTGACGACAGCAATAATAGCCAACTGTCTGCAGCAGGCCGAAGCCGATGGCCCAGATAAAGCTGATGCGCAGCGTATCATTGAGCATGGAGCGGTCATGCTCGCCGAAGGCAATGCCGGAATAGATGGCACCTGCCTGCGAAAGGCCGGTCAGAATATCGCCCATAATGAACTGTATCTGGAAAAGAATAGAATTAGCGGCCAAAAGCTCGCCGCCGAAGGCTGAGCTTTGATGCATAAAGCTATTGACCATGATAATCATGCAGAACATACGCACGGTGAGATGCGAACCGCACTGCAGCATCTGACGGCAGGTGGGGCCGGAAAAGATTTTTCGCAGCGGAACTGCTGTCAGCGGCAGGGGCTTGTGCTTGGCATAAAAGTACAGAATGGCTAAAAAGCCGGTAATATTGGCGATGCAGGTAGCAGCAGCAACGCCGGTTACCTCATAGTGCAATACAATGACAAAAAGTACGTCCAGCAGCAGGTTGATGATGTTGCTGGCAAGTGCGGTGAGTACGGCAATGCGTACATGCAGTGTGCCGGCGAACCATCCCTGTGCTGTCTGAAAGACGAGCGTCAGCGGCATAATCCAGATGAGCATGCGATAATATTGCTCCAACATAGGCCTGGTTGCTGCGTCGGGATTGAAGAGCAGCAGAGCTATCCGCCAGATAGGCTCCTGCAAAATTACGAGCAGCAGGCCGATGCCGAAGGCTGCCAGCACTCCGCGGATAAAAGCACCGGCGAGCAGCTTGGGATCGTGCTGTCCTAAGGCTTGCGCTGCAAAGCCGCTGGTGGATATTTTAAGAAAGCCGAAAAGCCAATAGACTGTGCTGAAAATTACTGCGCCTAAAGAAACGGCGTTAATGTATGTATAATTTCCCAAATGCCCGACTACGGCAGTGTCGACGGCACCCATAAGCGAGGCCGCCATTGTAGAAAAGGTGAAGGGAAGACTTGTTTTTATAAACTTCATGTGAGATAATTTCATTGCTGCACCACATTCCTATTAAATTTCTTGCAACACTATGATAACCCCCTGCAGGGGATAATGTCAATAGGAACTATTATTGTTAATAGTATTTTTCTTATAAATTTCACATTACATCTGTGTGTTTTTTCAAAAAGAAGGGATATCTATGTCTATTCTGCCGATTTTCATACCGCATGCAGGCTGTCCGCATCAATGCGTTTTTTGTAACCAAAAGACGATTAGCGGCCAGAAGCTGGCTGCTGTCGCAGGTGCCAAGGAGCAGCTTGCGCGTTGGCGCAGCTGGCTGCAACCGAGCGCTGCCAACGAGGCGGCGTTTTACGGTGGCAGCTTTACCGGTCTGCCCCTGGAGCTGCAGGAGGAGCTGCTGGCGCTGACGGACACATTGCTTGCCAAGGGCTTTATCGGCAGCGTGCGCCTTTCCACACGTCCGGACTATATAGATGAAGAGCGTTTGCAGCTTTTGCAGCAGCATGGTGTGCGCCTGGTTGAGCTGGGCGTGCAGTCGCTTGACGACAGAGTGCTGGCGGCAGCGGAGCGCGGACACACGGCGGCGCAGGTGGTGCCAGCGGTGGCGCTTTTAAAACGCTTCGGCTTTCAAGTTGGCCTGCAGCTGATGGTGGGCATGCCCGAGCAGAGCTTTGCCAGCGTGCAGGAAACAGTGCGTAAGGCGATAGCAATGCATCCTGATGTGGCGCGCATCTATCCTTTATTAGTAATCAAGGGTACGCCGCTGGCTGCTGACTATGCGGCGGGGCGTTTTGTACCGCTGACGCTGGAGGAGGCCGTGACGCAGGCGGCCTGGGCTTATCGCGAGCTGACGGAAGCAGGCGTGAATGTTATCCGCATCGGCCTGCAGCCTGACGAGGAGCTGTGCGCACCGGGGAATATCCTTGCGGGACCATTTCACCCGGCGATGGGCGAGCTGGTGAAAAGCAGAGTGCTGCGTGATAAAATTACCCCGCAGTTAGCTAAGCTGGCCGACTGCGGTGCTGTTGATATCCTTTGTCCTGCACGCTTGGAATCGAAGCTGCGCGGGCAAAAAAGCTGCAACCTGCGCTATTGGGAGGAATACTTCCCTAGCCTTGAGCTGCAGATAATTCAAGATAAGGCAGATGAGATAAGAGTATGTCCACATGTAAATCCTTTGCACCGATAGCGGACGAGCAAAGCAGAATATTGATTCTCGGTTCTATGCCGGGAATAAAATCCCTGGAGCAGCAGGAATATTACGCACATCCGCAGAACCGCTTCTGGCGTCTGCTGGCGCTGCTGCTGCAGGAGGACGTGCCGCAGGATTACAGTGCTAAGCAGGCTTTGCTGCACAAGCATCATTTGGCGCTGTGGGATACGCTGGGTTATTGCGAGCGTGAGGGCAGTCTGGACAGCAACATCAAAAACGAAGCGCCGAACGCCGTTGTGGAGCTTGTAAGCAAGCTGCCGCATTTGCAGGCGGTAGTCTGCAACGGCGGCAAGGCAGCTGCAGCCTTTAAAAAATATTTTGCCAAAAAAATGCCTGAGCAAGTGCGAATTTTTTATCTGCCGTCTACAAGTCCTGCCAACGCGCGCCTGCGTTTGGAGGATTTGGCAGAGCGCTGGCAGGTTATTTTGCAATTTTTAGCATAAGTGAAGTTCTGCAAGGTGTAAAAAAACACCATTTTATGATACAATAAAAAGATATAATAACTGACTTAGAGAAAATGGGTGATTTCTAGTGCGTTTAAAGTCCTTTTCAACCTATGGCTTTAAATCCTTTGCTGATAAAACTGAATTGACCTTTGACAAGGGAATTACTGCTGTTGTCGGACCGAACGGTTCGGGCAAGAGCAATATTTCGGATGCCATCCGTTGGGTGTTGGGCGAGCAGAGCGCCAAGTATCTGCGTGGCAGCAAAATGGAGGATGTTATCTTCTCCGGCAGCGGCAAGCGCAGAGCGTTGGGCGTAGCAGAGGTCACCGTTGATTTTGATAACAGCGACAGAACACTGCCGCTCGATTTTGAGCAGGTAAGCCTGACGCGCCGCATTTTCCGCAGCGGTGAAAGCGAATATGCGATTAATAAGAAAAGCTGCCGTCTGAAGGATATAATTGACCTGATGGCAGATACCGGTCTTGGTAAGGGCTCGATGTCCATTATCGGCCAAAATAAAATTGATGAGGTCTTAAACAGCCGTCCCGAGGACAGACGCAGTCTGTTCGAAGAGGCAGCAGGCATCGCTAAATATCGTCTGCGCAAGAAGGATGCGGTACGCAAGCTGGACGATACGGCCAACAACCTTATGCGTATTAACGATATCCGCAGTGAGGTAGATGCGCAGGTAGAGCCGTTGGCGCAGGCAGCAGCCAAAACTCAGCAGTTCAACGAGCTAAGCGAGGAGCTGCGCCGTTGCCGTTTATCTGTACTTTTGCGTCGCTTGGACGCTTTGGAGGAAACAGGCAGAGAGCTGCAGACGAAAAAGGAAGCGGCGGCAGGTGCGTATTCCGAGCAGGCAGCGAAGGTAGGCAGCATGCAGGCCGAGGCTGTAAAGGTACAGCAGAAGCTGGATAAGCTGGCCGAGGCTTATAATAAATTACAGGATGATATCAAAAACCGCGAAACTGCTTTGGAAAAGCTGCGCGGTGACCAAAAGGTTTTGGATGAACGTGTCAGACAGAACGAAAAGGCCGGCGAACGCCTTGTGCAGCGCAATGAACGTTTAGAGCAGCAGGTGCGCGAGCAGGAAGCAAGAATGCAGGAGCTGGCAGCAGAGTTTGATGCTGTCGAAAAAAGACATGCTGTGGCCGATGGCGCTGTAAAGCAGCTGCAGGCGCAGCGTGACGAGCAGAGCGCCAAGCTGGAAGAGGCGAAGCGCAATGATGAGCAGGCGCAGTCACAGTTCTTCAGTGGCATGCAGGAGCTGATTAGGCTGCGTAACGAGCTGCATAACCTGGAGCAGGAGCAGGAGCAGCGCGCACGTCGCCGCGAGGCTCTGAAGAAGAGTATAGAAGAGGCGGAAGCTGCAGACCGTCAGGCACAGGAGCAGTACAACAGCCTGCTGGAGCAGCAGTCGCAGTGTGCGCACGGCCTGGAGCTGGTGCGCAGAAAGGGCGAGGAGCTACGCGGTGCCTATGATGCAGGGCAAAAGGAGCTGCAGGCTGTACGCAGCAGTCAGCAGCAGTGCCAGCGTCAGCTGACGGCGGCGGAAACGCGCGAGCAGAGCTTAAAGCGTCTGCAGCAGAGCTACGAGGGCTTCAGCTACGGCATCAAAGCGGTGCTGAAGGCGCAGGAGCCTTGGCGTGAGCAGGTTGTAGGCGTGGCGGCGGAGCTGCTGCAGGTAGAAGATAAATATGTCGCTGCTATTGAAACAGCGTTGGGTGAGGGCGCGCAGAACCTTGTGATGCGCTCGGCCAATGCGGCGAAGGAAGCGATAGCCTTTTTGAAGCGTACTGGTAGCGGACGTGCAACCTTTCTGCCGCTGGATACCGTGCAACGTCGCAGCCCTAACCGCGAGGAGGAAGCACTGGCGAAGCTGCCGGGAATTCTGGGCTATGCGGTTGATTTAATCGGCTATAAGCCCGAGGCTGAAAATGCGGTACGCTTCTTGCTGGGCAGAGTGCTGATCGCCGAAAACATTGATGCTGCCTTAGCTGCCGCTAAGGCTGGCCGCTATCGTCTGCGCGTAGTTACGCTGGACGGCGACGTAGTCAACGCCGGCGGCAGTATGAGCGGTGGCAGCAAAAAGCATAAGGAAGGCTATTTGAGCCGTAATGTAGAAATTGCGCAGGCAGCAGCGCAGGTGAAGCAGCTGCATGCCGAGATGCTCAGCTGGCAGGAAAAGCTGGAGGAGCTGGAAGCAACCGAAGAAAATCAGAAGGAGCAGCTGCAGCAGCTTGCTGCACAGTTGCGTCAACAGCAGCTGAAGGCCGACAGGCTTAAGCTGAATCTGGAGCAGGTGCAGCAACAGAAAACGCGCGACAACGAGCGCCTGCTGCTGCTTTTGGATGATCGCAGCAATATCACCGCGGCTTATATGGCAAACCGTGATAAGGTCAAGGAGCTGCGCGCGGCAGTTGCCGAGCGCGAAGGTCAGGATACCCAGGCTAAGGAGCTTTTGGATAGCTTGAAAAAGGAAATTGCCAAATACGGCAGTGCGGTTACCGCCTTGGATAACCAGCTGCAGGATGCCAAAATTACGCTGCAGACCTCGGCCGCACGCACGCATGATATCAGCAAGGCTATGCACAGCCTGGACCAGGATACACTGCGGCTGCAGGAGGAAATTGCTGCCAACCAAAAAGAGCAGGAGCGCAGACAGCAGGAAATTGCCGACTGCGGTGTGCAAAAACAGAAGCTGCAGCAGCAAAGCGACGAGTTGCTGGCACAGCTGCAACAGATTTTGGGCGGTAAGGATGACTTTGCTCAGGAGCGCGGCAGCTTGCTTGATAAACAGCAGGATATCGAAAAAGATATTGCCGGACTGCGCAAGCAGGTGAATGACAGTGAAGCACAGCTGAAGCAGACAGAGCTGGACCTGGCGCGGCACGAAAGTAACTGCGGCCATATCCGTGAGCAGCTGCAGCAGGATTATCAGCTGGATGAGGCGGCGGCGCGCGGTCAGGATTTTGCGGAGCTGCAGGAAATGGATCTGGCGGCACTGCAAAGGCAGGAAAGCCGTCTGACACTGCAGATTGCGGATTTGGGACCGATTAACGCGGCAGCGATTGAAGAATATAACGCAGTGAAGGAGCGCAGCGAATTCCTGTGTAAGCAATATAACGATTTATGTACAGCGAAGGAAAATCTGGAGGCTGTTATCGCTGAAATCAACAGCGGTATGACTAAACGCTTCAAGGAAGCCTTTGCTAAAATCAACGAATACTTTGCGCAATGCTATGTCAAGATATTTGGCGGCGGTACGGCGGTGCTGCGGCTCACCGAGCCGGATAATCTGCTGGATTCCGGTATTGATATCGATGTACAGCCGCCCGGCAAAAAGCTGCAGAGCCTGTATCTGATGAGCGGCGGCGAAAGAGCGCTGACGGTTATCGCGCTGCTCTTTGCTCTTTTGAGCTATCAGCCTTCGCCGTTCTGCATCCTGGATGAAATTGACGCGCCTTTGGATGATGCCAACATTCAGCGCTTTGCCGATTTCCTGCGGGATTATGCAGGAAACACGCAGTTTATCGTGATTACACACCGCAAGGGAACGATGGAATGCGCTGATATCATGTATGGCGTAACTATGGAAGAATCCGGTGTTTCTAAACTATTATCCGTAAAAATAAATGCAAAGGAGAATGAATAATGGGATTTTTTGAGCGTTTAAAGGAAGGCCTTTCTAAAACAAGACGCAATTTTACTGACCGCATTCAGGAGCTTGTAGGCCTGTCTGCTGCGATTGACGATGATTTTCTCGATGAGCTGGAAATGATTCTGTTATCTGCGGACGTGGGCGTAAAAACTACCGAAAAGCTGATCGACGCAGTGCGCAAAGCAGCGAAGAAGAAGGAAATCAGCGGTACCGAGGATGTTATTCCCTTCCTGAAAAAATATATGGCAGAGATGCTGGCAGACAGCGGCCAACGTACACGTATCGGTGCTAAACCGACTGTTATCCTGGTAGTTGGTGTTAATGGCGTAGGCAAAACTACTACCATCGGCAAGCTGGCAAATTACTTCACCCTGTTCAAATACAAGGTTGTTTTGGCAGCAGGCGATACCTTCCGCGCTGCGGCAGGCGAGCAGCTGCAGATTTGGGGCGAGCGTGCGCATTGCGACGTTATCCGCCATGCTGAGGGTGCCGACCCGGCGGCAGTTGTTTTTGATGCAATGAAGGCTGCTATTGCGCGCAAGGCCGATATTCTTTTTATTGATACTGCAGGCCGTTTGCACAACAAGGCTAATCTGATGAACGAGCTGGAAAAAATTCACCGCATTATTAAGCGCGAAATTCCCGAAGCTCCGCACGAAACCTTCCTTGTTCTGGATGCTACTACCGGCCAGAACGCAATCAATCAGGCTAAGGTGTTTATGGAAACCGCTAAGGTTACCGGCGTTGTACTCACAAAGCTCGACGGCACTGCTAAGGGCGGCGTTGTTGTGGCAATTAAGGAAGAGCTGGGTCTGCCGGTTAAATGGATTGGCGTAGGCGAGGGTATTATGGACTTCCGCCCCTTTGAGCCGGATAAGTTTGTGGAAGCACTTTTTGACAGCGGTAAATAAGAGGATTTTGCAGGCTGGTTGAATATAGTAGAAAATCTCCCGACAGCTGTGTTTGTCAGCGGTCGGGAGATTTTTTGTGCGGGCAGAGAAAAAGCCGTGTGCGGAAGCACACGGCGGTGGGAGTAGGGGGAGGATCAAGCTTGTTCAGCCTTAATTTTTTCAACCTGCTCAACAGAAAGCGAAGTACCTTTAGCGACATCTTGTACTGACAAACCCATGCTTAAAAGACGCTTAGCAGTAGCAAGTTTTTCTTCAGCTTTACCTTCAACTCTACCTTTAGCTTCACCTTCAGCTCTACCTTCACGTCTTGCATCTGACATAAGGGGAGTTAAAAGCATAATTTACCGCCTCACTTTCTTATCAAGCTTGCTTCTCTACATGCATATCATTCTTAAGCTTTTCTATATCATCAATAGACAGACCGGTAAGCTCAATGATTTCTTGCAGAGAATAGCAACCCTTAGCCAGCATAAGCTTAGCGATAGAAACTTTTTCATCAACTCTGCCTTCGCGCCTCTCATCTAACAAACGTGCTTCTAAAAGCATAAATTCTCGCCTCACTTTCGAATCAAGCTTAAGATAGCTGATTTCATCGTCAATCTGTCTGGTGAAATCGCTATTTATAATATGGTTATTAACATAATCATAAAAACTTTTGATGTCCTTGGAGATATTGCCGTGGGTACCCTTAGTGTTCAAAATCATGGTAGTTGCTTCATCAGAAAGCTCCAAGTTCAAATCCTCCAGACAATGCTTTTTAAAGGTATAAACATAATTGCCTTTAGCAAAAAAATCAAAGACACAAATAAATATGATATAGGTTGGAGGCAACAAGTCATAATCCTGGCCCTTTTGCAGTAAGTCGATATCCATCAACGCCTGATAATAGCGTGTACGCTTGGGCAGCACATAATTTTTAGTGTCTGGATTTTTGATATTATTGACCTGCATTTCCAAGTTATAATGCGTGTTCTTGTCGTCCGCCACGATGATATCCAGACGAATGCCACGACTTGCATAGTCGGACTCAAGAGATTTTTCAGCCTCGAAGTAGCTGATGTCAGCAATTTTAATCTGCAGTAATTCCTCTAAAAGATGAATGCAGATGCGCTTGCGTGACATAACTTTTTTAAAGATGAAGTCACTTTGAATCGTCAAGTTTTCAAATTTTGTTGCTAAGTTTTGCATATGTTTCCTCCTTTGATTATAGCATAAAATAAGGTAAAAATATATAAGACAGCAGATGTAAAAAAAGGCACCTGCCGAAAGCTCGACAGGCGCCACTGGTCCGCACGACCAGGCAAGAGCTCCGCAAAATTGCGGCTACCCATGCAACTAAGGTTATTATAACATAGAAAAAGAATAAAAACAATAGTTCATAAAACAAACATTTTTATAGATAAAAGCGCTCCAGGTTTTTGCCAAAAAGGCAACTGCTAAGAATATCTTTCGCTTTTTTCTATTTAACCAGATAACGATTCGTGATATACTTATTATGATTTGCAATTTTTGCTAGTGCTATGAGGATAAATTCAAAGCGTAACAAAATATTGTGATGCATGTGCTTTGAATAAATAATTTATTGAGGAGAAAAAGCTTATGGTTATAAAATATGCAACTGAGGAAGATATTGCTGCCATTGCCGCGGTGGAGGCAGAATGCTTTCCGCCGGAGGAGGCAGCAACGGAAAAGAAATTTATTGACAGGGTAAAATATTACGGCAATCATTTCTGGCTTATGTATGAGGCTGAAAAGCTGATTGCCTTCGTGGACGGCTTTGTGACGGATGAGCCTGATTTGACGGATGAAATGTACGAGAAGGCAACGCTGCACGATGAAACCGGCACGTGGCAGATGATTTTTGGTGTCAATACCATTCCTGCTTATCGCAAGCATGGCTATGCCGGTGAGCTGATTCGCCGTGCGATTGAGGATGCCAGAAAACAGGGGAGAAAGGGCCTGGTGCTGACCTGCAAGGATAGGCTTGTTCATTATTATGCTAAATTCGGTTTTACCGATGAGGGTGTGTCCGAGAAATCTACGCATGGCAATGCTGTCTGGCATCAGATGAGGCTTAAATTTTAATCGGGGGAGCTTCAGGGAATGCTCTAATTTGGCTTGTACATCATGACAATATTGCTGCTGTATATCTAATGTAGAAAAGCTGTGTGTCGAATAAATAAGCAGCTGCGCAAGCAAAAAGCTTGCGCATTTTTTTGCCTGTGGCCTGTAAAGCGCTGCTAATAGCTTAGTAGGCAACGTAACGACAGACAAAATTTGTCAGAAATGTGAAGAAAATAGTTTACGCTTTTTTGTATATGTGTTACAATATTTATGTTATAGAATTATGCGACTTTTTTGGATGTGATTGATATAATGCAAAAGGAATTGATTATGCGCTGTTTGCCGACGGCCTTCTGCCATGCTTCAACAGTATTGGCGTTGCCAGACGGCAGCCTGCTTTGCTGTTGGTTCGGCGGTACGCATGAGGGCGAAAGCGATGTGGGTATCTACCTAAGCAGACGCACGGATGCAGGCTGGAGTGAGCCGAAGCTGCTGGTGAACGGGGCGGCGGCGAACTGGAATCCGGTGCTTTTTGCGGGCGCGGACGGCAGCTTGCTGCTGTTTTACAAGCAGGGCCAGCAGATTGCCGATTGGCAGACGTGGCTGCTGCAGTCGACGGATAACGGCGTAACCTGGAGCGGACCGCAGGAGCTGGTGCCCGGTGATGTGAGCGGCGGGCGCGGACCTGTACGCAATAAGCCGTTGCGTTTGGCGAGCGGACGCATTCTTGCCGGTGCTTCTACCGAACACGGCATCTGGAAGGCCTTTGCCGATATCAGCGATGATGATGGCGCAAGCTGGCATAAATCCTCTGCTGTACAGATTGATGGCCTGCAATATCAGGCAGGTGAAAAAACTGCCGACAGTAATATTGCTGTAAGCCAGCAGTCCTTTTACGGACGCGGCGTAATCCAGCCGAGCCTGTGGCAGAGTGCGGACGGCAGCGTGCATATGCTGCTGCGCAGCAGCGAGGGCTTCGTCTATCGCAGCGATTCTGCGGATGACGGCGAAACCTGGTGCAGTGCCTACGCTTTGAGTCTACCGAACAATAACAGCGGTCTTGACTTGGTGCGGACTGCCGGCGGTGTACTCTATCTGGTGTGCAATCCGGTGGCTGCCAACTGGGGTCAGCGTTCTCCCTTAAGTCTGTTCAAATCTACAGATGAGGGTGCGAGCTGGCAAAAGCTGTTTGACCTGGAAACAGAGCCTGCGGAATTTTCCTATCCGGCAATTATTGCCGAGGATGAGGACCTTGTGCTTACTTATACATATAAGCGCATAAATATTGCGTGTGTAAGGCTGAGTGCGGATCAACTTGTTAACCTTTAAATTTTAAATATAAGGAGATGTAAAACAATGAAGAAAATTTTAGTTGTGCTGATGGCTATGCTGACCATGGCTGTTATGCTTACCGGCTGCGGCGGCGACAGCAAAAAAGCAGCTTATCCTGCAGACGGAGATATTTCCGTAATCATTCCTAAGGCTCCGGGCGGTGGTACCGATATCTCTGCCAGAGGTCTGATTCAGTTCATGGAAAAAGAGCTGAAGGGCAGCAAATTTGTTCCCGTAAACAAACCCGATGGCGGCGGTGTAACCGGCATGGTAGAGCTGGCTAACGCTAAACCCGACGGCCATACTCTGGGCATGGTTACCGTTGAGCTGGCTATGTTCCCGCATCAGGGCAAATGCAAAAACACCTATAAGGATTACGCAGCTATCTGCGCTCCGATTGCAGCTCCGGCAGCTTTGATTGTGCCGAAGGATGCTCCTTATAACAGTGTAGACGAATTCGTAGCCTTTGCTAAGGCAAACCCCGGCAAGGTGAAGATGGGTAACTCCGGTATCGGCGCTATCTGGCATATTGCCGCACTTTCCTTTGAAGAAGAATTCGGCGTACAGTTCAAGCATGTTCCGTATCCGAAAGGATCTGCTGACATTGCTGCTGCTCTGGCAGGCAAGCACATCGATGCAACTTTGGCTGACCCGTCTGTTTTCAAGAGCCAGGTAGATGCAGGCAACCTGAAGATTCTTGCTGTTATGGCTGACACCCGCAGCGTAATCTATCCGGATGTTCCGACCTTCAAAGAGCTGGGCCGCAACATGACTGTTCGCGCTTGGGCAGCACTGGTTGCTCCTAAGGATACTCCGAAAGAAAAGCTGGAAGCTCTGCGCGCTGCTGCTAAAAAGGTTTGCGAATCCAAGGAATTCAAGGATTATTTCATGAAACAGGGTATCGACCCGACCTGCATTATCGGTGCCGATGCTGATAAGATGATGGCTGATGACCACGCAATGTATGAAAAATTCCTGAAGAAAGCAAAATAAAATCGCTGTAAGGCGTAAATGAAAATGCCGACGCTGTAACCCGGAAGGTTTGCGGACGTCGGCGTTTTTTGTTGTTTGACGTACATTCTGGAAAATAATAAAGTAAATATATTGTTTTGCAAAAAATAAGTTTTCTGATAATAGTTCTTGACAAAATTTTGCGCCAGTGCTAAACTGAAAATGATACTAATATGAGATATATTGCAAATGAAGTATTTTTAATAAAGTGCACAGCTTTTGCTAAAAGAAGTAAATTTCAGCTTCTGTATAGCTCGAATACAATAGAATATAAGCCTAGTCTGGAAGCTTTGTCCCACGCGGATGAATGCTTTGCAGGGAAGTTTGATGAGATTTCAACGCTGTTCCGCAACTGTAAAAAAGAGTCGATGCATTATTAGGAAAAAAACTAGCCTCTTACAAAGGAATGCAGAGATGATGACTTTAAGCCAGGGTACTGACAGACAGGTGTTTAGTAAAGGTCTAAGAGAACGGGCTTTATTAATTATTGGTAGTGGTTTGACTATAATAATAAATTAAGTGTCCTTTTTGCTTGATCTTGTGCTGAACAGAAACGGATATAGCACAGCTTAAGTTAAATTAAGCTGTGTTTTTTATTTTATAACTGTTAAGGACAAGCAAAAAGCGCTTCAGGCAGTGCTGCCGCAAAATCATTACCGTGAGGGCAGTGACTGCATATTTTGTTATGAGGTCACAAACTGTATTGATGAGTAGCAGTTTGCGGAGTTTTCATATATATATTTGTACGGAGCTTTTCTCTATACAAAGGAGTCAGCAGAAACAGTGGTTGTTTCTGTTCGTTCCTTGCTTTTTGATAAGGGGGAATATATCATGAAGCTAAGTCAAAAAAAGTGGAAGTCACTTATTTCAGGTGTTCTTCTCGCAGCCAGTGCATCGAGCTTTCTCATAGCACCGGTATATGCCGCTGATTATAGCAAGCCTCTCATAGGCACGCTAAAAAAGGACAGCGAGATACTGAGTCCCGATGGTAATACCGTAACAGAAAATGACGGTAAACTTATCTATGATTTCCAAGGAAAGGACCATACCTTTACTATTACCAATAAGGATGGTATTACTGCCTGCAAAGACAGCGTTTATAATAACGTAGGCGCAGACGGCAGCTATGGCACCATTCACATTAATCAGACTAACACTAAGAGAAATGCTTATGTAGGTGTGAATGGCTTTATTGCTAATAAAGGCACTGTTATTGTCAACAGTAATCTGGATATCACTGCAGCCTCGGAATATTCTTCTGTTGGTATTGCGGCAGCCAATAAGGGCAACCTGATTATCAACGGCAACGTAAAGATGCGTAAGGATGATGCAGAAAATCCTTGGGGCATAATTACCAAGAATGTTCACGGTAACGTAGGACCCGGCGGTGGTGCAGCCAGTATGGGCGGCGATGAAAACTATACGGGCGCCCGTTGGCAGCCTGCAGGTATTTCCGTTGACTATAGCCGCGGCGATATCACTGTTAACGGTGATGTGGATATTGCGGTGCGCGGTACGGCTGTAAGAACCGATGTCTATCAGGCTGACGGTGATGTACCGGCTTATGATTTGGGAACTATTTCACTGGTTGGTAATTCTATCCGTATCGACACACCGTACAGGGAAAAGAATTTTGTTGAAGGCTTCGGCGAATTCATCGAACCTTATTATGCTCTGGCAAGCTACGGCGGCACGATTAATGTCAACGTAAAGAATCAGGAAGCACAAAACGGCAAGGTAGAAATGTTCGGCAACGTGCTGGCGATGAAGGCTTCTGATGAGGCCGGAAATGCTATGGTTTATCAAAACGGTCGCCTTAACATCGGCCTGACCACGCAGGATTCCTCCTGGAAGGGTGTAATTGACAATGCCGGTACTGCAAAAGCCGGTGAAGTAAATCTGTGGCTGCAGAACGGTGCACAATGGATTTATGAAAATGCCTCCCGTAAGGATGGTCTTGATGCTGCAAATATGCCTAGCTATAGCAGACCGTATTATGAAAAATATGACGGTATTTCTCATCTGAGCAGCCTTGTAGGCGGCAAGGATAAATCATCTGCCGGTATTATTAAGGTAAATGATAACGATCCTATTCATATTGCCAATGCCGAAGGTGTCACTAAGGTATGGTATGAGCATGATGATGCTGCACCGGGTACTATTATCGGCGGTGATATAAAGGTTCTCAATGCTAAAGCAGGCAGCGAGATGATGCTTTACACCGGTAATAATGGCATTACTAAAGGATTTGCTGACGGTGATACCGCTGCAGAAAAAAATAATGTCAGTGAAGTATTGAACTCTTTGGCACACAAGCTGTGGTACATGGCAGGCGACAGCAACCTTGCAGGCAGCGTATCTATTGCCGAAGGTCTTACTGCTTCCTCCGTAACTATGAAGACCGGCAACATTACCTTTGCCGAGGGTGGGCAGGGCTTCTATGACTATACTCCTGAGAAAGACGATAAGACCTATGCAACCGGCCCGATTGTAAAATCCGAAAATATCGGTGAAACACGCGAAAGCGATATCAAAGGAGTAGTTTCCGTTAATGTTACCGAAACTCAGGATGGGGTGTCCGGTAATGCTCCCAGTGCTATGTATGCAGCAGGCGATGCAGAAGGTCCGCTTGTTGTTGATTTACAGGGCCACACCTTGAAGCTCAATGCCAACAATCAAACTGCTAATTATGTGTCTACGGTTTATGTTGATGAAAACAAGAGCATGGAGATTAAGGATTCCAAAGGGAATGGCGTGCTGAAGGTTTCCGCCGGTCTTGGTGCTGATGGCAATGCTGATACTAAGGCTAAGTATGTCTATGGCATTCGCGTAGGTGAGGGCGGCAACCTTACTGCAAATACCGATGTTGAGATAGACGGAGTTAAATCTAGTGCTACTCAGCGTGCTTATGGTTTATATGTAAGTACCAAAGGCAATGTTGTATTCGAAAAAGACCTGAGCATCAAAAATGTTCAGACCGGCAACAAGGTTGGACCGAACACGGCCGGTATTTATGCAGACAGTTCTTCAAGTGCAAATGCGCCTATTAATATAACTGTAAAAGGCAATCTTAATATTGAAAACGTATTGGGCAGTGCAATCCGTGCATTGAATACTTCAACTATATCTACTGCTGGTGCAACTATTAAAGCTGCCGATATGTCTAACGGTACGGATTATAGCCAATATTATGCTTTGCAGGCCAACAAGGGTACCATTAACCTGAATACAGGAGAAGGCATTACTGCCGGAATTCTGGACGTTACCGGTGACATGAAGGTAACTGACAATAAAGCTTCTGTTATCAATGTCAACATGACCAAGGGTTCTCAATGGACAGGCGCAGTAAGCAATATTCCAGGCAGTACATATAATGCCCCGACCGGACAGTTTAATCTGACAATGACCGAAGGTTCTTTATGGAATCATGAAACCGGTCGTTCGGTAGATACGCTGAAGACAACTTTTGCCGGCAGCAATGTTTCTAAGCTGGATGGTTCAGGTGTAATTTACCAAAATTCCGACAAGAGTATTACCGTATATGATTATAGCGGTGACACAACTGTTGTTTACGGCCATGATGCCGATAATCCGCAGAACATCACCGGGGGTGACTTCACTGTCAAGACAGCAGCTGATGGCTCGAAGATTACTTTGGTAACCGATAGCCAAGGCATTAATGCCGGCTTTGAAGTTAATGATACTGCAGCAGAAAAGAATAATGTTAAAGAAGTACTGAACAAGTTGGCTAATAAACTGTTCTACACCGGCTACAAAGATGCAAATCTGGCCGGCGTAGTGAAGATTTCCGATGGTCTGACAGCATCGAGCGTGAGCGCTTCTGTGAAAGCTTCCGGCGATATCACTTTCTCTGACGGCAGCAATGGAACGAAAAAAGCTGGACAGGGTTTCTATGATTATACTCCCGAACAGGAGAAACCCAATTATAAAACAGGCGCTATTACCAAGTCTGAAGATATCAGCCTGAGCCGTGAGCTTGATGAAAGCGGCGTAGCACATGTTTCTGTAACTGAATCGAATGCCGGTAATAATAAATTTGCCAGTGCAATTTATGCAGGTGAGGAAACATCTCCGTCCCAACCGATGACTGTAAATATGTCCGGGAAGGGACTGGCTTTGAATGTTATGCAAAACAGCGGACAGGCAGCAGCTATTTACACAGGCGCTAATACTTATATCAAGGTTATAAATCCGTCTGCTGACCAAAAGCTGACGATTACTGCAAATAATACGGATACCAGAGGCTCTCATGCTATTTACGCTGATGGCAATGCACATCTGAACATTTCCGGTCCGGTAGAAATTACCGATATTGTTACTAAGGGAGATTCTGCAACAGGCATTAATATCCAGGGGCAGAAGAGTGAGATTAATATTGACGGCCCACTAACAATCAGCAATGTCAAGGGCGTTAGAGAACGCGGCGCAGGCATGAATGCAGCGGGTATTCAGGTAACAGGTGACACTTCCACTGTAATAGTCAGTGGTCCGGTAGATATTTCCGGTGTACGCGGTAGCGGTATCAGGCTGACCGGTAAGGATACCAAGGTATCTGTCGGCGGCGGCACTATTACTGCAGCCGAAGACATTGATAAATCTCATAATTTCTATGCAGTCCGCGTAGATAAAGGCACGCTGGACATCAACATGAAGGACGGCGCTGCAGGCGATACGACCACCAAGATTACCGGTGATATGTATGCAACCGGCCAATATGGCAAGAAGGTTGTGGAATACACCGGTGGCGAGCTGATTAACTGGAATGATGCAGGCATTCTCAACGTGGCTTTGACCGATAAGGATTCCTTCTGGAAGGGTGTTGCAGCCTATGATATGTATAATTCCGACTATGGCAGCGGCGGCAACACTATGCACGATATCGGCCAGTTCAACCTGTATCTGCAAAACGGTGCAGCCTGGACTAACGAACAGCAATCGCATGTGACAACTACGACCATAGCGTCCAAAAATCCTGTATGGGCAGGCAGCACGCTGGCAACACTGCATGGCGGCAAGGATGCAGATAACGCAGGTCTGATTTACCAAAAGGATAACAATCCTATTTCTGTTGTAAATTACAGCGGTCATACTACTGTTTTCTATGAGCATGATGCTGCTGATCCGACCAAGATTATTGGCGGCAGCTTCAATATTACCAATGCAGCAGAAGGCTCTGCTATCACCTTTATTACAGATAATAAGGGAATTACCTCCGGCTTTGCAGATGGCGATTCCGGCGATGCTAAGGATAAAGTAGCCAACGTACTGAACAACCTGGCAGGCAAGCTGTTCTACAAGAATTATACTGATGGTCATCTGGCCGGCGTAGTGAAGATTGCCGATGCTCTGACAGCTTCTTCCGCAGCATTGAAGACCGGCGATATTTCCTTCTCTACCGAAGAAACAGGTACCTTTACACCTGGCCAGGGCTACTATGATTATAAGACTAGCAAGCCAGGCAGCCAAATAGCCAAAGAATTTACTACGGCAATTACCGGCGACGCAGCTGCTGATACGGTTTACATAGAAAAAGGCGTATTGAAGGACGATGGTACCTATGTATTTACTGCAGACAGCACGAACATCACACCTGAAAAGCATTTGATTGCCGGTGGTGCATGGCTCCCGCAGATTAGCGCAGCTATTTCCGGCTCCGACGAAAACCATAATGTTACCATTGATATGAATGGCAACAAGCTGACTGTAGATACAACAACCGATACCCATACAAACGGTATCGCAGCTGTCGGCAAGGGTGCAGTCAACATCAATAATGCCGGTGCAATGTCTATCAGTGCTACAAGCACTACGAACGGACAGACAGGTGCGCTGTTCGTTAATGCCGGAGGAACGATTAATATTCACAATGCCGGTGCTGATAATGTACTTACCTTGCGTGCTAACAGCGTTGCTTCTGCAAATGCTGCAGTTATCAAGAGCATGAACGGTGTAAGCGGCGTTATGTCTGCTATCACTGTTGACGGTCTTGTTGATATTTTGGCTGATAAGAGCAATGCTTCCGGTGCCAACGAAGCAATCAGTGCAGTTGCTTCCAAGGTTGAGATTGGCGGTGGCGTCATCAAGGCTATTAATGGGGCTGAATATGCTATCAGTGCCTATGGCGAATTCGCTTCCAAGAACCGTGGACAGGTCAATGTGAATGTTAAAAAGGATGCCGAAGGCGCTATTATTGGTGCAGGCAGCAATAATGTACAGATGGAAGGCAATGTAAATCTCGGCGGCGGCATGGATAGTGCCGGTGCAAGTGCAGATGTAAGCATTGGCCTGAATACTAAGGAATCCTTCTGGAAGGGTGATGTAAGCAATACTAACGGCAGCAGTGCAGGTATCGTTAACCTTTATATGGGCAACGGTGCATCCTGGACTGGCAATAATCTTTCCGGCAATACAGTTAATGCTAATCTGAATAATGCAACCTGGACCGGCTACAGCAACGGCAATGCTATGCACCTGAAGCTGGATAACTCTATCTGGAATGTAAATGGTGCCAGCCAGCTTGCTTCCTTCTCTGGTAATAATGGCAGCATTATTGTGGCAAACAATGCAGGCGATATCAATGTAGCTGAGTACAGCGGCAATACCAATGTTATTTATAACCATGATGCTGACAATCCGACGAATATTCTCGGCGGCAACTTTAATATCGGTCAGGCTGATGCCGGATCCGCTATTACGCTCATTACTGATAACCGGGGCATCAATAAAGGCTTTAACGCATATGATAAGGCAGAAGACCAGAATACAGTTAATGAAGTTCTTAACAAGCTGGCACAGAAGCTCTTCTACACCGCTAATGATGGCAAGTTGGCAGGTACTGTCAAGATTGCTTCCGGCCTGACTGCTTCTTCCGCAGCTTTGAAGACCGGCGATATCAGCTTCTCTACTGATGCAACCGGCACGAAGACACTTGGTCAGGGCTTCTATGAATATACTGTAACAGACGATACGGTTATTACTGATCCGATTACCGGTAATCTTGATAAGAAGTATGTAAATATGGGCATCGAAACCGAAAAAGGCATTTACAACTTCACTAAGGATACAGTTATTAATGTAACCAAGGGTGATTACAGCTCCAACCTGAGTGCTATTGAATCCAGCGGCGGACCGATTACGATTAATGCCGACGGACACAGTTTGGACGTAGCCTACCATGTTCTTAAGGGCAGCAATGTTGCACGTGCGGTAGCTACCGGCCTCAGCTATGGAAAGTCCAAGGATATTACTATTAAAGCTGACAGCCTGAAGCTCAGCACTGATACCACCGGCTTCAGGGCCCAGGGTGTTTATGCAACAGGCGGTAAGATTACCATTGATGCAGACACCACTATTTCTACATCTGCGCAGACAGAAAGCAATGGCATTTACAGTGGCAGCGGTGGAACTGTTACCATGAACGGCAATCTGGATATTCAAAAGGATAGCAAGGCAGCTAATTACATTGCGCTGAATTCTGACGATAATGGCATTATCAACGTCAATGTTAAGGATGGCAAGGCAGGTGCAGGCATTGTCAAGATTGATGGCGATGTCTACACCAAGTCTGCAGAAACCTATGATTATTGGGAGGATGAAACAACTTCTACATCTTCTACCGTTAATCTGGCATTGCAGGGCAAAGACAGCACCTGGAACGGCCGCAGCCTCTACGAAGTTACTTCCGGTGATGACTCAACCAGCTATGGTACCTTTAATCTGTGGCTGACAGATGGTGCAACTTGGACAAACGAGAAGAACGGCAAAGAGGTTCCGAGCGGCTTTACCGGCAGCCATGTAACCAACTTTACCGGCGGTGCTGATGCAGCACATGCAGGCAACATCTTCCAAAAGGACAGCAAGAATCTGACTGTTGACAACTACAGCGGCAATACCAACATTTTCTACGCTCATACCGGCAACGGTGAAGCAGCTAGCGACTACGCAGCAGGCGACACTGTTATCAAGCATGCGGCAGAAGGCTCTGTAGTATCCATGATTACCGATAACAGCGGCATTGCAATGGATAACGAATACAGCATAGCTAACGTACTGAACGCATTGGCAGGCAAGCTGACCTACAGCAACTATGTAACAGGTGAAAAGAACCTGACAGGCTATGTGAAGATTGCCGACGGTCTGACAGCAAGCAGCAAGGCTATGCAGACCGGCGATATCTCCTTCAGCAGCGAGGACGGCAAGGGCAGCCTGAAGGATGGAACTATTACTCCGGGCATCACCTATCCGGAAACCCAGACTCCTGAAAGCAGCAAGCTCAACAACGCTATTACCGGTGATGCCAAGGCTGATTACAACTATAAGAAGAATGGCATTTTGAAGGCTGACGGTAAATACATCTTTACTCAGAATCCTTCCGCAATCGAAGTTAGCGAAGGTGCTGCAGTAGATGTAAACGGTAAAGATATTGAAATTGATACCACCAATGCTTTGCTGGAGCTGAAGGGCGCAGTTGCAGGCATCAATGCAGTTAACGCAAACGTAAATATCAAGGGTGACACCAACATCAGCGGTGAAACCGGTATTATTGCGGACAATAGTAATGTAACCATGACCGGCGGCAGCAAAATTATCGGCAGAGGCGGTAAAGCAATTTCCGCACTCGGCGGCGGTAAGGTGCGCATCGAAAGCAATCTCCCGTTGTACATCAGAGGTCTCATTTATGCTAGAAGCGGCCAGATTTATCTGAAGGGCGGCAACGGCAGCAATATTGAAGGCGACCTGGAAGCAAGCGACGGCGGCGAAGTTGATGTTAATCTGAGTGGTGACGGAAATGTTATGAGTGGTGCTTACAGGACTGACGAAAACAGCTACGTTAAAGTGTATATTGATGAGGGCGCAACCTGGAATCTTACCGATGGTGAGGATGAAACAAAGGCTGAGGGCAAATCACTGCTGAGAATGGCCAAGAGTGCGGTAGCTCCTGAAACCGGCCTGATTGTTAAGGGCGGTGCAACCGATAAGCAGAGCGGCTTCCTTAATATGGCTAATAGAAGCAAGACTTTGGATATCGCTCATTACAGCGGTTGGGAAACCGTTATCTATAACCATGAGGGTGCAGGCGACAAGGTTACCGACTACAAGGCCGGCAATACTATTATCAGCAAGGCTGACAAGGATTCCGGCGTAATCCTGTCCACCGACAACAGCGGCATTACCATGAATGATAAGAGTGCTGTTGAAGCAACCCTGGCAGCATTGGCACAAAAGGTTACCTACAAGGACCACGCAGTAAACGGCGAAAATCTGACCGGTAAGGTACAGATTGCCGAAGGCCTGACCTCCTCCAGCGCAAGCCGGTATATCGGCAAGCTGCACTGGGATGCAAACGGTGTAGGCCAGTATGATAAGGACAGCGTTAACTGGAAGGAAATTTATAACGGTGATTACGAAACCCTGGTAATGAAGGGCGTAAGAAGCGCTGCCACTACCTCCATGCACAGCTGGCGCGATAACATGCAGGATACCTACACAGGTGCGGACCTGGCGGATGCAGACGGCATCTTCGCTAAGGCACTGGGCGGCAAGACCAGCTCCGATGTTAAGGGGGTTAAAGATGACAACACCTACCGCGGAGTACAGGTTGGCTATGACAAGGCTCTGGCAAACGGCTGGCATGCAGGCGTAGCCTTTGATTACCGTGACGGTGATTCCAACTATCTGTTGGGCGGCAAGGGCGACAACCAGCTTTACAGCCTGGGCGTATACGGCGTGAAGCGCTTTGATGACCAGTCCTACCTGCGCGTAGCAGCCAAAGCGGGCCGTGTTGAAAACGAATACGACGTTTACAACGAAATCCGCACTCTTAAGCTGCATGGTGATTATAAAGCCAACGCATATGGCCTGACCATGGAATACGGCAAGACTTTCGGCACTGAGGCAAGCTACTTCACCCCGAAGGCACAGCTGACCTGGTCTCGGGTAGGCAGCAAGGATTATACTGCCCATACTCCTAATGACAGCATGAGAATCGGCCAGGACGCTTACAGCAGCCTGGTAGCACGCTTCGGTGTTGAAGCAGGTGCTAAGAGTGAAAAAGGCCGCGTATACGTTGGCCTGTACGGTGCACATGAATTCAACGGCGACATCAGCGCAAGCTACTTCGCTAAGGACGGCGGCACCAAGCACACCAGCTTTGACGGCAAGGATACCTGGATGGAAATGAGCATTGGCGGCAGCTATGATCTGAGCGACAACTGCCATATCTATGCAGACTTTGCTAAGGACTTTGGCGGCGACTTTGAGCGTAAGTGGAAGGCAAGTGCCGGCCTGCGCTTCGAGTTCTAAGAGCTTAAACAGATTATTTCCCCTTCTTTTATAAACGGGCTGCGGCGCTTCAAGACAGCGCCGCGGTAAAAGAAAAAATCATCAGAAAAGCGAAGCAGTTATCCGTTGTAAGGCGGATGGCTGCTTTGCTTTTAAATATAATCAATAGAAGCAGTTTACAGATAATTTGCTTGAGGTGTTACTGCGAGTTGATGTTTATGGCGTTATGCTTCTTGCAGTGATTTAATTCACAATATCTTCAAATTTCACTTGACGCAATAGATTGAGTATGGTAAACTCTATATGATAAAAAATACCAATAACGGAAAAATGTAAGTAATACACCCCTAAGAAAAAATATTCTTTACAAAAGGAAAAAATTACTACTGCTTTGTTATTAAATTATATAATTATAGACGATCAGGTGAGGGTGTTTTGCCGGATATCTTCTTAACAGGGAAGTCTGATGTGATTTCGACGCTGTTCCGCAACTGTGAAAGAGAGCTGCTTTGTCGTTAAGCTGTTGCTTAAACCTCTTACCAAGGGATGAAGTTGCAATGATCTTAAGCCAGGGTACTGACTGATTGTACATATTAAGGGTCTACGAGATTAGACGCGCTTAATGAGAGGGAATTTTTTGGCATTTGAATTGCAAAATTTTCCTTTCGTTATTAGTGTGTGCTAATCTTTTTTTGTTTTTTATAGATGAAAAATTATATTTTAAGCAATTATATTGCAAGGAGTGATTGAGAGTATGAGGAGTTATCAACAAAAAAAATGGCAGTTGTTGGCTGCCGGCGTTTTGATGTCAGTATGCACATCTTGCTTTACCGTATCACCTGTCTGGGCTGCGGAATACACCAAGGGTCTTACCGGTAATGCTGAAAATGATATGGCAATTATCGGCGGTGACGGTAATACAGTTGTACAAAACGGCAACACCGTTACTTATGATTTTCAGGGTCAGGACCACACCTTTACCGTAAAAAACAAGGATGCCATTATGACCGATAAGGATAATGATGGCTATGATTATGTTTTGAATAACGTTGACAATGATGGCAATAAGGGTACGCTGCACTTATACCAGACCAACACCAGAAAAAATGATTTTGCAGGTGTAACCGGCTTGGCAGCAGGCGGCGGTAAGGTTGTAGTAAACAGTAATCTGGATATTACTGCTTATTCTGCCTATGCTTCTGTAGGTGTCAGCGCAGCAGGCGGCACTGAGCTGACTATCAACGGCAACGTGAAGATGCGCAAGGATGACCCCAATAATCCATGGGGTATTATTACTAAAAACGTTCACGGTAACATAGGACCCGGCGGTGTGACATCTATGGACCCGACTGACGTCAACTATACCGGCGCACGCTGGCAGCCTAGCGCCTTCAGTGTAGGCGGATATGACGCAAGCATTACCGTAAACGGTAATGTGGATGTTGCTGTACGCGGTACTGCGGTACAGACAAATACCTATTCTAAATTGGATAAGGATATGCTTGGCTGCAAGCTGTCCACCATCAGTCTGGTGGGCGATTCTATCAAAATCGAAACTCCGTCTGACGAAAGAAACGAAGACGGCAGCTTTAAGGAAGCATATTATGCGATGGCCAGCTACGGCGGTACCATTAACATCAATGTTGTTGATACCAATAACAGCAAGGATAAATATTCCCTCGAGAACGAAAATCTCGTAGCTGCCGAAGGCAAAACAACCAATATTATCGGCAATGTTATTGCTTTGAAGCGTTCTGAGCGTACCGATAAGCCTGACGTATATCAGGATGGCCGTGTTAATATCGGTTTGACCACTAAGGATTCTACCTGGAAGGGTGTTATTGATAACGCGGGTACCGACCATGCAGGCGTGGTTAATGTTTGGCTGAGCAACGGCGCACAGTGGACACATGAAGCAACCTCCCGTGTTGACGGCCTGGATTACAGCAACATGCCGGCATACAGTAAGCCGAGCTATGATAATTTTGACGGCGTATCTTATGTTAATAGGCTTGTCGGCGGCCAAAAGTCTGCTAACAGCGGCTTTATTTATCAGAACAGTGATGTAAAGCTGAATATTGCAAATTACAGCGGCTACAATACCATTGTTTATAAGCACAATAATAAAGGCATGGAAAAAGCTGACTTCATCGGCGGTGATGTGACTATTCAGCATGCGAATGCAGGTGCTAATGTTACCCTGGCAACCGGTAATAATAATATCGACCTTAAAAACGGTGATGAGGTTGAAGCAGTACTCAATGCTTTGGCAAGCAAGCTGACCTATAGCGGTTATGTGAATAACGAAAGAGATCTTTCCGGTACTGTTATGATTGCTTCCGGCCTGACTGCCTCCGGCATTACTGCCGAAGCTAAGGGCATGATTAATTTTAACGAGGCAACCGGTGAGGGCGGTTACACCAAGCCGCAGGAGGGCGAGCAGAATACTGCGGAAATCACTAGCAGCATGACCGGTACTTCTGCAGACAGCGATTATACCTCTGCCAATATCCGTCAGGAGGACGGCTCCTATAAATTTACCCAATCTACCAAAATTGACGTAGAGAACGGTACTGCTATTGATGCAGCTGCCGACATTACTGTTAAGGCAGCAGATACTGCTTTGACTCTGGATGCTAAACAGGGCATTGTTACCAACGGCAATACTGTAGATATTACTTCCCGTACTTTGCATCTGACTACAAAAGAGGATGCTATCGTTGCTGACGGCGGTAAGGTTATCAGCATGGGTATTACCAATATCAACAAGGATGCTGCCAGCGATAAGCTTGCGGCAGAGAATGCTGTTAAGGCAGCAAACGGCGCTGAGGTTACCTTGGGCAATGGCGTTATCAAGGGCAATATTATCAGTGACGCTTCCGTAGTTAACATCAATAAGGATAACATGGATGCTGACGGCAAATATAAAGAGGGCTCTTTAGAGGGCAATCTTACTGTTGCCAACGGCGGCAAAATCGACCTGACTGTTGCCGATGGCAAATTCCTTGGCAGCATTGTGAAGCCGGGTGCGGCAGCAGCGGCTGTCGGTGCCGACGGCACTGTTAACCTGACTGTTGCTGACGGTGCGGTATGGACCGGCGCGCACAAGAATGCCGATGCCGAGCTGAACCTGACTCTTTCCGGCGGTGTATGGAATAATAACGGCACCGACGCAACCTATATAAACAGCCTGCAGGGCGGCAAGGGCGTTGTAAAAGCTATAAAATATATCAATCCGAACGGCGGCAATAACGAGGAAGTAGAAATTCCCGTTAACGGCTTTATCAGCATGGCTCCCGATGCCGGTGCTGTTACCGTAGGCAGCTTCGGCGGTACTCATATCGTAAGCTACGACCATGATAATGCAGGCAGCGACGTAAGCGATTACAAGGGCGGCAACTTCACTGTTGAAAAAGCAGATAAGGGTTCTATGCTGATTGCGGCAACAAGCAGCAAGAACATCAAGACTAACGACCAGGACGCTGTAGAAGCAGCCTTCAAGGCATTGAGCCAGAAGATTTACTACGGTAATGCCGGCGTTGACGAAAACCTGACCGGTAAGACTATGATTAGCTCCGGTCTGACATCTTCCAGTATTTCCCGTTGGATCGGCGACATGAAATTTGACAGTGCTAACGGTGGCGTAGGCAGCTTTGTCGGCGGCAGCGGTATCAATATTACCGGCGATTACGAAACCGCACTGATGAAGGGCGCAAGAGCGGCAACCACCAGCGCTATGCTTTCCTGGCGCGATAATGCTGCTAACGTAATTTATCGCGGCGATTTGCTGCGTGCGCATATGGAAAGTGACGGCATCTGGGCTAAGACCTACGGCGGCAAGGATACCTACAATGCGAATGCGGTTGATCTGAGCAACAGCTACTGGGGTGCGCAGGTAGGATTTGACCGTATGTATGACCATGGCTGGATTGCCGGCGCTGCTATTGATTATCAGAAGGGCAGCTCCAGCTACAACTATACCGATGACGATTTCGGCAATATCGGCGGCAATACCGGTGACAACAAGCTGTACAGCTTCGGCTTGTATGCTTCCAAGGACCTGGGCGACGGCGCACATCTGGACTTCGCAGCTAAGGCCGGCAGCGTACGCAACGAGTTCAGCGTACACAACGGCATCGGTACCGAGCTAAACGGTACCTACAGAAATCGCGGCTACAGTGCTACCGCAAGTCTGGCAAAACGTATCGGTACAGATAAGAGCTATCTGGAGCCTCAGGCACAGCTGACCTGGGCACATCTGGGCGGCAGAAACTTTGCTGCCGTAACCGACGGCGGTGAAGTTCTGGACGTTAACCAGGGCAATTACAACAGCTTGGTTGGCCGTCTGGGATTAGAGCTCGGCAAAACCGGTCGTCTGGGCTCTGTTTATGCACGCTTCGGCCTGGCGCATGAGTTCTCCGGCGATATTACCGGCAGCTACAGTGCAGAGGACGGCGGAAGCAAAACTACCTCTGTAGAAACTAAGGGTACCTGGGCTGAAATGAGCCTTGGAACTACCTTGAATATTAAACCCAACGCAAGCGCATACTTTGATGTTTCCCGCAGCTACGGTGCAGATTACGAGCACGACTGGAAGTTCAGCGGCGGCCTGCGCTTTGCACTTGACCGTCTGCCGAAGCATGAGCAGGAAATTGCCGGTCAGGCTGAGGCTGAACAGTTCATCGCAGGTGAAACCGCAGCAGTACAGGAAAATGCGGCTGCTAATGTAAAGACCGACGCAATGCCTGGTATCGCTGCACAGGAGCAGACTCTTAATGCTCAGCCTGCAGTGCAGGAAGCAGAAGAAACTACTGCTGTTGCAGAGCATTCCGAGCCGAAATATGTTGAAACAGTAACTACCTATGATGCACCGGAGCCGACCGCAGCAGACTTTGACGAAATGAGCTTTGAGCTGGCACCTATCGTTGTTACCGCTTCCCGTATGGAGGAATCCATCCTGAAGGCTAAAGCAGATATGAGCGTTGTCGGCCGTGAAGAAATCGAACAGATGCATATGGAGAACGTTGAAGAGGTTCTGCGTACCGTTCCGGGCGTACAGTTCCTGGATTACGGCTCCAACGGCCTGAATGCTAACGTAAGCGGTATCCGCATCAACGGCAGCAAGGATGTTGTTATCCTGGTTGACGGCGTACGCATCAATGACTTCAAAGGCGCAGGCAGCAGCGGTTATATGTTTGCCGCACTCATGAACAATATGGATAACATCGAGCGCGTCGAGGTAATGCGCGGCAGTGCTGCTACCATGTACGGCAGCGGTGCTAAGGGCGGTGTTATCAACATCATCACCAGAAGACCTGAAGGTGCAAAAACCGTTATTGATATTGCCAAGGGCAGCTTCGGCAAGGAAGCCTATAAATTCAATACTCAGGCTGCCAAAGACAAGGTAAGCTACAATATTTACCATGACAGAACCATTTCCGGCACCAGCAAGGACGGCAGCGGTAAGGAATGGCCGGGTCAGAGCAATACCAAGAGCAGCGGTGCTAAGTTTGAATACAGATTTAACGATGCTAATAAGCTGACCTTAAACTATGAAACCATCGGTTCTAACTTCAGCGGTACCGATATGGTATACGGCGGCAATTATGTTGGCATGTACGACAGTAACAGCGTAACACTGAAGCATGATTGGCAGATTAACGATCAGTGGAGTAATTCTTTGATGTATCGTGCAACCAAAGAAAAATCCTCTTGGGATAAGCCTGGTGGAGAGGATACGGATATTTCCGAGCCGATTACAAGCAATTTGGAATATAAGCTTTACAGTGACAACTTTAAATACCAGAGCGACAGATATAGCATGGTCGGCGGTATTGAATACAGCAAGGGCAAAGACAATACTAACCACAAGGAAACCAGCAATACATCTCTGTTCTTGCAGGGTGATTGGGAAATTGTGCCGCATGTAACCTTGTCCGGCGGTGTGCGTCACGACAGACCTGACGGCTATGAGTGCCATAATTCCTTTAGCTATAAGCTGGGCTGGGATATTACCGAAAAGGATACTCTGTATGCAGGCCGCAGCGATTACTACATTCTGCCGAGCCTGACACAGCTGTATGATCATAAATACGGTAATGCTAATCTGCTTGCTTCCGAAGGCCGTACAACCTCTATCGGCTACAACCATGAATTTACACCTGATAATTACTTGATGCTGAGCTGGTTTGAAACCAAGTCTGCTGTAGGCATGACTATGAACAGCACCACAGATAAGGACGATCCGGAGTATGGACAGTATCAGAACAGCATCGGCGGTCTTTCCCGTGGCTGGAACGCACAGTATAACGCTCGTCTGAGTGATACTGTAACCTTCAAACTGGGCTGGGCACATCTGTTCTATGATGAAAAGGACAGCTTTACTCAAGGATATGCACCGAAAGACAAAGCAACCTTCGGCGTATATTATGACAAGGATAAATTCAGTGCTGCCTTCGACGGCTTCTACTTCATCCGTGATAAACGCGGCGTGAAGGAAGGCGTTAAGGGCTGGCCTTCCGATAAGTACGGTGTTTACAACCTTGCTCTCAATTACACAGCTGATAAGCAGACTAAGTTCTATCTCAAGGTAGACAATATCTTCAACAAGCTGTGGGCTGAACACACCGACGTTATCTGGAGCGGTGGTGCCGACAGCTGGTATGCAATGCCGGGCAGAAGCTTCGTAGTAGGCATGCAGTACACCTTCTAAGCCGAGTATTAATCATGTTATATACGGAGCAGCAAGCTCTGCTCCGTATCATATAAAAACTTTTTTGATGAATGTAAAGGAGATTTTATCATGGCAAAAGCTGCTAAAGAAGAAACTAAAGTAACCGAAATGGAAAACAAAATCGAGAAAATGACTCAGTTCCTGGCTGACAATAAAATTGAATGCTTCGATATCCAAAAAATGGAGGACGAGCATCACACCACTATCTTCCGCAGCCGCATGGAAGTTAAGGGTCAGCTGCTGCCGATGGCTCTGCTGATGGACGACAGCGTTTATATGCTGCTGCAGGTGCAAATCGCTCCGCAGGTAATTGATGAAGAAAAGCTGAAAGCACTTGCCGGTGCTATCAATAACATGAACAACAATGTTCGTCCGTTCAAATTCACCGTTTCCGAGAGAGGCGATTTCATGCTGAATGCTTGCATTACCGCTGAAAACACCACCTTCAACCCGGCTCTGGTAAATGCTATCATGGGCGAGGCTGTTAAATTCATGGAAGCACAATACGCCAACATCATGGAAGCTGTTTGGGCTAAATAAGGAGAGTGGCAGCAATGAAAAAGAAACTTATGACCTTACTGATGAGCGCAGTTATGGCTCTGGGCATCAGTGCAAGTGCATTTGCCGCACCTGTAGGTGTTGTTAATGTTAATGCTGTTCTGAACAGTTATCCGGGAATTACCGAAATCGCCAAATCCGTAGCACAGGAAAAAACTCGTCTGCAGGAAGAGTTCAACAAGCAATCTGCTAACATGAGCGATGCGGATAAGCAGGCTCTGGCTGAAAAGCTGAGCAAGCAGCTGGCAGATTTTGAACAGAAGAAGATGGCTCCTGTACAAAGAAAAATCAACAAGACTATTCTTGATGTAGCTAAAGCAAACAATATTGACAGTGTTGTAAATATGAATGCTATGGTAGCAGGCGGCAAGGATCTTACCGACGAGGTTATCAAAGCGCTGAAATGAACGCAGCGTGTTTATGATAAGCTGAATAATTTTGCTATGAAATCGCAGGCTGCGCTGATGAGTAGCAGCCTGGCCGGTTTCTGTATAAACTGTGCGGAGAATGACTTTGCGCAGAGGGGTTAGCAGAAGCAGTGGTTGTTTCTGCTTTTTCCTGATTTTTTTTGATAAGGAGGACTATATGCTGAAGCTTAGTCAAAAGAAGAGAAAAGCTCTTTTAGCACTGGCCGTTGCCGCAGCTGTTTTAGGTACTAATAATGCATTTGCAGCAAGCGTGCATGACAAGGCTATTACTGAGAGTAACCAATATGGCAGCGCTGCGCGTACATATTGGAAAAATGCAGGTGTTTATAATGCCAAAACACGCACCTACACCTTTGATGAGGATGTAACCTTAAAGCCTAAGGCATCTGAGCAGGAGTTCAATAACTGGACTCCCATGTTCGGCGGTATCTATATTGCCGGAAACAAACCTATTACCATTGATATGCAAGGTCATCGTCTTGACATTGCGCTGAACGTTGACCAGCCGAATGGTGTTGCCAACGTTTATAATGTAAATCCTAATGCTATCCATGTTAGCTCTGCCGATTTGGTAATCAACAACGTCAAGGGCATGGAGCTTTCTGCTAAAGGTAGCTTTTTGTCCGGAGGCAAGCTGCGCGGTATTTATGTTGCAGGCACTAATCAGGAGGGTTCCTACGGCGACGGCAAGGGACTTGCTAGCTTGACCATCAATAATGCAGATGGTTGGGAAAATGCCGTAAAATTCCATTCCAGCCAACTTCAGATTGAAAACGCTATTGAAGTATGGAAAAACACAGGCAGTGCCGACCTGAAGATTTCCGGTATGGTTGACCTGTATGTAGGCAATGCCAGCGATGTTATTACCGTAAGAGGCGGTAACTCTAACTACAATATCGATAAGGCGCCTACCGCTTATATCGGCGGCGGCGCAATTAAGGCGGCTATGGGACGTGCTGCTGTTGTCAGTGGCGGCGAGCTGTCCATCAATTCCAAGCTGCAGGATGGCGTAATTGTTGCGGCAGAAGGTAGCCGTGATGTACAGGTTGAAGGCAACATCCTGGTTAAGGATCAGCAAAAGGATCAGGGCATTCTTACCTTGGGCATGAATACCGACAAATCCTATTTCAAAGGTACCATTTTCAATGATAATGGTGCCGGTGAAGCATATATGCTGCTTGCCAACGGTGCGCAATGGACCAATGAAAGAAAAGGCGATTATGATTATCATAACAGCAGCCTGAACCAGCTTGTCGGCGGTGAAGCTGATGCTAAAGCAGGCAACATCTTCCAAAAGGACAGCGGCAGTCTGACAATTGATAAATACAGCGGTAACACCAATATTTTCTACGCTCATACCGGCAACGGTGAAGCAGCTGAAAACTACGCAGCAGGCAACACAGTTATCAAGGGTGCTGCAGCAGGCTCTGTTGTAAGCATGATTACCGATAACACCGGTGTTGCTATGGATAACAAGGACAGCGTTGCCAACGTACTGAACGCACTGGCAGGCAAGCTGACCTACAGCAACTACGTAAACGGTGAAAACAACCTGACCGGTTATGTGAAGATTGCCGACGGCCTGACTGCTTCCTCCGCAGCAGTGAAGACCGGCGATATTAGCTTCAATAAGGAAGATGGCAAAGGCTCTTATAATGCCGGTGCGGTTAAACCCGAAGTACCGACTGTAAAGGAATACACCAATACTCTTACCGGCTTTGATATGATTGATGAAGCTTATGCTGATGTATTCAAGGACGGAGTATATAAATTTACTGAGGACAGCAAAATTACCAACCAATATGGTATGGACATTATTGAGAATGCCCAAATTGATGCAACAGGCAAAACCCTGACCTTGGTTGTCAATAATCCGGCAGATCAGGGCGCAGGCATCAAGGTTAACCCCAGCAACTCTTTGAATATTAAGGCTGATACCGTAAAAATGGAGCTTACCGGTGAAGATATTTCTTCTGATGGCCTGAAGGGTGTTAATATTGCTAAAGCAGGCGCCAAGCTGACTATTGACGGCAAGCTGGATATTACTGCTAACGGCGATAACAATACTATTGGTGTATATAACCAGGGCGATGTTGTTGTTAATGGCGATGTAAAGTTGGATATTGAAGGCAATGATGGTGGTTACCAATACTATGGTGCAACCGGCTTGTATGCAACCAGCGCTATGGGCGACAGCAAGGGCGGCACTATTACTGTTAATGGTAATGTAGACTTCCAGGGCAACGCTAACGGTCTCTGGGCAAATGCCGGCGGTGCCGTTGTAAACGTTAATGGCGGCGGCAGCATTGTTGTAAAAGAAGGTCAGGAGATGGGCTATGCTGCTATTAAAGCAGAAAACGGTACTGTCAACATGAACGTTCTTAAAGATGAGGCTGGCAATGTTACCGGTGCAGCTGACAATGCTGTAACCATTAAGGGCAACTTGAGCCTGGATACCGGTGCGGTAAATTCTGTTGATGTTCACGGTACCAAGAGCGAAATCAATCTGGGCCTGTCAACTGCTGAATCCAGCCTGACCGGCGTCGTACAAAACAGCTTTGCCGAAGGAGGCAAGAAAGCCGGTGACAAGACCTTTACCGGTGATGCAAACCTGTGGCTGCAGAACGGCGCAACCTGGAACAACGAAGTAGTTGATACGATTATCAAGAATCCTTGGGGCGGCGAAAAATGGGCAGGCAGCCGTGTAACCAACTTTACCGGCGGCGAGAGCGAAGCAAAAGCAGGCAACATTTTCCAAAAGGATAATAACAGCCTGACTATCAGCAACTACAGCGGCAACACTAACATTTTCTACGCTCATACCGGCAACGGTGAAGCAGCAGAAAACTACGCAGCAGGCGATACCGTTATCAAGCATGCTGCTGCAGGCTCCGTTGTAAGCATGATTACCGATAACACCGGCGTTGCAATGGATAATAAGGACAGCGTTGCCAATGTGCTGAACGCATTGGCAGGCAAGCTGACCTACAGCAACTACGTAAACGGCGAAAGCAACCTGACCGGTTATGTGAAGATTGCCGACGGTTTGACTGCATCCTCCGCAGCACTGAAAACCGGCGATATCAGCTTCAATAAAGAAGACGGCAAAGGCTCTTATAATGCCGGTGCGGTTAAACCTGAAGTACCGACTGTAAAAGAATACACCGATACTCTTACCGGCATGGATTTTGCAGACGAGGCTTATGCTGATGTAATTAAGGACGGAGTATACAAATTTACTCAGGATACCAAGATTACCAACCAATATGCTATTGACCTGGGCGAAGATGTAACTATCGACGCAACAGGCAAAACCTTGACTCTGGTTGTTAAGGATGTAGAAGAAATCGGTTCAGGCATTAAAGTCAACATTGAAAATGATTCTGTTATTAAGGCTGATACCTTAAAGATGGAGCTTACCGGTACGGATATTGTTACCGGCAGCGGCCTGAAGGGTATCAATGTTACCAATAAGAATGCTAAGCTGACTATTGACAGCAAACTGGATATTACTGCTAACGGCGATGCTGATACTATCGGTATTTATAACAGAGGCAAAGTTGTTGTCAATGGCGATGTAAAGCTGGATATTGAAGGCAACGACGGCGGCAATGATTACTACGGTGCAAGCGGCCTGTACGCAACCAGCAGCATGGGCAACAGCAAGGGCGGCACTATTACAGTTAACGGTAATGTAGACTTCCAAGGCAATGCTAACGGCCTGTTTGCTAATGCCGGCGGCAGCAAGATTTCCGTTAAGGGCGGCAGCATTGTTGTTAAGGAAGGCCAAACTGTTGGCTATTCCGCTATCAGAGCTGAAAACGGCGTAGTTAACATGAACGTCGTTGAAGATGAAAACGGCAATGTTACCGGCGCAGATAAGAATGATGTAACGATTAAGGGTAATATCGGCGTTACTACCGGCGCAGTGAATGTTTCTGATATTCATGGCACCAAGAGCGAAATTAACCTTGGCCTGACTACAGATAAATCCAGCCTGACCGGTGTTGTTCAAAACAGCTTCGGTGACGGCGTAGCTCAAGGCGACTTAACCTTTACCGGTGCGGCAAACCTGTGGCTGCAAAACGGCGCAACCTGGAACAACGAGGTTGTTGACAAGATTATTAAGAATCCTAAGGTCGGAGAAAAATGGGCAGGCAGCCATGTAGCAAAACTGGTTGGCGGCGAGAGCGAAGCAAAAGCAGGCAACATTTTCCAAAAGGACAGCAACAACCTGACTATTGATAACTACAGCGGCAACACCAACATCTTCTACGCTCATACCGGCAACGGTGAAGCAGCAAGCAACTACGCAGCAGGCGACACCGTTATCAAGCATGCAGAAAAGGATTCCGTTGTTTCCCTGATTACCGATAACACCGGCGTTGCAATGGATAACAAGGACAGCGTAGCCAACGTATTGAACGCACTGGCAGGCAAGCTGACCTACAGCAACTATGTAAACGGCGAAAGCAACCTGACCGGTTATGTGAAGATTGCCGACGGTCTGACTGCTTCTTCCGCAGCATTAAAGACCGGCGACATCACCTTCAACAAAGAGGACGGCAAAGGCAGCTATCCTACCGAAGCTCCGGTTGTTCCGCCTAAAACAGAGTTCACTACTGTGCTGACCGGTGACGCTGCAGCAGATACCGAATATGCAGGCAACATCCAGGACGGCAAGTACGTTTTCGGTGCCAATACTACGATTAAAGCAGATGCTGAATCCGCAGTAGATGCAAAAGCACCGCTGACCATTGATGCAGGCAACAATAAGCTTGTAATGACTGCTAAGAAAGGCAACTGGAAAGAAGTTGGTACAGCATTTATTCATAATGTTGCAGGAACCACTAAAATTACCGCCGGTGAGCTGGTAATCGGTGCTGCTGATGATTTTTATGACCGTTCCGGTCTTGTTGTGAAGAATGGCAATGTTGATATCACAGCAGCTACTACTACTGTTAATGCTCATTCTGACACAACTAATCCTGCCTATGGCATTTTAGCGCAAAATAATGGCAGCCGTGTGGATATTCACGGTGACCTTAAGCTGGCAAATGACAGCTTCGGACGTACTCATGGTCTTTGGGCTGAGGATACAAAGGATTTTGGCGGCAAAGCATCTATCATCAACGTAGACGGTAAGGTTGATATCAACCTGAAAAATGGTAATGCGCTGACTGCTATCAGAACCGGTTCTGCCGTAACTGTCGGCGGCGGTAATATTCAGATTGCCGCTGACAAAAATAATGAAAATTATGCATTGAAGGCTGATGGCGGCGTTGTTAATGTCAATATGAATGCTGACAAGAATGCAGCAGGCACCGTTACTACCGTAATTAAAGGTAATGCAATTGCTAATAGCGCAAAGGCATTTGCTAACTTTGATATGGACGATGCTGACAGTACGATTAATATTGGCTTGTCTGACAAAGAATCTTCCTGGACAGGTGTTGCCTTTAGTAAAGATAATGGCAGTGCAGGCTTCCCGTTCAAGGGTATCATTAATCTCTATCTTGCTAACGGCGCAACCTGGAACAATGAGGCATGGGGCAAAACCAATGCAGCATTTGAAGGCAGCCATGTAGCTAAGCTGGCAGGCGGTGCAAGCGCAGCAGCTGCAGGAAACATCTTCCAAAAGGACAGCAACAACCTGACCATTGATAACTACAGCGGCAACACCAACATCTTCTATGCACATACCGGCAATGGTGAAAACGCAAGCAACTACGCAGCAGGTGACACCATTATCAAGGGTGCGGCAGCAGGCTCCGCAGTTAGCCTGATTACCGACAACACCGGCATCAGCATGGATAACGATGCAAGCGTAGCCAACGTATTGAATGCACTGGCAGGCAAGCTGACCTACAGCAATTTTGTAAACGGCGAAAACAACCTGAACGGTTCTGTTAAGATTGCTGACGGCCTGACCTCCAGCAGCCAGACCTTGAAGGTTGATACCATTAAATTCAATAAGGATACCGGCAAGGGCTACACCAAGGAAGAAACAGTAAATCCGGGTGAGGGCGAAAAGACTACCTTTACCGATGCTATTACCGGCGAGAAGCAGGGCGTATTCAGCGCAGTACAGCAGGAGGATCTGTCCTATGTATTTGCTGAGGACGCAAGCATTAACATTAACCAGATGACTCATAAGGAAAAGGATCCGGATTGGGAAGGCTCCTTCATCATCAGCGGTGCGGCTGTACAGAACGCTGCAGGCGTTGAAAATCTGGTAATCAATGCTGCAGACAAGACTCTGAAGCTGAATGTGGCTCTGGACAGCAAGACTGTTCCGCCTGATAAAAACGCAGGTATTCTGAACAACAGAATTCCGCTGCGCGGCATCGACAACAGCATTGCAGGCAGCACAACCAGCATTACTGCAGGTACTCTGGATATCAACATCGACAACACCTACAGCCGTAAGACCAGCACTGGCAACCCGCTGATCGGCGAAGGCAGTGCAATCGGTATTTATGCTAAGAGCGCAGGCGAGAAGGCTGTTGTAGAGGTTACCGGCAATACCGCTATTAAGGCTCATGGCTATAACAATGTTTACGGTGTTAACGCTAACGGCAATGCCGAAATTAAGCTGCATGGCGATCTGACCATGGCTAAGGACGGCGAAGATTGGGCTCTTGATAACGTTATCAAAGGTCAGAACACCACTACCTTGGGCGAATCCTCCTGGAGAAATATTGCCGGCATCAATGCTAACGGCGCAGGTGCAAGCGTAACCGTTGACGGCAAGACTACTATCGCAGCTCATGGCTCCGGTGTTGTAGCAGCAGACGGTGCAACCGTTAACCTGGGCGCTGCCGATATCGAGGTTAAGAATAACAGCGACGAGGCAGGCTATGGCTTCCATGCTTTAGGCGCTGCTCTTGGCACCGTTAATGTTGGCGGCGAGGGCAAGACCGTTACCGTTAAGGGTAATGCAGGTCTCTTCGGCAAACAGGGCCAGAAATTTGCCGGCGACAGCAAGGAATCTGTTATCAACCTGAAGCTGACCACCAAAGATTCCGCATGGACCGGCGTTGCATACAAACATTTCAATGCAGAAAAAGATGCAGGCCTGAGCGGTTCCATGAACCTGACTCTGACCAATGGTGCTTCCTGGACTAACGAAAAATACGGTTACACCTATGGCGATTCCGAATGGGAAAAATATAAATTCACCGGCAGTGAAATCGCTGACTTCGTTGGCGGCGCAAGCGGTGCTAAAGCAGGCAGCATCTTCCAGAAGGATGCAAACAGCCTGACCATCGACAACTATAGCGGTAACACCAACATTTTCTACGCTCATACCGGTAACGGTGAAGCAGCTGACAACTACGCAGCAGGCGACACTGTTATCAAGCATGCGGCAGAAGGCTCTGTAGTATCCATGATTACCGACAACACCGGTATTGCAATGGACAACCAAGCCAGCGTTAACAACGTACTGAACGCACTGGCAGGCAAGCTGACCTACAGCAACTTCGTAAGCGGCGAGAAGAACCTGACCGGTTATGTGAAGATTGCTGACGGCCTGACTGCTTCTTCCGCAGCACTGAAGACCGGCGATATCACCTTCAATGAAGCAGACGGTAAGGGCGGCTTCGTATCCGGTCCTGTAATTCCGGATCATCAGGTAACCACCTCCTTTAACACCACTCTGACCGGTGACAAGGAGCAAGACGAAGAATACCTGATGGGCGGCGTAATCGCTGCGGACGGTACCTATAAATTTACCGAAACAAGCGATATTACCGCAGTAAGCGCAATTAATACCGCAAAAGACCTGAAGATTGATGCAACCGGCAAAACTCTGACCGTGAATACCGCAGGTACCGACAGCGCAGCAATTAAGGTTCTTAACGATGGCGGCTCCAAGGTAGATATTAAGGCTGACAAGCTGATTATCAAATCCAGCTCTGATTACGCAGGCAAAAACTCCGGCATTTATGCAGGTGACTGGAATACTACCAGAAAGAATGTTAACATTACTGCTGATGTAGATATTACCGCAACCAACACCGTAGGCAACAACAACAATGTATATGGTGTTCTGGCATCTAAAGCCGACATTACTGTAAACGGCAGCCTGAAGGCTAATATTGACGGTGGCAAGGGCGGTTATGACCATACCTCTGTTTCCGCACTTATTGCACAAGGCAGCTCCTACAGAAAATATGCAAGCACGATTACCGTTAACGGTGATGTAGATATTACTGCGAACGGCAACGGTTTGCATGCTAACAATAACGGCGCTGTTGTAACCGTAAACGGCGGCGGTGCGATTACTGTTAACGACAGCAGTGCTAAGGGCGGTTATGCTGCATTGCGTGCAGGCAACGGTACTGTTAACATGAACGTTGCCCTGGAAAACGGCAAAGCAACCGGCGGCCTGGGCAAGGATGTTGCGATTAAGGGCAACCTGGCAGCAGTTAAAGCCGGTGACCAAACAGCATCTGTTATCAACCTGGCACTGGATACCGCTAAATCCTCCTTGGAGGGTGTATCCTACATGACCGAGGGCAACGGCCAGATTAACCTGTGGCTGCAAAACGGTGCAAGCTGGACCAACGAAGTACACGGTTCTGCCGAAAAGGATTGGAAGGGCAATTCCTTGTTCAACGGCAGCCATGTAACCAACTTTGCAGGCGGTGCAAGCGATGCTAAAGCAGGCAACATCTTCCAGAAGGATGCCAACAGCCTGACTATCGACAACTACAGCGGCAACACTAACATCTTCTACGCACACACCGGCAACGGCGAAGCAGCTGATAACTACGCAGCAGGCGACACTGTTATCAAGCATGCGGCAGAAGGCTCTGTAGTATCCATGATTACCGATAACATCGGCGTAGCAATGGATAACGAATACAGCGTAGCAAACGTGCTGAACGCACTGGCCGGAAAGCTGACCTACAGCAATTTTGTAAACGGTGAGAAGAACCTGACCGGTTATGTGAAGATTGCCGACGGTCTGACTGCAAGCAGCAAGGCTATGCAGACCGGCAACATTTCCTTCAGCAGCGAAAGCGGCAAGGGCAGCTTGGAGAGCGGTTCTATGACTCCCGGCATCACCTATCCGGAAACCCAGAAACCCGGCAGCAACAAGCTCAACCAAGGTATTACCGGTAATGCTAAAGATGATTACCAACTGAAGATGGACGGTATCCTTAAGGCTGACGGCTCCTATGTATTCACTCAGAATCCGACCGTTATCGAGGTTAAAGAAGGTGCAGCAGTAGATGCATCCGCAAGTGACATCGTAATCGATACCACCAAGGCTAAACTGGAGCTGAAGGGTGCAGACGAAGGCATCAATGCTGACGGCGCAAATGTTAATATCAAGGGTAACACCAATATCAGCGGTGCAACCGGCATCAATGCTGAAAGCGGCAACGTAACCCTGACCGGCAGCACTGTTATCAATGGTACCGACGCAGCAATCAACGCAGGCGCAGGCGCTAACGTAACTGTTGACGGCAACAACAGCGCACTGAAGATTAACGGCAGCATTAATGCTGACGGCGGCAACATTACCGTAGACAGCGGTAAAGCAAGCAGCATCATCAACGGCGACATCAATGCAAGCAACGGCGGCAGCGTAGCAATCAACCTGACCGAAAAGAATTCCGAAATGACCGGCGGCTACAATATAGACGGCGATAGCAGCATTGGTTTGAGCCTGGCAAACGGTGCAACCTGGCATCTGACTGACGGCGAAGAAGCTGCAGGCATGTCCCTGCTGAGAATGGCTAAGGGTGCAGCTGATGCAGGCCTGACCATCAACGGCGGCAAGACTGAGGCAGAAAAAGGCTTCCTTGACATGACCGAGAGAACCAAAACTCTGGACATCGCTCATTACAGCGGTTGGGAAACCGTTATCTATGACCATGAGGGTAAAGGTGACAAGGTTGAGGACTACAAGTCCGGCGATACCGTTATTGCTAAGGCTGACAAGGGCTCCGGCGTAATTCTGTCCACCGACGTCAGCGGCATTACCATGACCGATAAGAATGCTGTTGAAGCAACCTTGAAGGCATTGGCACAGAAGGTTACTTATAAGGATCATGCCGCAAACGGCGAAAATCTGAGCGGTAAGGTACAGATTGCCGAAGGACTGACCTCATCCAGCGTAAGCAAGAACCTGGGCACCATCCACTGGGATGAAAACGGCAAGGGCCAATATGATCTTGACAGTGTAAACTGGAACAAGATCATCGAAGGCGATTACGAAACCTTTGTTATGAAGGGCGTAAGAAGCGCAGCAACCACCTCTTTGCACACCTGGCGCGACAACATGCAGGACACCTACACCGGTGCAGACATGGCGGATGAAGACGGCATGTTCGCAAAAGCATTGGGCGGCAAGACCAGCTCCGATGTTAAGGGCCTGAAGGACAGCAACACATACTACGGCGTACAGGTTGGCTATGACAAGGCTGCAGCAAACGGCTGGCATACCGGCGTGGCATTCGATTACCGCAACGGCGATTCCAACTACCTGCTGGGTGGCAATGGTGACAACCAGATGTACAGCCTGGGCGTATACGGCGTGAAGAACTTTGAAAACGACGCCTTCTTCCGTGTTGCAGCGAAGGTTGGCCGTGTTGAAAACGAATATGACGTATACAACGAAATCCGTAGCCTGAAGCTGCACGGCGATTACAAAGCTAACGCTTACGGCCTGACCATGGAATACGGTAAGACCTTCGGTGATGAAGAAGCATACTTCACTCCGAAAGCACAGCTGACCTGGTCTCAGGTAGGCAGCAAGGATTACACTGCTCATACCGATAACGCAACCATGCAGATTTCTCAGGACAGCTACAGCAGCTTCGTTGGCCGCCTTGGCTTCGAAGCAGGCGTGAAGAGCGAAAAAGGCCGCTTGTATGCAGGCCTGTTCGCAGCACATGAGTTCAACGGCGACATCAGCGCAAGCTACTTTGCAAACGATGGCGACAGAAAACACACCAGCTTCAACGGTGAAGAAACCTGGATGGAAATGAAGCTCGGCGGAACTTATGACTTCAGCAATAACGCACATCTGTATGCAGATATTGCTAAGGACTTCAACGGCAACTTCGAGCGTAAGTGGAAACTGAACGCAGGTATCCGTTTCGAGTTCTAAGAAATTATTTAAGCTCTCTCTTATACTCAGCTGCGGCGCTGTACTTGCAGCGCTGCGGCAACCTCAAAAAACTTATAAAAATTATGCAGTCCCGAGAAATTTGTCTCGGGGCTGTTTTTTGGTTCTTTGTCATGTTTTCTTCATATAATGCAAGCAGAATGCTTGTAGATGAGAAGCTGTAATATTTCATAAAAAGAGAAGAGTTCGAATGAAAAACATTTGACAAATATGTAAAATGATGGTAGACTCAGCTATAGCAACAAATACTAATAAGAGATACTACACAAGTAATACCATTGTTAAAAGGCGAGGCCTGATAATTGAAGAATGGTGTTCAGTTTTATTTTTATCTCAAACATAATTATATTGTAAAAATCGCTAATCTGGCAGCATAGTCCTCAGCGGATGTATGCTTTGCAGGGAAGTTTGATGTAATTTCAACGCTGTTCCGCAACTGTGAAAAAGAGTCGATGCATTGCAGGGAAACCTGACCTCTTACCAAGGAATGCAAAGACAATGACTTTAAGCCAGGGTACTGACTGATTGGTGTTTAGTAAAGATCTACGCGAATGGACTTTATTAATTGATGGTAATGGTATAAATATTATATATTGAGGGTTCATTTTGCTTGATCTTGTGCTGAAAAAATAAATTAGCACAGCTTAAGCCTAAATTAAGCTGTGTTTTTTTATGAGTTTTTTGAGTATAAGGAGGCAAAGTATGGAAAAATTTCCGAAAAAATCATGGAGAACCAAGCTGGCGCTGGCAGTAACTGCCGGCATTCTTGCTGCAGGCTATGTTCCGCAGACATTTGCTGCTTCATATAGCGGCAATAACAACACTATCTGGGGTATGCAGTCTGAAGACAGCAAGACTTTCGGTTCTAATATGTCTGTTGCCGCAGACGGTTCTCTCGTATTCGATTTTGGCGAAGCAGTTACCTTTGAAAATTCTAATGTAGCTTCTCCGAAATCCCTGGTTAAGAATGGTAACGTTCCCGGTGCCGTAGTCATTAAAAGTGATTTTACCGGCATTATGCACAGCAAGGATTATTCTGCTATGGCTATTCAGGCAGGCTGGCTGGAAGGCAACTTTGATGAGGCTGTAGACAAAAGAGGCTCTGTAACCTTTGACGGTAATGTTACTCTGCGTGACAAAAACGTTAAAGGCGAATGGGGCGTAACCTCCGGTGATCTTCACGGCGGTTTCCTTACCTATAAGGGCGCACGTTGGCAGCCTGTCGGCATCCGTGCAGGCCTGTGCGGTGATGTTATTATCAACGGCAACCTTGATATGGCTGTAAAGGGCAGCGCTTTGGTTACCGACCCGTACTATAAGGCTGTAAAAACAACCGGCAGCACAGAATATGCCGATGATTTAAAAACTTCTACCATTACCACGAACGGCGATGTAAATATTGATACTCCTGAGGATGATACCGAGGCATTTTACAGCATCGCCAACTACGGCGGTACTATCAATGTTAATGCCGATGCCACCGCAGCCAGAGATAAAACCGTTGTTATCAAGGGTAATGTACTGACTATGCGTGATGGTGACGGCCGCGGCGAACCGTACTTTTATCGCACAGGCCAGACAAATATCGGCCTGACCAATGACAAATCCTCCTGGACCGGCGTTGTGGACAATACCGGCACCAAGCAGGCCGGCGAGGTTAACCTGTGGCTGCAGAATAACGCAGTATGGAACCACAAGTCCCTCTCTCTGACCAATGGCATCAGCTTGGGCGAGCTGCCTGCACTTTCCGCACCGCAGTATGACAAATATGACGGCATTACCCATATCAACAAGCTCAGCGGTGGCAACAGTGAAGCTAATGCAGGCCTGATCTTCCAGGATAATAAAGCAAATATTGATATCAATAATTACAGTGGTCATACTACTGTATTCTATAAACATGACAATGATGGCTCTGCTTCCGCAGATTATACTGCCGGTGATGTCATCATCCGCAATGCGGAAAAGGATTCTGCTATCAACATGGTAACCGACAGCAGCAAAATAGATACCAAAGACAGCGCAAAACTGAACAGTGTTCTGAATGCACTGGCAGGCAAGCTGACCTATGCTGATTACGCAAATAATCCGGAAAACCTGCTTGGTACCGTAAAAATTGCCGGCGGTCTGACCAATGACAGCGTAACCATTAAGAGCGGCAAGATTCAGTTTGCCGAAAACGGCAAGGGCTCCTACAGCAAACCCGCTGCTACCAAATTTACTACTACTCTTACCGGTGATGCAGATGCTGATGAGGAATATGCAAAGGCAGATATAATTCAAGGCGACGGCAGCTACAAATTTGCCAATGACAGTAGCATTACCGCAGTTAACGGCATTGATACCGCAAAGGACCTGAAGATTGATGCAGCAGGCAAAACTTTGACTGTAACTACAGCAGGTACCGACAGCGCAGCAATTAAGATTTTCAATAACGGTGGTTCCAAGCTTGAGCTTACCGCTGACAAGCTGGTAATCAATTCTAGCGCTGATTATGCAGGTAAAAACGCCGGCATCATGGCAGGTGACTGGAATACTACCAAAAAGAACGTTACTGTTAACGGTGCTGTAGATATTACCGCAACCAATACCGTAGGCAATAATAACTATGTATATGGTGTTCTGGCATCCAATGCGGATGTAACCGTAAACGGCAATCTGAAGGCTGATATTGACGGCGGCAGAGGTGGCTATGACCATACCTCCGATTCCGCAGTTATGGCTCAGGGCAGCTCCTACAGAAAAACCAGCAGCACTGTTACTGTTAACGGCGATGTAGATATTACCGCCAACGGCAACGGCCTGCATACCAATGGCAACGGCTCCGTTATTACCGTAAACGGCGGCGGTGCGATTACTGTTAACGACAGCAGCACTAAGGGTGGCTATGCTGCATTGCGTGCTGGCAACGGCACAATCAATATGAACGTTGCTCTGGCAAACGGCAAAGCAACCGGCGGCCTGGGCCATGACGTTGCAATTAAAGGCAACCTGGCAGCAATTAAAGCCGGTGATACTACCGCATCTGTTATCAACGTAGCTCTGGATACGGATAAATCCGCTCTGGAGGGCGTAACCTATATGACCAGCGGCAACGGCCAGATTAACATGTGGCTGCAGAACGGTGCAAGCTGGAACAACGAAGTGCACGGTTCCACCGAAAAGGATTGGAAGGGCAATTCCTTATTTAACGGTAGCCAGGTAACCGGCTTTGCAGGCGGTGCGACCGCAGCTGCTGCGGGCAATATCTATCAAAAGGACAGCAACGCGCTGACCATTGATAATTACAGCGGCAACACCAACATCTTCTATGAACATACAGGTGACGGCGTAACCTTCAACGCAGGTGATACTATTATCAAGCATGCGGAAAAGGATTCCGTAGTAAACCTGATTACCAGCAGCAAGGGCCTGAGCATCAATGCGGAAACTATCAACGATACTTTGAGCGCTCTGGCAGGCAAGCTGACTTATACCAACTATAAGGACGGCGAGAGAAACCTTGACGGCAAGGTGAAGATTGCCGGCGGCCTGACCAGCGACAGCCTGACTGTAGCTGCAGGTGACATTCTCTTTGGCAGCGCTGATGGTAAAGGCACCGGCGTAACCAATCTTAATGTTCAGGCTCCCGACCATCAGGTTGCTGCCAGCTTCAACAGCACTTTGACCGGTGATACCGAGGCTGACCTGGAATATGTATTGGGCGGCGCAGTTAAGGACGGCAGCTATAAATTTACCGAAAATACCACTATCAATGTAAACGGCAAGGATGCAAGAGGCATGGATTTTGCCGAGGGTACTGTTGTTGATGCCAACGGCAAGACCTTGACCATCAACGTAACCGACGGCACCAAACTGAATGCAGGTATTTCCCAAATCAAAAATGTTGACAGCCATGTTAAGGCCGACAAGATTGTTATTAAGCTCGACAGCAATGATGCAAGCGGCACAACACATGCAATCCATCAGGATAAGGGCAACCTGACCATTGACGGTGATGTAGATATTAATATTACCGGTCAAAGACATACCGTTGGTGTATACAGCCATGCAGGCAGCACCACCATCAACGGCAACGTAAAGGTAGTGCTGGACGGTAACCACGGCGGCTTTGCCGAATTCGGCGCAGCAGGCATTTATGCACACGCAGGCTACGGCGGTGCAGTTGGCGGCACTGTTAACGTAAACGGTAATGTAGATATCTCCGGCGTAGGCAACGGCCTGTTTGCTAATATCGGCGGCGGCACCATTAACGTTAACGGCGGCAGAATCAATATTATTGACGACAATACCGATACTGGCTACAGCGCAATTTATTCTACCTGCGGTGCTATCAACATGAACACCGTTAAGGACGAAAAGGGCAATGTAATCGGCGCAGGCAATAACAAGGTTGATATTACCGGTAACGTGGTAGTATCCGTAGGTGCAGTAAACTATGTTGACTGCTATGAATATTCTCTGGTAAACTTGGGCCTGACCACTAAAGATTCCCAACTGACCGGTGTTATTTATAACGAATTCCCTGAAGGCGGCAAGACAGCTTCTCAGGGTGGCAACAAGAAGCTGTTTACTGGCGAAGCAAATCTGTGGCTGCAGAACGGTGCAACCTGGACCAACGAGCAGCAGGGTACTCTGGCCAACGTATATCAGGGTGAAAAATTCACCGGCAGCCATGTTGCTAAGCTGACCGGCGGTGCAACCGCAGAAGCTGCAGGCAACATCTACCAGAAGGAAAACGGTGCGCTGACCATTGATAATTACAGCGGCAACACCAATATCTTCTACGAGCATGCAGGCGACGGCGTAACCTTCAATGCAGGCGATACCGTTATCAGACATGCGGAAAAGGGCTCTGCTGTTAACCTGATTACCAGCAACAAAGGCCTGAGCATTAATGCAGAAACTATCAACGATACTCTGAACGCATTGGCAGGCAAGCTGACCTATACTAACTATGCAAAGGGCGAGAGAAACCTTGACGGTAAAGTGAAGATTGCCGGTGGTCTGACCAGCGACAGCGTAACCATGGCCGTAGGCGACATCCTCTTCAACGAGGCTGACGGCAAGGGCAGCGGCGCTCAGCATATTACCGTTCCGAGCGCTCCGGAGAATCAGGTTTCCACCAGCTTCAACACCACTCTGACCGGTGATAAGGACGAGGATCTGGAATATGTACTGGGCGGCGTAATTAAGGACGGCAGCTATAAATTTACAGAAGCAACCTCCATCAACGTAAGCGGTGAAGGTGCTAAGGGTATGAATTTTGTTAAGGGCACTGCTGTTGATGCAAGCGGCAAAACTCTGACTGTTAATGTAACTGATGCCAGCAAGGGTAATGCAGGTATTTCTCAGGATGTAGATGTAAACAGCTCTGTGAAGGCTGACAAGCTGGTTATTAAGCTCGACAGCACAAAGAGCGGCCAGGGCGCACAGGGTATCCGTCAGACTAAGGGCAGCCTGACTGTTGACGGCAATGTAGATATTGACGTTAAGGGTGATAACTCTACCATGGGCATTTACAGCCATGCAGGCAGCACCACCGTTAACGGCGACGTAAAGGTAGCTCTTGACGGCAACCGCGGCGGCTTCGGCGAATACGGTGCTGCAGGATTGTATGCACATGCAGGCTACGGCGGAGCAGTTGGCGGCACAATCAATGTCAACGGCAATGTAGATATCTCTGGCGTAGGCAACGGCTTGTTTGCTAACATCGGCGGTGCAACCATTAACGTTAACGGCGGCAAGATAAATATCGTTGATACCGATAACGTGAAGAAAAACGGCTATAGTGCAATTTACGCAGCTAACGGCAAGATTAATGTAAACACTGTGAAGGATGCAGACGGCAAGGTAACCGGCGCAGGCAATAACAAGGTTGATATTACCGGTAACATTGTTACCTCCGTAGGTGCGGTAAACTATGTAGATTGCTCCACCGAAACCGAGGTTAACGTTGGCTTGACCACTAAGGATTCTCAACTGACCGGTGTTGTATATAACCAGTTCCCCGAAGGCGGCAAGACCGTATCTCAAAAGGGTGACAGCAAGACCTTCACCGGCGCTACCAATCTGTGGCTGCAAAACGGTGCAACCTGGACTAACGAACAGCAGGGCGTTCTGCCGAGCGTATGGGGCGGCGAGCAGTTCAAGGGCAGCCGTGTCAACAAGCTGGCAGGCGGTGCAACTGCCGAAGCTGCAGGCAATATTTATCAAAATGACAGCAACAGCCTGACTATTGATAATTACAGCGGTGTTACCAACATCATCTATGCTCATGGCGGCGACGGCACCAGCTATGCTGCAGGTGATACTGTTATCAAGCATGCAGAAGCAGGCTCTGTTGTTAATATGATTACCTCTAATCAGGGCGTAACCGATATCAGTGCAGCTTTGAATGCTTTGGCAGGCAAGCTGACCTATTTGAATTATGCAACTGCCAACGGCAGCGAGCGTAATCTGAACGGTTATGTGAAGCTGGCAGGCGGTCTGACCAGTGACAGCGTAACCATGGTAACCGGTGACATCCGCTTCAGCGAAGAAACCGGTAAGGGCAGCGGTACCGATAACATCAAATTTGCCGATGAACCGGACAACCAGACTGCTAAGACCTTTAACTCCACTCTGACAGGCGAAAGACTGAAGGACCTGGAATATGTAATGGGCGGCGTAGTTAAGGACGGCACCTATAAATTTACCGAGAATACTGCAATCAACGTAAGCGGCGAAGGCGCTAAGGGCATGAACTTTGTTAAGGACACTGCTGTTGATGCAAGCGGCAAAACCCTGACTGTCAACGTAACCGATGCCAGCAAGGGCAATGCGGGTATTTCTCAGGACGTAGACGTGAACAGCACTATTAAGGCTGACAAGCTGGTTATCAAACTGGACAGCGAAAAGAGCGGCAAGGGCGCGCAGGCTATCCGTCAGGACAAGGGTAATCTGACCATTGATGCCAACGTAGATATTGACGTTAAGGGCGATAACTCCACCATGGGCATTTACAGCCATGCAGGCAGCACCACCGTTAACGGCGATGTGAAGGTAGTACTGGACGGCAAGCGCGGCGGCTTCAACGAATATGGCGCAGCAGGCATTTATGCACATGCAGGCTACGGCGGAGCAGTTGGCGGAACTGTTAACGTAAACGGCAATGTAGATATTTCCGGCGTAGGCAACGGCCTGTTTGCTAACATCGGCGGAGCAACCATTAACGTTAACGGCGGCAAGATCAATATCGTTGATACCGATAAGAAGAACGGCTACAGCGCGATTTATGCAACCTGCGGTGCCATCAACATGAATACCGTTAAGGATGCAGCAGGCAAGGTAATCGGCGCAGGCAACAATAAGGTTGATATTACCGGTAACGTTGTTGTATCCGTAGGCGCAGTAAACTATGTAGATTGCTGCACCGAAACCGAGGTTAACGTTGGCCTGACCACTAAGGACTCCAAGCTGACCGGTGTTGTCTATAACCAGTTCCCCGAAGGTGGCAAAACCGTATCTCAAAGAGGCGACAGCAAGACCTTTACCGGCGCGGCTAACCTGTGGCTGCAAAACGGCGCACTCTGGACCAACGAGCAGCAGGGCGTTCTGCCGAGCGTATGGGGCGGCGAACAGTTCAAGGGCAGCTTTGTTACCAATCTGATTGGCGGCACCAATGCTGATAATGCAGGCCAGATTTACCAGAAGGACAGCAACAATCTGACCATTGACACTCTGTCCGGCAGCATCAGAGTTATTTATGACCATGAATTCGAAGATGCAGAAACCCGCGCAGCAGGCGACAAGAAGATTGTTTATAAAGCAGGCGACACTGTAATCAACAATGCTAAGGAAGGCAGCCAGGTTATCATGGCAACCGGTTCCAACGGCATCAACACCTTTGATAAGGATTCCGTTGAGGATGCATTCAAGGGCCTGGCCAACAAGCTCATCTACAAGGATGCAGAAAAGAACCCCGGCAACCTGAAGGCTGAACTGCAGCTTGGCGGCGGTCTGACCGGTTCCAACGTAAGCTGGAGCGGCGAGATTGAATGGGACGGCAACAACGGTTCCTACAAGCTGGATTCCGCAGAGCAGAGCATTAAACTGCTGTACGATGAGGATGCGGTAAGTAAGGATACCCGTGCTGCTATTATGAGCGGTATGGTTGGCTGGCGCAATGCTGCAACAGATACCTACAGAGCTCGTGCCGGCGCATACGGCGAAGATAACCAGGGTGTTTGGGCAAGAACCTGGGGCGGCCAGAATAAATATACCGGCAACAATACCTCCTTCAAGAACAGCTACTGGGCAGGTCAGGTCGGCTATGACAAGACCTTGGCCAACGGCTGGAATGTCGGTGTAGCCTTTGACTATATGACCGGCGACGATTCCTACTATGCAGGCAGCGGCGATACTAAGACCTACACCTTGGGCCTCTACGGTAGTAAGGAACTCAGCAACAACGAATTCATTGATCTGACTGCTAAGGTTGGCAGAGTTTCCAATGATTTCGAAACCAAGGATATCCTCGGCAGAACCGTTAAGGGTGACTACAAGGCTAACGGCTTCAGCTTCTCCGGCCAGTACAGCAAACGCTTCGGCAGTGAAGCAGCAGGCTACTTTGAGCCTCAGGCACAGCTGACCATCGGCAGACTGGGCAGCTGCGACTTTGACAGCACCGGCACTCTGGAAGGCCACATTTCTCAGGATGCCTTCACCAGCATTGTGGGCAGACTGGGTATCGAAGCAGGTCAGGCAAGTGAGCATGGCAGATACTTTGCCCGTCTGAGCCTGTCCCATGAATTTGCCGGTGACGTAGATACTCACTTCAGCGACAGCTCCGCAAGCATGACCAGAGAGTTCAACCTCGACGGTACCTGGTGCGACCTGACTGTCGGCGGTACCTATGATCTGAGCGACAAGGTTTCCTTCTACGGTGATGTAACAAAGACCTTGACCGGTGATTACAAGCAGGATTGGAAGGTTAATGCCGGCTTGAGATTCACTTTCTAAAATAATTTTACAGGCGGGGGCGCCAAGCCCCTGCCAACCATAAAAGCAATCAGTGACAGGAGATAGAAAATAATGGCTGAAGAAATTAAAGATACAGAAGCTAAGGAAGAAACCGCAGAAGTAACCGCTGCAGCAGAAAAGGCAGAAGAAACCCTGGCAATGAAGAAGCTCACCGCTTTAAAGGAATTTGCCGATGCACATGAAATTAGCGGTCTGCAATATCTGCAGATTAACGAGGCAAACCTGCTCGTCAACACCAGACTGCTGGTTGAAGGCCAGACCTTGCCCCTGTTTATCGTGGTAAACAATTCCGTTTACACCTATTTGCAGGCACATCTGGTAACTCTTACCGAGGAAAAGAAGGCTGCAACCTTAAGCTATCTGAACGAGCTGAACAACGAATTCAACATGCTTAAATACAGCATCAATCCGCAGGGCAACGTAATTCTTACCTTCAGTATTCCCGCAGGCGACGATAAATTCGACCCGGCATTGGTATTTGCCCTGGTTGACCAGCTGAAAGCACATTTGGATACGCATTATTCCGCTCTGATGGAAAAAATCTGGAGCAAATAATTTTTTGATTGTTGAGAAGGTATATCGATGATGAGAAACTCTTATAAAAAGAAATTTTGTCTGGCAGCAGCAAGCTCCATAATGGCTATGAGCTTTGCCGGTTATGCTTTTGCTGCCGATGCTACGGCAGATGATGCGGATACTATGGAGTTTACGCTTGACTCTATGGTTGTAACTGCAAGCCGTATCCCGACCAAAATCACCGAAGCTAAGGCCGATATCAGCGTTATTACGCGTAAGGATATCGAGCAGATGCATATGAGCAGTGTGGAAGAGGTATTGCGTACCGTTCCTGGTGTGCAGTTCATGAACTACGGCGGCAACGGCGGCATGAACGCTAACATGAGCGGTATCCGTATCAACGGCAGTAAGGAAGTAGTCGTTCTGGTTGACGGTGTCCGTGTGAACGAATTCCAGGGCAGCGATTCCGGTTACTTCTTTGCGGCTTTGACCAATAATACGGATAATATCGAACGCGTTGAAGTACTGCGCGGCGGTGCCGGTACGCTTTACGGCAGCGGTGCTAAGGGCGGTGTTATCAATATCATTACCCGCAAAATCAACGATAACAAAACCAGCATTGATGTTTCTGCCGGCAATTTCAGCACCAGACAATATAAGCTGAATACCCAAGGTCGTCAGGGCAAAGTGGGCTACCACGTTTATTATGATGATAAGCACAGCGGTGACTTTAAGGATGGCTCCGGTAAAAAATGGCAGAGCGATATTGACAGCAAATCTGTCGGCCTGAAGGTAAATTATGATATTACCGCGGATCATAAGCTGAGCCTGAGCTATGACAGGACTAAATCTGATTTTAACGGCTATGATTATATTTACCATAACAACTATAGGGGCGATTATAAAAACGACTCCATTACCTTCAAGGATGATTTAACCTTGTCGGATAAGTGGAGCAACAGCTTTACCTATCGCCGTAGCAACACCGAAGGGAAGTATGCGCAGAATAATCACACTCTGTTCAATGCCGATGCCGATTATACCTATGACTTTATCAGTGATCAGGTAACATATCTCACCAACAGACATAATGTAGTTTTCGGCGTGGATTATGCTCACGGCAAGGACAACGCTGCTAAAGCGTTGGTTGGCACAAGCGGTAAGCCTGCAAACTTCAAGATGAAGAACACTTCTTATTATGTGCAGGATGACTGGAAAATCATTCCGCATGTAACCTTGTCCGGCGGCTTGCGCTATGATCGCCCCAGCAACAGCGGTCAGACAGGTGCAACCTTGGAAAGCCATACCTCCAAGAGCTACAAGCTGAGCTGGGATATTACCGATAAGGATATTCTTTATGCAGGTCGCAGTGATTTCTTTATTCTGCCCAGCATGTATCAGCTGACCAACAGACAATACGGTAACGCATCCTTGAAGCCTGCTTACGGCCGTACCTCTACCATCGGCTACAGCAAGAGCTTTGATGACTATAATATCTTCACCTTCAACTGGTTTGAAACTAAAACAGAACGCGGTATAGGTCTTACCGCTGCCGGCTATGTTAACACCAGAGGCATGTCGCGTGGCTGGAACGCACAGTTTATGACACAGTTGGGCGAGCATTGGAATGCCAATATCGGCTGGGGACATCTGTACCAGTACGAAGATGAGGATACCTATAGCTATGGTTATTCCCCGAAGGATTTGGCTACCTTCGCCGTATACTACGACTATGCCAAGGTTAAGGCAGGATTGGACGGCTACTACTTCTTCCGTCGTGTAAATCCGAATTACCCGAACGGCTGGCCGGCAGATGATTATGCTATCTTCAATATGAGTGCAAGCTATGCACCTACGAAGAATATCAATATCTACGCTAAGGTCAACAACCTGTTTGACAAAATGTATTCCGAGCGTACCCACGTTATTTATGCAACCGGCCGTCCCGGTGACTGGTATTCCATGCCGGGCCGCAGCTTCGTACTTGGTATGCAGGTTACCTTCTAATCTTAATTTCAGCTCTCTCATATTTTTCATACTCAGCTGCGGTGCTGCCATGGCAGCGCTGCAGCAACCTCAAAAACTTATAAAAAAACAGCTCCGGCATGCGCAGTGCATTCGGAGCTGTTTTCACCTGTAATTCTCTTGACCATACTATTACTATATAGCTTATAATAACAATAAAAATCAAAGGAGGCTGATTATGTCGGAACATTTATGTACCTTGTCGACAGGAGATAAGGTTTATTTTTACGATAAAAGCATCGTTATCTATTTTTCAGGAGCGCGCAAAATCTTAAGCACCTCGCTTTATAACGGCGGCTACCATGATGATTACGCTGCCGTATATAATTATGATGCCAAGCAGGGAGCCGGCATGCCCTGCGAAATGCTGGCGGACACCTATGTGGAGCACATGCGCCTTGTATCCAAGCGCCTGGCGCTGGACCCGGACAAGGTGAGCGGCATGGGCACAGCGGCCAGCATGGAAAACGCCGTGGTTGAAACAATGAGCTTTAAGGAGCTGACAGTGACTGCCATCGTAACCGGCGGCATTGAAACAAACGGCGGGCGCGCAGGTGACCCCGCGGATTACTATAAGCCGCAGCCCAAGCCTGTGAAGTATGGTACCATCAACATTATACTGCTGTTGGACTGCGATATGCCGGAAGGAGTAATGGCGCGCGCTCTGGTGACCTGCACTGAGGCTAAGACCGCTGCCATTCAGGAGCTGCTGGAGGGCAGCAAATACTCCAACGGTATTGCTACAGGCTCCGGCACGGACCAGACAATTATCATCGCCAACAGTGAAAGCGAGCTGTATATGGAGGGCGCAGGCAAGCATTCCAAGCTGGGGGAGCTTATCGGCAAGGCTGTGAAGAACGCAGTTAAAAAAGCGCTGGCCAAGCAATCCGGCCTCACTCCCGCAAAGCAGCATGACGTGTTCCGCCGCCTCAAACGCTTTGACATCAAGCCGGGCGATATGTGGCAGGCATACAGCGCACAGGATGCTGCGGTAGTAAAGCCGGAATATCTGCTGGCAGCCGAAAAGCTGGCTAAGGAAGATATAATGCTGGTATATACTTCGCTCTATGCGCACCTGCTGGACCAGCATTTGTGGGAGCTTATCAGCGCTAAAGAAATGCAGCTGGCAGGGCAGAAGCTGCTGCAGGCTATTGCAGAACAATATAATGTTGAAGCTGAGATTATAAATGAAGGCACTTTGGCTTCTATGCTGGCCTCCTGGCAGCAGCAGTTTAACAAAATTATCGCCCAACGCTTGCATCAGACTGCAAAAGAGAGCTAGTTTCAGGTGAGAAAAATATAAATATGCACTTGACCTTATAGCGGCAATATAGTGTATATTATGGTTGTAATCAAAGGAAGCGAGGTGAATAATATGCATCCGAAATTTGAAATTCCGACTGATCCGCACGGCAAGCATCGTTATGAAAGCGCTATGAAGCACGTAGAGGCTGCTAAAAAGGCAGGTAAATCCAGCGACGAAATCCATGCTATCTTCAAAAAGGTAATGGAGTTCAACCCGATGGACATTGAGTCCATTCCGCAGGATGAAGCACATGCTAAGTATCGCACTGCCATGGTGCATATGAAAAAAGCGCTGGAAAGCGGTAAGAGCGCAGACGAAGCGCATGAGGTTTTCCGCAAAATCATGAATGGCGAGACCAGCGGTCATTGCCACCACAGCAAATAAGGCTGAAAGCAAAAGCATCGTAGGCTATTGAGGTAGCTTACGATGCTTTTTTGTGCAGAGATGTTTTGTCAAGATTGCGTTTCTATATGCATATCATTCTTCAGCTTTTCTATGTTATCAATAGACAACCCGGAAAGTTCAACTATTTCTTGCAGAGAATAACAACCCTTAGCCAGCATAAGTTTAGCAACTCTAAGTTTTTCTTTGGCTTCACCTTTAGTTTCACCTTCGGCAAGAGATTCTTCGCGAATGTCCTTCATACGCATTTCGTAAGTCATATAGGAATCCCTCACTTTCTTATCATTCTTGATTTCCGTAATCGTATCGGCGACCTCGCGCGTGAAATTACTGGTAACTGTATTACTGTTGATGTAGTCAAACAGGCTTTGAATATCCGGAGATACATCGCCTTTAGTGCCTAGTGTATTGAGAAACATAATAGCAGCTTCATCTGCCAGTTCAATCTCCATGTTTTCCAAACAACGTCTTTTAAAGGTATAAATACGCTGGGAATCCTTGAAAAAGTCAAACAGGCAGAAGAAGATTATATAGGTAGGGGAAAGTTCATCATAATCCTGACCTTTTTGCAGCATATCGGTATCCAACATAGCCTGATAGTAGCGAGTACGCTTAGGAAGCTGGAATTCGCCGGTACGGCTGACAGGGTTCTTTACCTGCATTTCCAGATTGTAATGCGTGTCGGTGTCGTCAGCAATTCTGACATCCAGACGAATACCGTGGCTGTCAGGATAAACATCAAGAGTCTGTTCTGCTTCAAGATAGGTGATATCTGCAATTTTGGTGTGGAAAAGTTCTTCCAGAATATGCTTGCAGATGCGCTTTCTGAGCATGACGTGCTTGAAAAGAAAATCGTTGGAAAGAGTTAGCTTGTCAAGATTAGAGATTTGCTTTTTCATATGTTTCCTCCTTTGATTATAGCATAAAGTCGAGCAAAAATATATAAGAGAGCAGATGTAAAAAAAGGCGCCTGCCGAAAGCTCGACAGGCGCCACTGGTCCGCATGACCAGGCATAAGCTCCGCAAAATTGCGGCTACTCATGCAACTAAGATAATTATAGCATAGGCAAAGAATAAAAACAATAGTTCGATAAAAGGAAAGTGATGTTGCGTAAAATAATTTATAAAAATTTTATAAAAGCAAGTCAAGATAGACAGATATTGTCCAATTTATATGGTAAGATTATATTAAAGCAGAAGTCAAAAAGCTTCGGCAACGCGAGAAGTTCGCAAAATGGCTTTTGTTTTACCCTGATATCTGTAATGCCGGACATGATGGTATTCAAGATATCCCAATTATTGAAGGGAAGGTGTTTGAAAATGAGAACAACAGGAAAATTTGCGGCAGCAATCCTCAGCGCAATTATGATGGCTAATGGCTTGAGCCTGCCGATGGCTTATGCTGCGCCGTCAAGCCGCTATGTAAATGTGGATGAAAAGTACGACCCGTTTGCAGAAGAAGAAATGCCTGCTAAGGAGGCAGATCCTTCGAAGCTGACTTTTAAGGAAAGACTTGCGCTGCAGAAAAAAGAGGAGCAGGCCGCTGCTCAAAAGGTAACAATTGCCAATGTTATGCCGGGACATATTTATATCCCTAAAAAAACCATGCTTAACGTTGAGCTCATTGAGCCTGCAAATTCTAAAACTCATAAGAAAAATCAACAGGTGGAGTTCAAAACTACCGAAAATCTGATAATCAACGGAGTTGTAGTTATTCCCAAAGGTACTGTAGGCATGGGTTATGTATATGAAGTGCAAAAGGCAGGCGGCTTTGGCAGAAAGGGTGTACTGCGTATTGCAGGCAAGGAAATCAAGACGTTGAACAATGTAAGCGTTCCGTTGAGAAAAGGACTTGAAGGCAAGGGCAAAACCGATGGCGGTGCTGTGGCTGTTGCTGCTGCGGTTAGCCTGGTGGGCGGTCTTTTTATGAAGGGCAGCAATATCAACTATCCGGCCGGTACTGATTTTCAGGTAGAGGTTAGGGATAATGTGGATTTGGGCGTAACTCCGGAGGAGCTGAAGGATGCTATGAATCCTAATATTCCGCATGGTCAGGAAATCGTTATTGAAGTTAAATAAGGTATCTGAGTGAATTAAGGTTTAACCTTTCGTGTTTTGGCGAATCTGCGCAGGCTGTGTGCTTGCGCAGATTTTTTTGTATATAAAAAGCCGTGCGTGGGAGCGCATGATGGGGGAAGAGAGAAGATATATTATTATTCTTTTTAAAATGGCTCTGTTTTTGAGGTGCGACAGGAGTATTTAATACAGGAGCTTGTGTTATTGACGCAAAGGTAGTGGAACAGGAAATGTGGAGGATTAAGGGAGAAAGTTGCATTAGTAGAAGATAAATTAAACTGATAATTTAAGTTAAGTGCTTTTGACAGAGCACTATTATTTTTTAGTTTGCAACCGAATAGACATTCGGTTGCGGGGGGGAGAATGGATGGTATAATTACAATGTATTAGTATATGTAAGTTCGGATGATTTTGTAAATTTATTATATAAAATGTATCTGAGCTGATGGAAAAGGATGGTTGCTATGAAAAGTTTGTATGAATTATGCCAGCCGCGTGCAGATGTTTTTGAGGATAAACATCAAGATGATGTTCTTGATTTAGCTAATTTGACAGAAGACAGCATTGATGCAGATTTGTTTTTTGAAGAGACTTATTTTACAGATGGTATGAAACAATTGGTGGATTTGGCTTTTCAACGCTTTGCTGGTATTGGTGCTACTGGTCTTATAAGATTAAAGCAGGCCATGGGCGGTGGTAAGACGCATAATATGATTACATTAGGCTTATTGGCAAAGCATCCTGAGTTAAGAGAGAAATATGCCAAAAATCTTACGCATGATGTACAGCACCCTATTAAGGTTATATCTTTTACAGGTCGCAATAATGATGTGCCTTTTGGCATTTGGGGTGAGATTGCTGCTCAGCTTGGCAAAAAAGAGATGTTTAGTGATTATTATATTCCTTTAGCTGCGCCTGGACAGAACTCGTGGATAAGACTTTTAAAGGATGAGCCGGTGTTAATCATGCTTGATGAGTTACCACCTTACTTTGAGTATCTGAAAACTCGTCAGATTGGTGATGGCACTCTTGCCGATGTTACAGTTACAGCACTGTCAAATTTATTTAATGCTGTTAATAAAGCGGAGTTATCTAATGTTTGCATAGTTGTTTCTGATTTAAAGTCAACATATGAAGCAGGTTCAGGGTTATTAGAGAAAGCTCTTAGGGATTTAGAAGGTGAAATTGGACGTTCTGCTACTGATATTGAACCGGTAAAGACATCGTCTGATGATTTATATTTTATTTTAAAGCAAAAGCTTTTTGCTAAACTGCCAAAGCAACAAGATATTATTGATGTGGCTGTTGGTTATAAGGATGCTGTTAATAAAGCAAAGCAGATGAATTATACCGGTATAAATGCAAATATGATTTACGAAGGAATTTGCCAGGTATATCCTTTTCATCCTTGCATCAAGGATCTTTTTGCTCGTTTTAAAGAAAATAGCGGCTTTCAGCAAACACGCGGCTTTATTAGATTGGCGCGTTATATGGTGCGCACTTTATTCAAGGATAATGGTGCTTTGGCTAAGACCAGAGAATTAATCAATGCATATGATTTTGATTTGAGCGATAGCCTTACTTATTCTATGATTTCTAATATTAAGTCTAAATTAGTACCGGCTATTGCCCATGATATTTATTCACAAGGGCGTGCTGCAGCAGAAGAAATTGATGCATCCGATAATAGTCAGGACATGCAGGAGATTGCAAAGTTACTGTTAATGTCCTCGCTTAGTGATGTACTTGGTTCAGTTTTAGGTTTGACAGTAAGTGAAGTTATTGGCTATATGGTTAAACCCGGAAGGGATATGTCAAATTTCAAGCAGCTTATTGAACGATTCTCTGGTAAAGCATGGTATTTATATAACGATAAGAATGATAAACTATATTTCAAAGAAATACAGAATGTTAATGCGAAATTAAATACGTATATTCAAGGATACAACAATGAACAGGCTAAACAGGAAATAAAGCATTTACTTGAGGTAAAGTTTGCGCCTAAAACAAAGGACTGTTACCAAAAATTATTGGTGTTTCCTGGAATCGACGATATTCAATTATTCAAAGATAATGTAACTTTAGTTTTATTTGAGCCAAATCCGGCAGGTGGGTTACCTAGAGATTTGCAAGAATTCTTCTTGAGCTGCAACTATCCGAACCGTGTAATGTTTTTGTCCGGTCAGCATGACACTATGAATGATTTGCTGGAAGCAGCTAAGGAGCAAAAGGCTATTAGCAATATTATTAAGGAGCTGAAGGATGAAAAGGTAACGGAAAGAGATACTCAGTATTTGGCTGCACTTGGATTAGCAGACAGAATTGCAGTAAGAATTTGTTCTGCAATTAATGAAACCTTTGTTAAGCTGTATTATCCTGCACAGCAAAAGAAAAGTATAACTAGCGGTGGAGATAACAGAAATTATCGTACTAGAGATATTGAAATGAAATTTGAAAATAATGATTTCAATCCTGAAACTCAAATTAGAAATCTGTTGATTGATGCCGGTAAATTTACGACACAAGAAAAAACGCAGGAAGATATTTTTAAGAAAAAGATAGAAGCTAAGCTTTTTACTGCTAATCCAATGCGTTGGGCAGACTTGCAGGAACGTGCAGCAATAAATACAGATTGGAATTGGTACTATCCTTCTGCTTTAAAGGATGCCAAGGATCAATATGTAGCAAATGGTTTTTGGGCAGAAGATGGCGATATGCTGGATAAAAATCCCCCGTTACCAAAGACTAGTGTTGCTATAAGAGAAATCAGCCGTGATGAGCAAGGTTTTGTAACCTTGAAGCTTATTCCGAGTAACGGTGATGTTGTGTATTGGGAAATAAACCAACCGGCTACAAAAAATTCTTCAATGGTTAAGGATTGTGGTGCTTTTCTAACAAATGATATGGTCCTATATTTTTATTGCGAAGATTCATCAGGCATGCATGAAGCTGGTGAGTGTAGCAAATGGGAAAACAATGTTTCTGTAAAGCATAGATTTTATGACGCTAATGGTTCAAAATACTGTGAATTGCAGGCGGACAACCCAAATGTACAAATTCTTTATTCAACAGATGGTTCTAATCCAAGAGGTGGTGGAATCTATGTTGCACCGTTTATTGTAACCAAGGAAGCCAGCCTGTTACAGGCAGTTACATATTATAAACCATGTGATTTATATGGTGAAATTCTTCAACAGGCAATACCTGCTTTTGGAGATGAAACTGGCAAGCAAGAAGTTCATGTTGATAAAGATAAACCTTTGCAGTTAAAAAAATCCATTTCTTATACTAATAATAAAGATGTTTACACTTTTATTAATGACATGAAAAAATACGGGTTTGAAGTTTATGTCAGCAGCATTAATATCGAAGATACGCATAACAAAAATCATTATCTTGATATTGGTTCAGGCGACAACAAATGGTCTGCGGATGTTTTAGAGCAAGTTCTGAGTACCATGCGTGAAGGCGTTATGCATGGTATAGAGACAAAAGTTGGTATGGAACTGGAAGCAATACAGTTTACCAGTGGACAGCAATTTTTGGACTGGGTTGCTTTAACTAAAGCCGAGCTTGAAGAGTTTGCTGGCTGCATCAAGCAGTGAGGTTTAATTCTATGGCAAAGAAAAACACTTTAGGTTTTGGTTTTATGCCGGAAGAAGACCAGCATCACTTTCTGGTACTGCTTCCAACTGCTAGCAAGAAACAGAGCGTAGTTATCTATGAACGTTTTGTTTGGGATGATGCAGCAGTGCAGACAAGTGAAATATATCCCGCAACAGGGTATAAGAAAAAAATTATATTGGACTATGATAAATGGGAACGCGTAAAGGATGCTTTAGAAACGGAATTTAACAGAACTCTTAAAGCTACGAATAGAAGAGTTGCTCATTTTAAATCTGGTCAAAATCCTGTAGAAAGATTGCTGGGAAAAGAGATGCTAGTACTGTTATGGGCAATTGAGGATTGTGATCCTACGCTCATACCGGTGGCGATAAAAAACTGGCTTGGCTTTAGCAGAGAAGAACGCTGGTGGCTTTTTACAATGACGAATGCAATTACAGGAGATGCAGATAGTAAGCGTGGTTGGCGTATAGCGCTGCGTTATGCTATTACTGATAACTTTCAAGCTGAAGAAAAATCGCAGCAGGATTTGTTTGCAAGTCTCATGCAATAGAAAGGCGGGAGAGAATGCTAGATTACAGTAAATCATTTATAGAAGAACAGTTTCCGGTAGCTAAGCTTTCTAAAGAAAGCTATAGGGAGCGTAAAGCTGGCCGTAGCCAGACATTAACAGGACTTGGCAAATGGTGGGGCAGAAAACCATTAATCTTAGTGCGAGCTGCTTTGTTTGGTGCCTTGTTGCCTGTTTCTGATGATAAAAAGAAGGATAAGGATGTATTTTTGCGCATTCTGACTATGGATGAGGATGGTTTGCGTAAACGTGCTGAATTCCAGAACAGCAAAAAGAGGGATTATGTTGCTCCGTGGGGAGTTACATACGAAACAATTCTTAATGAAGCTTGTCGTCCGGAAGAGATTGACGGACCAAGCGAAGAATCTTGGAAGATTATTAACGAGCATTTGGAAACTGATGCGCATAATTTACAGGAATTGGCACAGGCATTAGGCCAAAAACGCTTTGGACACATTCCCCAAGTAGGTGACTGCTTTGCTGGTGGTGGCTCCAATGTTTTTGAACCGGCTCGTATGGGTTGCGATGTTTATGGTTCTGACTTGAACCCCTTGGCAGGACTTTTAACATGGGCAGATTTAAACATTCTTGGCAGCAGTGAGGCAGAATTGGCCGAACTTAAAAGCTTTCAGGAAGAAGTGTTTGATGCTGTCTGTGCTGAAATTGATGCATTAGGTATAGAATGCAACGAAGAAGGTCATGTAGCCAAGTATTACCTTTATTGCAACGAAACTACTTGTCCTGAGTGCGGATATAAAGTGCCGTTGTTACCATCACTGATAGTCAGCAAAAAAGAAAAGCTGGTTGTGCAGTTTGAAGAAAAATCTGATAAAACTATGGCTATGCACCTTGTAAAGGTTGCTGATATGAAGGCTGTTGACAAAAATGCTACTGTACAAAAAAATAAATTAATCTGTCCGCATTGCCATCAGGCAACATCTATTGTTGCTTTGCGCGGCGGTGAAGATGGTAAGAATCTGCGTAAATGGGAAAAAACAGATTTTGTTCCGCGTGAGAGCGATTTATTCCAAGAGCGTTTATATGCTATCAAATATGTTGATGTCAACAAAAAAGGAAAGACTACTGATGGCCTGCGCAAAAAACCGGGGCCGGTGACGGATGCTACCTTTGGCACAAGCTATTACCGTGAACCTAATGCACAGGATTTGGTTAGAGAGCAAAAAGTACAGTCTTATTTATCAGAGCATTTTGATGAATGGCAAGAAAAAGGATATATTCCGTCTGCAGAAATATATGAAGGTGACAAAACAAGTGAAGTAATTCGTACACGAGGCTGGAAATATTGGCACCAACTATTTAATCCTAGACAACTGATGTTCAACGGATTGTTAATGCAATGCATTAATAATATTTATAAAAATAAAAAAGAATTAATAACAGGAATCTTGTCGATAAATTTAATGAGTGATTTTAACTCAAAATTATCACGTTGGATTGTAGCTAACGGACAAAGTGCCAATACTTTCTACAATCAAGCGTTTAATACCTTGTTTAATTATGGCGTAAAAACTACATATACTTTATGGAGTAATTTTGATATAGATGTTAAGCCTGAAAATGTTCAAAACACAAATGTTACTATTGTTAGTGCTAATTATTTGAAAGATAATTGTGACATCTGGATTACTGATCCACCATACGCTGATGCAGTAAATTATCACGAATTAAGTGAGTATTTCCTGGCTTGGGATAAACCCTTAATAGAAAAAGCATTTCCTGATTGGTACACTGACAGTAAGCGTGCTTTAGCTATCAAGGGCACTGGCGAAAGCTTTAATAAAGCAATGGTTGCAGCTTACAAAAATTTGGCAGAACATATGCCTGATAATGGTATGCAGATAGTTATGTTCACGCATCAGGATACCAAGGTCTGGGCAGAACTGTCGATGATTTTATGGTCAGCAGGTTTACAGGTTACTTCTGCATGGTGCATTGCTACAGAAACCGAGTCCGGTGGACTTAAGCAGGGCAATTATGTTAAAGGTACAGTTTTGATGGTTTTGCGTAAGCGTATTTCTGATGAAATTGCTTTTGAAGATGATTTGTATGAAGAAATCAGAGACGCAGTACAGGAGCAAATCGATTCTATGCATGAGCTTGATAATGTTGCCAATCCTGATTTTAACGATGGCGATTATCTTTTAGCTGCCTATGTTGCTGCGCTTAAGGTTTTGACTTCTTATGCTGATATCGAAGGCTTGGACGTACAATATGAGCTGGAAAAGGCACGTGGAAACAATACTGAAAGTCCGGTAACAAAAATTATCAATACAGCACGCAAGGAAGCCTACGATTATCTTGTGCCTGACGGAATCAGTCCGGCAGTATGGGCGAAGTTGGCAGCAGAAGAAAGATTTTATCTTAAAGGCTTAGGCATGGAGCTTGACGGCGTGCATACACTGGGTTCTTTTCAGGAGCTGGGCAGAGGTTTTGGCGTGCGTGATTATGATGACCTTTTAGGCAGTACAAAATCAAACGCAGCAAGATTAAAAATTCCTACGGAATTTAAAGCTAATAAAGCCTTTGAAGATGGTTTAGGCAAATATCTGGTAGGACAACTTCTCTTAGCTATTGGTTTTTCTGCAAAAAAAGACAACGTGCAGGAAGGGTGTTCCTATTTAAAATCACACTATGCTGATAATAACGAGTATTGGTCTTTGCGTAGCAGAATGGTTGATATTTTAGAATTTATGAGCAAGGTTAAGGGCAACGCTAATGTTGCTTATTGGCAGGATATTGCTGAATATATTGTGATGCTCAAGGAAGCTGTACGTAACGATAGTTTGTAATTAGTGAGGTTGCTTTATGCGCAGGTATTCTTCTTTACATGGAGAGCTTTTTTCAGATGTTCTCGCTAAAAATTTGATAGGTGCTAAAAGCTATGACAGAATTGCAGGATATTTTTCCTCATCTATTTTGGAGATTGCCGGAGAAGCCATTGAAAAGATGGATGGAAAGGTGCGTATTATTTGTAATTCTGATTTAGATGTTGAAGATGTAAAAACTGCCAAATTGGCTACAGAGGCTTTAAGTAAGGAGTGGTGTGACTTTAAGCCTGAAGAGTTGCCTCCGAACAAAGCACGTTTTCAAAGGTTATATGATTTCCTTAAATCAGGAAAATTAGAAGTTAAGGTTTTACCAAATAATGCTTTTGGTCTTGAACATGGAAAAGCAGGAGTTTTCACTCTGGCAGATGGTTCAAAAACAAGCTTTTTGGGTAGCGTAAATGAATCATATAACGGGTGGAAAATTAATTACGAATTAGTTTGGGAAGACAATAGCCCTGAAACAGTAAAATGGGTGCAGGAAGAGTTTGATGCGCTTTGGAATAATCAGTATGCAGTTAATTTATGTGATTTTGTTATTGAAGATATTGGACGTATATCCAGACGAACTGTTATTCCAGGTGTGGAAAAATGGCGCTCTAATACCGGTAATGCTTCTGCTGTAACAATTGAATCTGTTATCAGTCGTAACGGTTATGGCCTTTGGGAGCATCAAAAATATTTTATTGACCGTGTTTTTAAAGAACATAAAAAAGCTTATGGCGCAAGATATATTTTGGCAGATGAGGTCGGTTTGGGAAAAACAGCACAATTGGCCATGTCAGCTGAATTAATTGCACTTTATGGCGATAAGCCTGTTTTGATTATTGTTCCCAAAACCTTGTTAGAGCAGTGGCAGGGAGAATTGCGCGATTTATTAGGAATTCCTTCAGCTATCTGGAATGGAAAAGTTTGGGTGGATGAAAATGAAATTATCTACCCGTTGCCTATTGAAAAGTGTCCGAGGAGAATTGGTATTATTTCCCAAGGCATTATCAATAATGGCAGTGAAGCATGCTATAAGCTGAAAAATAAGCTTTTATCATTAAACTACGAATGTGTAATAGTTGATGAAGCGCATAGGGCCAGACGCCGAAATCTTTCCGACAAGAAGCTTGGACAAAGCCCGGATATGAATAATTTGTATAGCTTTTTAATGCAGATATCATTAAAAACACATAGTATGCTTTTGGCGACAGCAACACCTGTACAGTTATACAAAATAGAAGCATTCGATTTGCTAAATATCTTATCACAAGCAAATGCTAGCGTTTTAGGTGATAAGGGGAGCTATTGGCGTAAACCGAATGAGAATATTCTAAAAGGGTTGGAACTGATTACGGGTGAGATTAGTGTCGATAGTATTACTGAAGCTTGGCACTGGATTAGTAATCCTTTGCCGCCTAGCGAAGAAAGTCCTAATGTTAAACTCATACGTTCTAGTGCTGCAATGACAGAAGAGCAGTTTAACTGTGATAAGTTAGTCAGCGAATTTCCTATTAATATTCAAAGACGTATAGAGCGTTTGGAAAGGGATTTTTTTGCAAGCTACAATCCATATATTAGGCATATAATACGCAGAAATCGTTCTTATCTTGAAAATACCATTAATCCGGAAACTCATCAGCCATATCTGCCAAAAATAGAAGTTGTTTTATTGGGAGAAAACAAAAAGGATTCGCTGATTCTTGCCGGTTATTTAGGTGCGGCATACAGACAGGCAGAACATTTTTGTGAATTGATTCAAAAACGTTGTTCTTCAGCAGGTTTATTTAAAACATTGCTTTTGCGTCGTATTGGCAGTTCGATGATTGCAGGTTACAATACTGGCAAGAAGATGCTGGAAGAATGGAATATTGTTGATAATATACTGTTAAGCGAAGACCTTGAAGATGAAGAAATTGCTTTATCAGATGATTTGAAGGAATTAACGAAAGAGGAAACTGATACATTAAAGCTGTTTGTCAGTTACTTAAATAATGCTAACATATCTAAGGATACTGATCCAAAGTATAATATGGTGAAAAATATATTAACTTTTGGAGTTACTTTAGATAATGGAGAGAAAACTGTTCCGTGGAAAAAGTCTGGTTGTATTATCTTTTCGCAGTATTACGATACTGTAGAATGGGTAGCAAAAAACATTTCTGAGGATATAGATGAAGAAATTGGCGTATATGCCGGCGGCGATAAGTCTGGTATTTTTTACCACGGAGAATGGCGTACTGAATCTAGAGATAAAATAAAAAAACTGGTCAAAGAACGTAAGGTGAAAATATTAGTAGGAACAGAAGCTGCCAGTGAAGGTCTTAATCTTCAAACTTTGGGGACACTGATAAATTTTGACTTGCCTTGGAATCCCACAAGGTTAGAACAAAGAAAAGGACGTATACAGCGCATAGGGCAGACCAATGATGTTGTATATGTTTACAATTTGCGTTATCGTGACTCCGTTGAGGATAGGGTGCATGAATTGTTATCCTCGCGCTTAGAAAGTATATATAAGATGTTTGGGCAACTTCCTGATGTTCTGCAAGATGTTTGGATTGATGTAGCTGTAGGAAATATGGAGGAAGCTAAGAAGAGGATAGGTACACTTCCGAAAAAGCATCCTTTTGACGTAAAATACAACGAAGAAGTTCAAAATGTAGACTGGGAATCTTGTGATGAAGTTTTGAATAAAGATGCTATCCGCAATAAGTTATTAGAGCAGTGGTGATTAGCTGTAAGTACATAGGTTGTTTTGAAGCATTGAAAATTCGTAACTGACGCAAGCACACCAAAACAATCAAGGCGTTCTACCCAACTGCGGTAGAACGCCTTCACTCTTCCTCCGCCATATATGCTATAATAATATGTAGAAAAACCAACGTGAGGAGCGATTATCATGAAATACGTTGCCTGTTACGGCGATTCTCTGGTGCAGGGCTTTCCCTTCGGCCCACGTTATTCCTGGACCGCTCAGGTGGAAAAGCTGACGCAGATTAAAATGCTCAACTACGGCGTCTGCGGTGACTGCTGCGATGATATCATCTACCGCATGCGCCAGTACGCGCTGCCGGAATATGTGCAGCACGTTATCTTCCTAGGCGGTGCCAACGATATTTTGCAGGGGCGCCGTATTGAGGACATTAGCCGCGATTACAAGCGTGTGCTGGAGTGGTGCGAGGAAAAGCAGTACAGCCTGTGCGTAGTGCTGCCGTTCATCAGCACGGAGCAGGCGCTCAACCGTCAGCTGCTGAACCTGCGGCAGGAGGCAGAGCATATCTGCGGCGGCAAGGCTTTTATATTAGACCTGCAGCCTGCCATCGGCATGGACGCAGGAGCACGCTTTAAGGCTTACGTTGACGGCATTCACCCCAAATCCCAGACGTATGAGGCGATGGGGAATTACGCAGCGCCGCTGATTTGGCAATGGCTGAAGGAAGAAAAAGAGGCTTAGAAAATTTTTTAAAGGTGACAAGTAAAAATACTTGACAAGCATCGCTTTATGCTTTATACTTACATAGTCGACTAAATTTCGAGAGGGATAAATATGTCAGCAGAAGAAATTTTTGCGCAGCGTATGCGCTTAGGCAGGCTCTTTGATATTTACGGCGGACTTCTGACAGCTAAGCAGAAGCAATGCCTGGGACTGTATTTCTATGATGACTTGTCTCTGAGTGAGATTTCGGAGGAGCTGGGCGTTTCGCGTCAGGCTGTCCACGACCTGCTCAAGCGTGTTGAGCAGCTGCTAGAACGATATGAAGCATCACTGAAAGTGCTGAGCCGCGAGGAGAAGCTGCATTCTAAGCTGCAGCAGGCAATAGATTTGCTGGCAACTCCGGATGAGGCAAAAAAAGACGAGGCCGTGCAAATGCTGAAAGAGCTTTGCAGTGAAGGTAGGTAGATAGAATGGCATTTGAAAGTTTATCTGAAAGATTACAAAATGCATTAAAGATGTTCCGCGGCAACGGCAAGCTGACTGAGGAAGATTTAAAGGCTCCTATGCGCGAAGTGCGTATGGCGCTTTTGGAGGCCGACGTTAACTTCAAGGTTGTTAAGGACTTTGTAGCCAAGGTTAAAGAGCGCGCTGTTGGTGAAGCAATTGGCGAAGGCCTGAATCCGCATCAGCAGATTATCAAGATTGTTAACGAAGAACTGATTGAGCTTTTGGGCGGTACCCAAAGCAAGCTCACTGTTGCTCCCAAACCGCCGACAGTTATCATGCTGGTTGGTCTGCAGGGCGCAGGTAAAACCACTACCGCTGGTAAGCTGGCCAACTACCTGAAGCGCAAGCACAAAAAACCGTTGCTGGTTGCAGGCGACGTTTACCGTCCTGCTGCTATTACCCAGCTGCAGGTTTTGGGCGAGCAGCTGAATGTGCCGGTATTTACTCTGGGCGACAAGGTTTCTCCTGTAGAAATTGCCCAAAAGGCCATGGAAAAAGCACATAGCCTGGCATGCGATACGGTAATCATCGATACCGCAGGCCGCTTACATATAAATGAAGAGCTGATGGAGGAGCTGCGCAACATTAAGGGTGCTGTTCATCCTCAGGAAATTCTGCTGGTTGTAGATGCTATGACCGGTCAGGACGCAGTAACTGTTGCTGAAAGCTTTGATAAGGAATTGGGTATTGACGGCCTGATTGTTACCAAGCTCGATGGTGATGCCCGCGGTGGTGCGGTGCTTTCCGTAAAGGCTGTTACCGGCAAACCGGTTAAGCTGATCGGCTTGGGCGAAAAGCTGGATGCTTTGGAGCCCTTCCATCCGGATCGTATGGCTTCCCGTATTCTGGGCATGGGCGATATCCTGACTCTGGTAGAAAAAATCCAGTCTACAACTGACCTCGCCAAGGCACTGGAGATGGAGAAAAAGCTGCGCAAGGACGAATTCACCTTAGAGCAGTTCCTGGACCAGATGCAGCAGGTTAAAAAGCTGGGTTCTCTGGAAACCATCTTAGGCTTAATCCCCGGCATGGGCGGCATCAGCCAAAAGCTGAAGGAAGCTAATGTGGACGAGAAGGAATTCGACCGCATCGAAGCAATTATCCGTTCCATGACCAAGAAGGAAAGACAAAAACCCGAAATCATCAACGGCAGCCGTCGTAAACGTATCGCTGCAGGCTGCGGCATGCGTGTACAGGATGTCAACAAGCTTCTGAAAAACTTTGAAGAAAGCAAGAAGATGATGAAGCGTATGCAGGGTATGGCAAAGTTTGCTTCCAAGGGCGGCTTCAAGCTGCCGTTTGGCAGATAATAAATGAAAAGTTCCATGTTGTGAGATATTAATTTAAGGAGGTGAAAATCAACATGGCAGTTAAAATCCGTTTAAAACGTATGGGCGCTAAAAAAGCTCCTTTCTATCGTATTGTTGTTGCAGACGCTCGTTCTCCTCGTGATGGTCGTTTCATCGAATCCATCGGTTACTACGATTCCACCGTTCAACCGGCTAGCGTAAAAATCGATGCTGAGAAAGCTATCGACTGGATGAACAAAGGCGCTCAACCGACCGATACCGTTAAAAACCTGTTCAGCAAGGATGGTATCATGAAAAAATTTGCTGAAGCTAAAGCAGCAAAATAATTTGAGGGGGCGTGATCTACATGAAGGAATTGGTAGAAGTTATGGCCAAATCTCTTGTAAATGATCCCTCTGCAGTAGTAGTGGAGGAGGAGACCACCGGTACAACAACGGTGCTTCGCCTCCATGTTGCTTCTGAAGATATGGGTAAGGTTATTGGAAAACAGGGCCGTATCGCAAAAGCTATCAGAACTGTTATGAAAGCAGTAGCAACCCGTGAAAATGTGAAAGTCATTGTCGAAATTATTTGATTGAGGATGGTATATCGCTATGGATAAAATGATCGTTAGGGTTCCCGTCGCTGTTAAAGCAAAAGTTACTGAAGATTTAAAGTTGAAAATTGTTGGAGATCTCCAAAATACCATAAAGAATATGGAGCTTGATCTGGAGCAATTCGAGTTCCAGGCTAAAAAAGCATTGCATCAGGCTGCCAGCGATTTGAGCGTGCTTCCGGCTTTGCGCGAACAAATTGACATCGAAAGAAATAAGCGTACTGCTGCCAAACAAGAAGCAGAGGCTAAGCTGAAAAGAGCGGAAGCTCTGGAGCTTGGCGCTGAAATTGGTCATGGTACCCTGGAGCGTACTGTAGAAATTACCGTAGGCACCAATATCGATACCCTGATGGGCGCAGAAATTCTTACCGAAGACGGTAAGATTATCGCTTTCCGCGAATAATCCATGAAAAACCAAATAGTTATTGGCAAAATTGTCGCTCCGCACGGTGTGCGGGGCGATATTCGTATATTGCCGTTAACCGATAAGCCGGAACAATTTTTAGACCTGGATTATCTGCTGCTGCCGGACGGTCGCAGGCTGACCGTGAAAGCAGCACGCTTTCATAAAAGAATGGTGCTGGTGACTACTGCCGAAATCAAAAGCATGAACGAGTCCGAGCTGCTGCGCGGTATGGAGGTAAGCATTAACGCTGAGGACCTGCCTGAGCTGGAGGAAGGACGCTTCTATGTTGCTGACCTTATCGGCCTGCCTGTTTATGACGAGCAGGGCGAGCAAATCGGCACCTTTAAGGACGCACTGAGCACAGGCAGCAATGATGTTTATGTTATCGCTGTCCCCGGACAGAAGGATTACCTGCTGCCGGCACTGAAGAAATATGTCAAGGAAATCAATCTGGCAGAAAAGCGCATTGTCGTGGAGCTGCCTGAGTGGGTTGAGGCAGAATGAAGTTTTTATTTGTAACCTTATTTCCCGAACAGATTGAGCAGGCTGCGAGCCACAGTATTCTGCAGCGCGCTGCCTCCAAGGGCCTTATTGAGGTGAGCTGCATCAATCCGCGCGATTTTACGCATGACGTGCATCGCACGGTGGATGATTCTCCCTTCGGCGGCGGTGCAGGCATGGTGCTGAAGCCGGAGCCGATGGTGGCTGCCATCCGCGAGGCGAAGGAGCAGCTGCCGAACGCCCGTGTTATTGCGATGTGCCCGGGTGGACGCACGCTCAAACAGAGCATTGTCGAGGAATATGCCCACAGCGGCCAGGATTTTATCTTCGTCTGCGGTCATTACGAGGGCTTTGACGAGCGCATCTTCCATTGGGTTGATGAAAAGCTGTCTATTGGCGATTATGTGCTCACCGGCGGCGAAATGCCTGCCATCATCGTGATGGACGCTATTTCCCGCTTTATTCCCGGCGTACTGGGCAAGATTGAAAGTGCGGAGGAGGATTCCTTCAGCACCGGCCTTCTGGAATACCCGCAGTACACCCGTCCGGTGAACTTTGAGGGTCTGGAGGTGCCTGAGGTGCTGCGCAGCGGCAACCATGCGCTGATTAACAGCTGGCGCCTGAAGCAGTCGCTCAAGGCAACGCTCGCTCTGCGTCCCGACCTTTTGAGTGCGGAGCAGAAGGAGCTTTTGACAGGCCGCTTGCCTTATAAAATGAAAAAATCGGAGCGCCGCTTCTATGAGGAGCTGCGTGCCGAAATAGCTGCCGAGCAGGAAAAACACGCAAGCGCCGAGGTGAAGGAGGATGAGGCGAATGGCTGATTTATATGTTGGCCTGGTCCATTATCCTATCTATAACAAGCGCATGAACGTTATTGCCGGCGCGGTGACTAACTTTGATATCCACGATATCTCGCGTACCTGTCGCACCTACAATGTGCAGGGCTATTACATCATCCATCCGCTGGAGGTCCAGAAGCAGATTATCGACAAGATACTTTCCTACTGGCAGGAGGGCTATGGCAAGGTGTATAACCCCGACCGTGCCGACGCGCTGAGCCGCGTGCTGTGGCAGCCTGATATCGCTAGTGCAGTGCAGACGATTGTAGAGCGCACAGGCAAGCAGCCTTACGTTGTCACTACGGATGCACGCATTTATCCCAACACCGTTTCCTACAGCTTTATGCGCAAGCAGCTTCAGGAGGGTGACAGACCGGTGCTGCTTTTGTTCGGCACAGGCTTTGGCATCGAGGCGGAAACTATGGCCAAATTTGACTATATTCTGGAGCCTGTTTACGGCCCCTGCGACTATAATCATCTTTGCGTGCGCAGTGCCGCAGCCATTATTCTGGACAGGCTTGCAGGCGAGGCCTGGTGGGAAAAAAATTAAAGAAAAATGCAAGAAATTATACACTTTTCTCTTGCATAAATTGTTTGTCTATGATACAATTTACGTTGTGTAATACGGACGGTCCGCTGTGGAGTTCGCACATGAACGTCTATGATTTAGGAGGAAACTATGAACATTATTGAAGTACTGGAACAAGAACAACTTCGTTCCGACATCCCTGAGTTTAAAGCAGGCGACACCGTTAAAGTTTATTGCAAAATCGTCGAGGGTACCCGCGAGCGCGTTCAACTGTTTGAAGGCGTTGTAATTTCCCGCAGTGGCTCCGGCGTTCGTGAAAACTTCACCGTTCGTCGTATTTCCTACGGCGTTGGCGTAGAAAGAACTTTCCCGGTTCACAGCCCGCGTATTGAGAAAATCGTTGTAGCACGCGTTGGTATCGTTCGCCGTGCTAAACTGTATTATCTGCGCAAACTGACTGGTAAAGCTGCTCGTATCAGAGAAAAACGCTAATCAATCTTTGTTTATAGTAAAAGGGACTGTAGTAGTACGGTCCCTTTTATTACGTTATGAAGCATTTATGCTTTAAAATAAAGCAAATTTACAATTATGTCATAACTGAAGCTGCAATCTATGCTACAATATATCTATATTATTGTAGTTAAAAATCCGGCCTGTGCCGGCGATAGAGAGGAGGCTCATTAGTTGAGCAAGAAAAGTGAAACCTCCTGGCAGGATTCTGCCAGTGACTGGCTTGTTTCGATTATTATTGCGGTTGCACTGGCATTCTGCATCCGCACCTTTTTGGTAGAGCCTTACATGGTAGAAGGCTCCTCTATGTATCCTACTCTGGTAAACCATGAGCGTCTTGTCGTTGATAAGCTGAGCTACTTTGTTACCGACCCGAAGAAGGGCGAAATCGTAGTCTTCCGCTTCCCTAAGGATCAGACCCGTGACTTTATCAAGCGTGTTATCGCAGTTGGCGGTGACACTGTGGAAATGCAGCAGGGAAAGGTATTTGTCAACGGCAAGCAGCTGAACGAAACCTATATCTACCACAATGACCCGAAGGGCAAAAATATTTCCGATTACCGCAAGGTAGTTGTTCCGAAGGATACCATCTTTGTATTGGGTGATAACCGTAATAACTCTGAGGACAGCCGTTTTGCCGATGTTGGCTTTGTGCCGCTGAAGCTGGTTAAGGGACGTGCGCTGGTTGCCTTTTGGCCGCTGGACAAGATGCGCGTGCTGAAGGCTGATACGGGTATGGGCGAATGATGCTGGAGGATTTTAAGATTCAGTGGTTCCCCGGCCATATGACCAAGGCGAAGCGCATGATGGAAAGCCAGATTAAGCTGGTTGACGTAGTGGTGGAAATGCTGGACGCACGTATTCCGCGCTCCAGTACCAACCCCATGCTGCAGGATATCCTTGGCAGCAAGCCGAAGGTTATCGCACTGAACAAGATTGATATGGCAGACAAGGCCCAGACTGACCTGTGGCTGGAAAAAATTAAGCACAGCGGTCTGCCTGTGTGCAAGATTGACTGCGCTACCGGTAAGGGCGTTAAGCAGCTTATCAGTGCAGTTCAGCTGGCTGCCAAGCCGGTGATTGATAAATGGCTGAAGAAGGGCGTGCGCAACCGTCCCGTCCGCGTTATGATTGTAGGTATTCCGAACGTCGGCAAGTCTACCCTGATTAACCGCCTCGTAGGCAAGAACAAGGTAATGGCTGCCGATAAGCCGGGTGTAACACGCGGACAGCAGTGGGTAACGATTGCCAAGGGCTTAGAGCTTTTGGATACGCCGGGTGTGCTGTGGCCTAAGTTTGAGGACCCGTCGGTGGGCTTTGCGCTTGCTGTTACCGGTGCCATCAAGGAGGATGTATTCGACAGGGAGCAGGCCGTAGAGCTGCTGCTTGATCTGTTGATACGCAAATATCCTCAGGATTTGCAAACTAAATATGCAGTAAGCCTCGAGCAGGGTGATGATGTCAACGCCGTTATGGCGAAGATTGCCGTTGCCAGAGGTTGTCTGAAGTCTGGTGGACTGCTGGACCTTGATAAGGTTATTCAGCTTGTACTCAGAGACTTCCGAGCAGGACGTTTAGGGCGGTTTACAATCGACGAGCCTTGATTTGTCGTGCCATAAAAACCGCCGCGAGGCGGTTTTTCTTTATGCAGAAATAAATGTTAAGGGGGATACAGAAGATGAATATTAGCGAAATCAAGGAGCTGCTGACAGGCGAGCCGACGGCGGAGCAGCTGGCGACGCTGGCAGCAGACGAGCGCAAGGGAGTACAGAAGCTGCTGGCAGCATACAACAAGCGCCTGGAGAAGGCGGCGGCGGAGAAGGAGCGCTTCACGGCGATGCTGAAATTGGAACGCGAGCTCTATGCCGAAGGCTGCGAGCTGATTGCCGGCGTAGATGAGGCAGGCCGCGGACCTTTGGCAGGACCGCTGGTTATCGCTGCCGTTATTCTGCCCAAGGATGTTTTTATCAGCGGGCTGAACGATTCCAAGCAGCTTTCCGCTGCTAAGCGCGATATGCTGTATAACGAGGTTATGGCCAAGGCGCTGGATATCGAGGTGAACATCGTCAGCGTCAGCAATATTGATGAGCTGAATATCTATGCCGCAACGCAGCAGGGCATGGCGCAGGTGCTGGAAAACCTGCACTGCAAGCCGCAGGCAGCGCTGATTGACGCAATGCCGGTGAAGGTTCCCGGTATGAAGATTGAATCCGTGGTGCACGGTGATGCGCTGAGCGCTTCTATTGCCGCTGCCTCCATTATTGCGAAGGTTACTCGTGACCGCATCATGGAGCGCCTTGATCTTGTTTATCCTGCCTACGGCTTTGCGCATAACAAGGGCTATGGCAGCGGCGCACATATGCAGGCTGTGAGCGAGCTGGGTGCTACACGCTGGCACCGCCGCAGCTTTGAGCCTGTGAAGAGCATGCAGCTGCCGCCAGTGGCTGCTGAGGAAAATATCCTCTATGCTCCGCAGGCTGATAACTATGAGTACCCCGTCGAGGAGTAGTCTTGGGAAATACGGCGAAGATTTTGCCTGCCGCTATCTGCAAAATATGGGTTATAAAATATTGACCCGCAACTTTCGCTGTCACCGTTATGGTGAAATTGATCTTATCGTTGAAAAAAGTGGCTGTATCAGCTTCATAGAGGTCAAGACGCGTGCTTCTACCCGGTTCGGCAGACCGATAGAGGCCGTGACACCGGCAAAGCAAAGAAAAATTCATCGTTGCGCTGAATATTATCTCCAATGCAGAGGTCTGCTGGAGCAGCCGCCGGTGCTTTCCTTTGATGTAGTAGAAATTATCATTGAAAGCACTGCGGCTATCAGCGTCAGGCATTGGCCGCACTGCTTTTAAAAGAAAAGGAGTGTTGATAATGTTTGCACAGATTCTTGGCGAAACAACTTGTGGTATTGATGGTGTACAGATTTTGGTGGAGGTGGACGTGAGCAACGGCCTGCCCAGCTTTGATCTGGTGGGACTGCCGGCGATGGCCGTGCGTGAGTCCAAGGAGCGCGTAAAGGCGGCGCTGCGTAATTCCAATTATCCCTTCCCGATGACGCGGATTACAGTTAATCTGGCACCTGCTGATTTGCGCAAGGAGGGCAGCGGCCTTGATCTGCCTATTGCCGTAGGCCTCATGACCTGCGGCAGAATTCTGGAGCCCGAAAAGCTGGAGAGCAAGGTTTTCATCGGCGAGCTGTCGCTGGACGGCAGAATCCGTAAGGTTTCCGGCGTGCTTTCCATGATTATGGATGCCAAGAAGTGCGGGGCGCAGGAGGTGTATATCCCGCAGGCCAACGCTGCCGAGGGCAAGCTCATTCACGGCATTGATGTGTATACGGTGGCAACCTTAAAGGAGCTGGTGGAGCACCTGAAGGGGAAAAACATGCTGACGCCGCTGCCGAAGGAAAATATTCTGCAGAATAACAACAGGATTTATCATGTGGATTTTGCTGATGTCAAAGGACAGCTTGTAGCGCGCAGAGCGTTGGAGATTGCTGCCGCCGGCGGTCACAGTATCCTGATGGTGGGTTCTCCGGGCTGCGGGAAGACGATGCTGGCACGTCGCCTGGTGACGATTCTGCCACCGATGACGGAGGCCGAGGCGTTGGAGGTTACCAAGATTTACAGCATTGTGGGACTCTTGCCGCAGGCAGACAGTGTCATGCTGGAGCGTCCGTTCCGCAGTCCGCATCACAGCATCAGTGGCAGCGCCTTGCTTGGCGGCGGCAGTACACCGCGCCCGGGAGAGGTGACGCTAGCGCATAACGGCGTACTGTTTTTGGACGAGCTGCCGGAGTTTGAACGCGCTACGCTGGAGATGCTGCGTCAGCCGCTGGAGGATGGCGAGGTGAGCATTTCGCGTGTGAGGGCGGCAATGACCTTCCCAAGCAAGTTTATTTTATGCGCAGCTCAAAACCCGTGCCCCTGCGGTTTCCTCGGCGACAGCGTGCACCGCTGTTCCTGTAAACAATCGGAAATTGACAGCTACAAGCGCAAGATTTCCGGTCCGCTGATGGACAGAATCGATATGCAGATAAACCTGAGCAGGGTGGAGTTCAGCGAGCTGAAAACGAAGGAAAAGGGCGAATCCTCCGCTGCTATCCGCGAACGTGTGGTAAAGGCGCGACTGGTGCAGCAGGAGCGCTTGGAGGCCTTGGGGATGCACTGCAATGCGCAGATGGGACGGAGCGAGGTTGTTAAATATTGCCGGCTGGACGCGGCGGCACAGAATGTTATGGAGCGCTACTTTAATATGTTGAACCTCAGCGCCCGCAGCCATGACCGCATCCTGAAGGTGGCACGCACGATTGCCGACCTTGCGGGCAGTGAAAGCATTGAGGCGGTGCATCTGGCGGAGGCTATTCAGCTGCGCACCAGCGTGCGTCCGTAGGGAGCAGAGAAGTCTTGCGTAGCTGCAAGATATGCTTTTCTTGGCAAATATGCTATAATTTAAGAAGAAATATTTGAAGCAAGGAGATGGAATGATGCGTAAGACCTTTAATACGACAGCTGTTTGCATACCCGGCGAGCATTATATGGTTGATATCAGTGGACGACTGCAAAAGATTAAAGAAATGATTGATGCAAAAAAGTATTTCACCATCAACAGAGCACGCCAGTATGGTAAGACAACAACGCTGCAGGCACTTTTCGGCTATCTGCAAAGTGAATATTACACCGTCTTGCTGGACTTTCAAACCTTTGATGCTTCTAAATTTAAGGACGGCAATATATTTTCTATTGCTTTCGCAGGCTCTTTTTTGCATGCGCTGAAGCGTAACCGCCTGTCGGAAAATACAGCCTTGGAAAAGGCCTGTGCAGATTTGAAAAATGCCGCTGTAATCAGTAACAGTATTTTCAGTCTGAAGGAGCTTTTTGAATGCCTGAGAGATATCTGTGCAGCGAGCGATAAGCCTATCGTTCTGATGATTGATGAGGTGGACAGTGCTTCCAATAATCAGGTGTTTTTAGATTTTTTGGCACAGCTCAGGGCGCAATATATCGAACGTGCCTGGCAGCCTGCGTTTCAATCTGTTATCCTTGCCGGAGTATATGACATCAAAAATCTCAAACAAAAGCTGCGTGCGGATGAAGAGCATAAATATAACAGTCCTTGGAACATAGCGGCGGATTTTACGATAGACATGAGCTTTTCACAAGCAGAGATTGCTGCTATGCTTAATGAATATGCCAAGGATTACGGACTTGCTTTTGATACCAAGGTCTTTGCAGGCTGGATTTACGATTATACGGCAGGCTATCCGTTTTTGGTTTCCAGGTTGTGCCAGCTGCTCGATGAAAAGGTTTGCTTGATGCCGGAATATGCTTCTAAAAAAGCTGCTTGGACTAAGGATGGCTTTAATGCGGCAGTACGCCTGCTTTTGCAGGAGAAAAATACCCTGTTTGAATCCTTGATAGGGAAGCTGCACGCCTACCCGAAGCTGAACCGGATGCTGAAGGCAGTGCTTTTCTCCGGCAATATGTATCCTTACAGTGCTGATGAAGCAGCTATTGATATGGCTACGATGTTTGGCTTTATAAAAAATAAAGACGGGTATGTAGCGATTGCCAACAGAATTTTCGAAACCAGACTCTATAATTATTATCTGGCGGAGGATGAGCTGCAGAAGAATGAGCTTTACAAAGCATCTCTTCAGGATAAGAATAAGTTTATAACTAATGGCAGACTGGATATGGAGCTGGTGCTCCAAAAATTCATTGTGCATTTTAATGATATTTTCGGTTCGTGTGATGAGCGCTTTCTGGAGGAGGAGGGAAGAAAGTACTTTTTGCTGTACTTGCGTCCTATAATCAACGGAACCGGCAACTATTATGTCGAAGCGCGTACAAGGGATTTATGCAGAACAGATGTGATAGTTGATTATAATGGTGAGCAGTATATTATCGAAATGAAAATTTGGCGCGGAAACGAGTATAATAATCGCGGTGAAAGCCAATTAGCTGCTTATCTTGATGCTTATCATACTAAGGTTGGCTATCTGCTGAGCTTTAGCTTTAACAAAAATAAGCAGGCAGGAGTGCAGCGGATCAATGTAGGGGATAAGGTAATTATTGAGGCAGTAGTTTAAGTTTGGTCTTGTAACGCTTTGCGTATTACTGACGGTAGTACGCAGAGCGTTTTTTGTTGCTTTCTTTCTTGAAATGATGTAAAATAAAAGAAAACGAAAGGAACGAAAGATAATGACAAAAGAAACACTTGCGTATGAGAATATAGACAGAGAGTTTAAAGAGCTGTATGTCAGTGACATCAAAAAAACAGTAGTTGCTTTTGCCAATACAGAGGGCGGAATTTTATATATAGGCATAAATGACGCAGGAGAGGTTGTCGGTCTGCAGAATGTAGACGAGGTAATGCAGCAGACAGCCAACACGCTTAAGGACAGCATTGCACCGGATGTTATGCCATTTGTCAAAATACGCGCAGTTACCAGGGAAGGCAAACAGATTATTGAGGTTGCGGTGCAAAACGGCACGAGCAGACCGTATTATATTCGTGAAAAAGGCTTAAAGCCAAGCGGTGTTTATATCAGGCAGGGCAGCAGCAACCAGCAGCTGAGCGATGAAGGCATTCGCCGTATGCTGATAGAGGTTAACGGCAAAAGCTACGAAAGCATGCGCAGTATGCAGCAGGAGCTGACCTTTACTGCTTTACGCAAGCATTTTCAGCAGCGTGAGCTGAAATTGGACGAGGCGCAGCTGCGCACTCTTAAGCTCATCGGTGACGATGGCTTGTACACGAATCTGGCGCTGCTGCTTTCCGAGCAGTGCGAGCATTCACTGAAGGTAGCGGTTTTTCAGGGCAGTACGAGAGCGGTTTTTCGCGACAGACGTGAGTTTACCGGCTCTTTGCTGCAGCAGCTTTACGATGCTTACGCATTTATAGATAATTATAATAAAACCAAAGCAACCTTTCACGGCTTGGAGCGTGTAGATACGCAGGATTATCCGCCTGAGGCTGTGCGCGAGGTGCTGCTGAACTGCCTTGTGCACCGTGATTACAGCTTCAGCGGCAGCACGTTGGTTAATATTTACGATGATCGCATTGAGTTTATCTCTTTGGGTGGACTTGTTACGGGCTTAAAAATGGAAACAATTTTCATCGGCGTATCACAGACGCGCAATCCTGCATTGGCTGCTTTGTTCTACCGCTTGCGTTTAATAGAGAGCTTTGGTACGGGGATTGAAAAAATTCAGCAGAGCTATCTGGATACTGCGGCAAGGCCGGAATTTATTGCGGTTTACGGTGGCTTTAAGGTTGTTTTGCCCAATATTAATGAGGTGCAGGCCAAGGAGTTTAGCATCAGCGAAACGCAGGAATGCTATGGCTTTGCGGATGAAAAGGACAAAGTAATGCAGCTGGCTGCTATGCAGGGCTATGTTACCCGCAAGCAGGTTGAGGATGCCTTGCAGGTGAAAACAACTAAGGCCTATATGCTTTTGCAGGAGCTGTGTGATGCAGGCAGACTTGCGCCTATCGGCGTAGGGCGAAGCAGAAAGTATATCAGCAGGTAAGCTTAACGCTTTGCGTATCACTGACGGTAGTACGCAGGACCGACTGCATAGGCGAATATTGAAACGTTGTATCTGCATGGGATATTTTGCGACGAAAATTGTTTTACTAACACCATTGTGAAATGCAAAAAGTTGAAATATTCTTTTCCCTTTGATAATTTTGTGGTAAAATATTTAGTGGGGATTTGAATAGGTTATAAGAGGTCTGAAGTATGACGACCATTATTGATAGAGTGCACGTCTTGTATTATCTTTATCAAAGTTAGTATGCTGATATTATTCAAGGTCTATATATGTATCATTAGGAGGGTTAATTATGATGCTTGGTAAGAAATTTTCTGTTGCATGTATTTCTTTAATGATGGTATTAGCTTTGGCTGGTTGCGGAAAGACCGGTGAAAGTGAAGCAGAGAAATTAGTTAAAGAGGCATGTAAAATTCCTGATTCATATAAAAAGATAGATTACCAAGTTGATGATAAGAATGGTATTTCATACTTGGATTTCAAAGCGAAGAACATGTTGGGCATGGAAGTACCTGGAAGAGCATATTTTAAAATTACTAAAGATCGTATCATAGGTATTGATACTGATGATATTGAAAGAAATGTCTTAGATGATTTTTATAAAAATGCTCCTACAGAATTCTCGGAATGTGTTAAAAGCTATAAAATTTTAAAGAAAAACCACTATAAGGAAAATTTTGATTTAGAATTCTTTTTAGAGAGGTATAAAGACTTAAAATATGAAAAAGATAATTTCTGCGCATGGCAAAGTGTAGCTAAAAAAAGTATTAAAGCAAATGATATAATAAAAAAGTATAATGATGCGTATAAAACTGCCCCACAAATTGTTAAAAAGTATTTTCCTGAGCCTATGCAATACTTCAAAATTAACTTAACGGGTAGTTCTCGAGGTGGTTGGAGGGCTAATGCCGAAAGAACCGACGAATATCCTGAGCAATGATTCATATTTTAAAATATATTTAGTACATTTGTGAGTTAGTTACTGAAAACTTGGTATGGAATTTCTATAAAACTTGGCTTTTCTCTTGAAATATTAGTTAGCTTGTAATATGAGCGTAAGTTGAACTAACTCATATGATAAAAAGGTTCGTAACGCTCTGCGTATTACTGTTGGTAGTACGCGGAGCGTTTTTTCTTACATATCTGTAAATAGCTTTACAAAAACACGGATAAATAAAAAAATCCGCAAGATTTTGTTTAAATGTGTTGACGAAAGATATCCGCAGTGGTAAACTAGGCACAACTTCAAAAAAACCACAAACCGTTGAGACGGAGATCAAGTCAGCAGATGCGCTTACAGAGAGTCCGGGAGGCTGGAAGCCGGATAGAGATGCAGGCTGATAAATGGACCGTTGAGGGTGCTGTCAAATTGCTTCGGTGAGAGTATTCAGCAACGTAACACCAGCGTTAAGGGTGAGGAGTGTGATGGCACTCTGCGAGAGCGCGTCGCAATGGCGGCGAAACAAGGTGGTACCGCAGGTATAAGTATTTACAGCCTGTCCTTGGAATTGCTTAGAAAAGTTAAGCAGCTTCAGGACAGGCTTTTTTGTATAACAAAACTGTGATAGACCTTCTCGTAGAATGTTAGCGTAAACTATGGGAGGAATTAAAATGATTAAAGAAGCTATTGTAAAAATCGTCGGCAAAGAGGACTTAACCTATAACGAAGCATATGACGTAATCAACGAGATTATGAGCGGTGAAACAAGTGCAACGCAGAATGCGGCCTTTCTGGCAGCGCTTTCTACCAAGAGCACTACGGCGGAGACTACCGATGAAATTGCCGGCTGCGCTGCTGCAATGCGTGACCACGCACTGAAATGCGAAACGGGCATGGATATCTTTGAAATCGTCGGTACCGGTGGTGACGGCTCCAACAGCTTCAATATTTCCACAACCTCCGCTCTGGTTGCTGCGGCAGGCGGTATGAAGGTTGCTAAGCACGGCAACCGCGCCGCTTCCTCCAAATGCGGCACCGCAGATTGCCTAGAGGCGTTGGGCGTGAACATTCAGCAGGACCCGGAAAAATGCGTGGAGCTGTTAAAGGAAGTCGGCATGTGCTTCTTCTTCGCACAGAAATACCACACCTCGATGAAATATGTAGGACCTATCCGCAAGGAGCTGGGCATCCGCACCGTATTCAATATCCTCGGACCTTTGACGAACCCCGGCAGCCCGAAGATGCAGCTCTTGGGTGTGTATGACGAGTATCTGGTTCAGCCGTTGGCGCAGGTACTGATTAACCTGGGAGTTAAGCGCGGTATGGTGGTTTACGGTCAGGACAGACTGGATGAGATTTCGCTGAGCGCACCGACTACCGTTTGCGAGTTCAAGGAGGGCTGGATGAAAAATTACGTTATCAAGCCTGAGGACCTCGGCATGGAGCGCTGCACCAAGGCTGATCTGGTAGGCGGTCTGCCGGAGGAAAATGCTCAGATTACGCGCGACATTTTGGCGGGAGCGCAGGGACCGAAACGCAATGCAGTTTTGCTGAACGCCGGCGCCAGCCTGTATATCGGCGGCAAGGCTGCAAGCTTTGCGGATGGCGTGAAGCTGGCGGCAGAGCTGATTGACAGCGGCAAGGCACTGCAGACATTGGAAAAGCTGATTGAGCTGAGCAATAAATAAGCTGATTAAAGAGGTTAGATTATGATTTTAGATGAGATTGCGGAATATACCAAGGAGCGTGTGCAAACGCTCAAAGCGCACAAAAGCCTTTACGCGGTGCGTGATGAGGCAGAGGGCAGACCGCAGGGCAAGGATTTCAGGGCAGCGCTTGCTGCCCCCGGCCTGAGTGTCATCGCCGAGCTGAAGAAGGCATCCCCCTCGAAGGGCATCATTGCTCCCGATTTTACGGACATCTACCTGCGCAAGGCTGCAGAGTACGAGGCAGGCGGCGCAGCAGCCATCTCCTGCCTGACGGAGCCGAAGTTCTTTCAGGGCAGCGATGCTTACCTGCAGGCGGTGCGACAAAGAGTGGAGCTGCCGCTTCTGCGGAAGGATTTCACGCTCGATGAGTACCAGATTTACGAGGCCAAATGCATCGGAGGCGACGCTGTTCTGCTTATCTGCAGCCTGCTGAGTGTAGCGCAGCTGGGCGAATACTTAGCGCAGGTGCAGGAGCTGGGGCTGAGCGCTCTGGTGGAGGCGCACACCGCAGGCGAGGTGCAGATGGCACTGGCGGCGGGGGCGGAAATCATTGGCGTGAACAACCGCAATCTCAAGGATTTCAGCGTGAACCCGCTAAACAGCCTGCGCCTGAGGGATGCGATTCCCGCAAGCAAGCTCTTCGTAGCGGAAAGCGGCATTCAATGCGCTGCAGATGCCAAGGCGCTGAAGCAGGCAGGCGTGCAGGCGGTGCTGGTGGGCGAAGCATTGATGCGCAGTGCGGATGCGGCGGCGATGCTGAAGGAGATGCGTGATGCGTAAGGTAAAGGTTAAAATCTGCGGCCTGAAGCGTGCGCAGGATATAGAGTGCGTCAACAGGCTGCTGCCCGATTATATAGGCTTCGTTTTTGCCAAGACCAAACGCGAGGTGACGGAGCAGCAGGCAGCACAGCTGAAGGCAATGCTTAACCCGCAGATTAAGGCAGTCGGCGTTTTCGTCAACGCCGAGATAGATAAGATTATACGCTTGGCCGAAAGCAGGACGATAGACATCATCCAGCTGCACGGTGACGAGGATGCGGCCTACTGCGAAAGGCTGCGGCTGCAGACGGAGCTGCCGATTATCAAAGCAGTCCGCGTGAAGGACGCAGGCTCCTTTGAAAATCTGCAAGCCTATCCCTGCGATTACCTGCTCTTTGATACCTATACCAAGGGGCAGTACGGCGGCACCGGTAAGCGTTTTGATTTAGCGCTGGTGGCAGATGAAAAAATCAATAAGCCGTATTTTATCGCAGGCGGTCTTGAGGCAGCGAATGTTGCAGATGTATTGAAAAACAGTAACGCCTTTGCCGTAGATGTAAGCGGTGGCGTAGAAACAGAAGGGTTGAAGGACCCGAAAAAAATTGCCGCATTTATAGCGGAGGTAAGGGGAGATAACGATGACAAAAGGTAGATATGGTATTCACGGCGGTCAATACATGCCGGAAACTTTGATGAACGCAGTACTGGAATTAGAGGCTGCCTATGAAAAATTTAAAAATGATCCCGAATTCAAGGCAGAGCTGGCGCGCCTGTACCGCGAATATGCCAACAGACCGTCCCTGCTGTATTACGCAGAGAAGATGACTAAGGATTTGGGTGGCTGCAAGATTTATCTGAAGCGCGAGGATTTGAACCACACCGGCGCTCATAAAATCAACAACGTATTGGGACAGATTCTGCTGGCGCAGAAGATGGGCAAAAAGCGTGTTATCGCCGAAACCGGCGCAGGCCAGCACGGTGTTGCGACTGCTACCGCAGCGGCGCTGATGAACATGGAATGCGTTGTTTACATGGGCAAGGAGGACTGCGAGCGTCAGGCGCTCAACGTGTTCCGCATGGAGCTTTTAGGTGCGAAGGTTGTGCCTGTAAGCAGCGGAACCGGTACTCTGAAGGATGCAGTAAACGAAGCGCTGCGCGTATGGACCGAACGAGTTGAGGATACCTACTATGTTCTGGGCAGCGTTATGGGCCCGCATCCGTATCCGGAAATTGTGCGCGACTTCCAGAAGATCATCGGCGAGGAAATCAAGGCGCAGATGCTGGAAAAGGAAGGACGCCTGCCTGACGTGCTGGTGGCCTGCGTAGGCGGTGGCTCCAATGCTATGGGTATGTTCTATGACTTCATCGAGGACAAGGACGTGCGCTTAATCGGCGTAGAGGCTGCAGGCCTGGGCGTAGACAATCCCAAGAACGCCGCAACTATGGCTAACGGCAAGCTGGGCATCTTCCACGGCATGAAGAGTTACTTCCTGCAGGATGAATACGGCCAGATTGCTCCGGTTTATTCCATCTCCGCCGGTCTTGATTACCCCGGCATCGGCCCCGAGCATGCTTATCTGCACGACATCGGCCGTGCGGAATACGTTCCTGCTACCGATAAGGAGGCGGTTGACGCCTTCAACTATCTTTCCAAAACAGAAGGCATTATCCCGGCAATCGAAAGTGCGCATGCCGTAGCCTACGCTATGAAGCTGGCACCCACTCTGCCGAAGGATAAGATTATGGTTATAAATATTTCCGGCCGCGGTGATAAGGATGTTGCCGCAATCGCACGTTATATGGGAGTTGATTTACATGAATAGAATACAAAAGGCATTTGACGAAAAGAAAAAGGTATTTATCGGCTTTGTGACCGCTGGCGATCCCAATCTTGCTACAACCAAGGAGCTGGTGAGAGCAATGATTAAGGGCGGTGCAGGACTTATAGAGTTCGGCATCCCCTTCTCCGACCCCGTGGCTGAGGGCGAGGTTATCCAAAAAGCGGATATGCGTGCGTTGGCGGCAGGCACTACTACCGATAAAATTTTTGACCTCGTAGCGGAGCTTCGCGAGGAAACACAGGTACCACTGGTATTTTTGACCTACGCTAATCCGATTTATGCCTACGGTGCGGAAAAATTCTTCACCCGCTGCGAAGAATCAGGTGTAGACGGCGTCATCATACCGGATATACCGTACGAGGAGCGCGAGGAGATGCGTCCGTTCAGCGAACCGCATCACGTTGCCCTGGTGCCGCTGATTGCGCCTACCTCCAAGGACCGCATCCAGAAAATCGCCGCTGTTGCCCAAGGCTATGTATATGTAGTTTCTTCCTTAGGCGTTACCGGTGTGCGCAGCAACATCACTACCGATATCGACGGCATTGTGGCAGAGGTGCGCAAGGCTACCGATATTCCGGTGGCTGTAGGCTTCGGTATCGCTGCTCCCGAGCAGGCGTACAAGATGGCTAAGGCCAGCGACGGCGCTATTGTGGGCAGTGCGATTGAAAAAATCGTGGCACAATACGGCGAGGCTTCTCCAGAGCATGTTTACGAATACGTCAAGAGTATGTCCGAAGCGGTTGCCAAGGCAGCTGCGGAGGCGTAATTACAAAAGTTTGGGCACAAAAAAACTCCGTTCCTTACTGCACAGGCAGCAGGGAGCGGAGTTTTTCAGTTTAAATTATTGCAGCGTCATGGGCTCAGTGCCACCGTTTACTGCGTCCGGCTGTTCAAAAATGAAGGCAGGGGACGGATAGTAGAATTTGCAGTGCTGGAAGTTGATAACTTCGGTGGAGAAGCGTTTCAGCAGTGCATAGGAAGCGCGCTCTTCGAAATCAATCAGGTTGTCCTTGTTGATGTCGGCGTCTTTTACGATTACCAGCAGGTAAGCCGGTACTTCCGGTGCATCCTCAGGCACCTGGCTGCGGTCGAGAGGGATGTTCGGAATAATTTCCAGATCACCGATAGGCTGTTGGTTTTCATTGTACAGCATAGCATGATAAACATTTTCGTACAGGGTACGAGCGAGTCTTAAAGAATAAGCTCCGGAACTCATATTATTCACTCCTTAAAAAGTTGTTTTTGATGACTCTCGCTTTATCTGAAAAAGCAATAAACATAACGCTATTATTGTAACATAGATTACGGAAATAAGCAAAATGAATCTATAATGAAATGATTTCACAGTAATTTATACAGAAAAGCTGTATTAATAATCAAAAAATAGCTAAAATTTTTCACGGAATCTGCATTTTTATGCCAATGTATTCTGTATACATGACGTTCCTGTCAAAAATTTAGCAGGATTTTACAAAATGTTGACGAATAACAAGAATAACAATATGTTGCTGCGTGAATTATGTTATCTTAGCACATATGTATATTAAAGGAGGGGAACTCTTATGAAAAAACTCTTGGCTTTTTTACTTGGTATCATGGTTATGGCTACTATGATTGCCGGCTGCGGCGGTGGAGACAAAAAAGATGATAAAAAACCTGCTGCACAAAAATTCATTAACATTGCTACCGGTGGTACCTCCGGTACCTACTTCCCGTTAGGCGGTGCTCTTGCTGATATCCTGAATAAAAATATTCCGGGTACCAATGCTTCCGCGCAATCTACCGGCGCTTCCGTAGCTAACGTAAACCTGCTCAGCCAAGGCAAGGTTGAAATCGCATTCATTCAAAATGATATTGCTTACTATGCTGCCAATGGCACTGAAATGTTCAAAGGCAAACAGGTTGCCGGCCTGCAAGGTCTCGCAACTCTGTATCCGGAAACTGTACAGATTGTAACTTTGAAAAAATCCGGTATCAAATCTGTTGCTGATTTCAAAGGCAAACGCATCGCTGTAGGTGCTGCAGGCTCCGGTACCGAAGCTAACGCTCGCCAGATCATGGAAGCATATGGCATTAAATATGATGATATTAAAGTTCAATACCTGTCCTTCGGTGAAGCTGCAAGTGCTTTGAAAGACGGCAACGTTGATGCTGCTTTCGTAACCGCAGGCCATCCGACCGCTGCTATTCAGGATATCGCAACTCAGAACGACGTTGTACTGGTTCCGGTTGATGCTGATAAGGCTGACGCTCTGATTAAACAATATCCGTTCTACACCAAGCTTGTTATCAAAGCTGGCACCTATCCGAAACAAGATGCTGACGTTACCGCAGTAGCAGTAAAATGCATGCTGGCAGTAACCGATAAAATGGATGCAGATACCGCTTATGCAATTGCTAAAGCTCTGTACGGCAACCTTGACCGTATGAAATCTGCTCACTCCGCAGCAAATGCTATCAGCAAAGCAACTGCTAAAGACGGCATGTCCATTAAGCTGAACCCGGGTGCTGAAAAATTCTTTAACGAAAAATAAGGATTTTAAATGATGCCGAACTTCAAAGACCGGAAACCGGCGTTTGCCGGTGGCCGGTCTTTTTTCCCAGTAAAGAATTTAGTAATTATTGTAAGCGTTGTTTTAATGCTTTTGGGGTGGTATAGTACGCGCCTGGTGGTGGCTATTATACCTGAGGGAGCTTCGGGAGCTGTTACTTTTGCCACAGCGGCAGGTGATGAATGGTATATCAGCCTGACGCATTCGGTGGAAAAAACTGCCTGGAATGATTATTTCAGGGTTAACGGCGCAAATAACATGACCATGACGCACACCCGCTTTTCCTCGCTGGGCTGGGGCTATCCGTATTCCGCTGCCGACGGCAAGCTGACGCAGACTGCCGACGGTAAGTTTGATATGGAGATGAACCGTCCCTATAAGGAGGTTGCCCTGCGTATATCCGAGCAGGCAATGCCGCATATTGTCCACAGCGGCGACAGCTACGACCTGATTGCTCTGTACGGGCAGGGGACTGCGGTAACGGTGAAGGCCATGTATCGATATCAGTACTGGCTGGAACGGTACTTTTAGGTTTTATTATATTAAATGAGAGGAGCTGATACCCATGTCTGAAAAAGAAAAGAAAGTAAAAGAGCTTTCAGCAGAAGAGGTATTGCAAAAATTTGACAAGGAATCAGACAAGCGTGAGCTTACAGGTGTGTGGGGTAAAATTATTTCCGCAATCTGTATTCTGTTTGCACTTTTCCAATTATATACAGCCACCTTCGGTGTGCTGGACGCGCATCTGCAGCGCGCTATTCACTTAGCCTTCGGCTTTTTATTGATTTTCCTGCTGTATCCGTCCAGACATTCCTGGTCCCGCAGCAAGATGCATCCCTTTGATGCCTTCCTGGCACTGCTCAGCGCAGGTACTGCCATGTATCTGGTTGTGAACTATCAGGAGCTGGTGCTGCGTGCTGGCATGAATACGGAAACCGACTTTGCTGTCGGCCTTATCGGTACGATTATGGTTTTTGAAGCAGCTCGCCGCGTAGTAGGCTGGCCGATGATTATCGTTGCCTTCTGCTTCATGCTGTACGCCTTCTTCGGTCCTTATATTCCCGGTATTCTGGCGCATCGCGGCGTTGGCGTGCAGGAAATGTTTGACCATCTGTTCTTCACTACCGAGGGTATTTTCGGTACGCCTATGGGTGTATCTTCTACATTTATTTATCTGTTCATCCTCTTTGGTGCTTACTTGGAAACCACCGGCCTGGGCAAATTCTTCATTGATATTGCCAATGCTATCGCAGGCTGGGCAGCAGGCGGACCGGCGAAGGTTGCCGTACTGTCCTCCGGCCTCATGGGTACTGTTTCCGGCAGCTCCGTAGGTAACGTTGCCGGCACCGGCGCTTTCACCATCCCGATGATGAAAAAGCTCGGTTATCGTCCGGCATTTGCGGGTGCTGTTGAGGCTGCTGCTTCTACCGGCGGTCAGCTGATGCCTCCTGTAATGGGCGCTGCTGCCTTCCTGATGGCAGAGTTTGTAGGCGTTCCGTACTTTGATGTTGTTAAGGCTGCCGTTATCCCGGCAATGCTGTACTACATCGGCGTATGGCTGGGCGTTCACTACGAAGCTAAAAAGTTCGGCCTGAAGGGTACTCCGCGTGACCAGCTGCCGAAGTTCAAGGAGCTGTTCATGGAAAAAGGCCATCTGGCTATTCCGTTAATCGTTATCGTTTACCTGCTAGTAAGCGGTTATACTCCGATGCGTGCCGCATTGGCAGCCATCGTGCTGACCATCGTTTGCGCCTGCCTGCGTAAATCCACCCGCATCGGCTTCAAGCAAATCGTACAAGGTTTGATTGACGGCTCCAAGGGTGTGCTTGGCGTACTGATTGCCTGTGCTACCGCAGGTATCATCATCGGTGTTGTAACCAAAACCGGCGTTGGCCTGAAGATTGCCACTGCTCTGCTGGACTTGGCAGGCGGTAATCTGCTGCCGGCAATGTTCTTTACCATGATCACTTCTCTGATTCTTGGCATGGGCGTTCCGACAACTGCAAACTATGTAATTACCTCTACCATTGCAGCGCCTGCTCTGGTGCAGATGAATGTACCGGTGTTGGCAGCGCACATGTTCGCGTTCTACTTCGGTATCGTTGCCGACGTTACACCGCCTGTTGCCTTGGCTGCTTATGCCGGCGCAGGTATTGCCGGTGCTAACCCGATGCGTACCGGCGTTATCGCTGCTAAGCTGGCGATTGCTGCGTTCATCGTACCGTACATCTTTGTACTGGCACCTGAACTGCTGATGATCAACGCAACTCCGTTCACCATCTGCTACAGCGCCTTCACCGCGATTGTTGGTATGTGGGGTGCTTCCATGGCGATGATCGGCTTCTGCAACAATCTGCTGAATATTCCGCAGCGTATTCTGTTCCTCGTTGGCGGTATCTGCATGATTATCCCTGGCGTATTTACCGACGGTATCGGCGTTGCGCTCGTTGCTGTTGCCTATGTATGGCAGCGCATGAACAAGGTTAAGGGTGCGATTCAGCAAGACGGAGAAGACCTGTAAGCCGAAAATTTCATAGCAAGTTTCATAGTCCTGCGTGCATTTTATATGCTGCGCAGGACTTTTTTTGCCTTTTATTATACTAAGCTTTGGAAATTTATTTTGCCTTCGGATAGGCAGCTTGCCGATTCCATTCCGCTCCTGCGGGGATGCTTGCCATAAATCATTATATATAATGAAGAAAACCCTCAGACTTTTATGTCCGGGGGCTTTTGTTTTCTATAAAGAAGGACTGCCGTACTTTGTGTACGGCAGCCCCTGTGCCATATGATTAGTTCTTAGTATATTTTTGCTTGTATATACTATTTACTGCTGTGCATATGGAAATTGCATCACAAGTCTTTCCTGCAGCACACGGGTTAGGGTATCAATATTGGAACTCAGCTTTTCGATTCTGCCTTCCATACGGACCAGAAGATACGAGCTGACGAGCATGGGGAAACCGTAATCCGCAGCAGCGGAGAGAAGTCTGTCAAATTCCATGAGGATCACTCCTTAGTCGCTGTAGATTGCTCCCTTCCGCTATGTGCCCCCCTTAGTCGCTGACGCGACAGTTCCCCCAAGGGGGAACCAAGAATGTACTAATGAATGTTAAAGGTGCACTAGTCAACAAATTTTAGACACAAATCATAAAAAAATATACAACAAAAAATTATCTGTTAGTCAGATATCCGTTCGTAATGCAACTTGCGATATTGAGTTGGCGTCAGATAGTTTAACGAATAAGCTGGA
>ENA-OQHR01000010-OQHR01000010.1-human-gut-metagenome-genome-assembly--contig:-NODE-10-length-213373-cov-8.521247_pt1 | contig 213373 bp, 185 predicted proteins | sample MGYA00242566_ERZ504725 | MGnify/ENA primary metagenome ERZ504725 (study PRJEB26092, sample SAMD00036217) | human gut metagenome | host: Homo sapiens | study: EMG produced TPA metagenomics assembly of... | reverse complement strand
TGCTGCCACTGCGATCGGTCCCATAAGAGAAGACTGTCCAAGCTTACCTGCAAGGAAAATGGAAGTCGGGCCGTCAGCACCACCAATGATAGAGATCGCTGCTGCTGCTTTACCATTAAATCCAAGGAAAATTGCAAGGAAGTATGCAAGGTAAATACCAAGCTGTGCAGCTGCTCCCATCAGGAAGCTGATCGGGTTTGCGATCAGCGGACCGAAGTCTGTCATCGCACCGACACCCAGGAAGATCAGTGAAGGAAGAATACTCCACTCATCCATTAAGTAAAAATAATGAAGAAGTCCGCCAACGCCATTGGATGAATCCTCAATGCTCAGCATAATGTCCGGATAAATATTTACCAGAAGCATACCAAAAGCGATCGGAACCAACAGCAGCGGCTCAAAACCATGTTTAATGGCAAGATATAAGAACACACATGCCACTGCGATCATCAGGTAGTTTCCCCAGGTAAGGTTGAAAAATGCTGTCTGATGGATCAGGTTTGACAGGGTATTTGTTACATAAGACATTTGTCTACCTCCTGTTTAGTTCATTGTTGCAAGAGTATCTCCATTTTCAACGGCAGCACCCTCTGCAACATCGATGCTGGCGATTGTTCCGTCCTGAGGAGCAACAACCGGGATCTCCATCTTCATGGACTCAACGATCACTACGCTGTCACCAGCTTTTACGCTCTGTCCAACAGATGCAACGATTTTTACAACTTTTCCAGGAACGGCTGCGGAAACTTTAACAGAACCTGCGCCTGCTGCCGGAGCTGCTGCCTTAGGAGCTGCTGCCGGAGCTGCCTTAGGAGCCGGAGCTGCTGCTTTTGGTGCTGCTGCAACTGGAGCTGCTGCGTTTCCGTTCTCTTCTACAGTAACTTCATATGCTGTTCCGTTAACAGTAATTGTATAACTCTTCATTTTAAAATCCTCCTAAATAATGATTATCTTTTTCTGCGGTTGACTTTGCGGATGGAACGTACTACGAATCCGTCTGTGCTTGTTTTGCCTTCAGAAGCAGCGATAGCTGCAGCGATCACGGCAATAAGCTCACCATCATCTGTCACATCCTCAACAGCAGGCTCAGCAACTGGTGCTGCAACCGGAGCCGGTGCTGCGGCTGCCGGAGCCGGTTTGCTCTCTTTTTTCTTTCCTTCCACAAGTCCAGGAATATATTTGAAAAGAGAGATCACGAAGATCAGGAATACCAGGATCACAAATACTGTTCCGAGACCCATCACTGTATTCATCGCTGCCTTCTCCATGTTCTGTGCCAGTGTATAATTCACATCAACTGTAAGAGAAGTCGGGGTTCCTGATTTATCAAATACATAAGTGAAATTCGCTTTGTTTTTCTCGAAGGATACCGGAACAACAACGGTATACTGATCATCGGAATACTCCACTGTGATATCTTTCTCATCAATATCACCTTTTTTCTCACCAAGCTCTTCTCTGGAGCCATCCCATGCACTTGCAGCACTCTGTGTGAAAGCATCCTCTGATTCCAGATATCCCTGGATATCATCCTCGGACATTGCGATGATCGCATCCGTCAGGCCCTTGGTTGTTGTGACAAGCTGACTCTTTACAGAATCATCAATCTCATCAGCAGCCCATGCAGTAGCTGTGCATCCGATCAGAAGTGCAGCTACGCAAAGAAGTGCCATGCAGACAGAAGAGATCTTTTTATAAAACTGTCTCATACGCTCACCTCACTTAGACTGTTCCATGCTTTTTGGATGGACGGTCTTCCCTTTTTGTGAACAGCATCTCAAAAGCACCGATTACATATTTTCTTGTATCTTCTGCTTTGATCACAGTATCCACATATCCTCTTGCTGCTGCAGATGCGATACCGTTCTGGAGTTCTTTGTACTCAGCTGCCTTCTCATTCAGTGTAGAAGCGTCAGCTCCCTCATACATGATCTTTGCTGCAAGGGAAGCATCCATCATACCGATCTCAGCTGTATCCCATGCATAAACCATATCTGCTCCGACAGATTTGCTGTTCATGGCAACGTATGCAGTTCCGTATGCTTTACCAATTACAACATTTACCTTCGGTACAGTCGCAGATGCAAAAGCATGTACCATCTCACCTACGGATTTAGCCATCATCTTCTCATTGCAGAGTGTAGCTTTAAATCCTGTTACATTAGTAAGAGTAAGTACCGGAATCTCAAAAGCATCACAGAATTTTACGAAGTCTGCTGCTTTTCTTGCACCTCTTGCAGAAAGAGTTCCGTCGGAAATCTCTGTCTTATTGCCATCAGCATCGTAAGATTCGCTTCTGTTTGCAACAGCGCCAACGGTAGCTCCGTTCAGACGAAGGAAGCCTGTTACGACATCCTGGCCGTAAGCTGCCTTTGTTTCAAAAAACTCACCATTATCAGCGATTCTTGAAAGCGCAATAGCTGTGTCGCCTGTGCAGCCTGCAATATCATCACATACTCTGTTCAGGTCATCTGTGCATTCCTTGAAGCTGTCATTGTCTTCATTATTCTCCGGAAGCATGCTGACCAGTGTACGGATCTGTCCAAGGATCTCCTCTTCTGTTCCGATGCCGTCAACAAGTCCTGTCTCCTCACTCTGGAACTGTGCGGAAGCTGAATCGCATTTTTCCACTCTGTTTCCTTCCAGTGCATTTGGAGTGTTTACAAACAGTCTGCCCTTCTTCTCCTCTACAAATGTAAAGTCTGTAAGAGCCGGTACAACTGCCATTCCACCGCCGCATGTTCCGAAAACAGCAGTGATCTGTGGAATAACACCGGATGCCAGTGTCTGTTTCAGATAGATCTCACCAAATGCCTCAAGTGCATCGGTAGCCTCCTGAAGACGAAGTCCCGCACAGTCTACAAGACCGATAACAGGTGCTCCAACTTTCAGAGCGAGATCATAAATTTTGGCGATCTTTTTGGCATGCATCTCACCAACTGTTCCGTTCAGTACAGATGCATCCTGGCTGTATACATACACCAGACTGCCGTCAATCACACCATATCCGGTGATCACACCGTCTGAAGGTGCTTTTTTTTCAGTCATGTTGAAATCCGTAGCTCTGGCTGTGACAGCCTGTCCGATCTCAACAAAACTGTTGGCGTCAAGCAGGGAATTGATCCTTGCAGCCGCTACGCTTTGTGTCGCATTACTCATTATACTATGCCCTCCATTTTTTTATTAATATAACCAAAAATTCAGCCGAGTATAATTGTACCTTTTTTTTGCAGAAAATTCAATACTTTTCGTCACGAACGTTAAAAAATTAACCCCTGACATATGCCAGGGGTCGCTAAATTAATGGAAATAATCCTTAAATACTTTATCCACATACCATTTATAGGTAATTCTGTCGATTTTGTCATCGGCGGTTACAAGGCAGGAAAGGAGTTCTTTTCCGTTGAGTTTTGCATGGAGTGTACTGATCTTCTGGTTTTTCTGTATTGGTGCCGGGAGCTTATCCGGAAGCTCCGTTTCCCATGTGATCGTTTCTGTTTTTTTCAAAAGATATCTTTTCTCACGATCTTTTTCAGAAAGTACTGCGTGTATTTTCAGCATGACCTGTTTGGGAGGATATCCGGAACGATCGGACTTTTGCGGATATGGATCTTCTTTTCCCGGTGCTGCTTCTGTTACCGGGATCTCAGGCAGCTGTGGAAGCTCCGGCAGCATCACATACTGATAATTTTCCCTGCCATAGGAAAGAAGCTTCTTAGTATCGCTCCATTTATAATTTTTATTTCCGGGCCATCCGCATCCCAGAAGAGCCACGATAAATAATCGCTCGTCCTGTCGGACTGCGCAGACATAACAATATCCAGCATTTCCTGTAAATCCTGTTTTTCCGGAGATCACTCCTGTTTCCATATCCAGGAAAGCATTGGTATTATGTACCGAATAATGCTTTTTTCCTGAGATATCCGTGAAAGTATAATCTCTAGTCTGGGTAATATGGACAAATGTTGCATTTTTTATTGCATACGCCATGATCAAGGCAAGATCCCGGGCTGTTGTATGATGGATACCTCCTTCATCTTCTCCATCCAGACCATTGGGTGTAACAAAATGTGTGTCCTTACATCCCAGCTCTTTTGCTTTTTCATTCATCTTCTCTGCAAAACCTTCTACGGAGCCGCCGATATGTTCCGCGATGGCCACTGCGGAATCATTATGGCTTTTCAGCATCAGTGAATAGAGAAGATCCTCCAGATAAAACTGCTGGCCTTCCCGCATGCCAAGACGTGTCTGTGGCTGAGATGCCGCATTCCCGGAAACCTGTACGTAATCATCTCCCTTTGCTAGCTCCAGAGCAAGAATACAGGTCATTACCTTTGTTGTGCTGGCATTCGGCCGTCCTTTGTATGCTTCTTTTCCGTACAGCACACGGCCGTTCTCCCCATCCATAAGAACTGCAGAAAGTGCATATAGATTTTCGCCATCTGCCGCCTTTACCGGAAAGATCTGACAAATAATAAGGACCGCTGTCACCAGCACGACAGCGGCCATACGCCGTTTGCTCATAATGCATCACCCCGTACACGGTTCATATAACTGTTTACAGTAACTGTTATATTTAATTTTATGCGGGGATAGCATTCAGATATCACTTGTATCTATTGTCTGCCGGGATCGATCATCCGTTAAAGGTCAGATCCCATCTGTCAGAAAGATGTCCTGGCCTGACTGCAAGTGCAGCAAGCTCTTCCAGCATATCTGGCGCCTTGGCAAGCGCCTCTTCCATCAGACTGTCTAGATTAAGAAGCTCCTCCTTACAGTCGATCTCCGGTTCCTGGCTCATAAAAAATTCGGTAATAAACGCAGATATCTTTTTTCCTGCGGGGGAAAGGGCATGTTCCGAAAGGCGTCTCTTCCTTCCTCCATCATCACATACCAAAATACAGGTGAATATCTTCATCATTTTCAATGACAGATAAATGTTCCAGGTACGGATCGCCGGTAGTACCTGGTGTATCGTCCATGCACTGAGAAAACTGGCACGGATCCCATGCGACGGATAAAAACGCAATGGATCTTTGCCGGTTTCATACATCAGCATACGGTCAAATTCCTTCTCAAAGAGCGTATGTGAGATTTTCCCCTCGGCAGCTACCTGATTGACGTAAGGATGACAGGTAGAATCCAGGATATAATGACATCCGAACCCCAGCAGGTAAGCCATCAGTGCAGGATTTTTTTCTTCTCGGACCTTCGCCATGCCCTTTTCAAAGAATTCTCTTGCTTTCCGTCCATGCATCTGCACTCCGTACTGTGTCACCGGATTTTTGGATATAAAATAATAAAACAGGATATCCGGACCATGCTGTCCGATCCGGTACAGATTTCCGTTGCTTCGGATCAGATGCTGTAATTTTGCGGAAAGTTTCCGGTAAACCCTTTTTCCAAAAAGATCATGTGCGTATGTTGTGGGCATTTTCGTCACTCCTCTTCTGTTTTCTGATCTGTCCGGCAGGTCCCGGTAAACCGGCATCTGTCCGTGTTATTTGTTATACGTCCAGCTTCAGCTGGATCTCTTCCTCTGCTTCCGCCTTGAAATCCTCCAGCTGGACCGGATCCATTTCCGGAAGGTCTTCCAGCCCATGGACACCAAAGCAACGCAGAAATTCTTCGGTGGTTCCCAGGAGGATTGGGCGACCCGGAGCATCCAGACGTCCAAGTTCTCTCACCAGATCATAATCCATCAGTTTATTGATGGCATGATCACATTTTACCCCTCGGATCTTTTCGATCTCTGCTTTTGTAACGGGCTGTTTGTAGGCAATGATCGAAAGGGTTTCAAGCATAACGTCTGTCAGCGTGGGTTTCTTTGGCTGCGCTGCGATCCGGATAAGAGAATCATAGTATTCTTTTTTTGTACAAAGCTGAAAGGAGTTTTCGAGCTCTATGATCTGGATCCCCCGCTCTTCTTCCTGATAACGGATCATCATATTTCGGATGATATTTTCCGTTGTTGTCGGATCCTGACGGATCGCTCTGGCAATACGGGGTAATTCCACTGCTTCTCCCATTGCAAACAGGATGGCTTCGATTTCTCCTTCAATTCGTTTGATTTCCACTTATTGTCCTCATTCCTACTATATTATTCATCTGCGAACTCTGTCAGATTCTTCCATGTGTCCGGATCCGTGATAACTTCCACATGAATATCATCAAAAAGATCTTCCTGTTCTGCATGAACATGTCCCATTTTCATCAATTCCAGAATTGCCAGAAATGTCACGATCAGCTGTATTTTGGAATGCTGGTTTTCCATCAGCCTGCGAAAGCTGAATTTCCGGTGAGCTTTTGCATATTCCTTCATTTCCAGCAATTTATCGGAAAGTGATATTTCCTCTTTTTCGATCCTTCCGAATTTACTTCGGATCGGATCGATCTTATTTTCCTGTCTGCGGATCAAAGCCTGATAGATCGCACTCATCCGCTCCAGTGTCAGACCCCGGAGAAGTTCCTGGGGATCAGACGGTGGAGTATACTGCAGCACTTCTTCCGGAAGATCCTGTTTTCGGTAATAAACCCCTGCCGCATCTCCAAGCCTGTCCCGTAATTCATAGGACATATATTTGTACATTTTATATTCCAGCAGCTTCTGCACAAGCTCTGCTCTGGGGTCCTCCTCTTCTCCTTCCTCATTCACTTCTTTCGGAAGAAGCATTTTACATTTGATATCCAGAAGAGTGGCTGCCATGACAAGAAATTCGCTCATGATTCCCAGATCCTCTTTTTCCATGGAATGCAGATATTCCATATACTGATCTGTGATCTCCACAATGGGAATATCATAGATATCGATCTTGTTTTTGTCGATCAGGTGAAGCAGAAGATCCAGAGGGCCTTCAAATACATTCAGCTTAACAGATAATGCCATAGGGTTTCCTCATTTCATTTTTTCGGAAGGTTTTATATCGATCACCAGCAGTTCCCTTGGATTATGGATCCGAAGGGGGATGGTATGTTCTCCAAGTCCAGCACTGACGATCATATGCTGATCCCCTTTGTGAAAGTCTCCACAGCAAAACGGCGGAAGAAACAGATATTGAGGAGATGAAAGACCGTAATGTTCACTGAGGCGGACAACGCCTCCGTGATAGTGTCCGGACAGGATCAAATCCGCGCCCCATTCAAAATAGGTTTTTCCGTATTTTGGATTATGTGCCAGCAGGATCTGCATCCCTTTATCTTCAGGTTTTCCGATCAGTTCTTCCATCACTTCTTTTTTCAGCTTCGGTGATCTCGGCTTGTGATAATATTCGATGGGAAGCTCCAGGCCCCAGAAACAGAAGCGCTCTCCCTTTAGGACCATAGCTTCATGTCCGTTCCTTAAAATATGCACACCAGCTTTTTTCAGTGCCTTTTCATATTTCGCATAATATGGCCGATATTCTTCGGAAAGGAACATTTTATATTCATGATTACCAAGTGCATAATACACGGGAAAATCCCTGGCAAGCTCTGTCAGCAGCTTACATGCAGTTACCAGAGTATCCGTTTCTGTACGTACAGCCATGTCACCGGCAGAAAGGATCACGTCCGGGGCAAGCTTTCGGATCGTCTCTGTCAGCCGGATATTGTCTTTTCCGTAGGATATTCCGTGAAGATCTGCAAGAAGGATCATCCGCACGCCCTGTGGAGCATGGATCTTGTCCGTATGGATCTCATATTGTTTGATTCTGAATTTTTTCATATTATTTTCCAAATCCGCAGTTTGGGAAAGTACAAACCGGACAGTTCAGACAAAGTCCGCCCTCTCCCAGCCTGGCGATCTCCTCTGCCTTGATCTCATCATCCGCCATTACTCTGGGCAGGATCAGATCAAATACCGTTCTTTTTGCGTACATGACGCAGCCCGGAAGTCCAAGTACCGGTATGGATCTTCCGTTCCTCTCAAGATATGCCACAAGCAGCATAGCTCCCGGAAGTACAGGTGCTCCATAGGTTACGATCTTTGCTCCGGTATCCCGGATCCCGCCCGGAGTACGATCATCGGGATCCACACTCATTCCGCCAGTACAGATGATCAGATCTGCTCCTGCATCTGCGAAAGAAAGAATTGCCTTTGTGATCTCTTCCTTATCATCTCCCGGCATCACCTGGCCTGTCACTTCTGTCGGAAACCCGGAAAGCTTTTCCCGGAGTACCGGTGTGAAGGTATCCTGGATCAGTCCTTTTTTGATCTCACTTCCGGTTGTGACGATCCCTACTTTTTTCTGCTGGTAAGGGAGAATGTCAAAGATCGGAAGATTTCCTGCTGCCTTCTCTGCTGCATCCATTTTCTCTTTCCCGATCACAAGCGGAATGATCCTGGTTCCTGCAACCTTATCACCTTTTTTTATCGGAAAATCACCATGTCTGGAAGCAATCATCATTTCTCCCAGAGAATTCACAGCCACAAGTGCATCACGACGTATTTTCAGAATACCATCGATCTTTGATACCACCTCGATCTTACCTTCTTTGATCTCAGTTCCATGTACTTTGGAAGAGTTTCCGGCACAGATTTTGTAAAGGATCTCTGCAGCTTCATTTTCGTGAAGAATCCCCGGTTTTTTCTCCCACACAAAAAGGTGTTCTTTTCCTACAGAAAGCAGCAGTGGTATATCTTCTTCTTTCACTACATGCCCTTTTTTGAAAAGAACGCCTTTTTTCTCATCTTTTATGATCTGCGTGATATCATGGCACAGAATGTGTCCCACTGCATCTTCTGTTCTGATCTCTTTCATCCAAAATCCCTTCCCTGTTCTGTTATTTCTTCAATCCGTTGTATTATACATCCAGTCTGCCCTTTTTGTCAAAATATGTTGCAGGCATCACAAAAGAAATGCCTGACAGGTTCTTTCCAGCCAGTCATGGTATCCGGCCTTTTTTATTGTTTCCCCGTACAGGATATCCAGACTACCGATCTTTTTACCATCCTGATAGTATTCCTGTGCCCCTGCTTTCTGCCCTTTTTTCACCGGCGCACTTTGTTCTTTGGGAAGGATCAACTTTTTCTTAACATTGTCAGGTTTCGTTCCATCTGTGCTGATATATCGGAATTTCCCTCTATATACAAGCGGAACCTGCTCTTTGACTCCTTTGCGGAGCTTCATAGGTTTCAGTGGCTCCAGAGCATCATCCAAATACAATGTGCATTTAGAAAAGCCGTAATTTAAAAGAGCTGCTGCATCCCGGAATCTTGTTTTCGGGTCCGGTGCGGCCATCACTGAGGCGATCAGTGTAATCCCGTTTCGTTCTGCCACAGCACTGAAACAGTATTTTGCAATACTGGTGCTGCCTGTTTTAAGTCCCATACACCCCTCATAGCTGCGCAGCAGTTTATTTGTGTTGGTCAGTGTAAATTTCGAGGAGCCTTTTCTGGTAACGTGTGTGATATCCTCCATCCAGACAGATGAATATGTAAGAACTTCCGGATATCTGCTGATGAGCTCCCTGCTCATAAGTGCAATGTCATAGGGAGTTGTATAATGCTCCTGTGATTCCGTCAGCCCGCAGCAATCCACAAAATGGGTATTTTTCATTCCAAGATTCTTCGCCCTCTCGTTCATCCTCTCCACAAAGGCTTGTTCTGTTCCCGCAACATGCTCCGCCATAGCTACGCTGGCATCATTTCCGGAAGCGATCACAATACATTTGATCATGGTTTCTGCTGTCTGCTTTTCTCCTTCTTCCAGAAATACCTGAGACCCTCCCATGGATCTGGCATAAGCACTGGTGGTAATGCTATCCTCCAGATGCAGGGTTCCCTCACGGATAGCATCAAAGATCAGGATCAATGTCATGATCTTTGTAATACTGGCCGGGCTTCTTCGGGTGTCAGGATCTCTGGAATAGATCACTGTACCGGTTTCTTTTTCCATAAGGACTGCACCCGGCGCTTCGATCAGCTGCTGTGCTTTTCCACTATCTTCCGTTTCTCCCCTGACACCAACAGGTGTCAAAGCCAGGCATAAGACTAAAATACAGATTAAAAGACTTTCCGGAACACTTCTGTTCATAAGCTCACTCCTGCCGCAAACATCTCTGTTCTATTGTAAAAGCTTTCCTGAAAGATTATTCCTGAAATTCTGAAAAAGCATAGATTCCGGTCCGTATTCCTGTATCTTTCACTCTGCATCGCTTTGCTTTTTCAGTTCTTCGTCATACAGCTTAACACCTGTTTCACAATTTCCAGCAGCATATTTTCTTGCATAATTCGCTGCATCGATCGCCTCAGATGCATTGTCACATTCTTTGGTGATCAGATAGATCCCAGTGCGGACACAGAGCTCCATATCCGGATATTTCTCTTTCATCTGCCGTAAAAATTCCTGGTTGATCTTAAAAACAGCTGTTTCCAGATTATTATCCATATCACAGGGAGTGAAAAGAATAAAATGATCAGAGATCGCCCTAGTAAAATATACATCCATATCTGTTTTTAGAACGCTTATCACATACTCGGAAAACTGCCGCAGGATCTGGTCTCCCACACGATATCCGTATTTTGCATTGATACGTTTAAATTTTTCAAAATCGGTATATATCACTGCATGTCCCGGCCCGTAACCTCCGATCAGCATTTTCTCCACATTTTCGCGAAATCTTGAAAAAGAAGACAATCCGGTAAGCTGATCCCGTCCGGATTCTGCAGCAATGCTACGATAAGCACTGTTAAACGCCTGGTTCTTGGCATAATGCGCGGAAATGATCTTGGTCACTTCTCCCAACAGCTTACGATCTTCTCTGGACCAGAGCCTTTTTTCCTGGCAGGTCACATATGCAATGGCCCCTGTATAGCTTCCCTCGCAATACATAGCAGCACAGACTACAGTTTTTGCTCCGCACTGTAACACATTCTTTCTTCCCTGTTCCGAATATTCAGCCAGATCATTCTCCTGAATCACCACAGTACCATATTCATCATTGTGGCGAAACAATGTGATAAAATCACTTTTTGAGAAATGTATCTCATCTATCAAAAGCCTGTATTCTTCTTCCGAAACCCATTGAAAAACCCTGTTTATTTTCTGCTCTGCCACCTTGGTATGCAGGACTGTGATCCGGTTAAGCCGGAATTTCAGACCGATCACCTTCATCAGAAGTTCAATCGCTGCCTGAAAGCTGCTCATTTTTTCAAATATTTCAAATGCGGAAGAAACAATATCATTGTGGAGATATCTGGCATCAATATCCACACCTTCGTAAAATTTCTGCTCTTTTCCGGCCTTATCCTCAAAATGTCTCAGATTATCGCAGAAAGCATAGCGGTTTTTTCCATTTTTCTTTGCATGGTAAAGAGCCCAGTCTGCATTTTCAAACATATGCTGATACGTATAGCCGGAAACATTTTCAGGAAGAAAGCAGATCCCCACACTGCAGGTTGCCAGATACGTGGTTCCCGGAAATTTAAGTTTCTGCACTTCCCGTATCAGTTTCCCTGCCTTTTTCATGATCGCTGCATGGCTGATATCCTTCAAAAAGATCACAAATTCATCGCCACCCAGACGCATGATCACATCATTAATGTCGAACAAAGCCACAAACAGCTCCGCAAAACGTTTCAGGACTTCATCACCGAACATATGTCCGTAAGTATCATTTACATTTTTAAAATAATCTACATCAAGCACCATCATCCCGCATCCTGCATAGGGATTTCTGGATGCAAGGTATTCATCGATCAGTTCTTTTCCGAAAAAGCGGTTATACACTCCGGTCAGAGGATCTTTCTGGGCACGTTCCTCAAGAAGCTCTTCCTGGAGTTTTTCTCTGGTGATATCTCTGGAGCTTCCTATGAAGTAATGATCTCCGGTGTTTTTGTCCTGTGCTATAAATCCCCGCACTGTCAGAAGACTCGCATTACCGTCTTTATTGATACACCGCACTTCTATCGTCCCGCCTTCCCGGGATGTCAGAAAATCCGTCAGAAACTTCCAGTCGTCTTTATAAACATTGCTGTATTTCTGTCCACTGGTCTTAAAATCCGTAATATTTTTTACAGGTCTCAGGTATTCATCCAGACGTTCATATATGTCCGTCTCCTGACAGTACTGAAAAAGCTTCAGTGTAGTATTTCGATAAATGCAAGCGTATTTTTCCAATGTATCCCGAATATCAAAAACGGGATTTTTTTCGTCTGTTTTCATCATCGACCTCCCAGAGAGTTCTTGAGTTCACAGTATTTGTAAAAAAGTATACCATATCTTTGGGTATATATGTAGTTTTTTTATTTCTTTTTACAGTTTGTTTTTTACTATATAAAATACGCAGCTAAGGGCAGGATTACTCCTGCCCCTCTGTATTTTTTCAGGAAAATGATACGGGTATGGTATTTTTTATGCTGTCATTATGGGAATATCGATCATATCTGGATTTCTCATTTACAAAAGTCAGCGATGCATTTTTGTTTTGCATTGTCAGAGCAGCCGTACCGGAAGCAATCTTCCGGGGATCTGTACCATATGCAGGTGCAGCGCCTTTTATGATGCGGACATTCTCTGTATTTGCCCGTACATCTTTCAGATAGTAGCGTAGTACCGGTTTTTCCCAGACCGTATACTGCCCCAGCGGGATATTCCTGAGAATGACCGATAATGTTGCATAGCCATTTTTATCGGTTTCATAGCTTCCTCTGGTAAAGGTCACATAATCCTCATATCTGTGAGGATTTCCGGATAGATCCGTACCTTCTGCCACAAAGGAAAAGGTTGGATTTCCATGAGCCCAGGTAATATCCTCCTCTTTGATCTTTTTTATGATGGTGATATTTCCAAGCGGAAGTGTTACCGGAGTATTCTCTGCTTTCAGATCCACAGTATCCGTATCTGTATTTTCTTTTTTCTGGAAGATTACCTCCTTTTCGTATTTGCCTGTATAGTTTTCCGGATTTTTTGTTTCCACTACTTTGAACCTTCCCTGATTAGCATCTGTAAGCACCAGCTCTTCCGTAGAGTACCATCCGGTTTCTACGTCAAACTTCAGGATGCTCTGCCCGCCCAGGTCATTCTGGTAAGTCTGCTTCCCTCTATTCCACTGAAGCACGGTAAATTCCGCATCTTCCAGAACTTCCCCTGTATAGATGTCTGTTTTTCTCAGACGGATCACCCCTGTATATTCCTTTTCCTTTTCATTGACAACTTCAAAGGAAAGGCGTGCATCCTTGTCTGTGATATCCACCTCTTCTTCCCAGCTTCCTGTATATCCGGGCGGAGTCTTTGTTTCCACGATCTTATATTTTCCCTCATTATCCGAAGTCTTTAAAAGTTCACTGCTTACATAAAGCTCACTTGAGCTATCATAATCCAGAAGTGTTCCTTTTTCTTTATAGGCTTTTTTTGCTGCACTGTATTCATAAAGTGTAAATTCCGCACCTTTCAGGATCTCACCGGTTTTCGCATCGATCTTACGAACTTCAATCCTTCGTTTTTCAGTCTGGTAGTTCACTGCTTCAAACAGAAATTCCTGCTTTTCTCCCGGCTTATCCAGCGTAAAATTCTTCTGCCAGTTTCCGGTGTAATTGGGAGGAGATTTTGTCTCACGCACACGGAATTTTCCCTGATTGTCTTCGGTATAATTAAATTTCCCGGAATAATAGATACGTTTCTGTCCATCATAAGTCAGTTTTTTTAAGGTTACGTAGGCTTTGCTTTTTTTACTCCACTGATACAGGGTGAATTCAGCTCCTGCCAGTGGATCGCCGGTATTTCCGTCTTTCTTTCTGATGGATACTGTTCCGCTGATATCCATGATATCCGTTACGCTGACGGTTGTCGTCTTTCCGCCGGTTACTGTAACATTTTTGATAGCGGTGTTCAGTTTATAGCCTGCAGCGGCTTTCGTTTCTTTCACATAGTATTTTCCCGGAACCAGTTTTGAAAAAAGGATCTCTCCACTGGCGTTTGTTGTTCCGGTTGAAACCTTCTGATCCTTACTGTACATAGTCCGGTATCCGGAGGTCAGAGCTTCTGCTGCAAACAGTCCGTACTGCGCTCCCTGGATCAGTTTTCCCGTGTTGGGTTCCTTCTTGACCAGCTTTGCATTGCCGTAAACCGAAGGCTTTACTGAAAACGAAAGGCTTCCTCTTGTTCCCTGGTATACGTAAGCACCAAAATCCTGTACTCCATCTTTTCCTGCCTGTGCACTTCCGTCAACCAGGATATAGGAAACCGGCTGAAGCAGCATTTTGCAGGAAAACTTCTTTGTAGCAGATGCATTTAACGGAAAGATCAGAAAAAAGTATGCTCCATCCTTCAGGTTCAGGCTTGTTCCCGACATCATTTTGGGATTGGATTTGTGAGAATTATACTCCGCTGCACTTGTCCAGTAGGCAAGCTGCCATTTTTCTGCAGCTCCCCTGGTAATGGTGATCCCATTTCCTGCTTTTGCTCCGTCTGTCACTTTCATAAGAGTACTCATCTGAAATCCGTCCTTCATACTGTCCGGAACAAAGGGAAAACCTGCTGGTCTGCTTCGGAATACACTTAAGGGGATCGTCTTTCCGGATGCTGCCGACCAGGAACCATCTTCGGAAACATAAACGGCTGCCTTGTTTCTTGCAGGGATCGTCAATGTTTGGATCTTATCGATCAGGCGGTTTATCCCTGTATGTTCTACTTCTGCTGCTGTGGCATATCCACAGTCATTAAAATATACCTTTGACAATGCAATATGCGTGAATACATAACGGTTCTGCCATTTTGACCAGTCTATGTGACTGCAGGAGGGGTCGTATCCGGTTCCCAGATCCCCCGGTCCTCCGTAACCAAAGTACAAAAGCTTCTGGATCACAGAATTAGTCAGTGCTTTTACTGCCTCATTCTTCAGCGTCATACTGTCCAGTCCATCCTGAGTTGCTTTCAGGCAATACAGAGGTGAAACCTTTTCCTCTCCTGTATCATCAATATAATGTACAGAACGATACGTACATCCCATACGGGTTTTATTTCCGGAACCAAGAAAATCATTGGCAGCTGTCCAGATCTCATCGCAGTAAACCCTGGTCCAGCTGTCCAGATAATACTGGGACGGGGAAAGTGCTGTAGCTGCGATAGCATCCTCTCCTTCTGAGATTACTTCCGCACTGCCAGCTTCCCGGAACTCCCCGGGAAGTGCTGCAGAAAGAGCAATGATCTCTCCGTTTTCGATATCCTGGATCAGTTCCTGATCCTCTTCACTTTCTCCTGTAAGGATTTCCGCGTTTTCTTCCGTGAATACAGTAAATCCCGGATCCTCTGTCTTCTCCGGTATCTCTGTCAGAGCTATATTTTCTCCTTCTTTTGAAACAGCTTCCGGTTCGATCAGCTCATCACTGTCCGCATTTTCAGTATTATCTTTACCTTCTTCAAAAGCTTCCTCCACCGTTTCCGGTTCAGGCAAGGCTGTCGGAACCGGCATCTCAGCCTCCCCAGGCTGATCTGTTACCGGAATATCCGGGGCCTCCTCTTCTTCCTCCGGTTCTGTCTGTTCCTGCTGCAGATCTGCTGATACCGAACTCATATCTGCTGCAGGACTGGCCGAAACCACAAGAGAAGAAGCTGTGATCATCAATGCCATCCATGCACCGATCATTCTTCTTTTCAATTTTTTCGTCCTCCTTTCCATAGCGTCAGACTGCAGGTAAGCAGCGCCATACCAGCCATCAGTGCAAACAGGATCACAGGAGATTCATCTCCGGTCTTCACTGGTGTTGTCCTTATCGAAGAACTGTTATTTCCGGAAGCTCTTTCTGTGGCTTCTTTCCTGCCATTCCGGCGTGGAACAGGGCTGGTATCTGCCGTCTCCTGATCCTCTTCCACAGAAAAGATCCATTTCACATCTGCTGCCCGAAGAGCATATAAATTATCCAGCTCTGCCGGAACCGTAACCTCAAATCTCATGTTTCCTTTTTCTCCGCTGGAAAATTCCCCCAAGGACACGGCTTTATTGAGAGACACAGCCAGAAGATCCCCGGAATACAGCTTTTTATGATTCATGGTGATCACCAGCTTCAGCTTTTTCAGAAATTCCTGATCCTTTACCGATTTACATTCCGGTGATGTGCGGAAGAAGATCTCTGCTGCATGCTCCGTTGTATTACGGATCTCTACAGAATCATGAAAAACATCTCCCGGCATTGCCGTGGAAAATCCGGAAAAAAAGTCTTCCGGAGCCGCGATCAGTTTGTGCGCATTTCCTTCAAACTCCACCTTCAGATCCACCGGACTTTTTTTCTGAACCACAAGACCATCGGTATCGTGGATACATCTTAAGATCTTCTGATTTCCCCAGGGTGACATGGCACGGAAATCCGGTGCAAAATTTGCCGCCTGGACAGCATCCGCCACGATGGTGATCCCCAGCTTCTTATCCTGGTAGGATTCATCCCATTGGGATGGTACAGTCACACCGGTAAAAATATCCACGCTGTCTCCCTGTTCCAGCTTCCTGGTATAATAAAAATACTCTCCCTTCCGGATCCATCTCGGTGACATTCCTGTAAGATTCCTGTCATCCAGACCATCCAAACTTTCCAGATCATCTGTATAAGAGATCTTCACCCTTACCCAGCATGGCTCTGAGTGATTGGTGATCCTGGGGATCTTGGATATCTCATCTCCCGGAAGAACGATCCGGCGATCCTGATATTTCATTTCTCGGCCGTCCTTTTTTTCCAGTTCCCGAAGAGAAATATTGATATCTCCCACTGATATGTGATTGGTCACTGTCACGGAATCTGAAAATCTGGCATAAGCAGCCGTGCACGCCAGGATACTGCCTGCCACAGCAGCACCTGCCAGCAGGGTTTTAAGGTGTTTTTTCAAGCATTCCCCCTCCTTTCTGCCTGAGCAGAAACCGGATCTGAAAAATACCTCCACGCACTTTCATAATCTGAAAATCCTTCTGCCTGTACAGCTTCCTCATAAACATTGATCTCAAAATCTTTAATGCTGTCCCTATAAGTATCATCGATCTTTTGGGGATCGATCTGAAATCCGGTACACAGAGGAGTTGTTTTTTCACCCTCGGATATTTTTTTCCGGTAGTAATAATAGCCGTCCTGACTGTTATACACCCAGTTTGCCGTATCCAGACCTGTTAATTTCACGCCTCTGCCGATATCGTCATTGGAGTAGGAAAGGGACATCCTCACATAGCAGTCTGCCTGGAACCCTTTCACACTGCCGGAAAAATTTCCGATCCGGATCTCTTTTCTGTAGGACGGACCATTCTCCATAGGCGTAGGTGTAGGATCCGGAAAATCTTCCTCGATCTCCGTTGTCACATACCCCACTGCAGCAGAATTTATCTTTTTTTCGAAGTCTGAAAAATACGCCGCAGTCCCTGTTGCGCACAGGAGCCCTGTTGTCAGGAGAAAGAAAACGGGTCTTTTTAATTTATTCATTTCGTGACACCACCGGCCTGTCCTTTATTCTGATTTACATATTTCTGGTAAGCAGCAGTTGCCTGCTCCAGAACCGTAGTCTTGTCATCCCCGGTATTGGTAGCCTGGATCGCATAAGCCCGTACCGGCATATCGATCTGCTGTGTATCCAGCTGACCTTCGATGATATTGGCAAAGGTTACTGTATCAAAAAGAGTTGTAGTCTTTGTTCCCGGCTTCAGGATGTGGTTATATGCATAGGTATAGACCATATTCTGCCCCACTTCAGTCCGCTCCAGCTGTGTCCAGTCCTTGTTTTTGGTGAAGCTGAACAGCTCTGTTTTTGCAAGTGCATTTCTGGTGCCATCCTTGGCTACCGTGATCACATTTCGGACCGGAACAGAAACTTCCAGATAGACAAATGCTTCATTTACTCCTTTATTTGCTACATAGGGGTCCTTCCGGACCACCTGAGTAGGAACCAGATCTGTATTGTCCTCCGGTTTCCAATTAGGCTCATCCAGGTCGATATCCACTTTTCCTACGGTAAAGCTGTTGGTTGCCGTTTCAAAATCCGTGAGATATGCAGCTGTTCCTCCGGCTGCCAGTGCAGTGATCACAGCAGCAAGTGCGATTCCTTTTACCAGTTTTCTGTTTTTCATCATGATTAAATTCCTCCCTGTATTTTTTTCTTTTTTGGGGTATATGCCAGATCAAAGAGTACTGACAGACATGCCGCTATGCAAACTGCGGCAAAAGGGATCCGGGCTTTCAGAAAATGGATCACGTAGCCCAGATAAGGCAGGTGAAAGACTACCCGCCCGATGATCTGTGACGCCTCTGCGGGAACAGGATCTTCTGTCTTGTTGGCGTCACCTTTTGTGATAAAGATATCCTTTTCTTTTTTAACCACTCTATGGGTGACAACGGTATCTCCGTTATGAAAAGTAATGATATCTCCCTTTTTCGGAGAAAACTCTCCTTCCTTTGTAAAAACCACAGCTCCGGTTGGGATCTCAGGTTCCATGGATCCGGAATAGACCACATAGGGCCGGATCCCGAAAAGTCCAGGAATAAGAAGCACCAATGCCATCACCAGCATCAGTCCCAGAACTGTGTTGCCGATACATCGAAAAAATATTTTCATTCCTGTATTCTGTTCTACATACGATATTTGATGATCACTTCCCTCTGCAGGGAAAGAAACATTGTTCGGATATCAGGAAAATTCCGGCGGAGACCTGCCCCACATAAATTGAGCCATAAAAAAGTCCTCCCTGTATAGCAGTCAATATGGCAATTCGCAACATGCTCCCATCACTTAAACTCACAGATTTTGAAGTGAGGACAAGCATGATCAAAATAATAATACAGCAAAAATACTGAATGGAAATTATTCGAGCAGATATGCTCAGATGTGCAGTTCCTCTCATTACTTACAGAGGTGAAAGATTCCTGCGACATTTGTTAAAAAAGATTTGTTTCAGATGATATTATTATAGGGTCCACAGATCCGGAAGTCAATCAAATTCGTCCGACAGGATTCGACACTGGTTTCTCAGCGGGTATGTCTGTCACCCTATTTTTCATAAGCTGACAGACCCTGCATCCGTGCAACGCCAGATTTTTTTACAGCTGTACCAGAGAGTAAATATATTCCAATGGAAGCAGCATCAGATCACGGATTTCCCGTTCTTCCTCTTCTTTATTTCCGGAATTTACCGGCAATTCGATCCGGAAAGCCGGCTGGCGGATCATTTCTCCGTAATACTGTTCCGGCCTGCCTGTGCTCCTTCGCCCGTTCTGCGCTTCTCGTTCTATTGCCAGCTGCTCCAGCTTTCCCCTGGTACATTTTTTTAAGTGACGTGCAAGACGGTAGCATCTCTGACCAGTGGAAAAATTCTGATCCCGCCGATAATAAACCACCTTTTTTCCATATCCGCAGAAAACCAGCAGGCCACGTCCTCCGTATTCCTGAAAGATCCGGATCAGTGCACGTGTCTCATTTTCACTGGCAGGCTGCTGATGGATCTTTTTTCTGCTGCAAAAGGTGGTTGGAAAATTCCTTGCAGTATCCATTCCTCTTGCATTCCCCTCGAATTCATCGCAGGGAACATCCTGCATTTTCAGCATTTGACGGAAAATGGGATTTCGCACAGTATTGTAGCCCTTCCGGCAGATCTCATATCCATCCGGATTGACCACCGGTATGATACAAAGCCTGGTCTGATCCAGGAGCTTTTTTACCTCATAAAGCTCGTCCACGGTCCAGTTGCATTCATATATTCTGCAAAGCTCCAGTGCCATCCTGGTAAGCCTGTCCGTCATCTGTCCATCCGTTCCGGAAAAACCGGCCACACAGAAAATACAGGCATCTCCCTGTCCGATCTCCAACATAGGGATCATCCGGTCATCGTGGCTTTTTCCGATCACCCGAAACTGCGTAAAGCTACTGTAACGCCTGGCTGCCTCCCACAGTGAATAATAAATTGCTTCGTAGGTTTTATCCTGTACTGTATCCATGATGCTCCCTTCCTTCCGTCTTTATACATGTTCATTATTATGTATATTATGCGAAAGAGCATAAAAAAAGAACCGGTTTAACACCGATTCCTTTTGTTTACAAAATAATTCAGGATACCGCCGCCGATGATGATCACCAGCGCAACTGCAACCACTCTTTTCGCTGCCTCCTGAGGAAGCTGGCCCTTGGAGCCAATGGAAGCCTCATAAAAGGTCAGCGTATAATCGATCTCATGCGGGGCGCCCATGGCCAGTGTATCTGCGATCACTTCCATCTTATCATCCAGGGCAGTTACCGGGACAGTAAAAACAGAATTTCTGCCTTCCTCGCTCTCATTGAGATATTTTTCCCCATCTACGATCATATAATCATAGTTGGAGCTGCTCCACTGGAGCCGTGCATACATCTTCCCCTCTTTTACCAGCATCAATGTGGGGGAAGAAACGCTGGCCTTTCCGCTTCCGCCTTCCAGCTCCACCTGTACGGAATATTCTCCGTCCTCCAGATCTGTCTTCACTGCGTTCTCTCCACCTGCAGCCAGAACCTGTATCGGGCATAGCAGCAGCATAGTCAGAAGAAGCAGCATTATTGTTCTCATCCTGTGTTTCATGGTTTTCTCTCCGTTTTTTGTTTTTCCTTCGTATCACTATAGCACAACGCTCCTTTTCTGTAAAGAACATCTCAGAATTGTTGAAATGTCTCTTCTTTTCCAGTATAATAGAGTGAAATTTGCATACAAACGAAAGGAAATGAACAGAGATGATCGAAACAAAAAATCTCACAAAAAAATTCGACAGTTTTACTGCTGTGGATTCTCTGGATCTTCGCATAGAAACCGGCGAATTTTTCGGTCTGCTGGGACCCAACGGTGCCGGAAAGACCACCACGATCAGTCTGCTTTCCACTCTGCTCCTGCCCACAGAGGGCGAAATCCTCATTGACGGGCAGACACTTGGACGCAACCGACCGGATCTGAAGCGCAAGATCAGCGTGATCACGCAGGAATATTCCATGCGCCAGGATATGAACATGGACGAGATCATGGAATATCAGGGCCGTCTTTATTTCATGCCACGAAAAGAAATCAAACGGAAAACTGAAGAGCTTCTGGATTTCTGTGGACTTCTTCCCTTCCGCAAGCGGACTGTAAGGAAGCTTTCCGGTGGTATGAAACGAAAGCTTATGGTATGCCGGGCACTTCTCACAAGTCCGGAGATCCTTCTTCTGGACGAGCCCACTGCAGGTATGGACGCGCTATCCAGACGACAGATGTGGAATCTTCTCCGTCAGCTGAACGGAAAAAATCTGACCATTCTTCTGACAACCCACTATATGGAAGAGGCACAGTCTCTCTGCAACCGGGTAGCACTTATGGATCACGGAAAGCTGGAGGAGATCAATACTCCATCGGGCCTGATCGACGGCCTGGGCAAATACACCGTAGATCAGGAAACACCGGAAGGGGCAAAAAGCCACTACTTCCACAGTCGGGAAGAGGCCATCTCTTTTCTGTCCTCTCTGGACGGACAGTGCACCCTTCGTGAGACAACTCTGGAGGATGTTTTTGTGGAGCGCGCAGGCAGGCATCTGATGCAGCGATAAGCCGGCGTCAGCCACAGTTATCTTATAATTTAACAGAATGGACGATGAATTATCATGGGAATACTTACTATTTTATGGGAAAAATGGGTGGAGTTCCGAAGGGATTTCTATAAGATCACGCTGGCGGCCATGATCGCGCCGCTGATGTATCTGATCGTTTTTGGAATGGGAATCCAGACCTCCTCACATGGGGAGCCTTATCTGAATTTCCTGATCCCTGGTGTAGTTTCACTGACTACAATGAACGGAAGCTTTAATGCTATCGCACAGAATCTGAATGTACAGCGTCTTTACGAGAAAGCCTTTGACCAGGTTATGATATCTCCGACACCTCTGTGGCAGTTTATTGCCGGACAGATCATCGGAGGCAGTCTCCGCGGGCTTTATGCAGGAGGGATCATCCTTCTTCTGACCATGCCGATTGGAACCGGTCTTGTGTTCAACGGATGGTCATTGCTGGTGATGTTCCTCAACGGTGCTGTATTTTCAGCCATCGGCGTTGTGGTTTCTTTCCTTGCCAAAAACCATGCGGATGTACCTCGTTTTTCCAACTATATCATTATGCCAATGGCTTTTTTGTGCAACACCTTCTTCTCTACAGAGAAGATCCCGGGCTTTCTTGGGAATTTTGTAGCTGCTCTTCCACTGTCACAGACCAGTCATCTGATCCGTACCATTGCTTCCGGCGGTGGAGTCAATTACCTCAGTGTCCTGATCCTGACAGTCTATCTAATTGCATTCAGCATTGCAGCTTCCTGGTTTATCTATAAGAAAAAAAATCTGTAAATTTATCTTTACAAAAAAACACCGGCTTTCCTGTTCTTTCGGAAAACCAGTGTTTTTTTATTTGTTATGCTATTTTGGCTATTGTGCGTTTAGATGTCCTTTTTTCTTCTTCTCACGATCACATATCCACCTGCAAGAAGGGATGCCACTGCCAGTGCGGACATGGTTCCGATCGGTGAGTTATCGGCTGTTGATACTGCATTCTTAGATCTGGTTCCGTTGCCTCCGTTGGAGGATGTTGCGGATGCCTCTCCTGTTATGGTTGCGTTCGGATCAGAGCCTGTCTGACCGCCGCCATATGAACCATCTGCTCCCGGAGTTCCGGTAGGTGTCAGTTTTGCAGATTTAAACTGATATACCGCAGATTCAATAGTATCTGTCTCCTGCCACTGACCACCGGTGTAGACGTATTTCTGGAAGAATACATACAGGTTGTATGTAGCGTCTTTGTTGATTCCCTTGGCGGAACCAATCTTCCATGCACTATGTTTCTGACTATCACTAGGATTAGCAGATGTACTCCAATAGAGAGGAACCCATTTAACATCCTGTTCTCCCGGATTATCATTATCTGTTCCTGCACCAACTACCCTAAATTCATAAAATGTATTTGGATAAAACTCTAGTGGATCATCTAAGCCATATACCCTACTATCAGAAACTTTATAAGATTTAGGATTATGTCCTTCTGCAGGACGGTTCTCTTCTTTAAGATTTAGCTTTAACGGAACTGTCTCTATTCCATTATTATCTTTAAAACGAACATAAAGGTCAATGGCATTATCCGGATCAAGATCATTAAGATAAATTGAAATTTCTCTATCTGCTCCGGTTTCTATAGAATTCCCGGAATTATAGATATCTGGTATCTTTGAATTCCCAGCTTCATCCCGAGTTACCCATGCATAATACAGTTTACCTGATTTAGTAGTTACAAATTTAGCAACTGCAGATGTATGACTGGTCCATTCAAATGCAATCCATTTAACATTTGCCGGACGCATAGCTTCATCCAATGCAATCTTCTTTGGTGTACTTATAGTTCCATCAGTTCCTTTGATGCACACATAAACATCAATTGCATTATTTGCATCCAAATCTTTCAAACTGATCGTGAAATCCTTATTTGCAGAAACATTTTTTCCCTTGCTCATTTTATCAACTGTCGGAGCTTTGGAACCACGTTTTACCCATTTATAATAGTATACACCAGCTTTATCAGAACGCATAGTTACGGTAGCAGATGTATGGCTCTTCCATTTATAACTTATGTTGGAAATCTTCGCAGGTGTTTTAGCTGTTTCTTTTTTCAAAGTAACAGTTGCAATCTTGGTCACTGCTGTCTTTGATCCATCTTTCGCTACTACCTGCACATAGAGATCAATCGCATCACCTTTCAGGTTTTTCAGATCAATCTTAAAATCTTTTTTTTCAGTGATCGCGACATAATTGTCTTTAGCTGTAATGGAAGGTTTATCCGCTCCCTTTGCCACACATTTATAATAGCATTTACCGCTCTTATCAGACTGGAGAACTACTTCTGCAGTTGTTGCAGTTTTACTTTCTGCGCTGATTTTAGTAACCTTTGGTGCTGCCGGTTTCGGATTGTCTGGATTCTGTGCCTGGGTTACTGCAATATCCTTCTTTACACCTTCACCAACAATGTCGTTACCACTTTCACTTTCTTTTACCCATATATAAAGGTCAATAGTCTTGTCTGTGACCTTGGTAAGTTTCAGGGAAGTGGTTTCTCCTGCCTTAACCGTTCCACCTTCTGTAGCTTTCTCGATAGTCGGAGCTTCCGCACCTTTTGCAACATATTTATAGTAATATGTACCTGCTTTATCAGATGTGAAGGTTACAGAAACAGTATTTGCTTCTTCACTTGTAGGGATATCAATATTAACTGTTGGTTTGTTAGAAACAAGCTGACCATTCTCTGGATTAACTTTATAATTAACATCTTCATATTTTCCAGCCAGTACACTAAGTGCCTGTAGATAATCGCTATCAGAACAGTCATCACCCTTTACAATTACCGCAGATGAATTCTGCAGCCTCTCTTCAGCATTTTCTACATAAAATCCAATCTGAGGATTTGTTATAGCACTGTTTACAGCAAGCTGGCCTTCTCCAGCAAGAATGATATTGGCAGGTGTTGTTCCATCAGCTTTTGTGTTTTTAGAGATAATCGGTTCTGTTTCTGCTGTCTTTTCAATTTTCTCAATAAAAACTTTTCCTGTACTATAGACAGCACCTTTGTCTGAACTGTTATTCTCAATCGTACCACCTGAAATATGAACGATTCCACCTTCATTAAAAATAGCTGCCGCTGTTGTATCTGCTGTTGTTGCATCTGCTACGACCTTATTATTAGTCAGCGTGATGCCTGTTGACATTGAAAATTTTGCGCCACTGGCTACATGAATCAAAGATCCTGCTGCCTGTACACCATTAACAGAGCCACCATCAACAACAAGTGTGCTATCGCTATTATCAAGCATATAAAGTACACCACTTACGTCAAACAGATTACCAGTAAAGCCGGCTGCACGCTGTATCATGGATGTATTATCTTTTCCAACAATAAAAATACCTTTATTTTTCGGAATTTCTACCGGTGTCGTAATATGAACTGTTCCACTGATAACGATCGTCGTAAGATTGTCTTTATTAACATTATTAATGTCAATGTCAGGAGCTGCCGCAATAGCTGCAACTAATCCAGCTTCATCGGTTACTGTTGTTCCTGTTACTGTTTCCGTCTGCTCCTGCTGCGCCTCTTCTGCCTGGGCCTCTGCTTCCGCCTGAGCCTGGGCTGCTGCCTGGGCCTCTGCTTCCGCCTGGGCCTGGGCTGCTGCCTGGGCTTCGGCCTCTGCCTGAGCCTGAGCCGCTGCCTGCGCTTCGGCCTCTGCCTGGGCGTCGGCTTCACTCTGTGACTGGTCATCCACAGCCGCTCCGTCATCTGGTGTTTCTGTATTCTCGTCTGCAGTCGGTGCTTCTGCCTCTGTTACCGCTCCGGTATCTTCAGCGGCAAACGCTGCGGCAGGTGCCATTCCAACAGTCATGGAACCTGCAAGCAGGACTGCAAAAAGCTGCTTTTTTTTCATTTATAAGTCCTCCTGTTATGAGTTAGTCTTTTTAAATCCAATTACCAAAAAGTATAGCACAACACTTCAAAAAAGTAAAGCGGACCGAAAAACCCGCTTTACTTTATTGTGTTACGGACGTACCTGTCCATTACCATAAATGATATACTTGGTGGTGGTCAGTGCAAGGAGTCCCATTGGGCCTCTTGCATGGAGCTTCTGGGTACTGATCCCGATCTCCGCACCGAATCCAAACTCATTTCCATCGGTGAATCTGGTAGAAGCGTTCACATAAACTGCTGCTGCATCTACCTCATCCAGGAATTTCTGAGCATGGGTATAATCATTGGTAATGATAGCCTCCGAATGCTTTGTATTATATTTATTGATATGTGCAATGGCTTCCTCCACGGAATCCACTACCTTTACAGAAAGGATATAGTCAAGATATTCAGTTCCCCAGTCCTCTTCTGTTGCAGGAACTGCTCCCGGCATCAGAGCCTTTGCCGCTTCATCTGCACGGACCTCCACATGCTTCTCCTTAAGACGTTCGGCCAGTACCGGCAGGAAATCGTCCTTCACCCTGCGGTTTACAAGAAGGGACTCGCATGCATTGCATACGCCCACACGCTGGGTCTTTGCATTGATCACAATATCCGCTGCCATCTGAAGATCTGCAGTCTCGTCCACATAGATATGGCAGTTTCCGGTTCCGGTCTCGATGACAGGGATCGTACTCTGGTTTACCACTGCTTTGATCAGTCCTCTTCCGCCACGTGGGATCAGTACATCCACATACCGGTTCAGCTTCATAAATTCCGCAGCCGTTTCTCTGGAGGTATCTTGGATCAGCTGGATGGCATCTTCGGTAATGCCGCAGGCTTTCAATGCTTCACGGATACAGTTGACAATGGCAGTATTGGAATGGATCGCGTCGCTCCCACCTTTCAGGATCACAACATTTCCGGTTTTGAAGCAGAGACCGAATGCATCTGAGGTAACATTGGGACGTGCTTCGTAAATGATGCCGATCACACCTAAAGGAACACGTTTCTGTCCGATCAGAAGCCCGTTGGGACGTTTTTTCATACCTGTAACTTCCCCGATGGGATCTTCAAGACCGGTAAGCTGACGAAGTCCGTCTGCCATTCCTTCAATCCGCTCCGGTGTCAGCATCAGACGGTCGATCAGTCCTTCCGGCATCTGATTCTTTTTGCCGTTTTCCACATCCAGGGCATTGGCCTTCAGGATCTCATCCGTATGAGCGACAAGAGCCTTTGCCACAGCTTCCAGGGTTTTATTTTTGTCATTTGTGGAAAGATTTCGAAGGACTGTCTCCGCATCTTTCGCATTCTGTCCCAATTTTTCAAGCATTTCATTCATTTCCAAATATTCCTGCCTTTCTTTCTGTCTTTACAGCAATATCTTACTGTGCATCGCGGTATATATTCTCTTCCGTCACAATGACCTGCGGACGGATATCCGTAGGCTCTGTGGGAACCTCCGGAAGGATCTGGAAGGAAAATCCTACTGCAACGCGGCAGACCTCCGGATGTTTTTCCAGAAAGCGGTCATAAAAACCGCCACCATAGCCTACCCGGTTGCAATTCACGTCAAAAGCCACCCCGGGCATGACCATCATGGCTTCTTCCCAGGAAACCGTTTCTCCGTCTTCCTTTGGCTCAGGGATCCCGAAGTAGCCGGATTCCAGCTGACTGAAATCGGTCAGTCTGTAAAATACCATATCCTTTCCGAAAACCTTTGGCACTGCCACTTCCTTGCCGTCTTTCCAGGCCTGCTCGATGATGTAGCGTGTGATCACTTCATGGTTATAATCTGCGTATGCCATGATGCGTTCTGCGTTCCGGTATTCCGGAAGCTGTGTCAGGGCCTCTGTGATCCGGAGACTGTTTTCCCGGATCCAGTCATCGGTATGTTCTTTTCTGGCTTTGAAGATCTTTTTTCTAATTTCCTTTTTTTCTTCCATATTTTTCTCCAAGATTGGTGATGCTGCCATCCTTTTCTTTGATATCGATATTATTCAGATGCGCACGGAGATTTCCTTTCACTGCATCCAGATATTCTCTCCGAAGCTTCGCCTGTTCCACCTTTTCTTCCTCGGTAAGACCTACACTTTTCTGTTTATGTGCCAGTGCGTTGATCCTGTCGATCTTGATATTGTCCATCATAATGTTATTCTCCTTAAAGCAGTTTTTCGATATAATCAATGAGGAAGAATTCTTCCTTCTTGTTTCCTACAAATAATGTTCCGCAGCTCCTGCCTTCCACGATCCTGTGGATGTTGTGGAAGTCGTTTCCGTTGGCAATGACCATGTCGGCCCCTGCCGCAGTGGCGATGATCGCAGCGGTAAGCTTGGTCGCCATTCCGCCGGTGCCGACATTGCTTCCTGTGGAGGATTTGCCAAGCTTACGCATATTGTCATCCATGTTTTCTACAATGTCGATAAACTGTGCATCCGGATTGGAATTGGGATCGTCTGTAAAAAGACCATCAATATCGGACATGAGGATCAGAAGATCCGCATCGATCAGTGCAGCAACCACAGAGGAAAGGGTATCGTTGTCTCCGAATTTTACCAGGTTCTGGAATTCGTAGGAGGATACCGAGTCGTTCTCATTTACAATAGGGATCACCTTTTCTGCCAGAAGCTGCTGGAAGGTATTCTGGGCATTCCTGCGGTTGGTATTGTTGACCATGGTATTCTTGGTCATCAGGATCTGTGCCACCATCTGATTGTATTCCCCGAAAAGCTTCTGATAAATGGTCATTAGCCTGGCCTGTCCCACAGCTGCACAGGCCTGCTTTTTCTCAAGCTCTGCCGGCTTTCCCTGCATCCCCAGTGCAGCTGCACCTACCGCAATGGCTCCGGAGGATACCAGCACTACGTCTTTCCCCTGATTGTGAAGGTCGCTGAGCTCTCTGGCCAGGATCTCCAGCTTACGGAAATCCAGTCTTCCTGTTTCTGCGTGGATCAGTGATGATGATCCGATCTTGATAACAATGCGTTTCTTGTCTTTCAGTCGTTCCCTGTAATTTGCGTTCATGTTTTTTGTTTCTCCTGATACCTGTATATTAGTCTTACTGATAAGTAACGGAATCGATCCGGTCATTCTGTACGATCTCCACCCAGGTCGTACCCGGATTCAGGCGGATCTCCTGTTCATTTCCGTCGTAATAATGCGTGATCCCCCATGGAGAATCCTTCTCCCAACGGATATCGATGGCTTTGCCTCTGGTAATAAACTTGCCCTCTCCGCCGGAAATGGCATCAATATTCAGATAGCCGTTTCCATCGTAGGCCGGGCAGGATGAATACTGAAGGATGATATTGTCGCAGGTAAGCGGTTCATTATCCAGCTGATCCACATGTTCCTTGCCAAACTGGAATCTCTTATATTCCTTTGTCTCTTCATCGTATTCATACCAGGGATGATTGTCAGTAAAATTATCCAGCTTCACAAGGCTGGCTGTGATCCCATCCGGTACAGTCTCTGTACCATCTTCTGCAAAAAGATAATGTCCGGTATATTCTTCTTTATATTCCTGGCTGTATCCCATGGCATCTATGCCTGCCTGAAGGTGACTGGCATCTGTGTAGGCATTGTGAGGTGCCTTCCTGTCTGTTGTGCGGAAAAAAGCAAGCTTGCCGATCTGGATCCCGTTGAGGTTATCGATCACATGCTGCTCCAGATAAGGCAGTGCATAGGCAGCCTGTCCGTAGTGGGCATAGATCGCATTAAATTCGTTGGCATAAAAGAGATAATAGTCACGGCAGCTGCGAACGGAACCGATCCGTTCCAGCTCATCGTAATCTTCGAGAATGCCCATAAGACGGGTAATATTACCTTCCACCGGCGCTTCGTAGACAACACCAGCATGTCCGATACCACTCTGGGGAGCTCCGACACTGTTGTTGCCCATCATCACGGCAACCGGTCTTCTCCGTCCAATGCTCTCCGGAACATTTTCGCCGGTAAGATAGCTCTTTACCTGGGTTTCTTCCTGCTTTTCCTCATTGGGGACAAAGCCTACCAGATCCTGCCCTGCTCCAAAAGCGGGAACAGTCTGGGCAATGCAGATGCATGCAGCTGTGATACCTGCCAGGATACCTGTCTTTTTCATTCTCATATATTACCTCCTTTTCTTAAAGCGGAAGAGTTTCCAGCTTAGCTTTTCCGTGGGACAGCCCGTCTAGCGGTTGATCCCCAGCTCCTTCAGTGCCGCTGCCTGCTTGGCTTCCATGACCTTTGCCTCATCCTCTGTCATATGATCATAGCCCAGAAGATGCAGCATACTGTGTGCCACCAGGAAACAGAATTCCCTTGTCACACTATGTCCGTATTCCTCTGCCTGGGCAAAAACCTTGGGCACGGAGATCATGATATCTCCAAGAAGGAGTTCATCACTGTCCAGATCAAAATAGGACTCATCCTCTTCCACAACGGAATAATCCGCCGGTGTCTCAAAGGGGATCATAGGAAATGACAGCACATCCGTAGGAGCCTGGATATTCCGGAATTCCGTATTTACCCTCTTGATCTCCTCGTTGTCTGTCAGGACAAGATTGACCTGTCCGTCATAGGGACATTTTTCCATTTCAAGAACCTTGTCCGCAACCTGGGATGCAAGGGCAGCATAGTCAATGCCCAGCTCCTGATCTGTCTCATATTCGATATTTATGGTCATCTTCTGTACTCCTTATTTTTTACAGCATACCTGTCATCCTTCCTGGATTTGGCAGGCTTCTGTTTTTTTTCATAATCGTCATAGGCCTGTACGATCTGCTGTACAAGTGGATGACGTACAACATCCTTGCTGGTCAGCTGACAGAATCCGATGTCATCGATCTTCTTCAGCACCTTCATCGCCACATCCAGACCAGACGTGGCATCCCTGGGAAGGTCCTTCTGGGATGCATCTCCTGTGATGATCACCTTGGAACCGAAGCCGATCCTGGTCAGGAACATCTTCATCTGGGCAGGTGTGGTATTCTGTGCCTCATCCAGGATGATGAAGGCATTATCCAGTGTACGTCCCCTCATATAGGCAAGAGGTGCAACCTCAATGAGCCCCTTCTCCATGTTTTTGGCAAAGCTGTCTGCGCCCATGATCTGATACAATGCGTCATAAAGAGGACGCAGATAGGGATCGACCTTGCTCTGGAGATCGCCAGGAAGGAATCCCAGCTTCTCGCCTGCCTCAATGGCCGGTCTGGTAAGAATGATCCTGGAAACCTCCTCATTGCGAAAAGCAGTTACTGCCATAGCCATGGCAAGATAGGTTTTGCCGGTTCCGGCAGGTCCCACGCCGAACACGATCATCTTCTTACGGATCTGTTCCACATAGTCCTTCTGTCCGAGAGTCTTGGGCTTGATGGGTCTGCCCTGTATGGTATTACAGATAAAATCCTTGTCGATCTCCTCCATCACGGAGCCGATCTTCTCCATGGCAAGGGAAAGTGCGTAATTCACATTCTGCTGTGTGATGGTATTGCCTCTGCCCGCAAGTGTGTTCAGTTCCTCCACGATCGCCCTGGCCTGTGTGGCTCCCTCCTGGCTTCCCAGGATCTTAAGAGAACCGTCACGGAAAATCATGGTTACGTTCAGAGTACGTTCGATCAGCTTCAGATGCTCGTCAAACTGTCCGAAAATATTCGCCTGGCGGTCTGCCGGCACATCCACATATAATTCGATAATGCTGCTAGCCATCCTCTGGTGTCCTTTCTTTTGGCTGCGTCTTTTTTTCTGTGGGGGCTTCTCTTCCGGTCCGTTCAATGACGGTAAGAGTGCCTCTGCTGACGCAGTCCTGGTGATTTATTTCTATTTTAACATTATTTTCAGATATTTGAACCCCTTTTTCTATTAATTTTTCTTCATAGGCATAAAGCCTTTGTATGGCCTGTTTTTTTGCGGCATCCTCTGTCAGCTGCTCTTTCTGTACTTCATACTTTCCGATCGCAGCGATCCCCAGGGTAACAGGAGAACGAAAAATCCCGATACTGAAAAGAGGTTCCCGGCTGACGAGGCGTTCCTCATTTTGTTTCAGAGGAGAGGAAAAGTCCAGAAACCAGCTTCCCAGCTGAAAAAAAAGCCTTGTTTTCTTTTTACCGGACCGTACCTTTTTCTCTATGTCCAACGGAAAGGTATCGTAATAGGCAATGGTATGTCGGATGTAAATATCCGCATCTGCCTGAACATATGCATAGCGGATGACCTCCTGGCTGTCATCGGTGATGTCCACGATCCCGGAAACCAGTTCCTGGCCTTTTTTTATTTCATCCCCGGCCCTGACAAGAGGAGTTCCCTGCCGTGTGACCATGGAATCGATCACACCGTCCAGAGTTGAAAACAGACTGCAGGATTTTTCTTCCGGCTCTGCTTTTTCTCCGGCAGTTCCCTCCCGGATATCAAAACGCAAGCCCGTTCCCGAAAATCCAGCAGACACCCAGGTGATCTCCGGAAATTCTCTTCGCAGGGAAGCTGCAAGTACACTGCAGCTGATCTTTTTTCTGGATACTCCGAAACAGACCCCCTGCTCTTTCAGAAAGCTCATCAGCTGGGGTGTGGGATTTAAAATATTTCCCCGGATCTCAACGCTCCACACTCTGCCTGACAGAAAAAAAAGGAGGCAGAAAACTGCCAGAAACCCCGCGGGGATCATTTTTCTTCTTTTACAGAAAAGCAGAAAAAACAAAGGTCCTCTTTTTTTCAGGATGTGGATATGTACCCCTGTTTTTCTCCGCAGTGGCGAGATCTGCAGAAAATCCGCTACCTTCATGGTGAGCTGAAGCTCCGTCTCACCGGTACGGATGATCCTTTTCAGATCCATTTCCCTGCCTCTGCACAGATTCACAAACCGCTGGCACTGCTGCCCCTTAACAGAAACCCGCACAAAACCTGGGATCATTACTTATTTCCCTCCTCCAGCGTAATGCTTTCGATCTGCCCGCGGATACATAGTTCAAGGGTTGTATAGCAGGGGATCACAAGGTTTTTCCCACGGATCACAAGTCTGCCGGAAGGTGTCAGTATCAGGATCTCCTCCCTTGTATAGCTCTGGATATTCCGGTAATTTTCGATCACTGCCCGGCGTTTTCCCGTAAGTATCACCTGCACCTCCCGAAATGCCGGTTCCCCGGGAAGCTCCAGAAAAGCTGACATTTTTCTCATTAAAAAAATCCTCCGGCTTTTATCATTAATCTATGCCGGAGGATTTCTTCTTATGTATCTTTCGCTGTATCTGCTTTTTGTCTTTTATCTGCGGATCAGCACCATAGAAAACCAGAGAATGGTATTTCCACCCAGATTGTATTCCATAGCTTCCTTTTCTACGATCTCACTGACTACCACGCCATAGCTTTCCAGACATGGATGCATATGCTCCGGAAAACGGCATGGTTTTCCGTCCAGATAGGCACAGCGTTCACAGAAGTCACAGGATTCCGTGGAAAGCGTAAAGGTCTCATAGCCCTCTCCCTCCAGAAAATCACGTACCTTCTCTGTAAGCGCTTCGTGTTCCATTCTTGTGGAAAGCATCTCCTTCATGTTCATGATATCCGATACCTCCGCAACGCTGGAAAAGAAAACTGCTTTCGGATAGCTCCGGATCTTCTTTTCGCATTCTGACAGCTCTCCCACTGCCGGAGGACAGGCCCATGTGCTCCCATAACGTTCACATTCCTGTTTACAGATCGTACGCACACGTGACTGTACTTTAATATCCCCGGTATCCAGCACACGATACTCAAAAATGGGATACTGGGAAATAAATTCATCAAATTTTTCTTTTATACTGTTCATACCTTTAAGATCTCCTGTTCTCCAAAAAGGCTCATAACTGCCGCCTCATAGTCACCAAAATGCTGGGATTTTTTGATCTTTTTCAGATATCTGGCATAATTGGTAAAGCCCGGTGCCATATAACTCCACAATTCCTTCATGCGGAAAAGTACATTTCGTTCTCCTGAAAGATGTTCCTGATAATCCCGGTAAAGACGGTCATGAAACTGCCGCAGCTTTTTCCGGTATTCTTCCCGGTGATCCTCTCTGTCTTCTTTTTGCATAATAGCATCCAGAAGATAGGGCCTTGCGATCAGGCCTCTTCCGTACATGACGCTGTCTGCATCCGGAAATTTCTCCCGGATTTCCTGATAAGCCTCCACTGAAAAAATATCCCCGTTATATCCCAGAGGAACCTTCAGCTTTTCCCTTGCCTCCTCATACAGTCCATATCTGGGAATCCCCTTATAATGATCCTTCAGGAGGCGTGGATGGATGATCAGCTCCTTCAGCGGATATCTGCCGTAGATCTCAAGAAGCCGTTCCCAGTCTTCCTCATAATCCGTTCCCACTCTCGTTTTTATGGAGATCTCCATCCCGGTCTTTTCGAAGATCTCATCCAGAAAACGTTCCAGCTTATCCGGCTCGCCCAGGAAACCGGCCCCCTTTCCCTTGGCTGTGACAGTTCCCGAGGGGCATCCCAGATTGAGATTTACTTCCCTGTGTCCGTATTCATCCCGAAAGATATGCGCTGTTTTCACAAAATCCTCCGCATTGTTGGTCAGGATCTGGGGAATCACCGGAAGATCTCCGTTGGTTTCCGGTGATACCTCTTTGATCTCCTTGCTGCTGAGACGTTTATTGGGCTTGGCAGTGATGAAGGGAGTAAAGTATTTATCCATGGGATAAAAACAGTCATGATATGCATTCCGGTAAACCCAGTTGGTTACGCCCTCCATAGGTGCCAGATAATTCTTCATTGTTTATCCTCCTTCATCCGGAAATAGATCTGCTTTCTCCCTCCGCTTCCTGTGGGGATCCTGCCTGTCTCATAATTTCCCAGAGATTTGATAAAGGGGGTCAGCTTGGAATATCCGTAATTACGCACATCAAAATCCGGAAGTCGTTTCCCAAGCTGATCGCCCAGCTGTCCGGAGGAAAGCCATCCCTCTTCGTCAGAAAATTTCTCGATGATGGCATTAATGGCCTTGCGCACACGCTTGAGATCTTTGTTCTTCCTGGAGCCGGAGCTGCTCTGTTTGCTATTGTTTCCGGATTTTTTAGCTTCTGCTGCAGTAGCCAGATCTTCCTTCTTCTCTTCCTCCTGCTGGTTGCGGTAGAGAAGATCCAGATATTTAAACTGGTTGCATGCGGAAATAAACGGCTTCGGCGTCTTCTCCTCCCCCATACCCAGGACCAGCATTCCGGATTCCCGGAGCCTTGCTGCCAGACGGGTGAAATCGCTGTCCGAAGAAACAATACAATATCCATCCACATTTCCGGAATACAGAATATCCATGGCATCAATGATCATCGCCGAATCGGTGGCGTTTTTTCCGGTGGTATAGCTGTACTGCTGGATAGGAATGATGGAATCCTCCAGAAGAACCTTTTTCCAGGAGGAAAGCCGTGCACTGGTCCAGTCTCCATAGATCCGTTTGTAGGTGGCTATGCCGATGTTTGCCACTTCATCCACGATGATCTTGATGTATTTGTCTGATACATTATCTGCATCGATCAGTATTGCAATTCTTAATTCGTTGTCCATAAATCCAACCTTTTCTGTTTAATCTGTGCCGTCTCCGATGCGGATCAATGCTCCAGCATGATCTTGAGGATCTCTCTGTCTGTTTCCTTCATACCGTCTTTTCCGATCTGTCCCACACAGCTGATGGTCTCTGCGGTTTCTTCCTGGAGAATTCCTGTATAAGGTGCATAAGACCGCCCGTTCATGGCAAGATGATGCGCCAGGAAGGCTGCGTCAAGACAGGCTGCGATCTTGGCAGCACAGGAGATCTTGGCCCCATCACAGATGATTCCCGGAATATTGGCGAGGGTATTCTCGATCGTTTTTTTGATCAGGGAAATATCTCCGCCTACCATATAGGTAATGGCAGCTCCGGCTGCACAGGAGGCCGATACCGCACCGCAGAAGGCAGACAGCTTCCCTATATATTGCTTCTGATAGACTGTGAGGAGATTGGAAAACACCAGAGCCCTGTAGAGGCTGTAATCCGGCAGCTCCATCTCTCTTGCATAAACGATCAGCGGAACAGAGCATGCAATTCCCTGATTTCCGCTTCCGGAATTGATGACAACCGGCATATCACAGCCACCCATACGTGCCTCAGAAGCCGCTGCAGTAAGACTTCTCATTCTGGTGAGCATATCGTGAGAATAATTTTCACGGATCACGCGCCCGATACCCAGGCCGTATTTTCCGGTCATTCCCTCATGAGCAATGGCCATATTGCTTCTGATCTGCGCATCCAGAAGCTCCTTTACATCGGAAAGCTCTACGGTATCTGCAAATTCCCGAATATCCTCCAGATTTAACAGGCCGCGGTCCGTCTCTTCCTTTTCTTCCACTGCTTTATCTGCATCAAGGAGGATCTCTCCGTTTTTGCTGATCCTGGTCACGTTGATATGATCGTATTTGATCTCCAGGCTGACGGCATCTTCACCGGCATACATTTCGATGATAATGTGAAGGACTACCGGCGTGTCCAGAAGCTCCACCTTACAGATATCTGCCTCCAGAAGTTCCCGGCAGCGTGCCCTGCCCTTTTCATCGACTTTGGAAAGAACTTCCATATTCAGTGAGGCATCTCCTGCCACCGCCCCAAGGATCACACCTGCAGGAATCCCCTTTAAGCCTCCTGAATTGGGAATGATCACACAACGCACATTTTTAATGATATTTCCGGAACATTTTGCTACGATACGCTCCGGCTCTTTCCCAAGGATCTCTCTTGCTCTTGCCGCACCATAGGCCAGAGCGATCGGTTCTGTACATCCCATAGCCGGGATCATCTCCTCACGGAGGATCGCCAGATAGTTTTTATATATATTTTTGTCCACTTTTTTATTTACCTTCCCGTATTTTATGATTATTTCTTTTCCTGATATTTATGACATGCTACCATATGTCCCGGCTCCACCTGACGAAGTGCGGGGGTTTCCTGTCTGCAGCGTTCCTCACACCACGGACAGCGGTTATGGAAGCGGCAGCCCCCGATAGATCTGGACTGTACTCCGGTATCCGTAACGATCTGATCCAGAGTTTTGACTCTCGGGTCCGGAACCGGAATCGAGGAGATCAGCATTTTTGTATAAGGATGCAGCGGATTGGAATAGAGCTTATCTGCATCTGCGATCTCCATGAGATTTCCAAGATAAAGCACCCCGATCTCATCACAGATCTTCTGGACCACCTGCAGCTGATGGCTGATGAACAGATAGGTCAGCCCGTATTTTTCCTGAAGATCCTGAAGCATCTGAACGATCTGGGCCTGCAGGGAAACATCCAGCGCAGAAATGGGCTCATCGCAGACTACAAATTCCGGCTGTACGGAAAGTGCTCTTGCAATGGAAATCCTCTGACGCTGTCCGCCGGAGAACTCATGAGGATACTTCAAAAGATCCTGCTCTTTGAGGCCAACCACGCGGATCAGTTCTTTTGCACGCTCCTTACGTTCTTTCTGCGTGTACATTTTATGGATCTCCATAGGCTCACAGATGATATCCTGCACTGTATGGCTTGGGTCCAGAGAGGAATAGGGATCCTGAAAAACGGACTGCATTTTTTTGCGGTATGGAAGCAGTTCTTTTTCCCCCATGGCTCCGATCTCTGTTCCTTCATAAAAAATCTCACCACCTGTGGGTTTATGATAACGTAGGATTGCCTTTCCGATGGTAGATTTTCCGCTTCCGGATTCTCCTACCAGACCGAAGGTTTTCCCCTTTTCAATCGAAAAGCTTACCTGATCCACAGCCTTCAGTATGCCCGGCTTAAAGGACAGAAGCTTCGGAGATTTCTGTTTAAAATATACTTTCAGATCTTTTACTTCAATTAAGGGCTTGCTCATCTCTTCTCCTCCCTTCTGTGACAGAATATCCTGTGTCCCTCTGAAGCCTCATAATATTTCGGAAGACAGGCTTCACAGGTTTTGTCCGCATATTTACAGCGATTCAGGAAGGGACACAGATCACCGTTTCCGTCCGAAAGATCTCTCTCCAGAAACTGTTCAAAGGTACCTCCCACCCGCGGCATGCTTGCGATCAGTGCCTGTGTATAGGGATGTCCCGGATGAAGAAAGATCTCTTCTACAGTTCCCTCTTCCACCACGTATCCACCACACATGACAGCTACCCGTTTACAGGTCTGCGCTACAACGCCCAGATCATGGGTGATCAGGATGATGCTCATATTGTTTTTTTTCTGAAGCTCCAGAAGCAGATGAAGGATCTGCGCCTGGATCGTAACATCCAGGGCTGTGGTGGGCTCATCTGCGATCAGAATCTTCGGATCACTGCTCATGGCCATGGCGATCATCACACGCTGGCGCATACCGCCGGAAAGCTCGTGGGGATAGCTGTTCATAGCCTTTTCCGGATCTGTGATGCCAACGGCTGTGAGAAGCTCCAGCACCCGGGCCTTTGCTTCTTTTTTGTTCATATTGGTATGGCGCCGGATCAGCTCTACCATCTTATTGCCAACAGTGTAAACCGGATTCAGTGCGGAAAGAGAATCCTGAAAGATCATGGCGATCTCACCACCGCGGATCTCACGGAGCTCTGCTTCATTTTTCTTCAGGATATCTTCTCCCCGGAACAGGATCTCACCACCCATGATCTTACAGTTGGATGGTCCGAGACGGAGAATGGATTTGGTGGTCACGCTTTTTCCGCTTCCGGACTCTCCTACGATCCCGAAAAAATCCCCCTCACCGATGGCAAAGCCTGCACCTTTTACTGCCTGTGTCTCTCCAAGGTCTGTAAAGAAAGACACCTTCAGATCTTTTACTTCCAGTAATTTTTCCATATGTAAATGTCCTCCTTACTTGGGCTCGAATACTTTTCTTAATACTTCTCCCAGATAATTGAAGCTGACGACCGTGATCAGGATCAGGATTCCGGGGAAAATAGCCAGATACGGTGCCTGCTGGATATAGCGCTGTGCATTGCTCAGCATACTTCCCCAGGAAGCCGTAGGCGGCTGGATACCCAGGCCGAAAAAGCTCAGTGCAGATTCCATCAGGATGGCATTGGCAATGTTCATGGTTGCAGCCACGATAATGGTAGGCATGATGTTAGGCAGGATATGATGTACAATGGTGGAGAATTTCTTCTGTCCAGAGATCTTTGCATAGATGACATACTCTCTCTCGTTCAGGGAAATAGTCTCGCCACGGACGATCCTGGCAATATTCATCCAGGTCAGAAAGCCGATGATCAGGACAATGTTCTGAAGTCCCGGTTTCAGGAAGGCATTCATAACGATCATGATCAGGAATGTCGGAAGGCTCATCAGCGCATCCACCAGACGCATCAGCACTGCATCCACCGTTCCTCCCACAAAACCGCTGATGGAACCGATGATCACACCAAGGGCTGTCGAAAGCACCATGGAAAGGAAGCCCACCAGAAGGGATGCTCTTCCTCCGTAAATACAGCGGGCCAGATAATCCCGTCCCATATCATCCGTACCAAAAAGGTGTGCCATGGATGGAGCATTCAGTCGCTCTGTGGCGCTGATGGCATTGGGATCTACCGGATACAAAAAGGCAAAAATGGAGATCAGTGCCAGCAGGATGATCGCTGCTGCACCTGCCACTGCAAGTTTATTTGTCTTAAAACCAAGTTTGATATTTTTCCAGATATTTTCTCTCATGTCCCTTTACCTCCTAACATCCTGCTTTGCGGATCCTCGGATCAAAGACAGCATACAGGATATCTGCCAGAAGATTTCCGAGCACCACGAGAAGCGCGGTAAACATGGTGATTCCCATGATCAGGGGATAATCATACTGCATAACAGCGGTCACTGCCAGCTGACCGATTCCCGGCCATGCAAAAACCTGCTCGGTGATAATGGCACCGGAAACCAGAGACTGCAGGCTCATTCCGAGAACTGTGATCATAGGAAGCATGGCATTTTTCAGTACATGCCGGAAAAGGATTCCAGACTCTTTCATTCCGTAAGCCTTCTGCACCATAACATAATCGGAGGACATTTCCGTAATGGTACTGCTTCTTAAATACCGGATGTACTGTGACGCATTTGCAAAGGTCAGAACTGCGCAGGGCATGACCATATGCAGGATCAGATCTCCTAAGGAACGGTTGCCGTCTGAATGCATACCGATACTTGGCAGGATATGGAGATGCACACTGAAGAGATAGATCAGCATGATACCGAACCAGAACGTAGGAATGGAGATACCTACATAACAGAACATGCTGGTGATCTTATCCAGAACACCATTTTTATTCTTTCCGGAATACAGGCCCAGTACAATGGCAATGAGAAAACCAAGCAGCATGCTGGTTCCCATTAGGATCACGGTTGCGGGAAGCCTCTCCAGCATCTGTGTCAGGACCGGTCGGTTATTCATCAGGGAATTTCCGAAATTCCCGTGAAGGATCCTTCCCAGCCACAGAAAGTACTGCTCATAGACAGGCTTTGTAAGTCCCAGGCTTTCTCTCAGGTTCTGGATATATTCTTCACTCATATTTGGTTCCACATAAGTCAGGACAGGATCTCCGGGCGCTGCTTTTGTCAGTGCAAAGCAGAGAACAGAGACAATAAACAGTGTCAGAATACACTGTATTAGACGGTTTACGATCTTCTTCAAAATGTACCTCCTTTATTTTCCCCGAAAACAGGAAATCGGCTGGCGCAAAAACGCGTCAGCCTCTTTCTGTTTCCGGTATTCATCCGCTATAAAATTATTTATTTCTCCAATGTGTAAATCTTGGAATAATCATAATAAATAGTTTTTAACAGACATTCATCAAAGCCTCCGAAATCTTTACTTACCGCATAGAAACCATTGGAATAAGCGATCGGATAGATATACATGTTATCATTGATCGTATTCTGGATCTCCTTATAAATCTCGCCACGTTTTGTCTCATCTGCAGTGCTGTTGCCCTCTTCCCACAATGCATCCAGATCTGTATCCTTGATCCTGGAATAGTTGGAACGGCTGACGGAAGAACTCATGTCTGCATAAAGGCTCGGCTCTTCTCCCAGAGTGTAGAAGCTCAGTACCAGATCATAATCTGTGCACTCCGTATCCTTTGTCTTATTCTTGAAGGTAGACTCATCTGTAGGAAGAAGATTGATGGTGATTCCTACATTGGCAAGGGCAGACTGTACATACAGAGCCTCACTCTCCATTGTCTTATCTGTGGAGATATACATCAGGTTCAGAGAAAGACTTGTCTTTCCTGCTTCGGAAAGGAGCTCCTGTGCTTTAGCCGGATCATTGTCGTAGGTATTGTCCGGTTTTGTATAGTAGAGTGTATCCGGTGTAAAAATAGAATCTGCAGGCTCTGCATAATCCTCGGAAAGGAAAGCAAACTGACAGAACTCCTCTTTATTCAGTGCGTATGCAATCGCCTGACGTACCTTTACATCCTGAAGATCTTCGTTCAGCTCATTCATGAACATGGCGTTGACACGTCCGGAATTATAGGTATTGATGTTTACGTTATCGTAAGCACTGACGGTATCGTAATCATCTGCGCTGATCAGACGTGCATCCAGATCTCCGCTTGCAAGTGCCGCATTAGCGGAGCTGGAATCCTTTACGATCTTGAAGGTGATGGAATCCAGATTTACATCATCAAAATAGTCATCGAATTTTGTTACCTTATAATACTCTCCGGATTTGTATTCCTCGAACTTAAAAGGACCACTTCCCACCGGTTCATTGTTGAGATCACTTTCTCCGATATTCTCCACGCCGTCATAAATATGCTTCGGAATACAGTAAACCTGGCTCAGTCCACCAAGAAATCCTGCGGAAGATGATCCAAGGGAAATCTTGACTGTAAGGTCATCAACCTTCTCTGCCTCTACTGCCTTGTCATTAACGTATCCGTAAGAAGAATACGGAACATTCTGCTTCTCATCTACCAGCACCTGCATGGTGAATACTACATCATCGGCTGTGATCGGCTGACCGTCATGCCATTTCAGTCCGTCTTTGAGCTTCAGTGTGAATTCGCTGGCATCATCATTGGCTGTTACACTTTCGCAAAGTCCGTTTCCGTAATACATCTCTCCGTTCACGATCTCAAAAAACGGGCTGTACAGTGCCTGCATCATATCGAAGCTTGTCTGATCCACAACATAAAGCGGATTGATGTTCTGCGGATCTGCTGTTTCTGCAATGGTAATATTTCCGCCTTCCGCCTTGGTTCCTTCTGTTTCTGCTGCAAAAGCAGTCATTCCTGACATAACAGTTGTTCCTGCCACTGCAGCTGCCAGAAGCGCTGCCAGTACTTTTTTTCTCATTTCCTGTTCCTCCTGTGTTTCAGTGAGTATTCCTCTTTTCCCACCAGTTTAATATGATATAGGTAAGATAATACTATACCATATTACCTTTGTCAAGCTGTCCCTGGCTCTTCAGAGATTTTTTTACTGCATTTCGTTAAAGCTTGTATTTATTCTACATACAGATCACACAGGCGTCAAGATAAATTTTCTGTATCTTGCCTCTGATCTATATATATTTCCTTAATTCGTCATATTTTTGATCCAGCGTCCGTAATTGCACTTCAAAAATGCAGGCACGCATTTAAAGATCTGATCTGCATTCAGGCAGCATACCACCACTGCCGGAGATGCCTTGACCACAAATGCCATAAACATGGACAGAGGGATCACGATCCCCCAGGTACTGATCAGGTCCACCTTCATGGAATAAGCAATGCTTCCGCTTCCCCGGATGATACCACCGTTTGTCGGCATCTGATAGGACATTCCTACCATCACTACACTTAAGTTATTACCGAAAACCCGAAGGCAACCCCTGCAATTTCCACACAGCGCAGTGTAGCAAGCAGGATCTGCGTCACCGCAAAGAAAAAGTAAGTAAACCGGATGATCGCCAGATAGGAAAGACCGGCTTCGATAATCGTCTGGTCTGTTGTAAAAAGCCCCAGCAGCTGTGTTGGAAAAAGGCTGGCCAGGATAAACAGCACAAGGGCAATAAAAAAGCCTGTGCGCATGGCCCAGGCACCGATCTTCCTTACCGGCTCTGTCTCTTTCTTTCCCCATTACTGACTTCCGAATATGACAAGTCCGTCTCCCAGAGCCATAAGCAGCTGCTGAAAGACGAACTGTACCTGGTTTACGGTAGTCACACCGGATAATGCAGTTTCGCTGAAGGCTCCAAGCATAATGTTGTCAGCAAGATTGACACTTAAGGTCACTACATTCTGCAACACCAGCATGGAGCATAATTTCAGAAAATTACGATAAAAATTCTTCATCAGTCTTTTACGATGGCAATGATATCATCTGCGTTGATCACCAGATATTTCTCACCCTCATATTTGATCTCGGTTCCTGTGTATTTTCCGTAGATCACACGGTCGCCCGGCTTTACCTGTACCGGTACTTCTTTACCGTCTACGACCTTACCGCCACCTACTGCGATAACCTCTGCCTGCTGGGTTTTCTCCTTGGAGCTGTCCGGAAGTACGATGCCGGATGCGGTTTTGTCTTCTGTCTCAAAATATTTTACGATAACTCTGTCTGCAACTGGTTTTAATGCCATATTCATTTCCTTCTTTCTGTGATTATTAGCACTCTTAAGCTTCGAGTGCTACTCTTTTTTTTATCATACTACATATCCGAAAATTGTCAAGATATTTGCGGATATGTAGTATGATATTATTTATGATAGGGCTCTCCGCTGATGATACGATAGCTGCGGTAGATCTGTTCCAGAAGGATCACACGCATCAGCTGATGAGGAAATGTCATCTTCGAAAAGCTTAAAGCATAGTCTGATCTCTTCAGTACTTCTTTTCCAAGACCGATAGAGCCGCCGATCACAAACTGGATATGGCTAGTCCCACGTATTCCCAGCTCGTTGATCTTCCGTGCGAAGTTCTCAGAGGTCAGCTGCTCGCCTCCGATCTCCAGAGTGATCACAAACGCATCATCCCGGATATATTTAAGAAGACGCTCCCCTTCCTTGTTCCGAATAGCATCTTCTACTGTTTCGCTGGCATTATCCGGTGTTTTTTCGTCGGACACTTCTATGATCTCCAGCTTGCAGTAACGCCCGAGGCGCTTGGAATACTCCGCAATGGCATCCCGCAGATATTTTTCCTTGATCTTCCCTACTGTCAGGATACTTATTTTCATCCGCCGTTCTCCTCCAGATAATTCTCAAATTCTTCTGCTGACATCAAAACCTTCCTTGGCTTGGTTCCTTCCTCCGGACCTACCACTCCTGCGTCACAAAGCTGATCCATGATCCTTGCCGCACGGTTAAATCCGATCTTGAACATACGCTGGAGCATACCGATGGAGGCCTTTTCCTTCTCAATGATAAATTTACCGGCTTCTGTAAAATAGACATCTCTGTCACCGCCGCCGGCTCCTCCCGGGACACCGGCTGTATTGACCTGCTTCTCGATGGAGGTATCATAAACAGCACCCTGATTTTTGTCAGAAACATATTCTACGACTGCACTGACCTCCTCATCTGAAACAAAAGCGCCCTGCAGTCTGGCCGGCTTCTGATATCCCTGAGGATAAAACAGCATATCGCCCTTGCCAAGAAGCTTCTCGGCACCGTTCATATCCAGGATCGTCCTGGAATCCACACCGGAAGATACGGAAAATGCGATTCTGGACGGCATATTGGCCTTGATCAGACCTGTGATGACATTGACCGATGGCCTCTGGGTAGCAATGATCAGATGGATACCTGCTGCACGTGCCAGCTGGGCCAGACGGCAGATCGCATCCTCAACTTCTCCCGGCGCAACCATCATAAGATCCGCAAGCTCGTCCACGATGATCACGATCTGCGGCATCTTCTCAGGTGCCTTTTCTCCCTCCGGGACCCGCATATTGGCAACCTTTTTGTTATATTCTCCAAGATTACGTACCCCATATTCCGCAAAGGCATTGTAACGGCTGGTCATCTCGGAAACAGCCCAGTTCAGCGCACCGGCCGCTTTCTTCGGATCTGTGACCACCGGAATGAACAGGTGCGGGATCCCGTTATATACACTGAGCTCCACCACCTTCGGATCGATCATGATCAGACGCACCTCATCCGGTGTAGCCTTATAAAGGATGCTGATGATCAGCGTATTGATGCAGACGGATTTTCCGGAGCCGGTTGCTCCGGCGATAAGAAGATGCGGCATCTTGGCAATATCTGCCACTACCGGTTTTCCGGCAATATCCTTACCTGCTGCAAAGGACAGCTTGGATTTTGCATTTTTAAACTCCTCTGACTGAAGAAGATCCCGCAGCATGACCGCGCTGTTCTCCTTGTTCGGGACCTCGATCCCCACGGCTGCCTTTCCCGGTATCGGTGCTTCGATACGGATATCCGGTGTAGCAAGATTCAGCTTGATATCATCGGAAAGACCAACGATCTTGCTGACCTTCACACCCATTTCCGGCTGCAGCTCATAGCGGGTAACGGTAGGTCCGCAGCTCACATTAGTAATGGTTACATTAACACCGAAATTATGCAGGGTTTCCTGAAGCTTCTGCGCTGTTTTGCGCAGATGTGCATCGGAATCTCCCTGAGATCTACCATCTCCGCGCTTCAGAAGCTTCAGCGGCGGATACTGATATGGTTTCTTCTCCGGAGCTTCTCCCTGGCTGATCTCATGCTGGATATTTCTGATCCCATGCTCGATCTCTGTCTGAGATGACTTCGGGTTTCTGGAGGGCTGATGGGATGCCTTCTGTTCAGCTTCCGGCTGAGGATCCTCCTTTATCTCAGCGGGAACGTCTGCCTTTCCTGTTTCCCGGGAAGCTTTTGCTGCTGCAGCTGTCTTTGCCGGCAGGATCTGCTGCATCTCGGGAATATCTACATCCTCATAGCCGGCATAAGCATCCTCCTCTTCGGCTTCCTGCATTTCTCTTTCGAAATCCGGCTCCTCCGACTCTTCCCGGGCCGGCTGGGACTGTGAACGGTGGATCTGGAATTCCAGCGGCTGAGCATGCTCCTCCGGTTTCTCATCAAGCCCTGGATCCTCTTCTGTCAGATCTGTATCTGCCGGAAGTACAGCCTTTTGTTCATCAAGGAAAGAAGGAAGATTAAATTCTCCTTCCCGGTTCGCCTTCACCGCAGCCTGTCTTTCTTTCTGCGATCTTCTTGTTTTTTTCTTTTGTTTTTTTGAGATATTTTCCGGATCTTTCTCTGTAAGGGCAAGTTCTTCTTCCTCCAGCTCTTCTTCCAGCCGGCGGATCTTCTCCGCTCTTTTTTCCGCACGGATCTTTCTGCGAAGCTCCTTCTGCTTTTCTCTGTCCGGCTGTCCCTCAAGATAAGCTTCTCTGCCCTCTCTTGCTGCATCTGTAAAAAAGTCCAGGATCTTATTCATAAATCCGAAGAAGGATCTCTGTGTTATGATGATGAGAGACACAAGAAGCACCAGAACGATGATCACAGTTCCGCCCACAACGCCAAAAGCGGATGCTGTGGAAATACATACTGCACCACCGAATACTCCACCGCCGGTACGATATTCCGAACTCAGTGAATAATAATCCGAAAACGTGGTACTTGGCGTATAGCCCTCTGTGATCAGCTGAAGAAAGCCGCAGAGGAACACAAAAAATACCACGCCTGCCAGTACCTTTTTGTAGGCAAGGCGGTTGGTATTGTTCACGATCAGGAACGTAACTCCGGCAAAAAGCAGGATCGGGAAAATATATGCGCAAAGTCCCATGATGCCAAAGCATACGGCACTGATGGCATTTCCTACGATCCCTCCCATACCAAATGCACTGATCATCAGGATCAGGCAGGCCGCAAACATCACAAGGATCAGGATCTCTGTCTGAAAGCGGTTACCGACAGGCTGCTGCTTCGCCGCAGGTTTTCTTTTTCTTTTTTTTGTCGTTTTTGAAGCTGCCATTGTCAGACTCCTCCCAGTTGATATCAAATATAATTCGCTGCCAGAATAAGGATTCCGGCTGCAAAAGAATAAAATGCAAAATAACGCAGTCTGACCTGATTCGAAAGCTTAAGCATAAAACGGATCACCAGATAGCCTGTGATCCCGGCCACGATCATTCCAAGAACATAAGTAAATCCCTGGCCAACAGTCATATGAACAGAAGTGAACTCTCCCATCTCCACAAAAAAAGCTCCCACCACAGCCGGAATGCTCATCAGCAGCGAATATTTCACTGCAAACTTCCGTCCGAGGCCGCAGAAAAGTCCTGCGCTCATGGTAAGTCCAAGCCTGGAAAGTCCCGGAAACACAGAAAGACCCTGGCAGATACCCATCCACATAGCATCTCCGAAGCTGGTTTCTTTTGTTCCCTTGCTGCCATTGACATTACTGTAGTCCACAACAAGGAGGATCACACCTGTAAGAAGGATTCCGATCCCGGAAAACATATGTGAGGATGCGCTTCGCACAACAAGTCGTTTGCACTGATATCCGATCAGGACTGTAGGAATGGTGGATACCATGATCAGGGCAGTAAGCTTCCGGTAAGTTCCGCTTATGATCTTTGCGTAGGTAAGCTCTTTCCCAGTCCTACGGTTATAGAGAAAAATATTGGCATTTCCGATCAGATCCAGTATCATTCCGATCAGCTCGATCCCGATCTTCTTGATGTCCTTCAGAAAAACAAGGATCAGAGCTATCATAGTTCCCAGATGGAGCATCACTTCAAAAAGCACACCGGAGCCTCTGGTACCGCCCAAAAGATCCTGCACTCCACAGAGATGTCCGAAGCTGCTCACCGGCAGAAATTCGGTCATTCCCTGAATGATTCCCAATATAATCGCATGTATCACTGACATAATGATATTTCCTTTTCTTAAATTTTTTCCAACACATTATAGCATAACTGAGTAAAACTTACAATCTTCACTTGGCAAAAGTTTCAAACAAATGTTCTTTTTTGATCTGCAAGAAAAAAAATCCTCCGGCTGCATCAGAAAACACAGTCGGAGGATCTGTTTATAAACAGACTTTCTGCTTATTTATTTTTCAGATATTCGTCGATACCTTTTGCACCAGCTTTACCTGCACCCATGGCAAGGATTACGGTAGCTGCACCTGTAACGGCATCACCACCGGCATATACGCCGTCCTTGGATGTCTTACCGGTTTCTTCCTCGGCAACGATACATCTTCTCTTGTTGATGTCAAGGCCCTTGGTTGTGGAAGAGATCAGCGGGTTCGGTGAAGTACCAAGAGACATGATGACAGTATCTACATCCATATCATACTCGGAACCAGGAATCTCTACCGGACGTCTTCTTCCGGATGCATCCGGCTCACCAAGCTCCATCTTGACAACCTTCATACCGTTTACGTGGCCGTTCTCATCAACGAGGATCTCCTTCGGATTTGTAAGAAGATCAAAGATGATGCCCTCTTCCTTAGCGTGATGAACTTCCTCTGCTCGTGCAGGAAGCTCTGCCTCACTTCTTCTGTATACGATATGTACCTCAGCACCAAGTCTCAGCGCTGTTCTTGCAGCATCCATGGCAACGTTACCACCGCCGACAACTGCAACCTTTTTGCCTGCTGCGATCGGTGTATCATAGGAATCATCGAATGCTTTCATGAGGTTGCTTCTTGTCAGGTACTCGTTTGCGGAGAATACACCGCTTGCATTCTCACCCGGGATACCCATGAACATCGGAAGTCCTGCACCGGAACCGATGAATACAGCCTCAAAGCCCTCATCCTCGATCAGCTGATCGATGGTAGTGGATTTACCGATGACAACGTTTGTCTCGAATTTAACGCCAAGCTCTTTGACCTTCTCGATCTCTTTCTTAACAACCTTCTGCTTCGGAAGACGGAACTCCGGAATACCGTAAACAAGAACACCGCCAAGCTCATGAAGAGCCTCGAATACAGTTACATCGTATCCTGCCTTTGCAAGGTCACCTGCACAGGTAAGTCCGGATGGACCGGAACCGATCACTGCAACCTTATGTCCGTTCTTAACCTCTGCTCCTGCAGGTTTGATATCATGCTCCAGAGCATAGTCTGCAACGAATCTCTCCAGCTTACCGATAGAAACAGCCTCGCCCTTCTTACCGCGGATACACTGTCCCTCACACTGGGATTCCTGCGGACATACACGACCACAGATAGCCGGAAGTGCGGAAGATAAACCGATCACCTTGTAAGCCTCTTCCATGTTGCCTTCTTTGATGTGCTCGATAAATCCCGGAATATTGATGGATACCGGACATCCCTCTACACATTTCGGTTTCTTACAGCCAAGGCATCTCTGTGCCTCTTCCATTGCCTCTTCCTGATTATATCCAAGACATACTTCCTCGAAGTTTGTCGCACGTACCTTCGGATCCTGCTCTCTTACAGGAACTTTTTTTAACATTTTTGCATCTGCCATTAGTTGTCACCTCCGCAATGTCCGCATCCACCGTGGTGGGTATCGCCTTCCTGAAGCTTCAGTAATGCACGGCCCTCCTGGGTCTTATACATCTGGCTTCTCTTCATAGCCTGATCGAAATCAACGAGATGTCCGTCGAACTCCGGTCCGTCTACGCAGGCAAATTTGATCTCATCACCGACCTGGAGACGACAAGCGCCGCACATACCGGTTCCGTCAACCATGATCGGGTTCATGCTGACAATTGTGTGGATACCAAGCTTCTTGGTAAGAAGACAGACAAATTTCATCATGATCATCGGTCCGATCGCTACACAGACATCATAATGCTTGCCCTCGTTTGTCACAAGATCCTCAAGAGTCTTTGTTACCATACCGGAACGGCCATAGGAACCGTCATCTGTTGTAACATAAAGATTGGAAACAGCGCCAAGCTCTTTCTCAAGGATAACCATATCCTTAGTCTTGGAACCAAGGATAACATCCGCTGTGATGCCGTGCTCATGGAGCCATTTAACCTGCGGATAAACAGGTGCGGTACCGACACCACCGGCTACGAATACCATTTTTTTCTTCTTAAGTTCTTCGATATCCTCATGGACGAACTCAGACGGACATCCCAGAGGTCCTACGAAATCACGGAATGAATCTCCCGCCTTCAGTGCGGACATCTTAATGGTAGATGCTCCGATCTCCTGGAATACGATGGTAACTGTACCGGCCTCGCGATCGTAATCGCAGATGGTAAGCGGGATCCTTTCTCCCTTTTCGTCAAGTTTCACAATGATAAATTGTCCTGGCAGACAGTGGCTTGCCACACGTGGTGCATGCACAACCATAAGATGGATCTTAGCTGCCAGCGTTTCAGCTTTTAAAACCTTATACATGGTCTTCCTCCTCGCGCAAATTATAAACCTTTATTAATAATACGCTAAAAATCAGCATATGACAAGAGTAGATTTACAATTTCTGTCAAAATTCTTTACCACAGCACAGCGCAACCATGTTAGTCTTATGCAACTAATATCATCAAAAGCCACATACAAAACTGGTTATTTCTGTGTTTTTTTCCTTTCGATAAGGGTATACAATCGGTCCAGTGCCTCCCGGATCCCTCCTACTTCATCGATGAGTCCTTCCTTTACCGCTTCCTCACCCTCCAGCATAGTCCCCACATCTTTTACAAGCTGGGAGGTATCCAGCATCAGCTCCTCCATCCGTTCTGCCGTGATATGTGAATGTCCGGATACAAAGGCAATGATCCGGTCCTGGATCTTTTCCATATTGCGGTAGGACTGCGCTACGCCGATGAACATTCCGTTCTGGCGCACCGGATGGACCACCATGGTAGCACTTGGCACGATAAAGGAATAATCTGCTGATACCGCCATGGGTACACCTATGGAATGTCCCCCGCCCAGCACCAGGGAAACCGTAGGGATACTCAGAGACGCGATCATCTCCGCAATGGCAAGCCCTGCCTCCACATCTCCTCCTACCGTATTTAAAAGGATCAGAAGCCCCTCGATCTCCTCATCGTCCTCAATGAGAGCCAGCTTTGGCAGTACATGCTCATACTTGGTTGTTTTGCTGTGAGACGGCGCGGATTCATGACCTTCGATTTCCCCGATCACCGTCAGAAGCTCCACTTTATGCTTCCGGGAATTTCCATCGAGCACTGCCTGCCCGGTTTCCCGGATCTGTTCGTTCTGGCTCGCTTCCCGGTCCAGTTCCTTCTGTTTTCCCTCTTCGCTCTGTTTTTCCATAAAAAAATACCTCCGGAATCTGAAATTCTGGAGGTATTATATGCAAAATATTACTTTCTATTCAGAGATCATTCGTCCCAGTTTGTCCATACGTCAGTAACGTCGTCGTCATCATCAAGAAGATCCAGTGTTCTGTGAAGATCTTTGATAGCCTGATCATCCGTCAGCTCCACATAGGTCTGCGGGATCATGGCGATCTGTGCTTCTACAAGCGGGATTCCGGCTTTCTCAAGAGCCTCACGTACAGCACTGAAATCGTCCGGTGCTGTGATGATCTCAAAGCTGTCCTCTTCCTCGTTGAAGTCCTCAGCACCTGCATCCAGAGCTGTCATCATCAGCTCGTCCGCATCCATCTCACCGCACTCATCCTCAAGTTCTTCCTTGTCGATGATGATCTGGCCCTTCTGGTCGAACATAAAGGATACGCATCCCTGTGTTCCGATGCTTCCGTTACCCTTGGTAAACGCGTTACGTACATTACCTGCCGTACGGTTCTTGTTATCTGTAAGAGTCTCTACGATAATAGCAACACCGTTCGGACCATATCCCTCATATACAGCCTTCTCGTAACTGTCTGCAGAATCCGCACCTGCTGCCTTCTTGATTCCACGATCGATCGTATCGTTCGGCATGTTGTTCGCTTTTGCTTTTGCGATGACATCACGAAGCTTGCTGTTGTTTGCAGGATCCGGGCCGCCGGCCTTTACTGCCATAACGATCTCACGGCCGATGACTGTGAAAATCTTACCCTTCTTGGCATCATTTTTCTCTTTCTTATGTTTGATGTTGGCAAATTTTGAATGTCCTGACATGGTATCTTCCTCTCCTTGTTACCGTATATTTTCTTTCGTGCCCTGCTCATTTTGGGTACCGTTTTACATAATTGCAACTCGGTTTAATATAGCACTTATGAAAGATTTCGTCAAGAATCAGAAAACAAACCGGTCAAAATTCCTCATGTTCCCCTAAAAAGTCAGTTCCAGACTGATCTCAAGCGCATGATTCACCTTATCAAGCATAGCACTGTCCAGATGACACACCTTATCCTTCAGACGCCGCTTGTCGATGGTGCGGAGCTGTTCCAGAAGGATCACGGAATCCTTTTCGATCCCGTAGGCGGATGCATCGATCTCAATATGTGTCGGCAGCTTTGCCTTATTCATTTTTGATGTAATTGCCGCACAGATCACTGTAGGGCTGTGACGGTTGCCCACATCGTTCTGGATGATCAGCACCGGACGGATGCCGCCCTGTTCACTGCCCACTACAGGTCTTAAGTCCGCGTAAAAAATATCCCCTCTTTTTATAACCACACAATTCACACTCCGATTCTGGTCCGGCTTATTTGCAAGCCGTATTCCTTTTTACAGATAAGTATTTCCACAATTTCTTTGTGTATACCATGCGTGGTACTTTTTTACCGGCCTTATGTCTGACCCGGCGTTTTCCGGATCCGGGTATTTACGGATCTACTGGAAAAAGCTCTCCTCTTCTCCGCATTCCTTACCGTCTTTGATATAAACCCGCGGAACACGTTTACTGATCCCGCAGACAAATTCATAGGAAAATCTTCCGGAAAGATCTCCCAGTGTCTCCACACTGATAAATTCCTCTCCATCTCTTCCCATCAGGGTGACCTCGTCCCCGGCCTTCACCTCCGGGATATCTGTGACATCAACCATAAACTGATCCATGCAGACACGTCCGAGGATCGGAGCTTTTTTGCCCCGGATCAGGACCCAGCCCTTATTGGATAGCTGTCTCGGATAGCCATCTGCATAACCTACGGGGATCGTTGCCATTCTTGTAAAGCGTTCTGTAACAAACGTTCCTCCATAGCTTACCGCTGTTCCACGTTCCACATTTTTCACATAGGATACATGACTTTTCAGCTCCATTGCAGGTGTCAGCTTCACAATATCACGTTCTACCTCCTCTGACGGATAAATACCGTAAATGGTGATGCCGGCACGAACAACATTGAGATTTGCTTCCGGAACACGGATGATACCTGCACTGTTGGAGCAGTGACGTACCGGAATATGAACACCTCTTTTTTCCAGAAGCTCTGCAAAACGGAGATAACGGTCCAGCTGCACCAGTGCAGGAGAACGGTCGGTCTCATCCGCCCTGGCAAAATGGGTAAACATTCCCTCGATCACCAGATTTGGGATTTTTGAGATTTTTTCGATCTTTACCGCATTTTCCGGAATATCCGCATATCCGATCCTTGTCATTCCCGTATCCAGAGCCAGATGAATATGTACATTTTTTCCAATGCGTGCACCTGCTTTTGCATATTCTGCTGCTGTATTAAGATCCGATATGGTGATCCGGATATCATTGGCTGCAAGTTCCTCATAATATTCCTCAAATACAAGGCCAAGGATCAGGACAGGCTTGGTGATCCCTGCATGCCGAAGCTCCAGTGCCTCCTCTGCAGTAGCTGTTGCAAATCCCCAGATATAGTCATAGTCCTGAATCAGACGGGCAATAGCTCTGGCACCATGGCCATAACCGTCTGCCTTGATCACAGCGATGATCTTTGTCCCTTCTTTGACATTTTTATGCATTTCCTCAAAATTGTGGGCAATGGCATCCAGTGATACCAGTGCTTTTACTCTCTCGTATTTTTTCATAATTTTGACTCCTCTTCACCTATAGCTAATGCCTTGGGCAGATATTCTATGATATCTCCTGCCAGCATACTGCGCTTTCCTTTTTCAGCGGCTGCAAGATCACCGCAAAGTCCGTGAAGATAAACACCTAACGCGGCCTTTAAAACCATGGGAGGCTGTTCCTCCGTTTTCAGATACATACATAACACTGCTGCCAGGATCCCGGAAAGCACATCTCCGCTTCCTGCAGTTGCCATTCCGGAATTACCGGAAAGATTCAGATACATCTGGCCTTTCTCATCTGCGATCACCGTACATGCATCCTTCAATACGCACACAGAGCCTGTTTCCGCAGCACATTTCAGTGCAGTATCTGCGATCTCATGCTGGATCTCCTGGATCGTTCTGCCACTGAGCCGGCTCATTTCTCCGATATGCGGTGTCAGGACTACATGCTCTCCCAGATACTGATACCACTGTGGATGTGTAGCCAGAAGGTTCAGGCCGTCCGCATCCAGGATCAGCGGCTTTTTCTCCCGGGCAGCCGCCGTGAGAAACCACTGTTCTCTCTCACGGCTGGCCACTGATGTTCCAAGTCCCGGTCCAATCACGATCACATCACACCAGGATAGAAGCTGTTCATTGGATTCCTGATCAAAGCGGCTGCAGACCATAGCCTCCGGAAGGAGTATCTGCAGTGGGATCCTGTTGGCTTCCACAGTCTGGATCTTTACCATTCCCGCACCGGCACGAAGTGCTGCACTGGCGCTTAAATAAGCGGCTCCGCACATTCCCTCACTTCCGGTCACAAAGAGCACTTTTCCGAAGGTACCCTTGTTTCCGCCGGGATCACGTTCCGGAAACAGCTTCAGATCTTTATTTTCCAGACAGGCGGCAGATGCAGTCACAGCTTCCTGCTCATAGATCCCGATATCGGCGGTAACGATCCTTCCTGCATACAGTCTTCCCGGATAAAAGCAAAGACCTCTTTTCCGGTAGGCAAATGTGACAGTCAGATCGGCGCTGAAGGCAATTCCCATTTCCAGGCCAGTATCTCCGTTCACTCCTGACGGGATGTCAACTGCGATCTTTTTGGCCCTCGCACTGTTCATCTCATGGATGATATCAGCATAATGTCCCTCGATCGGACGCGTCAGGCCTACCCCAAACACGGCATCTACTATAGTAGTATATTCACTCCACTGCGGGTTATTCACCTCCGGGACTCGATAACCGGAAGCGATCTTATACTGAAGAGCGGTCTCTCTGGTCATTTTATCTTTGTTTCCGACCATATAAAACTCAACCCGGATCCCCTTCAGATGGAACAATCTGGCAACAGCGATACCGTCACCGCCATTATTTCCGCTTCCGCAGACTACCAGGATCCTTTCGTCCTTCTGGAGATACTTTTCTGTTTCCTCTACCACCTTCAGTGCTGCCCGCTCCATCAGAACCTCGGAGGGAACTCCGATCTCACGGATCGTTGTGGAGTCCAGATCCTTCATTTCTTTGCAGGTAACAAGCTTCTTCATTCTGTCTTCTGCCTCCCCTCTGTCATAGAGAAAGCTGCCGTTTCCGGCAGCTTAACAATTCTTACTTATCCACATGTTCCTGCCTGTATTTGCTGAGATTATAAGACAGTGTCATCAGACTCTCGGAAAGATGAACGTTCTCTACGATCACATCATCCGGTGTCTCAAGATCGAGATGTGCAAAATTCCAGATTGCCTTGATCCCGTTCTCCACCAGGATATCTGCCATTTCCTTGGCTTTATTCTTGGGAAGTGTCAGAATCGCGATCTCCACGTTATTCTCTCTCAGGAAAAACGGAAGCTCACTGAGCATTTGGATCTCAAGTCCACGGACTGCGATGCCCTCAAGCACAGGATTTACGTCAAAGATACCAACCAGCCTGAACCCGCGCTTCTCAAAATCCACATAATTGGCAAGTGCCTGTCCCAGATTACCGGCACCCAGAATGATCATCGGATGAACGGTATCCAGTCCCAGGATCTTACCAATCTCTGTATAAAGATAATGTACATTATAGCCATACCCCTGCTGCCCAAAACCGCCGAAATTATTAAGATCCTGACGGATCTGAGAAGCTGTGGTATGCATCTTCTTACTTAACTCATTGGAAGAAATACGTTCTACATTGTCTTCCATCAGCTCTCCTAAGTAGCGGTAATAGCGTGGCAGACGCTTAATCACCGCTTTCGAGATTTGTTTTGTCTCCACGATAGTTTTCCTCCTTACCTTACACTAGGTTAATTATAACGAATTGACATTTTCCTGTCAATTAAAGTTGTCTATTCTGTACAAATTTCTTTATAATTTTTCTAATAATTGATTTTTTCTTTGAAATCCCGGCAGTTTCCGTTATAATAGGTGGAGGATTTTTCCTTGTTCAGGCATAAACAGGGGTGATTCTTTATACAGGAGGACAGTTTTTATGATTTTATCATGTCAGAATATATGCAAGGCCTTTGGCGAAAAAGTAATTTTAAATGATGCATCCTTTCACATTGAAGATCGTGAAAAGGCTGCTCTGATCGGCTGCAACGGTGCAGGAAAGACCACACTACTGCGGATCATCATGCAGGAGCTTTCTGCTGATTCCGGTACCGTGGTGCTTGCCCGGGATAAAAATATCGGCTATCTTGCCCAGTACCAGGATATCCACGGACATCATACCATCTACGAGGAGCTTCTTACCACCAAGCAGCACATCATCGATATGGAGCGCCGTATCCGCAATATGGAACAGGAAATGAACACGGTGACCGGTGATGAGCTGAACCGTCTGATGGAAACCTATACCCGCCTGACCCATCAGTTTGAGCTGGAGAACGGATACGCTTACAAAAGTGAGCTGACCGGTGTCTTAAAGGGTCTCGGCTTCACGGAGGAAGATTATGACAAGCAGATCGAAACTCTTTCCGGCGGTCAGAAAACCCGTGTGGCGCTGGGCAAGATGCTTCTTTCCAAGCCGGATATCCTGCTTCTGGATGAGCCAACCAATCACCTGGATATGGAAAGCATCTCCTGGCTGGAAACTTATCTTCTGAATTATCCGGGAGCTGTTTTTATCGTCTCCCATGACCGTTATTTTCTGGATAAGGTGGTCACCAAGGTCATTGAGATCGAAGCCGGACAGACCCGCGTATACAGCGGCAACTACTCTGCCTATGCTCTCAAGAAGGCTCAGCTTCGTGACGCACAGTACAAGGCATACTTAAATCAGCAGCGGGATATCAAGCATCAGGAAGCCGTTATCGCCAAGCTGAAATCCTTTAACCGTGAAAAATCCATCAAGCGTGCGGAAAGCCGTGAAAAAATGCTGGACCGTGTACAGAGGATTGAAAAGCCTCTTGAGCTCCAGGACCGGATGCGTATCTCGCTGGAACCACGGGTGTTAAGCGGAAACGATGTGCTCCACGTGGAAGCGCTTTCCAAGGCCTTTCCGGGACAGACCCTGTTCTCCGATATCTCCTTTGATATCAAACGCGGCGAGCGTGTGGCACTGATCGGAAACAACGGAACCGGAAAGACCACCATGCTAAAGATCATCAACGGTCTTATTGAGGCAGATGCCGGCAAATTTTCCCTTGGTTCCAAGGTGCAGATCGGTTATTACGATCAGGAACATCATGTTCTGCATATGGACAAAACGATTTTCCAGGAGATCTCCGATACTTATCCGACTCTCACAGAGACCGAGATCCGAAATATGCTTGCCGCATTTCTCTTTACCGGAGATGATGTTTTCAAGGAGATCTCCGCACTTTCCGGTGGAGAAAGAGGCCGTGTTTCCCTTGCAAAGCTGATGCTTTCCGAAGCCAACTTCCTGATCCTTGACGAGCCTACCAACCATCTGGATATTGCCTCCAAGGAGATCCTGGAGGAAGCACTGGTCAGCTACACCGGTACAGTCCTTTATGTATCCCATGACCGTTACTTTATCAATCAGACTGCGACCAGGATCATGGAGCTGACAAACCAGGCAGTGGTAAATTACATCGGTGATTATGATTACTATCTGGAAAAGAAGGAGGAGCTGACCAGTACCTATGCACCGGGAAGCACTTCTCCGGAGGCACCTGCAGAAGAAAAAGCGGTTTCCGAGAACAAGCTTTCCTGGCAGCAGATGAAGGAAGAACAGGCAAAGAAACGAAAACGGGAAGCCGAGCTAAAAAAAGTCGAAGCCCGTATCGAAGAGCTGGAAACAAGAGACAGCGAGATCGACGAAACCATGGTCCTTCCGGATGTCTGCACCAATGTAGCGGAATGTACAAAGCTGAGCCGCGAAAAAGCATCCATCGCTGAAGAACTGGAAGAACTTTATGAAAAATGGGAAGAGCTGGCCTGACGGTCAGCTCTTTTTTATCCCCTTATGTTTTTATGGAAGCAGCATGCCGAGATGCTGTTCAAAGCATACACCATCGTTACGGTCTGTTCCTTCCTCCACCGCATCCCGGATCGATGCCGAGATAAAATCCACGGCCAGCTCTGCACAGGTTTTCATGGAATATCTTTTTACCAGCCCTGCACTGAGCACGGATGCAAAAAGATCTCCTGTCCCGGAATAGCTTCCGCCGGATTTCTCTGCAAATACCCAGGAGCTGTTTCCGTTTTCCAGGACAAGATTCCCCATTTTCAGAGGCTGCCCCTCCTCCCTGTGATCCACTCCGGTGATCACAACGGCAGGAAGTGAAAATTTCCGGGCAAGTCCGCACCCGATCTCCCGGATTTCTTCCATCCGCCGGGCCTCTGATGCCTTTTGCAGTTCCTTCCAGATCTCCTCCATTTTTTCTTTTCCGTAGAGAAGAAGGAGGGCTTCCGTAAGGTTCGGTGTGATCACATAGGAACGACGTGTCAGTTCGCAGAACCGGCTACGAAGCTCTTCTGTATAGATCGGATAAACCGCGCCGTCATCCCCCATCACCGGATCTGTAAGGATCAGAGTATCCTTCCCTGCAAACGCATCCATAAATTTCAGGATCCTGTCTGCCTGCTTATCGTCAGAAAGAAATCCTGTATAGATCCCATCCGGGAAAAATCCTCTTTTTTTCCACTGCTCCATATATGGTTCCATATGCTCTGTGAAATCCTCACAGAAATAACTTTCATAACCGGTCTGGTTGCTTAAAACAGCGGTGGGAAGTGGACACGCCTGGACTCCCATCACCGAGATCACCGGGATCGCTGCTGTCAGTGAACATTTCCCCAGCCCGGAAAGATCATTGATCACTGCTATTTTTTTCATGGTAATTCTCCAGTCTTGAGTTTTTTTCTGTAATATTATAGAATGAACTGTCAGGTTTACGCAATCATTTTTGGAAGGAAATCATCATACTTATGTTAAATATATCTGCAGAACACAAAAAAGAACACCTTTATCTGGAGGTTTATCACTATTACCGGAAACTGATCCTGGAAGGCCGTCTCCTTCCCGGAAGCAAAATGCCCTCCCTCCGCAAATGCGCCCAGGAGCTGAAGCTGAGCCGTACCACCATCGAAAATGCCTATCTTCTGCTGGCAGCAGACGGCTATATCATCGCCAGGGCACAGAGCGGCTATTATGTCACCGGCATTGCTTCCAAGCAGCATCTGCTTACCCCCGAAAAACAGGATAAGGATATCACGCCCTGCCTTTATGATTTTGCTTCTTCCGGTGTTGACCGGGAAAGCTTCCGTTTTGATCTGTGGCAGCGTTACATCAAAAGTGCCCTCCGCCAGGGCGACCGTATGCTTTCTTATGGCGAACCCCAGGGCGAAAGCGATTTCCGGGAGGTTCTCGCAGACTATATCCGGGAACGCAGAAATGTGATCTGCTCCCCGGATGACATTGTAGTAGGGGCCGGTCTCCAGCCCCTTCTCCAGATCCTCTGCCCTCTGATCCATGAACGGAAAACCGTTTCGTTCCCCACACCATCCTTCACCACATGCAGCACCATCTTTCAGGATTACGGCTTTGATGTCCATTACCGGGACAAAAGCTGCGATGTGATCTATGTTTCTCCTGCTCACATGACGAAATGGGGCGAGATCATGCCGGTAAAACGACGCCTGGAGCTGATCCGTCATGCGGAGATCAATGACCATCTGATCATTGAGGATGATTTCGAAAACGAATTTGTTTATTTCCAGAAACCGACGCCTTCACTTTTCGGCCTTGCAGGTGGTGAAAACGTTGTCTATATCGGTTCCTTTTCCAGGCTGCTGCTGCCCTCCATCCGTGTCAGCTTCATGGTACTGCCGCGCTCTCTCCGGGAAAAATATACAAAAAAAGCAGCCTTTTATAATCAGACTGCTTCCAAGGCAGAACAGATTGCACTCTGCCAGTTTATCCGCGACGGGCATCTGGCTTCCCAGACAAGAAAGCTCCGCCGCCTTTATTCCCAGAAGCTGAAGGCTCTTTCCCAGGCTGTCCGGGAAACCTTCGGCCAGGACTGCCAGATCCAAACAGGAGCCGCAGGAACCAGCCTTGCCCTTACTCTTCCCTGTTCTCTCACAGGCAGTGAACTGACAGACAGAGCCCGGAACCGTGGTCTGGGACTGGAGGTTCTCAGAGAAAACGGAGCCGAGGTCACCCTGGTCCTCTCCTGCTCCTCCATTCCATCCAAGGATTTTCTGCCTGCCTGTCAGCTTCTGAAGGATGTTACCGGCTCCTAATCTCTCCGGTTATCGATCATGTAGAGCAGGGCATTTACAATGCACGCAGCAATATTGCTTCCACCCTTGCGTCCTTTTGCCACAATATAAGGCACATCTGCGTGCATAATCAGCTCCTTGGACTGCACAACATTCACAAAGCCTACCGGCACACCGATGATCAGCTCAGGAGAAAGCTTTCCGTTCTCAATAAGCTCATAAAGACGTACCAGTGCGGTAGGTGCGTTTCCAATGGCAAAGATCAGCTTTTTATCCATCTCTGCTGCCTTGTCCATGCTGGCTGTGGCTCTGGTAGTCCCGTTCTTTTTTGCAAGGGCTGCCACATCCTCATCGGACATGAAGCAGTAAGCCTCACCGCCGTAGCGGGCAAGTGCACGCTTGTTGATCCCAGCCTTTGCCATCTGGGTATCTGTGACGATGCAGGCGCCGTTGCGGATGGCGTCCATGGCCATCTCCACTGCCCCCTCCGAGAAGCAGAGATTTTTTGCATAATCAAAATCTGCGCTTGTGTGGATGCAGCGTTTTACGATCAGCTCTGTTCCCGGGATCAGGGGAGTATCCCCCAGCTCTTCTGTGATGATCTCAAAGCTTCTTTTTTCGATCTCCATGGGTTTTACATTTTCAAGCTCAACTTTCATTTCTATTCTTCCTCCGTAATCCCGTTTTCCAGTATCTCATAGATTTTTTTCATATCCAGATGCTTCCGCAGCTCTGCAGCCAGGATATCATACTGCTGTTCCTTAAATGCCGCAAAATCCACGCCTGTCATATTTTCCACATCAATACCTTTTTTCTCGCCGATCACGCGGATGATCGCCTCTGCAGATGCTTCCTTATCGAAAACGCCGTGGATATAGGTTCCGCACACATTTCCCGCAAAAGCACCCTCTTCTTTTTTCTTACCGCTGACGCTGTCTGTGATCTTCGTGGCTGTTCCTGCATTGTCCTTCAGGATGCTTTCGCCCATATGGATCTCATAGCCCTCGATCTCCGCACCGGAAAGAGGAGCAAACACACCGGACAGCTGACCGAAATGCCCCTGCACCCTGGTCCTGGTTTTCTTTTCGGCAAATACCGTTTCCATAGGAAGAAGTCCCATTCCTTTCATAGAACCGCCATTTTCAACTCCATGAGGGTCGCTTAAGGTTTCACCCAGCATCTGATAGCCACCGCAGACACCAAAGATCAGCTTGCCTCTGGAGGCTTCCTTAAGAACTGCTGCCTCCATTCCGCTTTCCCGCATCCAGATCAGATCACCCATGGTGTTCTTGGTTCCAGGAAGGATGATCATGTCCGGAGAGTGAAGATCTCTCGGGTGTTTTACATAGCGGAGAGAAACTCCGGGAATGCTCTCAAAAGGATTAAAATCCGTAAAGTTGGAGATCCTTGGTGTACGGACCACTGCGATATCAATGACACCGGCTTCCTGCTTCCGGTCAAAACGCTCCGTCAGGCTGTCCTCATCCTCCACCTGGATATCCAGATAAGGCGCCACACCCACCACCGGGATCCCGCTTCTTTCCTCAAGCATGACAACACCAGGGTCCAGAATAGTCTTATCTCCGCGGAATTTGTTGATGATCAGCCCCTTTACCATAGCCTTCTCATCGTCCTCCAGAAGCTCTACCGTACCGATCAGCTGGGCAAAAACACCTCCACGGTCAATATCTCCCACAAGAAGGACCGGTGCCTTGGCCATCTTTGCCATACCCATATTTACAATATCCTCATCCTTGAGATTGATCTCGGCAGGACTTCCCGCACCTTCGATGACAATGATATCGTTTTCCGCTGCAAGAGCGTTGTATGCCTTCATCACATCCGGAACCAGGGTCTTCTTATATTTGAAATAATCCCTGGCACTCATGGTTCCAAGAACCTCTCCGTTTACGATCACCTGGGAGCCTACATCATTGGTAGGCTTCAGAAGGATGGGATTCATCAGGACAGACGGCCGGATCCCGGCTGCCTCTGCCTGCATGACCTGGGCCCGTCCCATCTCAAGACCATCCTCTGTGATAAAGGAATTCAGTGCCATATTTTGTGATTTAAAAGGAGCCACACGATATCCATCCTGCTTAAAGATCCTGCAAAGTCCCGCAGCCAGTAGGCTTTTTCCGGCATTGGACATGGTTCCCTGTACCATTATTGCTTTTGCCATAATATACCTCCCTCAAGTACTTCGATCAGTTTTACATTTTCTTCATGGCGCTTTACCGCGATCCGGTAATACCCCTTTGTAAGACCCGGATAATTGCTGCAGTCACGGATCAAGATCCGCTTACGCAGACAGAAGTCAAAGAGCTCCTCCGGTCCTTTAAAGAAAATATAATTTGCTTCCGACGGAAATACTTTATACCCAATGCGGACCAGCTCATCCTTCAGCCACTGTGCCTCCCGAAAAACAAGCTGTCTTCCCTCCTCTACATATTCCGTCTCTGTAAGTGCCTGGAGCCCGGCTGCCTGGGCCATGGTGGAAACATTCCATGGCTGAACGCAGAGCTCCATCCTTTCCATCAGCTTTCTGTCAGAACAGAGGCCATAGCCTAGCCGCACACCGGCCATGGCATATCTTTTTGTAAATGCCTTCAGGATAAAAAGATTATTGAACCCGGAAAGAGAACGCTTCAGAGAATACTCTTCCGGTTCCTTTACAAAATCGAGGAAACATTCATCTACCACCAGCAGGATATCCAGCTTTCTGCATTTTTCCAGGATCCTTTTCAGAAGCCTGTGGGGGATCAGCATGCCGGTAGGATTGTTGGGGTTACATAAGAAAGCCATATCCAGTCCCTTATGGAGGATATCCAGATATGCTTCACTGAGCACAAAACCGTCATTTTCCGTCAGCATGTAATATTCTAGCTCACAGCCTGTGCTGGCCAGAGCCTGTCCGTATTCCGCAAAAGTAGGCGCCGGGATCAGAGCCCGCTTTGGCTTTACTGCATGACAAAGCGTAAAGATCACTTCTGCCGCTCCGTTACCGCATATTACCTCTTCCGCTTTTACCCCTTCCGATTCTGCGATCCTTTCCCTGAGAACGCCGCATCCCACCTGGGGATACTGTGCAATATGATCCAGACTGTGGATAATGGCCTGCTTCACACTTTCCGGTGTTCCCAAAGGATTCAGATTTGCCGAAAAATCCAGGCAGTCTTTATGTTTATATACGTCTCCTCCATGTATGTGTTTTGTCATTGGTCATTCTCCTGTCTGTATTTATTGTTACCTTAATAACCCGAACCGGATCCCCGCACTGAGCAGTCCAAATACAACCACACCCAGTATAGATGCCGCGTACATCAGTCGGTTAGCCCTTTTGATATCCTCCGGCTCCACCGGGCGAATCGGATCCCCGATCGTAGGTTTTTCATATAATTTCCCGAAATAATATGCATTTCCCGCAAGCTGTACATCCAGCGCTCCGGCCATGGCAGCCTCTGTCTGAGCAGAGTTGGGGCTTGCATGGTTTCTCCGGTCACGTTTGTAGATCTTTGCCGCGTTTTTTGTATCCATTCCTGTAAAAACAGTTCCTGCCACCATCAGCCATCCGGAAATCCTGGCAGGGATATAATTGGCCACATCATCCAGCTTTGCCGCAATACGGCCGAAATAAAGATATTTGTCATTTTTATATCCAAGCATAGAATCCATGGTATTGATACCCTTGTACAAAAACATCAGCGGCACCCCACCGATAGCCATATATAGCATGGGGGCGATCACGCCGTCGGATGCATTTTCCGCAACGGTTTCCACGGCAGCCTTTGTCACGCCGGTTTCCGTAAGCTCTCTGGTATCACGGCCTACGATCATGGACACCGCATAGCGTGCCTCGTCCAGAGTTCCGTTTTTCAGCCGGTCATAAACCTTCATACTCTCATCCTTCAGGGAACGGGTGGCAAGAAGCTGATAGCACCAGAAAACCTCCAGCACAAATCCGGCCACCGGCAGATACCGGTAAAGATAATAAAGCACCAGAAGCGGCACCCCGCCGCTGAACAGACAGACAAGCACTACGATCAGAAAGCCTCCTGTCAGCTCACCGCCGTGATTTTTCGGAAAAATCTTCCGGATCACCTTTTCCAGCACTGCAATCAGATTGCCGATGACACAGATCGGATGATAAAGCCATCTGGGATCTCCGATCAGAAGATCCAGCACAAATCCTATGACCAGTGCAGGAAGACTATATTTCAGCATCTTTTTTCTGCCTCCGTTCTTTCTTATATTCCAGTGCGTTCTTCAGAAAGCGTGCCGGAACCCTGGGATTTCCGTAATAATAAAGATGCGGAAATCCTGCCATCAGCCTGCCCCGGTCATGGATACAATCCCATCCTCTTTTAGATGCCGGCTTTGCCGCATGAAAATCCTCTCCGCAATCTGTAGAATCAAAGTAATGGAATTCATGAGCCGGGATCTCACCAAGTCCGGTATCCTGTTTTTCCGTAAGGGTGATATAGCCGAACCGGTTCAGCTTCGGTGTGCGGTAAGCCCTTCCAGGGATCACCCCGCAGACTCTGCGCTGCTTTCCTTCCATATCCTCCATCTCCTGATGAAGATACATGAATCCGCCACATTCTGCCAGACAGGGCATTCCGTCCAGGATAACTTCCCGGATCCGGGTGCACATTTCCTGATTTTCTTCCAGCGCCTCCCCGTTTAATTCCGGGTAACCGCCGCTTAAAAGAAGCCCGTCCAGATCCTCCGGAAGCTCTCTGTCATGAATGGGTGAAAAACGTACTAGCTCCGCTCCCATCTGCTCCAGAAGATTTAAATTATCCGCATAGAAAAAGCAGAAGGCTTCATCATCCGCCACACCGATCCGCACCTTTTCCTCTGTACGGTATCCGAAGGCAGTATCCTTCTGTATCAGCATTTCCGTCTCCGGTGCCGCAAGCTCCGGTGCTTCCCCTGCAAGCTCCAGGATCCCATCGATATCCAGGGTTTTCTCCAGTACCTCGGAAAGCTTCTGCAGACGGCTTTTCAGCTCCGGGATCTCCTCCGGAAGCACCAGCCCCAGATGACGGCTTTCGATCACACAGTCCTCCACCTTCGGAACATATCCCAGCACCTTTACGGAAAGCTCCTCTTCCAGAAGCTTCTTCATCCTGGGATACAGCATGGGAGACATCTGGTTAAAGATCACGCCGCAGATATGACTGTCCTTTTTGTATTCCAGAAAGCCCTTTACATAGGCAGCCAGGGAAACACTCATGCCACGGCTGTTTACGATCAGGATCGCCGGTGTATCTGTGGTGGAGGCCAGATCATAGGCGCTGGCTCTGGAGGTGATTCCTCCTACACCGTCATAATACCCCATGACTCCCTCCATCACTGCGATCTCACAGTCCGATGCGTTCTTTGCCAGAAGATACCGGGTTCTGTCTCCATCTGTAAAAAACGTATCCAGGTTTCGGGATCTTGTACCGATCACACGGCTGTGGAACATAGGATCTATGTAATCCGGGCCGCATTTAAAAGAAGCCACCTTAAGGCCACGGTTCACCAGCGCCTGAAGCAGCCCGCAGGTGATCAGGGTTTTTCCGCTTCCGCTGGCACCTGCCGCAAGAAGTATTCTCGGGATCTTCACCTAAATCTCCTCCCCTCTTCCGCTGCAGGAAATGATATAGATCGGATTCTCACCCATCATCATATGATACCTTCCGATAGATTTGGATCTTGCCGCAGACAGCTGTACGATATCCACATCCGTCAGGCTGAAATCTCGGATGGCATTCATGGCTTCCGTCACCGTCTCCAGCGTGATGCAGTTGATCACGATCCGTACTTTTGGATTTTTGTCCAGAAGAAGCCGGATGATCTCATTCATATTTCCGGAAGACCCGCCGATAAAGGCATGTGTCGGAACAGGCAGTTCCACCATCGCTTCCGGTGCAGTACCCGGCACGATCTCCAGATTGTCTGTGGCAAATTTCCGCCTGTTCTCCTTCAGAAGAGCAAGGGCATCTTCCTTTTTCTCGATGGCATAGACCTGCCCCTTCCAGGCACGAAGCGCCATCTCAACAGAAACCGAGCCTGTGCCCGCTCCCACATCATAGCAGACAGAATCCTCCTGAAGACGAAGCTTGGACAGAGAAACCGTACGCACCTCTTCCTTTGTCATAGGCGCCTTCCCACGGAGAAATTCCTCATCACAGATCCCGTGAACTGCAGGCAAAGGTAGTGCCTTTTCATTGCACGCAGTTACCACGCTTAACGCATCTCCCCGGTATTCTGTAAGCTCTGCCGCACTGGCATGAAAGATCTTTTCATTTTCGTAGGAAAGATTTTCTCCCACATAAAGGGTCACATCACCCATTCCATACGCAACCAGACGAGAAGCCAGACGAGCTACCCCATCCTCTGTTCCCAGAATGGAAAAAACCTTGGGGTTATGCCGGATCAGGGCAATCAGATTGCAGTCTCTTCCATGAGCGCTGACGATCCTGGCATCATCCCAGGAAAGACCGATCTTCGCCATAAAATAGACAACGGAAGAAATCCCGCAGATCACCTGGACATCACCATCCAGAAGATCGATCAGCTTCCTTGCGCCGCTGTAGAAGCCCACATCGCCGGAAAGGGCAATGGCTACGGTACGGTACTGTGGATGTGTCTTGATATACTCCACGATCTTATCACTGCGGTACTCATGGAGAACCATCTGCCCCGGCCTCTGTACGGCATCTGTCATACGCTTTGCACCGATCAGAAGCTCCGCCTCATCAAAGGCCTTCTTTCCTTCCAAAGTCAGGGTTTTTTCCGCACCCATGCCGATGCCTACAAGAGAAACCCTCTGTGACAGGGTAAGGCCGAACAACTTTGCCAGAAATACCCTTGCTTCCGGCAGGGACAGCCCCTCCTCCTGCAAAGGTCTTCCGATGATCACAGGTGTGACGCCGCAGCGCTGACAGGCCTCCATCTTTTCCGGGAATCCACCTGCCAGACCGGTATCCTTGGTGACCAGATAGCTGCACTGAAACTGTCGAAGCATGGCTTCGTTGATCTCTGTGGAAAATGGCCCCTGCATACCGATGAGATGCTTTCCCTCGATCCCCAGCTCCGCGCAGGAGCTGATCACGGAAGGGATGGACAGCACCCGGGCAAAAAGCCTCTCCTGGTAATCCGGGATCACTGTAAATTTAGACAGCTCCTTGCTTCCTGTGGTAAGAAAAATGTTCCCCTCTGTACCGGAAAGAAGCTCTGCCGCCTTCTCCGTGCTTTCCACATAGATGGCTTCCCTGTTCTTCTCCCCCTCCGGGCGAAGGACACGCTGATAGCGAATGCTTCCGTTCTCACAGGCAGTCCGGATATTTTTTGTCACCTCTGCTGCATAGGGATGAGTGGCGTCCAGAACGATCTCCGGCGCTTCCCTTCGGAAAAGCTCCTCCATATCTTCGGTTTTCAGCCTTCCGGCGCTGACATGGAGAAATTCATTTTCCTTCAGAAGGGAGCCGCCATATTCCGTAGCTGCACAGGCATAAACCGGAACATGATTTTCCGCAAGGAACTCACAGAGCGCATAGCCCTCGGTGGTCCCTGCAAAAACAATGGCTTTATACATTCTTATATCCCCTTGGTGTTACCATCTTGCCGTTTACATTCTTAGTCTGTGAATTTCCCACAAATACGGTAGTAAACATATCCACTTCTGTATCACGGAGCTCCTTCAGTGTCATAACCTGTGCCGTCTCGCCGTCACGTGCGATCTGGGCAACCGTGCCGCAGACAGTATCCGGGGACTTGTATTTCATCATCAGATCACAAGCCTTCTGAAGATAATCCTTACGTTTTCTGCTGGACGGATTGTAAAGGCATACCACAAAATCCGCCTGTGCTGCTGCCAGAAGCCTTGCCTCGATCTTCTCCCACGGAGTCAGAAGATCACTTAAGCTGATTAGGCAGAAATCATGGATCAGCGGTGCACCCAGCACTGCGGCGCCGCCTGTGGCTGCTGTCACACCCGGGATAATGGTCAGCTCCACATCCGGATAGTTTTCTCCCACCTCATACATCAGACCTGCCATGCCATAGACACCGGCGTCACCACTGCAGATCATGGAAACGGTTTTTCCTTTTTTTGCCTCGTCAAAAGCAAGTACACAGCGGTCTACCTCTTTTTTCATCGGTGTGGTCATGAACTCTTTGCCTGCAAAATACTCCTTTACAAGATCCACATACACCGTGTAACCGATGATCACATCACTTTCATTTAATGCACGGATCGCTCTTCCAGTCATCTGGTCATACGCACCCGGGCCAATTCCTACAACATAAATCTTACTCAAAACGTATCCTCCGATTTCCGGCTGCAAGGGCGGTGGTCACACCGTCCCGGCCTGTTTTTTTTCTGATCAGTGTACCCTGTCCGCAACCCAGAACCGCGCTTCTCTCACAGACATTCTCTACACCTGTTATCTTTTTTACAAATTGTGACGGGGTAAATTCACCCTGCACTGCCTTCAGCTCTTCCTCTGTAAAGGTCAGAAACGGAAGCTGCCAGGCTTCTGCCAGAGAAAGAAGTCCCACCTCTTCTTTCTTCAGATCGATACTGGCAATGGCTCTCAGTGCTTCTCTGTAAACATCTGATCCCTTCAGACATTCCTCTGCCGCCTTCCGGATGGAGGCTGCATCCTTTCCCCTGCGGCAGCCCATTCCCAGAACTGCAGCGGGCGGCACCACATGGACTGTATTTTTAAAGGGCAGGCAGCCTCTGTGGATCGTCACCGCAATACCTGTTTCCGGTGCCTCACCGGCTATCTCACCCTTCTCCGGATCCGCTGCAGCTGAGAGCCTTCCGTCCTTCCCGCAAAGCACCAGACCCTCCGGCAGCTCCCCGTCCCATGGAAACTCACTGTAAAAGCCAACGCTCTCTCCCGCAAGAAGGGCCGCAGAAGCCTCCTTTGCAGCCTTCATATGAAAAATAGCACAGCCATTCTTTTTTGCAAAAACATCCACTGCAAAACGGCTGTGAAGATCTGTGGCTGTTGTCACAACCGGCACCGCCTTAAGATATCCGGCACAGCGAAGAGCCAGCTCATTGGCTCCGCCCAGATGTCCGGAAAGAAGAGCAATGACAAATTTTCCGCACTCATCAATCACCAGCACAGCCGGATCCGTCTTTTTTCCGGCAATGTAAGGTGCGATACTGCGCACTGCGATCCCGCAGGCACCAACAAAGATCACGCCCTCTTTTCCTGCCTGGAACTGTTCCCCTGCCCACTGGGAGGTGGAAACAGAGATCGGATCCGGAAGGTACCGGCTCTTTTTTGCAAGGGTGACACTCTCACCCTCTTTTTCCAGAGCCCTCTGAAGCCTTTCCCCTGTCTCCAGCCCTGTCATACTGAAGCAAATGATGGAAATGTTCATATTTTATTTCGTAGCCTCACGGAACTCTGTGGTAAAGCCCGGATCATACAGCTTGGATCTGTCATAGCTTGCAGCATTGACCGCATCACCTACCAGCATAAGCGCTGTTTTTGTGATCTTGTTCTCTTTTGCTGTCTGGGCCAGAGTACCCACTGTACAGATAAACTTCTTCTCATCGGGCCAGGTTGCCTTGTAGACGATGGCAGCCGGTGTATCCTCACGGTATCCGCCCTCCACCAGTCTGCGGCTCAGCTCCTCCAGCATACCTGTACTGAGGAAAATAACCATAGTCGCATTATGAGCGGCAAAGGACTGAATACTCTCTTTTGCCGGCACCGGTGTCCTTCCTTCCATTCTTGTGATGATCACACTCTGGGAAATATCCGGAAGTGTATACTCCAGGTTCAGTGCAGATGCAGCTCCGCAGAAGGCACTGACACCCGGGCAGGAATCATAGGGGATTCCCTTTTCATCCAGGATATCCATCTGCTCACGGATCGCACCGTAGATACATGGATCGCCGGTGTGGAGACGAACGGTCATCTTACCCTCAGCCTCTGCTCTCTCCATAACAGAGATCACTTCCTCAAGGGTCATCTTTGCACTGTTATGGATGGTGCACACATCCTTGGAATACTCCAGAAGCTGGGGATTTACAAGAGATCCCGCATAGATGATCACATCTGCCTCTTCCAGATACTGTTTACCTCTTACTGTGATAAGATCCGGTGCTCCCGGACCTGCTCCTACAAAATGTACCATAATCTATTCCTCTCTTCTGTCTTTGTTTTCTTTGATAATGATCAGGGAATAATATCCTGCATCCTCAGGGATCTCCTCCACGGTCCGGTAGATCTTTTCATCCGGCATTCCGCAGTTTTCGATCATCATGGCCTCTGCCCCCTGGGAAAGAAGCTCGGCCTTCACATCCTTCATCTTCTTTCCGGCCTTCATAAGGACCTTGGTACCGGAAAGCTTCAGCGCATCTTCGATCTGATAGGAAGCCGGGATCACGTGAAGAGGCTCTGCCTTCTCCACAAGTCCGGTGTTCAGACGGGCGGAAACTGCACAGAAGGATGTGATGCCACAGACGATCTCCGTCTCATAGCCCTGAGCCACAAGTCTGTGATGGATATAGAGATATGTGGAATACACGGTAGGATCTCCCAGTGTGAGAAATACCACATCTTTCCCCTGGTCCAGGACAGCCTTGACTTTTTCTGCTCCTGCATCGTGATAGCTCTTCAGCACCTCAGGATCCTTGGACATTGGAAAAGGAACTGCAAGAAGCTCCTTCTTTCCAAGCTCCGGATAAGCCCCCTCCACGATCTTAAACGCTACCGTATCCTCCGGAACCTGTCCCGGAAGTGCGATCACCTCTGCCTCCTTTACAAGACGAAGTGCTTTTAAGGTAAGAAGCTCCGGATCTCCCGGTCCTACACCTACACCATATAATTTACCTGCCATATTTCTTTCCTCCTAACTATATTTTCCAGACAGGATAAAACCTGTCTGTTATTTATATCAAATTTTGTCCCCGGATCAAAAATCTCCATCCGGATCAGGGTTTCACGCATGAAATATCATCCACCCCGACTGCCTGCTCCTGTATCTTATGGATCAGCTCCTCTGCATCCCGGGTCTGCCCCAGCAGTCCGTATACATTGGAAAACACCACAGCACCCAGAAGGATCTGCTCATAGGATCTGTGGTCCAGATAAAACTGAATCTTCTCCATGACCACAGCCATAGTCTCTTTCAGGATACCATAGCTGTCAAGAACAGCCAACGCCTCATCGGTAGTCCCCGCCTCCAGGATCTCTCTGGCACATTCCAGAGAGCCCCCTGCACGGATAGCACTTGCACAGAGAACCTCCATCCTTCCATCAGCACAGTGGGAATGGGTATTCATGATCCCGGCGGCAACCTTTACAAACTTACCGATATGAGCCACAAAAAGAATGCCCTTTACGCCCATATCAATGGCCATGTCAATGGTCTCTCCTACATAATTGCTGCACTTGATATTGTTCTCAAAGGGAATAGACATATGCTCTCTGAGATAATCCGCACCGTAATTCCCCGGTGTCACCAGGATATAGTTTTCTCCCTGGCAGAAATGCTGCTTCATCTCCACATGGATGCTTTCGATCAGAGCCTTCTCACTCATGGGCTCTACGATCCCGCTGGTTCCAAGTATGGAGATCCCGCCAAGAATGCCAAGACGGGGATTAAAGGTTTTCTTCGCGATCTCTTCCCCCTGAGGGACGGATACGGTAAGCTTCAGACCGCCCTCGTAGTCATATTCCTGGGCCGCCTCTTCGGCTTCCCGCAGGATCATGGCTCTGGGAACCGGATTGATTGCCGCTTCCCCCACGTTCTGGGAAAGTCCCGGCTTGGTGACACGCCCCACACCGATCCCACCGTCCAGGATGATCTGAGGCCAGGATTTCTCTGTTTTCTGCTGCTGCCCGGCCTGTTCTGCCGCTGAGATAGAAAACTTCTCCGCTTTTACATAGACCAGGATCCCGTTGGTGGTATCCGGATCATCCCCTGCATCCTTCTGTACCGCACAGGAGACATAGGTTTCGCCCCGGGTAATATCGTGAAGCTGTAACGTGAGGGTGATCCCCTTTGGGGTATCAAGCTCTACCTCGGAAAGAGTCTCTCCCGAAAGCAGCATCCGGACTGCACCTCTGGCTGCCCCGGCTGCACAGGAGCCTGTTGTGTAGCCATAACGGAGGCGCTTGTTGTTTTTTATGACATACTGGTCTTCCAGTCCATTCTTCATATATACGATGCCCTCCTTTTCAGATTACCTTGTGCTCCAGCCATTTGCGGCTGTGGAAACGCCAGGTAAAAATGATCCCACGAACAGTCCAGTCTGCAAACATTCCGATCCAGACACCCATAGGCCCGAAGCCCAGGACACGGATCAGGAAAACACAGAGACAGAACCTGCATGCCCACATGGTACAGCAGGAGGTGATCATGGAAAACTTCACATCACCGGCTGCACGAAGACCATACCCCGGCACGAACGCCATTGTCCATACCACAGGCTTTACGATGGTGATCCATGTGATCATGTGGATGCACATTTCCGCACTGGTACTCTCCATTCCGCCAAGGATCGTCACCGGTCTGACCAAAATATACACGATCAGACAGCTTACGATAATAACTGCCTCTGCAATGACGCAGAGTTTTTTTATGTAATAGACCGCCTCATCCTTGCGGCCGGCACCAAGACACTGGCCTACGATGGTCATCAGGCCCACACCTACTCCGATGGCCGCGATACCATTCAGGTTCTCAAGGATATTGGTCATTGCCTGCGCTGCGATGGCTGCTGTTCCCAGTGTGGAAACCGTAGACTGGATGGCAAGCTTTCCAAGCTGAAACATACTGTTCTCAATTCCCGAAGGGATCCCTAGTCCCAGGATCCGTCCGATCATGCTCCAGTCCGGACGGATCTTCAGGTAATCCTTCACAACGACAGGCTGACGATCCTTACGCAGCTGCCAGAGAACAACCACTGCACAGAAAATACGGGAAACCAGTGTGGAGATCGCCGCTCCTGCAACACCAAGGTGGAAAACCCAGATCAGAACCGCGTTTCCGCCAATGTTCATGATATTGGAGATCATGGAGATGGCCATAGGCCCCTTGGTATTCTCCTGGGCACGAAAGATCGAAGCCGCAGAATCATAAGCCGCAATAAAGGGGAATGACAGTGCCGTGAAAAAGAAATAAATTTCCGATGCACGCATAACATCCGCATCCACTGCACCGAAGATCAGCCTCAAAAGCGGCTTCTGAAAGATCAGACAGACTGCAGACACCACTACAGAGATCGCTGTGATGATAAAAAGCACCTGCCTGGCAGACATATTCGCCTTCTCATAATTCCTCTGTCCGATATACTGGGCACAGACAATGGCGCCTCCCGCTGCCAGCGCCGAAAAAGCCTGGATCAGAAGCACATTGATGGAATCCACCAGCGATACCGCAGAAAGAGCCGCAGATCCCACATTGCTGACCATCATGGTATCTGCGGTTCCCATTATCGAATTCAAAATCTGTTCCAGCACTACCGGCACCAGAAGATTACGGATCATCCGGTTGGTAAACATATGCTGCTGTTCCATTGTTACATCCTCCGCCTCACTTATTTATGACCTGACAAAGCAGAAAAAAATCGTCTGTATTTTATCAATCACACTTTCTCTGACATTATACCCTTTTCCCGCTCTTTTTCCAATATATTTTCTGTGTTTTTTGTACAAACTGCAAAATGCCGCAGGCGCGAAACCTGCGGCAGTCTTTGTTTTATATAATCTTCTTTAAGTAATGGCAGCTCATTGGCCCCTACAATTCCATACTTCCGAAATCAATCACAAGTTCTTCATAGATCCCTGCTTTAACAGAATCCTCCAAAGTATACTCATTAATACTTTCGTCACCTGTAAAATTGTATACAATAACACGATCTTTCTCAGGATCAACAATCCAGTATTCTTTTACACCACAGGAACGGTATTTCAGAAGTTTTAACAGATAATCCACTTTTTTACTGGATGGTGACACAATTTCTATAATCCAGTCAGGTGCACCATTACATCCTCTGTCATCCAGTTTATGTGGATCACAAATCACTGAGATATCCGGCTCAACATAGGTATTACTTTTCTCATCAAGATAGACAGCAAAAGGAGCTGCATATACTTCACACTTTCCTTTGTGAAAACGAATATATTCACGAATAACACTGGAAAGCTCCATTGAAATTTTTTGATGTCTGCGACTCGGTGGAGCCATCATATACATATGGCCATCAATCAATTCTGCTCTTTCACCCTCTGGTAAAGCATATATATCATCTATAGTATAAATTTCTTCTTTCAATAATAACATACCATCTCTTTCTGAAGCTGTTACTCAAGCACAAGGTTACAACTCACCTGTTTTATTTTGATTTTATCATTTCACAGCGCAAATAACAAGTTGATGACTGCTTTACGAAACATCATTTGTTCCACCCCCCTTACTCATGCAGCTCAAGTGGCAGTCCATCCGGGTCATGAAAAAACGTCATCTTCTTGCCGGTAAAATCATCCACACGGATCGGCTCACATTCGATCCCGGTCTCCGCCAGTTCTTTCACCGTCTGCTCCACACTCTCCACACAGAAAGCAAGATGACGCAGGCCACAAGCCTCCGGACGGCTCACCCGCTTCGGTGGATTTGGTTCTGCAAAAATCTCCAGCTCCGTGTGCTCATCCACACGCAGATCCAGCTTCCAGTCCCTACGCTCCGGACGATAGTTTTCTCTGATAATGGAGAAGCCAAGCTTGTTTACGTAGAAATCTTTGGCGGATTCGTAGTTGGATACGATGATGGCGATGTGGTGTATTTTTGATAGGTTCATTTTTCTTGTACTCCTTTTGTAGGTGTTTCAAAACATGACGTAGTGTAAAATAACAGATTTTTTTCTGTTATGACAGCTATATCATTGTTTGAAATATTTACTGAATTTATGACTTACGGTTGTGCTTTGATTTTATCCTTTACTCCGGCAAATAGCAAGTTCTGTTTTCTGGTGAGCAGCCTGTTCTTATATCTTCAAATACCTTTTTCTATTTTTATTGCTTTCATCGTTATTATATAAATACGCTCACGTTTGCATCTGTCCGCATTCCACTGATCCAGAAAATCCTGTATCTGATTTTCTTTTATTGACCTCAGAAAATCTGAAATCAATGAATCCTGCGGTTTTGTATCCAGTTCAAGATTTTTTTCAGAAGTTTTAAGAAAACAGAAGGGATTGCACCTGGAGAATATCGAAAAATGTGGAAAATGTAAGAACTTTTCAAGTAGACGGTCTCGTACATTTATGTTAAAATACGACTTGAAAAGGAGTGATTCCATGGCAACACTACGAGCTGATAAAAAGAATTACAAAAAAGCATTCACGACTCACGCAAACTCCTATGATAAATGGAGTATAGGCAGCGATTACAGCCGTCGTCTGCTGTTATGCTACTGCGTTGAGTGTGGATTAAAATGTCTGATCATGCAGACAGACAATATAAATACCGTTTCCCAAGCCAGTGACGAAACATTAAGAGTTCTTCATTCCCACGATTTCAGAACCTTACTAAATAAAGCCAAGCAGGCCGGCAACTATAAATTTAAGCAATTTCCCACGGAATACGGTGACAGTGTGGGACCTTCTGATTACCATCAATTATGCCGATATTTAATTGCTCCAGCTAATCAGAAGATTACATATTTAGAAGAATTTGACAACACTCTTATACAGATTAAAGAGTGGTTAAAAGAGGTGGTATAAGGTATGAAATTCTACACATGGAAAGATATAGATCGATACATCTTAATGCATCACAAAGATTGGAAAAATACTTTTAACGATATTGAAGTATATCCCGATGAAATTATCCTGTATCCCAGGGAAAAGACATCAGATTTAGCACATTCTGCATTAGCACATTCTGCATTAGCAGAACTGTTTCCAAAAAACATTCTGCCAGGTTGTTCTGCTATAAAACTTGATTGCCCAAATGCCTCGTTATCTGTTTCATACGATTTCGAATCTAGTCCGATTTCCCCCAATATAATGCCACTGTTCAAAAAAGCAATTTATGAAGATTCCGTATATCCAAAAAATAATTTAAAAGAGCTTAGCCGTCCGGTAATCGCTTTCCATTCCTATAAAGGCGGTGTGGGGCGTACTCTGTCCTTGATTGCATTCGCCCAGGCCTGGACAAGCATTCAGGACGATCCACAGAAAAATAAACTCTTGATTATAGATTCCGATCTTGAAGCCCCAGGTCTCACATTAATTCAGGGAAACCTAAACGAAACTGCATTTAGCTATCTGGATCTGTTAACTTTAATCCAGGATAACAACAGCATAGAAGAGATTGTATCCACTGCAGAAGCTTTAATGGGAACACTCACTTTGCCTATCGAAACCAGTCAGCAACGGGTGGAGCATTTCTTCCTTCCTACCTATCGCTATGAACAGCAATTATTTGATTTATACGCAAGCCCACAGACTATTACCATAAGCCGAAACAAAGAATATATCCTGGCAGAAGTTCTTTCCAGTTTGGCTGCTCAGTTAGGCGCTTCTGCTGTTCTTGTAGATTTGCGTGCTGGTATAAGTGAATATTCTGCTCCTCTCCTGCTTGATCCGAGAGTGAAAAAGTATTGCGTGACATCAACCTCACTGCAGTCAATTATGGGCACAAAACAGGTTTTAAATTTTATATCCAAGGGACTGGAAGTAAAAGAGGATTCTCTTCTTCCTACCATATTCTTAAGTATGATTCCTGATTCTTTTTCTACTATGGAAAAAGACCAAATAAAAGAAAGCCTGACAAACTGTTTCCAGACAACTGAGAACACAGAAGAACTTCTTGACAATATGATTATTGAGCTCCCATTTGCCAGTGAATTGATACATCTTTCCAATCTGCGACAGATTTTAACGGTTTTGAAAGACAGAGATATGTATTATGCCATAGAAAAATTAGTTTTGCAGTATTATCAGCCTGTAAAAACAGCTGAAATATATTACACAGAAGAACAGCATAAAACCATTTTAAAAAAGATTTATGATTTTGCAGATAACCAAATTACCGCCGAGGCAAATGGCGCAGAAGAGTTATTATTAACAGAACCAATAAAGAACCTTTGTTCCCGCTTTAATAACCAAGTTCCCACAGCTGTTGTCCAGGGAGCAAAGGGGTCTGGAAAAACATTTTTATATCGTCAATTAATAGAAAAAGGAAACTGGAATTCATTTTGCAGCGAAATAAACAATAAACAAATCTTCAACGATAACGGCTTCTTCGTTCCGGTTTTAGCTCCACAGAATATTTTCAAACTCAAACTTGTTTTAGCTGAATGTATTAACAGTTTCAATACAACAGTTTCCTGTGCTGCAGTTTCCAAATCCGTTTACAATGACAATTCTTATGAATTAGATCTTAATGCAAATAGCGAAACTGACTGGATGATTTTTTGGGAACAATTGTTTGCAAACTCAGTTAACAAAAAATTCAGTAACCTTGCACAACTTAATGAAGCATTAAAAAAAGAGCAAAAAACGATTGTCTTTCTAATCGATGGACTGGAAGAAATATTGAAACTGGTTTCTTCCAATAAGAACCAGCAAAAAGCAATTGAAGTGTTATGCCAGGGTATTCTGAATACAATTGCTGCCAGATATGAAAATATTGGACTTATTATTTTTCTTCGAAGTGACATGGCGCAAAATGCAATCACTGTTAACTATGAACAGTTTAAGCAAGCGTTTAATTATGCAGAATTGAAATGGTCTTCTAATGAAGCGTTAAAGCTTGCCGTCTGGTTGGTAAGTCATTCTGTATCAGACTTTTATCAAGAAACTATATCCGTTGAAAACGCATCTCAGGAAGTAATTGATCAATATCTTGAAAAACTCTGGGGCTTAAAATTAGGCAAGAAAGAATCCAATGAAGCCTATTCCTCCCGTTGGATATTAGCTGCCCTTTCTGACTTTAATGGTCAGCTACAGGCACGAGATATTATTCGTTTCTTAAAATATGCTTCAAAATATAATGGAAAAAAGCCGCCTTACAATGACAGGATTTTAATGCCCGCCGAAATCCGTAATGCGGTATCGAATTGTTCAAAATATAAGATTACAGAAATTAAAGCAGAATACGAAAACCTAAAACCAATTTTTGAGAAACTTGAGAATCTTCCATTTGAGAAAAAAACACTTCCTATGAATCTGGAAGAAGATGCACTTACAGCCGCTGAAGAAAAATCCATGATCCAGTCAGGCTATCTCATACGAGATGGAGAAAAACTCTATTTACCAGAAATAATACGTCATGCTCTTGGATTTCGATATGAACGAGGGGCAAGGCCTCGCGTATTATCTTTACTCCTTAAACACTAATAGCAAGTGCCTCAAAACATGGCGTAGTGTAAACCAGCAGAGTTCCTGCTATAATAGCTACATCAATGTTTGAGGCACTTACCCAAAATGCAGTGAAAAATGGCTGATTTACATGATCTATTTTTATTTGCCTGATTTCTTGGCACCGTTTTGGCACCGAAAGCCTCGTTCTAAATGCTTTGTTACCAACGCCTGCTATTTCCCCCTGCCATTTTCTTATTGCACCCACGATTTTTTATTGCTATAATCAGAACATGGGTGCTACCATAACGGTAGGCGGTTAGTCCTTCAACAGAGGGACTGTGACCCTCTGATTACATAGAACCCCCAAAGGGAATCCCGTGAAAAGGAGGGCTAAGCCAATGAGTATTGTGGATTTCATTGCAGTTGTGAGCTTCGGCATCACCTGCTTTTGTGCCGGATACACATTCGGCAAGGATAATAATAAACCACAAAAATAGCCGCCCCGGTCTGGTAAACTAGGCGGCAATTTTTGTCAAACCATATATCGGAATAACCGTCTATCGGTAGCACTCTTTTTCTATAACCATATTATCACGCATCTGTGAAAATGTCAAAAAGTTATTTTCGCTCCTTCTGCAATACGCTTCATCATAACTTTTTCAGTGTCTGAAGAAGTTTTAGAAGTGTATTCGGCTGAAAGTTATCTGGAATATAGACTTTCATTCCCTGAAAATAGATCACCAGCCGATTATCATTGGAAGAGGAACGATTCTGAGAATAAGAGATACTGGAAGAATGCAGAACCTCTCCAAACGTTGTGATTGTTTCCTGATTTTGTCTTGCCATAAGTGTGCCTCCTTAAATATACGGTTTGCCACAGTATATCAGGAATGGAAAAGACAGTCACTACGCCATGTTTTGAGGCACTTACCTTCCAGTTCCTTTTCCTTAGCCTTTGCTGCTTTCCCGGAAACTGTATTTTTCTCTACTGGGTTGTTCTCCGTGTAATACTCGCAGATCAGATCCAGCAGGTTCTCCACTGACGGGTAATATTTGTCCACACGGTGTAGGTTTTATTTCAGCTTTTCAAGGACGCATAATTGATTTTCTAAATTGGCTTTCTAAAACTTAAACGTATCCTTCACTCCAACCCATTTCTGATCCTTGTCAGACAAATTCAGTTTTGTTCCATCCTTCAAAGCATATCCTTCTGCGGAAGCTGTTCCATTATAACCTCTTTTATTTAATTCATTCATGACATCATGACCAAGCTGGCCACCGACGCCTGTCACTAAAATTTTCATATTTAAAATTCCTCTGCGTGATTTCATGGTGTCAATATTTCTTTTTAATTTTAACCATGATATTTCTTACTATATCGATAGTATATTTGTTCTTGAAAATAATTAAATATGTTATGTACACAACTGCTGACAATGCAACTGCTATGATTAGTCTCAATAAAGCCGAACATTCAACCAGCATATATACAACCTTTGTAGTTAGTAATACAAGAATACTTCCTACAACTGCATATAAAATACTATTTTTAATTTCGTCTACATCAAAAAAGCGTTTTTTATTTGGAGCTCTAAGGGTACAAAAAACAAATACAAACAGTTCTGATAACAATGTCGTGAATGCTGCACCGTACAGACTATATTTAGGAATCATGTATAGATTTAGTCCACAATTTATAATTGCACTCACAGTAGTTGCCATCAAATTTTCTTTTTCTCTTCCTTGGGTGATATTATAAACCGATGTAATCAGACCACCATATATTGCAAAAATCAAACTTATAGACAATATTTGCAACGAAAAACTAGTAGTTGCTATCTCCTCTCCGCCCACAAGTAACATTACATCTTTCGAAACAGCTGTTAAACCAAATCCTGCCGGTATAAGAATTAAACTTAGATAGCACCAAATAGTTGTATTTAGTTTCTTATACTGACTTTCTGCTGTTTCTGACATCATTGTTGCGAGCCTAGGTGTTACCGCAGCATATATTGCAACCAAAATATTTTTTATAACCGTGTAAACCTTTACAGCAATAGTGTATTCACCTACAACACTATCTCCCTTTATCCAACCTAGCATAGTTATATCTGCGTTTACATATATTAATGCTGTTATCGTATTAAAAAATATGATTGTTAACGGTTTGAGATGCGTCTTTAAATTTAAATTAACAGTAAAACGTGGATGCACGTACTTTCTTATATAAAAGAAGTTCCAAATCGAATTAATAATAATAGGAAGTGAAGAAATAAAAGCATAAATATTATAATCTTCTCTATCTCTAACTAAGATCAGCAATAAAAACAAGCATACGATATTAGAGACAATACTTCTAACAGTGATTATCAGATAATCTTCAAATGCTATATTTATCCACTCAAAACCAATAACCTGAAAAATAATAGTTAAACTGCTAATAAGTAGAACTATACGATACGCAACAAATTGTGGTACAAATATGAGACAAATAATAAATCCCGTATATGCAACTACCGTAGATAGCAAATTGATAGAAAACAATTCATTTGTTAATTTTTGAAGTTTATTGGTAGAATTTCTTACCTTTGCGCCTTCTCTTATCCCATATGTAACCATGCCAAGCATTGCGACTAAAGCGAAATAACTAACAATAGAGTTGGCATATGATACTTTTCCAACTCCTTCAGTGCCTAATACTCGAATTGCATACGGGTAGGTTATCAACGGAAATATTATAGATAATGTGGCTTTTATAACATTTAGTAAGGAGTTAATTCCTAAATTTTTATTTTTCATTCGATCACCAGAATACCTCATGTCTTCCCGTGAATTCATAAAACAACTTTTTACTTCGTTCACCAATTTTTTTTGCTGGAATCCCACCGTAAATAGTATATGCCTCACAATTTTTTGTCACTACAGCACCAGCTGCAACAACTGCACCTTCATATATTTTTGTTTTAGGCAAAACTGTAACACGACTTGAAATCCATACTCTATCTTGTACAATGACAGCTCCACCTGTTTCATTAGAATAAAAGTGTGGGTCATTTATATCGTGTTGTTCAGTCCAAATCCATACACCGGTGCTTAAATTAACATTTTTTCCTATAAATATTCCATTTCTGCCATCAAGTTTACTTTCATCTCCAACAATTGCGCCGTCAGCAATATGGATATTCCACGGAGAACGGATCTCAAAACCTCCATAAATGACCGCTGTTTTTGCCAATTTCATCCTGTATACATGTCTTAGCATAAAATTTCTATAAGTATGACACGGTATTTTTCCTAGATGTATCAACTTATATCTAATCCAACCAGCATAGATGTGGAAAAGCCACTTAATCTGTCTTTTCGGAAACTTGTAATCTGATTCGTACAATACGACTGATTTTGATTTCTGAGGTGTATCAACCTCTTTCTTTTTCTGCCTTTTTTCCTGAATATAACAGTATACAAATGTCGCAACTGTATCTATCATATAAAAACATATTACGGCAATTATTAGATACCACATTTTCACCACCTCTTTTCATTGCTATCTTATATAGCTAACGTCTGATTTAATAACCTCTCCATCTGCTATTACTCAACTATGCACTGTCTGCTTCCCCGAAACTATAGATCCAGCAGCTATAACTGTATCTCTTAAAATTTCACTTCCTTTTAATACTATACATTTACAGCCAAACCAAACCCTATCACTTATATATATATCACGATCTTCATTTATGCATCTATCTGTCTTATTATCCATTATCTGGTGAAAATCTGTGTCCATAAATAAACACTCCCATGATACCAACACATCTTTTCCAAAGAAAATTTTCTTGTTACATATAAATGTTGATTTTGCTGATACGTGAAAATTTTCACTAAACATCATCGAACCATGATTTGAAATTATTGATCCAGAGCCTAGGAAAAAGCCCGGAGACATTATAATGTCTCCATAATTTTCCCAGATTGTCCGTTCAAACTTGTTATCAAATACGGAGACTTCTTGAAAACCTATTTTCACGCAACCAGTTGTTAATTTACCATCGAGTTCTACATTCCCCTTTAAACTTCTAAACTTTACATATCTAGAACACAGTACGTTAAAACTAAACAGTCCATGTAATCCAAAATATCTGTAGTTAAAATATATAGTTTTTGGTATACTTAATGATAATAATTGTCGCTTAGATAGTCCAAACATTTAATTTCTCTCCGACTTAGGCGTCATAAACAGTAATACAAACATCAAAAATCCATTTCTCGCATAATCAAATAAAAACAACGTAGGCATTGTAAATACCAGAAACATAAAAACTCCAAGTACGACAGAATCACTAAATATTGACCTATCTTTATACCCAGATATAATTGTTTTCATTCCTTTTGTAATAAATGTCAAAAACAAGAATACCCCAACTAATCCGAACGTAAATAAACAACCTACGATTCCAACGTCCTCAAGATAATAGAATCCATATGGACCATATAGTAGGGTTGTCAATGCTGAGTTTATGGGTTTTATAAATCCTTGTCCCATGATCGGATGCTGCATGAAACCGTTAAAATAATAAGCATACATTGCTAACCGTCCAGTTATTGATCCTCCTCCCTCAATCTTGTCTATTTGCATATACTTATCAAATACAGAAGATTGAAGAATTAAAGCCCCCCCTAGTACACCGAGTAGCAAAATTCCTAACTTAAGTTTACGGCTATCTGTACCTATAAACACTAAAACTAGACATGATAAAAAGATTGCAAGAATCGCTGCCCTAATACAAATGAATAACACAAAATATACAGAAAAAATCCCCATCCATATTATTAGTTTAATGTCAAATCGTTTCTTTTTCCTATACGTTTGCAAAAACTCTGCAAACATAATGATTATTGAAAGTGCTACAAACTCACTTCCCACGCCAGCTCGAAGAAATCCAGCTCTCATTTGAGGATTGTAAAAATCTATAAAAATGATATTTCCAGAAATTTTAAAAATTGCGTATTGAATAAAGAAAAATAACACTATTAATTTGGTGTAATTAACAAAAATCTTTTGTATCTGTTCTTTTGATATCGTAAGATTTTGTACAAGTACATATCCAATTAGCGCAAAATATCCTCCACAAATGTTAAAAACATCTGTTGGCATCTCCGAGTGAATAATCATGCTATAAAAAGCAAGAATAATAACAAAGGAAAGAAAACATACTATAAATCGACTATAAGTTCCCTTTAGTTTGATTTTACCCTTTAAAAAAAACATGAAAACAAACACTACAGCTACAGATAGCAGCTTAGAGTTCGTATAGGATGTTGTTGGCAATGTATACATCGCCCCACTCAACACAAACATAAAAAACATTACAAGTAATTCTGCAGTACTAATTTTTCTTATCTTTAATCTCATTTGCCTATATCCTATCCGTAGATTTTTTCGTATAACTCCACGTGTTGTTTAGAAATATCATCCCAATAAAAATCAATTTTTCTATGCTCTGACTTCAAGCTATTGTCTTGCATATATTCTATTGCACTTGCAATTGTCTGCGGAGTATTATCATTCATAAGATACACATCATCATATGGAAAATTTTTATCTCCCTTAGTTGTAATGATATCTATTCCTTCCTGATATGCCGCAAGAAAACTTCCATTTCTAACCGAAATACCATAGTAAAAAGGAAGAACGGCAAAATCAGATGCTTTAAGGTAATCTCCAACAGAATCTTTTAGGTATCCCGTCACAATAATATCGTTATCAAGATTATATTCTCTAATTTTTTCTAAAACCTTTTTATGGTATTCGTCAGATTCCTTTAACTCACCAATGACTACTAGTTTTGACTTCAATTTCCCGGCATCTTTGAGGTGTTTAATTGCCTCTACAAGCTCTAAAAAGCACTTGTATTCATTAATAAAACCAAAGTAACTCATTAGTTTCATATTATCTTTTACTAAAGAGTTATGCAGCTCTATAATTTTATCATTCGGAGCAACAGACGGTACTATATTGCTACCAATTCGAATAGTTCTTACCTTTTTTTTACATAATGGTATTTTCTTTATATCTACCTCGAATTGCGGATCTACTACAATAATTTCATTTGCAAAAAGGAACGACGGAATTTGACGCATCCTTCCCAAAAAAGATCTATTACTATATTCATGAGTTGTAAAAACAACCTTGATTCCTCTCAATCTGGCAAACATAGGAAGAAAATTCACACCAATACTCTTTCCATATGCTTTTGCAGGATACTCAACATGTAGTATTCTTGCATTTATTTTTTTTAATTCCACAGCGAGTTTATGGTATGCAAAAATTGATTGCCAATCTGAAATCGTAGCAGTATCACTTTTATCATTAATTTGGACAATATCTACATTTTCTTGCTCTAAATATCTTTGTAGCTCAAGAGTATAGTCTTTAACACCACATTTTACATGGGAATCGGTCCCGCCTATCATATATATCTTCATATTACGTTCTTTGTTCCTTTATAAAATCCTTCAAAGCCTTAATTGATACTTTTGAATTTCTATTTAATATATATCCCTTAATTCCACTTGCAATTGTTCTTAGGTAAGCTCGTTGCAAATTATTATGGCTGTATTTGGATATAAACTTCAAACGATTTTTGGCCATATAATATGCTGTGAATTTACTATATTCTCCGCTTGATGACGCTCCTACCTTATGCCAAATCTTTGCTGTTGGCACATACACGATGTCAATTGTCTCCTTTTTTAGACGCGCGCAAAAGTCCGTGTCCTCATAATACATAAAGTAACTTTCATCCAGCATACCAACTTTTTCTATTACATTTTTATTCATCAGAATGCAACACCCTGAAGCAAATTCTACCTTTTCTACCTTGTCATAGCTGCCATCATCGACCTTACCAGCTCCGGTATGATGCGTATCTCCGCTTATCCAATTTATAATTCCGCCCGCATACCATAATACACTTGGTTCATCAAAATAATATATTTTAGGGACAACTACCGTTTTTGAATTACAATATCTCTTCATTTCATCAAGAAAGCTCGAATCCACCACTGTATCATTATTCAAAAGCATTATATAGTCACATCCATCATCTAGTGCTCTCTGGATTGCAATATTATTTCCACCTGCAAATCCTAAATTATCTTTTGATGGTATATATTTTATATATTGAAAAAGAATAGATCTCTCAAATTCTCCTTTGGTATTCTCATCTGCTGCATTATCAACAACATAAATTGTATAGTCGCTTGATTGTAATCTAATCAGGCTTTCCACGCATTCTAGAGTAATCTTTGGATTTTTATAATTTATTAAAATGATAGCTGTATTTGCCATTAATTATTACCTACGACTTCTATATATTTAGAAAACATTGCATTCGCAGAATCTTGCCAATTGAAGCAATTCACTCTTTCAATTCTTTTTTCATCACGTATAGCTTTATCTTCATCTAATAATTTGACGATGCTATTTGTAATTTCCTCTTCACTAAAAGGATCAAAATACATCCCAGCATCACCAACCACTTCCGGAAGTGATGTGGCATTAGCCACCGCTACCGGTGTTCCACATGCCATTGCCTCCAATGGTGGAATTCCAAACCCTTCATAAAAAGACGGATATACAAAACCATCTGCAAGATTATAAAGTCTCACAAGATCTTCGTTTGAAACATAATCTGTCAAAATAATATCCTTATTGTTATCAGCAGACTCCTTCATGATGTCATCAAACATCCAAGCTTTCTTACCAACAACAACCAGTTGAACATCGGAGAAATGAGAATCCTTCTTCAATTTCACAAAAGCTCTCATCAATCTTGGCAAGTTTTTTCGCGGTTGAAGGTTACCTACGCTGAGAATAATTCTATTACCTGTAATATCAAACTTATTACGAAGTTCTGATTCATTCAATTCTTCTTCGTTTAGTTTTCTAAAGTTCTGATTCACTGCGTTGTATGTAACCACAAGATTGCTTTCAGGAATATGGTAATGAGAAGCTATATCTTGTTTTGCATGATTAGACACTGTAAAAACTGCCTTTGATTTTTTTGCTGCGTATGGAATTAATAATTTCTGAGTGTAATATTCTTTTTTTGTAAAAATATTACTGTAATGTTCAAAGCAAATATCGTGAATAGTACACACAACGGGACACGGTCTGTTAAATGGAATAAAGTACTGGGTATGTAAAAGATCTAATTCATACTCTTTGCATAACTTTGGCAGCTCAAAAAAATTCCTTTTCAGAGCACTACTTTCCTGAAATTCTATACGCTTAAATTTATTTGTAAGAGCAGATAAATCTGCTCCTTTTTTTACAAATAAAATTATCTCCATATTCTTTGGAGGATTCATGTTGTTTATAATATTTGTATAAAAGCTTTCATTGCCTCCCGAGTGATCGCCAATCATATGCGCATCAATTCCAACTCTCATTGCCATTTCCTTTCAAAAATATCATATAGACCAAACTTTCTCGTATTTCCCGCAGATATAAGGCCAGCTATAAGCTTCCTCTATTCGCTGCGTACTCTTCGAACCCAAATTAGCAATCTCGTCACTTTTCATTTCGTCAGCTTTCTCAATGAGTCTTGCCAGGTCTCCGTCCTTTTTCGACCAGTACAAAGCACTATCCTCTGCAACCTCTCGGTTAAAACCAACATCAAGAAGTAGATTTAAATCTGTACTGCCAAGCGCCTCTAATAAAGAAGGATTCGTTCCACCAACCTCGTGGCCATGGAAATATCCATACGCATTCTCACGAATCTTCATGAGACGCTCTTTGTTATAAACAGTTCCAACGAACTTGATTCTTGGATCTTTTTTATATCCCAACTTTTCCTCAAGCTCTGCTAAGAACTTATCATTCACGTTTGTGATGATTGCGAAGTCCTTCTTTGTCTTGCTCTTCATGAATTCACGAATCATAGTCTCGTAATTGTTCTCTGGAACGAAACGACCAACCACTAGGTAATATGCCTTAGGCTTCAGTCCCTTCTGCTCATACCACGACAACAACTTCTTATCATCGTCAGCAAGGAGACTCTTTCTGGTCTCAGCCCCATAAGCAATAAATGTGGTCTTCGGATTTCTTCCTCTGATACCCTTACCGTCATACTGTTCGTGGATATACTTCTCAATATTCACGCTGTCGCACACAGCCAGATCCGAATACTTGACCATCATCTGCTCAGATACTTTCCAGTACTTTCTGACCGGATCAGACCACTTAGCACGCATCCACTCATGTCCATCTGGATTGAGATAAACCTTTCCATCCAATCTATGTATTGCCTTATAATACTTCTTCATAAACGGTCCAATACGGCACGCCATAATGTAGACGATGGGATGTTTAATCCCTTCTTCTTTAATAATCTCTACACACTTGTCCAGAGCTTTGCAGTCATAATAAATAGCCTGAGCTGGACCAAGCTTCTCAGGCACATGAATTTTGAAGCAATCCGCATTGTGATAAATAAAACGAGAACCAGAGATGATCTTGGCATCCACCTTTGTTTCGTCCATATGACCCTGACCATTGGCTTTGACTGCCACATGATATTGAATATTTTTATTATCCTGATGATACTCAGTCAGCTTGTCTATAAATGTCTCGTATCCTCCGTAAGCTCCAAGGCTTTTTGCGCCAACGAGGAATACATGCTGTTTTTCTGCCATCTTCTAAGTTCCCCTTCATTTAACATCTAACTTTTAATACTTCAGCATCCCCTAGCAATGTACATCTTCCTGTACCTGCTGGTATAAATAGACAGTCACCTTTCTTAAAGCGGACTGGCTTGTTTTCATCATTAAAATATCCAACCTGTCCTTCTCCACTGATACAAAGAAGAACCTGGAATGATTCATCCATTACCGAGAATGAGCAAGCTTTGTTTACTTCAATCTTCTCGGTCTCAAAATATTGACTTCTACAAATGATTTCTCTTGAACTTCCCGGATAATAGTGAACCAATCGCTTTTCACCAGATTCCTTCACTGTATCCATGTTCATTACTTCAACTGCCTTATCGAAGTGAAGTTCTCGTTTATTGCCGTTTTTATCCGTTCTGTTGTAGTCATACACGCGGTATGTCACATTAGAACTTTCTTGAATTTCAGCAATAAGTGCACCTGCGCCTATCCCGTGGACTGTACCTGCCGGTACGTAAATTACATCGCCCTTTTGAATCTTTATCTTATGCAAATGCTTATCTAGTGTCCCGTTTGCTACTGCTTCCTTCAAGATTTCCTTTGTCACCGGATGCTCAAAACCAAAGATCAGCTCTGCGCCTGGCTCAGCATCAATGACATACCACATCTCGGATTTACCGTTATCGCCTTCATATTTTCTGGCATAATCATCATACGGATGCACCTGAACGGACAAATCTTTCATCGCATCGATAAATTTGATGAGGACAGGCATCTCTTGATTCTTTGTTCCCAAAAACTCCGGATGTTTATCAATAACATCTTTCAATGTCTGTCCGCGATATTTACCGTTCTCTACGATGCTTAATCCATCTGGATGTACTGAACATTCCCAAGTCTCTGCCAGCGGGATAAGATCAATCTTCTTTCTATATTCTTTTCTAAGTCTTGTTCCACCCCAGAGATAATCTTTCCCTGCGGGCATTAACTTTAATATTTGCACTTTTTAAACCTCAAAATCGTACTTTTCTTTGTCTTCCACGCTAAGTGTTTCACCAATCTGAACCTCAACAATATCCAGATCAGTCTCAGCAATTACTGTATGCTTGCAGCCTGCTGCAATGGTGATAACATCGCCCACACGGAGTTTCTGTTCCATTCCATCAACAACAGCCTTACCGCTGCCGCTTACAACAGTCCATACTTCTTCTCTATAATCATGGCTGTGGTAGCTCATGTGCTCACCTGCTCTCATGGAAACCTTAACAGTCATAGAACCAGGCTGGACATCAATTACAGTGTAAGTCCCCCAGGATTTCTCGGCATACATTGCCTCTGTTTCAATCTTCTCAACATAAGGTTTCATATAACCGCTGCGTTCCTTATCCGAAATCAGAATGCCATCGCCGCTTGCAGCAATAATCATGTCTTTGCATCCCATGCAAAGGATTGGAATATTCAGTTCATTGATCACATTGGTGTTTTCGCAGGTTTCATCAAGAATAGCCTTGCCCTTGGTTTTATCAGCCATGACCTCCGCCATCATGTTCCAAGTACCAACATCTTTCCAATCGCCGCTGTAACGCAGGACCTGAATGCTAGATTCTTTTTCGACCACTGCATAGTCAAAACTGATTTTTGTCAGCGTGTCGTATTTATTGAATAGGTCACGATAATCCTCAAACTCAATCATGCTGTGAGCCTTATCCAACAAATAACCCAGTTTGAATGCAAAGATACCCGCATTCCAAAGCGCACTCTGCGCAAGGTACTTCTTTGCTGTTTCAACATCTGGCTTTTCCTTGAATTCCTTAACCTTGCTGACATTTTCGCCGCTTTCCGGAATAATGTAACCGTACTTCTCGCTGGGATAGGTCGGCTCAATACCCATCAGAGTCAGATTTGAGCCACCCTGCTCTGCCAGCTCCTGCAGAGTCTTAACAGCTTCGTAATAGGTATTATCTACATAAGGGTCAACCGGGCAAACAACAACAGCTTCATTCTCAGCAACGCCCAACTCATCGTGCAGGTATGCTGCAGCCAGTGCGATGGCAGGGAACGTATCGCGACGGCAAGGCTCTACACAAATAGATGCTTTCTCACCCAACTGATTCTTAATAGCACTTGCCTGTGATTTACTCGTTGCAATAGTAATCTTTGCATTAGCTTCTACCGTAGTGATCTGACGGTAAACTCGCTGAACCATAGATTCATACTCATCATTATTCTTGAACAGTTTGATGAACTGCTTGCTACGTACATCGTTGGAAAGGGGCCAAAGACGCTTACCAGAACCACCAGAAAGTAAAATAATATTCATATTTTTTCTCCTCTATCTTTACTTCAAGAACTCTTCCGCGCTCTTGCAAATCTCTGCTTCCACCTTCTCGGCAACTTCCTTGTTTTCGGCACTGACAGAGATATAGGTTTTGAGCTTTGGCTCAGTGCCAGAGGGGCGCACCACAATGGAGCAGTTATCTTCCAGCAGGAACTTCAGTACATCGGACTTGGGCAGACCATCCAGACCCGGAGCGTAGTCCAGCAGCTTAACAACTTTCTTGCCGCCAAACTCCTTGATATCGCTCCGGAATGCCTGCATGATGCTCTGCATCTTGGCAAAACCGGCGCTGCCGTCGAACTCATAGCTGTGCAGGGTGTTCAGGCAATAGCCATAGGTCTTGTACAGTTCATCCAGTTTGTCCAACAAGCTGATGCCCTGAGTGGCATAGTAGCTAAACATTTCGCAAATCATGTAGGCACCGTCCACGCCGTCCTTGTCGCGGACGTAGGAGCCGGTCAGGTAGCCATAGCTTTCCTCAAAGCCGAACACATAGCTGTCTGCCTTGCCCTGCTGTTCCAGTTTCCCGATCTGCTCCCCGATGAACTTGAAGCCGGTCAACACGTTGATAGTGCGCAAGCCGTAATGGGTAGCGATCTGTTCGCCCATATCCATCGTGACAATGGTCTTAACCATAATGGGGTCAGAAGGCATCTTGCCATGCTTCACACGCTGGCTACAAATGTAGTCCAAAAGTAGCATACCGGTCTGGTTTCCGGTCAGCAGCTCATACTCTCCTACCTTGTTCTTGACGGCAATGCCCACACGGTCACAGTCGGGATCGGTGGCTAGTAGCAGGTCGGCATTGCACTTCTTGGCATACTCCATGCCCAGTGCCATAGCCTCTTTGATTTCCGGGTTGGGATACGGACAGGTCGGGAAGTTTCCATCCGGCTGCTCCTGTTCCTTGACCACCGTGATGTTGGTATAGCCCATCTCCTTCAGGGTGCGGGTCACGGGCTTCAGACCGGTGCCGTTCAGCGGGCTGTACACTATAGCCACGTTCTTGTTTACCTCTTCGCCAAACAGGACAGATTGGCTCTTAACTTGCTCCACGAATGCGGTGTAGACCTCATCCGGGATGTATTGGATACTACCGTTTGCCACGCCTGCGTCAAAATCACTAGTCTTAACATCTGCAAAGATGTCCAACTTCTCAATCTCGGCAAGGATTTCCGCAGCAGCCTCGGTGGTGATCTGGCAACCATCTGCGCCGTAGACCTTATAGCCGTTATACTTGCTGGGATTGTGGGAAGCGGTCACCATGACACCGGCAGAGGTGTGCAGATAGCGGGTCGCAAAGGACACGGTAGGAACAGGCATCAAAACAGGCCAAATATTCACCTTGACGCCATTCGCGGCAAACACCCCGGCGGCAACCTTTGCAAACACATCGCTCTTGATACGGCTGTCATAACCGATGGCCACGGACGGAGTTTCAAAGTTCTTTTTCAAATAGTCCGCCAGACCCTGAGAAGCCTTTGCCACTGTATAAATGTTCATACGGTTGGTGCCTGCGCCAATAACACCGCGCAGACCGCCGGTGCCAAAGGCAAGGTCACGATAGAATGCGTCCTCGATTTTGGCATCATCCAGCGTTTTCAGTTCTGCTACTACATCGGCATCGGCGGTGGCATTTGCCAGCCAGCGTTCGTATTCCTTTTTAATATCCATAATTCATTTACTCCTCCGGCCCTCATCGGGCGTATCCTCTAATTTTCTATGTACACATCAGCTATTCGCAGATAGTATTTTTTCCTCGTGCCGCTCACGTGGCTAAGTGTTCCCTTATACTGTCGTATCCAATTACCCCAGCAATCATATTTCCCCTGTTTTCTACTTCATAAAACATCCGTAGAGTACACTCATCTCTATTCCTCTATAACCGAAGTGCTGTTTTATACAGTCGAACCCCGTATACCTCGCAATGACGTTTTTCCTAAGTGTTGGATTATTGAATCGAACCCTGTCGGTGCATGAGTTTTGTTAAAACTGTATATATTATTCAGTCTAATTCCCACAACCCGTTGTTCATCATGAACAAATCATTCACTCCAACCACTCAAAACATGTATTTATCATCACCATCCGTGCTCTACTCAACAACGATTTTATGAAGTAGAAATCATCTGTTTTTCTCTAATTTTCATGACTCAATAAACCGTAATGATGTAGGTGTCATTAGCGGATCAGATAGTGTACTCAACAGCAGTTTCAGATGTTAATGATAAACTCATGGATTTTTGTTGTTTTCTCCTGTTTTTCGCCTTTTCCTCATACCTTCTGAAAAAGATATGCCAATTTTGTGTTGTAAGGGTCAAAAGTTCAGCTTTTTGTATAAGTTATTGGTATTTTCGGTTCATGTGTCTGTGAAATATAGCTAGTTTTAGTCTCCCATAAAGTGTGCAAAACAGGTTCTTTTTGACTATGCTACGTCAATGTAGTTTGTTGAGTAAACATTTTTTATCCTCTATATACCGAACCCAGCCCAAACCCGATTTCAGCAATTTCACATTCTTATAACTTCGAATACACCCCGCACCACAAAGGGCACAGTTCTTCGGCGACGCCTGCGTTGGGCCGCCTGGCGGTATTCAACCGGAAGGGAAGCGTCACTGGCGCTTCCTCTCTTGCTGATCACTCAGCATTTATATATAAGAGGCATTTCTGCCGCTTATTAACTTGGTTTGTTGTTTTTCCGGAAGCTTTCCTGGCATTTGCGGCCCAGGTTTCGGGCACCGTTCAGGAAGCGGTTGACCTGATGGCCGTTCTGGCAGATAAATACGCTGCCCTGTTTTTTTCCGGTGGCTCCGCAGATGGAACATTGCTTTTCTGTTCCGTCGGCGCGCAGCTCTAGTACCAGGATTCCTTCTGCCCAGGCTTTGTATTTCAGATAATTCCGGATGCGGATACTTAAGTGAAGGGGCGAATAATTGCCGCTTCTGTACATGGATATCCTAGAAAAATCTTCATCATACTCCGGCAGTACCAGTATCCCGGTGTGATTTTCTTTACAGAAATCCATGATCTCCTTACTGACCTGATGTGCATAATGTTCATTCAAGTGCTTGAGATGCATGTAATATTTCCTGTTTGGCTGACTGACGTTGTCTTTATCGGTAAATGCCCTGGATGCTTCTACTTTTTTCAGCAAAGCTTTACAATGATGTTGGTATGCATTTCCACCTCTGCAGTTTTTTACAGCCAGCTGCCTGGATTCTTCATCCAGAACTGTGCATACTGCAAAGCTGTCCGTATTGGTAAAGCGGACGCTGCATACTCTAGCGCCTTCCTGCATTCGTTCCTTTGCTGTCCGGGCATCGGAGTTCTCCTGCTTGACAGGTACATGGAACATGAGCCATTTTTCCTCATGGACCAGTGTTGGTGAAAGGATCGCCGCTTCCTTTGGGAAGGGACGTCCTGTAAGTCCGCAGGGTACCCAGATCCATTTCTTTCCGTTCCAGAGCTTCAGCACTACGGAGGTGTCTGTCAGGTCTCTGTACATTCCCTTGAAAAAGGTGATATTGGCATCGATCTTTTCGGGGAAGCTTTCTGCACTTGCTGCGGTCTTTACTGCCATTGCAGCTTTGTTCATGGCAGATCTCCGAAAGTAAACGGGGAGCTTTCCGCCTGGCGGGATGTACTTTGGTTCTCTTCCGTCTCTTCCGGGAACAGTGAGTTTTTCCAGATGTCCCTGGATAGTCAGCAGATTTTCGGCCCAGAGCTCTTCGCTTTCTTTCAGGAGCTCATAGTAAAAGGCTACGGCTTCCCGATACAAGGCTTCGGTTGTTTCGATCATCTGCTTTTCCGGACAAAAGAGCCGCATTTTCCATGTTTTGATACTGTATCCTGTTTTCATGGCATCTCTTTCTGCTGTCAGGTATCGCTTAATATCTTCATTAGCGAAAAAGAGCTTGAAACACTGTTAAATGCTGTTTTTTTCGGCACAGTTGACCACGATTTTGACCACTAATAATTGGAAAGAAAAGAGGAAAATGCCTGAAAAGTATTGATTTTACGCGGATTTGCGCAAGAAAAAAGTGACCACTTTTAGTGACCACTAATGTTAGATTTCGATGATTATCAGACTGTTTATTCACTTTTTGATAGAAAACGACTGCATATGATGCTTAAAAAACGACATTATTAGCATGCTTCATGTCTTTGGCACGCCTTGACAAAGGAAAATATCAATGGTATCCTTACATATGGCTGTAAAATATATCTTTTTTGGTCTGTGACTAATGAAGATAATAAGCGACACAATTCCCATAATCCACGAGCTGTCCAAGTATGTTTTCTCTTGTACCAGCTCTTTTTTTATGTCTAATCGACATTTCCCTCCCCAAATGCTATACTATACCCGCAGGCCGCCTGATCTGGCTTTTGGCCTGCTAAATTTCAGAAAAGGATTTTTTTCTATGGAGAGAATTATTACCTATACAATCTCAACCGGGGAGTCCGGGGAAAATGTTCTTGGATTTCTTCGGAAGAAGGGGTTTTCCAAACATATATTGACTACTATGAAGCGGGCGGAGCAGGCGATCCTGCTGAACGGGCAGCCGGCTTTTGGCAGAACGGTCCTGAGGAAGGGGGATGTTCTCCGGATTCTTGTTCCGGAGGAGGCCGGGGACGGAGCGGAGCCTTCCATTATTCCGGTGCCGCTGCATCTGGATATCCTGTATGAGGATGAGGATATCCTTGTGCTGAACAAGCCTGCTGATATGCCTGTGCATCCTTCTGCCGGGAACTATGAGAATACTCTTGCCAACGGTGTTGCCTGGTATTATCAGCAGCAGGGGGAGGCTTTTGTCTACCGCTGCATCAACCGGCTGGACAGGGATACCACCGGGGTGCTGGTGCTGGCCAAGAACCCTCTGAGCGGGGCTCTTCTCTCTGCCCAGATGAAGCAGCGCCAGATCCGGCGTACCTATCTTGCACTTACTGACGGGATCCCTCCGGAAAGGGGGACGATCTCCGCTCCTGTTGCGAGAATGGATGCTTCTGTGATCACAAGGGAGGTTAATTTTGAGCGTGGGGAGACTGCTGTAACTCATTATGAGCGTCTTGCTGTCAGCAACGGATATGCTCTTGTGGAGCTGCATCTGGATACAGGGAGGACCCATCAGATCCGGGTGCATATGAAGTATATCGGCTGTCCACTGCCTGGGGATTTTCTGTATCATCCGGTTTTTGACCGGATCGGACGCCAGGCCCTGCATTCCTTCCAGCTGGAATTTGCCCACCCGATCACCGGGGAGCCTATGTGTTTCCTGGCGCCTGTGCCTGAGGATTTCCGCAGAGCATTTCTACAGTAAAAAAAAATCAGCTGTCCGGTACGTGTTTCCTGCACCGGCAGCTGATTTTTTTGTTTTTATTTATTTTTTTTGTAGATCACAAGGAGTCCTTTGAGCAGAAGGTCCTCATCCAGAATGATTTCTTTCTTACAATGAGAAATGATCTTTTTTGCAAGACCGCCTGTTGCGATCACGGTTGTTTTCTCACCAAGCTCTTCTTCCACCCGGTCAATGATCCCGTCGATAGCTGCTGCGTTGCTGTAGAGCACGCCGCTTTTCATACATTCGATGGTATTGCGCCCGATCACATGCTTCGGGGCATCGATGCTGATCCCGCTGAGCTGGGATGCTCTGGCTGTCAGTGCATCCAGGGATATCCCGATGCCAGGAAGGATCATTCCGCCAATGTATTGCTTTTTGCTGTTGACAACAGAAACTGTAGTGGCGGTTCCCATATCGATCACAATAAACGGAACCGGATATTCATTTAATCCTGCCACAGCGTCTGCCACAAGATCCGCGCCCAGCTGTCCGGGGTTGTCCATCATGATGTTCAGACCTGTTTTTACTCCTGGTCCCAGGACCATGACTTCTTTTTTAAGGATCTTTTCTGCTGCCAGCTTGGCAATGTTGGTGATCTGCGGGACTACAGATGAAATGATACAGCCTTCTATGTCTGCCTTTTTGATGTGGTAGATTTCCAGTAAGGTTTTCAGGTCTACGGCATATTCCAGTTCTGTTTTTGTTCTTACGGTAGCAAGTCTCTCGATGAAGTATGTTTTTTGATCATCGATGCAGCCCACGACTATGTTGGTATTTCCAATATCAATTGCTAATATCATAATTTTATTTTCCCTGTCTTTATGCTTTTGTCTTCTCACGGCTGATCTGTGCGGATGGGATCAGATGTGCCTTGGAAAGTGCAGCTCCCACTGCTCCTGTGATCACTGTGGAGGAAATCATTTCGCATACTGCGTTGATCCCTACCATGAGACAGCAGCCGATGATGATGTTATGACCGCCCATCAGATTTTTTACATAATCGGTATTTCCGAACAGTCCTACAAGTGCTGTCATGAAGAACAGTGTATTCAGGAATGCGGAAAAGAATCCGGTTACTGCACATGCCACATAGGTATTGCTGACCTTTCGCATGCCTTTAAAAATATATCCGAGGCAGATACCGTCCAGAAGACGTGGGATGAAGCGCTGGATAAAGGCAAATACCGGATTGATACCGAAAAGCACAACTCCCATTGCACTGGAGCCGCCTACTCCTATGCACTGGAGAAAGCTGGTCAGGCCGAAGATCGCACCTGCCACGGCTCCTCCTACGGGTCCAAGGACGACTGCACTGATGGCTACCGGGATCACATTAAAGGAAATGGCCAGTGGCCCGATGTTCAGATATCCCAGTGGTGTGTAGGCCATCAGCAGAAGGATTGCTGCCATCAGGCCCAGTAATGTAAGCTGCGCTGTTGTAAATCTGTTGTTTTTCATTTCTTCTCCTCCTTGTTACCGTTCCGCTCTGTGAATATTTCCGGAAATACAGCATTTCCCGGCGTTTTCTGCGGATACAATACGGTGATGGAAAGCGGTGATCTTTTTGTTCCGCTTTTCGTTGTTAAAACCGGCTCTCTGACCGGCTCTGTAGCTATGCTTCTGCCTTTGTGGTAAGCAGAAGGATCTTATCCAGGATCTTTAACGCTGCATCCTCCTTGCTCATAAGCGGGAGTGACACTTCTTCGTTCTGTGTGATAAGAGTCAGGACATTGGTATCTCCCTGGAATCCGGCGCCTTCTACCTTCAGGTTGTTGGCTGCCACCATATCCAGGTTTTTCTTCTCTAGCTTGGCTCTGGAATTACGGAGCATGTCTCTGGTCTCCATGGAAAATCCGCAGAGGAACTGGCCCTGCTTTTTGTGCTGGCCCAGATATTTCAGAATGTCGTCTGTCCTCTCGAGCTCTATGGAAGCCTGATCGTCTTTTTTCTTAACCTTGTCTTCGCTGACCTGCTTCGGACGGTAGTCTGCCACTGCGGCAGCCTTGATGATGATATCCTGTTCATCACTTAAACCGGTGACTGCCTCGAACATATCTCTGGCAGATGTCACAGGTACGACCTTCACAAAAAGGGGCGGCTCAATGGCAGTAGGTCCGCTTACCAGCGTAACCTCCGCTCCTCTGAGCATGGCCATTTTTGCAATGGCGTATCCCATCTTTCCGGATGAATGGTTGGTGAGACAGCGGACCGGGTCGATGGCCTCCTGGGTAGGTCCTGCCGTTACCAGGAGCTTTTTGCCGGCAAGGTCTTTCTGGAAGGCGGCTTCCTTCAGGATATATTCCAGAAGGGTTTCCGGCTCCGGCATTTTTCCGGCTCCGGTGTCCCCACATGCCAGGTAGCCACTGGCCGGTGTGATCACCTCATATCCGTAGGTTTGCAGCTTCCGGATATTGTCCTGTACCACAGGATTCTCATACATGGCGGTATTCATGGCCGGTGCAAGGATCTTCTGACACCTGCAGGCCATTACCGTAGTGGTGAGCATATCGTCCGCAAGGCCGTTGGCCAGCTTTCCGATCACGTTTGCACTGGCCGGTGCGATCATCACAACATCTGCCTTCTTGGCAATGGATACGTGCTCTACCTGAAACTGAAAGTTCCGGTCAAAGGTATCCACCAGGCATTTATTCCCGGTCAGTGTTTCAAATGTAATCGGATTGATAAAGTTCGTTGCATTCTCTGTCATCAGTACATGGACATCTGCATGAAGCTTATGTAATGCACTTGCCAGATATGCGATCTTGTATGCAGCAATACTTCCTGTGATGCCAAGAAGCACTGTTTTCCCTTTCAGCATCCTTCTCCCTCCTGTCAGTCAACCATACGGATACTCTCGATCACCGGCTGCTGATCCTTTGCAATGGTTCCGTTGCCGTCTGTCGGCTTGGCATCCTTGCAGATCTGATCTACAATGTCCATCCCAGAGGTCACGTGTCCGAATGCAGCATAGTCGCCGTCCAGATGTGTGGAATCGGACTGTACGATAAAGAACTGAGAGCTTGCGCTGTCCGGATCTGTGCTGCGGGCCATGGAAATGGTTCCTCTTACATGAGAAATATCGTTCTTCACTCCATTGCTGGAAAATTCGCCCTTGATGGTATCCTCTGCTCCGCCGGTTCCGTCTCCGTTTGGATCTCCGCCCTGGATCATAAATCCGTCAATGATCCGGTGGAAGGTCAGACCGTCATAAAAGTTGTCCTGTACCAGCTTTACAAAATTTGTGACTGTGATGGGTGCGGTGTCTGCATCCAACTCTACATCGATCTCGCCATAATCCTTTACGGTGATGGCAGCATGATGGGTTCCTATCAGCTGCTGGCTGGTATCGATCACAGTTGTTCCTGCCATTTGTGCATCCTCGGAACCATCGGAAAATTCTCCGTCTGCGCTGTCTGTATCCTCTGTACTGTCTGCAGAAGCTTCGGTTTCATGTGAAGTGTCCTCTGCATCACCGGAAGCCTCCTGATCATCGGCGCTTTCTTCATGGTCTGAAAAGCCTGCCGCCTCAGCCTCCTCCTCGGATACTGCATTGGCTGCTGTCTCTTCATCTACGCCTGTCTGTCCTTCTGAGGTTTCTTCCTCCAGAGATTCTTCCTTCTGGTCTGCTTTGTCAGAAGTACTGTCTGTGCTTCCGCATCCGGAAAGCATTCCTGCGGTAAGAGCTGTCGCAAATAATACGGCTAAAACCTTACGTTTCATATTTATAAGTCCTCCTTATCAGATCCCGAAAACGCCTGTTCCGGCATTTTCAGGTGAGCTTTTCACTCTTCCCCTGTAAGCTTTTCTCAGTTTAACATCATCTTTTCATAAAGTCAACTTTGCACGGAACCAGGTGCAGGATTCCCTTTGTTTTGCCTTGTATCTCTTCCGGTTCTCTGCTAAAATCATGTATGGAGCTTATTATGGGCTCCGTACATATAAGAAAGTGAGGAATCAACATGGAAAAGATCACAAGTTTTACCATTGACCATATCAAGCTTCAGCCTGGCGTATACGTTTCACGTAAGGATCCGGTTGGAGATCAGGTGATCACTACCTTCGATATCCGTATGACTTCTCCCAATGAGGAGCCTGTTATGAACACAGCCGAGCTTCACACCATGGAGCATCTGGCAGCTACCTTCCTGCGGAACCATAAGGAGTTTGGCCCGAAGGTCATTTACTGGGGTCCTATGGGCTGCCGTACCGGAAATTATCTTCTTCTTAACGGGGATTATGAATCCAGAGATATCGTTCCGCTGATGATCGAGATGTTTGAATTTATCCGCGATTTTGAGGGTGAGATCCCGGGAGCTTCTCCCAAGGACTGCGGAAATTATCTGGATATGAACCTTGGCATGGCAAAATATCTGGCAAAGAAATTCCTGAACGAGGTTCTCTACGATATCAAACCGGACCGTCTTGTTTATCCAGAATGATCTGCGGGTACGATCCGCTGGTATGATCCTTGTGTTCTGAACGGACTATATGCCGAAACAAAAAAACAGGCTGCCTGTATCGATGTATTTCATCGGATACAGCTGCCTGTTTTTTATTATATCAAGGAGATATCTGCAATTGAAGCAGGATCAGGATTTCCCTGATCTGGTCAAAGCCTGTAGTCTGTGCTCTACTGTGCTGCTTCTGCGGTAGTATCTTCTGCGGTAGTATCTGCCGCCACTGCTCCTACCGGCGGTGTTGTGCTGACATAGTCACCGGATGCGTAGCAGGTCTGTCCATTATAATCCACACGGATCCATCCATTGTCACAGACACCGGTACACTTCAGGGATTCTCCGGAAAGGACACCTGCCACAAACTCTGCCTCTGCATTGGCGTCAGAACGTAAATTCACACCCTCCACTGCATAGTAGGTGGCATCCTGAGCCTGTACGTTGATGCCGCTTGGGGTCTGCTCCGTAGCTGCTGTCTGTGCTGAGGGATCTGCTGCCCCGGCTGTGGTGGAATCTGCCGCTGCTGCTCCGTCTGCTGTGGAATCTGCTGCTGCCTCCGGTGTAGGTGTTGCAGTTGCCTTCGGCTTCTCTGTGGGCTCCGGCGTCGGTGTGGAATCTACTACTGTTACCACTGCATCGGTTCCTTCCTCATATCCACAGCCCTGTGCAAGGAAAGCCGCGCCTATTATCAAAGCCATAATACATTTTTTCTTCATTTTATCTGATTCCTCCTTATACGCCGGTAAAAAATTCTCTGCGTCCAATATACACGATTCTGCAATATTATGCAAGTCCTGGCCGGTTCTTTCACATATTTACCGGCTCAAAAAGCACCCGGACAGTTCCGCCGCAGATCATCCCCAGATCTCCTGCCCCCTGTCCCAGCTCGTAAACCTTTGTTTCCGTATTTCGGATATTTACTGCGTGTTTTCCGGCTTCAAACTCCACTTTCCCGCCGCCGATGCTTCCTGCCGTGCTTCCGTCCCGGAATACGAACATCTTGCTCCCGGTTCCTCTTGGTGAGGAGCCCTTCTTCTCGATGATCGTAACCATGGTTCCCGGTGTCCTGCGGCGTACTGCTGCCTCCACCTCCTCATCACAGTAGGTGCGGAAATGCCGGTTCTTTTCCTGCACGATCTCTGCCATGATGCTCACGGCGATCTCCGCCGGCATCTGTCCTCCGATGGGAAGTCCGATGGGGGCATGGATCTGATCCAGCTGTTCCTCCGTAAAGCCCTCTTTCAGGAGCTTTTCCCTGGTGATCCGCACCTTTGTCCTGCTTCCGATCATTCCGAAATATGCAAAGGGTCTCTTAAGGATCGCTCTTGCACAGGCGGAATCTCCCAGATGGCCTCGTGTCACCACTACATAGTAGGCATTTTCATAGGGAGGGATCCTGTCGGACAGGGTATCAAACTCTCCAAAGATCCTCTCATCTGCCATGGGAAATCTTTCATCCGTCACAAATTCCTCCCGATCATCCATGACTGTTACATGAAAGCCCAGCATCCTGCCGATCTCTGCTACCGGAAGAGAAACATGGCCGCCACCCAGTATGATCAGCCTGGGATTCTTCTCGTAGGTTTCCACAAATATCTCCCGGTCTCCGTTTTTCACAACGCCGGTTTCCACAGCTGCTTCCACGGAAGCTTTCAGGAATTCTTCTGCTTCTTTATTTCTTTCTGCTCTCTTCGGATAAAAAAAGCTGCTTTCTTCCAAAAGATATTTCAGCCCGGCATCCTCTCCGTTCAGGAGGATTCCTGTTTTTACACGCCCTCTTTTTTCTACCACATCATATATTGTCTGATACATTCTCTGTGTCCTTTCTGTCCGTCTTTCGCTGTTTATTCCGCGGCAAGCTCCTTTACCGCCCCGGCAGCAGTGTCCACCTCTTCTTCCGTATTAAAATAAGAAAAGCTAAAGCGGACAGCTCCTGTTTTTTCGGTTCCCAGTGCTTTGTGCATCAGCGGTGCACAGTGGCCGCCGGCTCTTACACTGATCCCGTACTCTTCATCAAGGATCATGGCCACCTCTGCCGAATCCATCTCTGCAATATTCAGAGTCACCACAGGGGAGCGTTCTTCCCTGGAAAAATCTCCGTACAGGGTAACTCCCGGAATTTCCTTTACCTGGTCATAAAAACGCCACATCAGCTGCTGCTCTCTTTTTCGGATCTGTTCTGTTCCAATTTCGGTAATCCAGCTGATGGCTGCGCCAAGACCTGCGATCCCGTGGCTGTTCAGGGTGCCTGCCTCCAGTGTCTCCGGCATATCCTGCGGATGCTCTCTCTGAAAGGTGAGGACGCCGCTTCCGCCTACCTTCAGAGGCTCCACAGATACCCCCGGCCGAACGCAGATGGCGCCTGTGCCCTGGGGTCCCATAAGGCCCTTATGTCCGGAAAAGCAAAGAATATCTATATGATCTTTTTTCATGGAAATCGGAAATACTCCTGCTGTCTGGGCAGCATCCACAATAAAAAGCTTCTGGTGCTTCTGTGCGATCGCACCGATGGCATGGATATCATTGAGATTTCCTGTCAGATTGGAAGCGTGGGTACAGACGATCACCTTCGTCTCCGGACGGATGGCTGCTTCAAGCTCCGTAAGGGAGATCCGTCCCTTGCGGTCTGCCGGCAGGATCGTAAGCTTCATGCCTTTTTTTTCCAGGCGGTACAGCGGACGGAGCACACTGTTGTGATCCATCTCCGTACAGATCGCATGGATAGTTCCCTCCTCTGGATGAAGTGTTCCCTGCAGGGCGATATTGAGCGCTTCCGTGTCATTGGATGTAAAGGCCACACATTCCGGTCCCCATACGTCAAACATCTCCGCGATCTGGCATCTTGTATTGAAAATAAGCCTTGAGGCTGCCATTGCTTCGCTGCTGCTGCCCCTTCCGCTGTTTCCTGCATGCTGCATGGCTTCCACCACAGCACGTAGCACACAGTCCGGCTTATGAAAGCTTGTAGCCGCGTTATCCAGATAAATCATTTCATCCTCCTTGTGATTTTTATCAAATACCTTTATAATAAACTCTGGCTTTATTTTATACTATCCGAGGAGGTTTTCCAATGAAAAAAACATCTTTTTTCAACAGTCTGCCATTTAAGCTGCTGGTCGCTGTGATCCTGGGGATCATAGCCGGGCTTATCCTGAACCGGTACAGCACCAACGGAATCTCTATGGCAGTTCTTAATATCACAGTTACTATCAAGTACATTCTGGGCCAGCTCATTACCTTCTGCGTGCCGCTGATCGTGCTGGGATTTATCGCTCCGTCCATTACCAGGCTTGGCAAAAATGCTTCGCTGATGCTGGGTGTTGCGGTTGTCCTCGCTTACGGCTCCTCTGTTGGCGCAGCGCTTTTTTCCACAGCCTCTGGCTTTCTCATCATTCCACATCTGTCCATCCATTCCTATGCTGCAGGACTGAAGCGGCTGCCGGAGGTGATCTTTGAGCTGGAGATCCCGCAGATCATGTCCGTTATGAGTGCTCTTGTTTTTGCAATGATGCTGGGACTTGCCGCCACCTGGACAAAGGCGAAGCTGATCACTGGGCTCCTGGATGAATTTCAGAAAATCGTTCTTTCTCTGGTGGCTCGGATCATCATCCCCATTCTTCCGTTATTTATCGGCACTACCTTCTGCGGCCTTGCCTACGAGGGAACCATTACCAGACAGCTGCCTGTTTTTCTGAAGATCATCGTACTGGTCCTGGCCGGACATTTTATCTGGATGGCGCTTCTTTACATCCTTGCAGGAATCTATTCCGGAGAAAATCCTCTGGAGGTTGTCCGCCATTATGGTCCTGCCTATCTGACTGCCGTAGGGACCATGTCATCTGCAGCCACACTGGCCGTTGCACTGCAGTGTGCCTCCAAGGCAAAACCACTCCGTAAGGATCTGGTCAGCTTCGGGATCCCTCTGTTTGCAAACATCCATCTCTGTGGCTCCGTCCTGACAGAGGTTTTCTTCTGTATGGCGATTTCGAAGATCCTGTACGGCTCCGTTCCCACGCCGGGTACCATGGTTCTGTTCTGCCTTCTTCTGGGTATCTTTGCCATCGGAGCTCCCGGTGTTCCCGGAGGAACCGTCATGGCATCCCTTGGCATCATCACCGGAATACTGAAATTCGACAGCTCCGGCACTGCACTGATGCTTACCATCTTTGCACTGCAGGACAGCTTCGGTACCGCATGCAACGTGACCGGCGACGGTGCACTGACACTGATGCTTACCGGCTATGCAAAGCGCCATCATATTGAGGAGGATGATATAAGTAACTAAATATATTGCAAAAAGATATTAAATGTGTTTAAATATACTTATGGAGGTATATTATGGACACATCAAATATCACAAATTATAAACCAAAAGATTTTGCGGAATTATTAGGTGTTTCTGTAAAAACGCTTCAGAGATGGGACAGAGAGGGAATCTTAAAAGCAAACCGAACTCCAACAGACAGACGTTATTACACATATGACCAGTATCTTCAATTTAAAGGTATAAATATAGAACATGATAAACGAAAAGTTGTTATTTATGCAAGAGTATCTACCAAAAACCAAAGGGATGATCTTCAAGATCAGACAGCATTTCTGCGTCAGTTCTGTAATGCCAGAGGAATGATCGTAGACCAGTGCATTGAAGACTATGGAAGCGGACTTAATTATAACCGCAAGAAATGGAATGGATTACTGGACGAAGTCATGGAGCAGAAGGTCAAAACCATAGTGATCACGCATAAAGACAGATTTATCCGTTTTGGATACGACTGGTTTGAAAGATTCTGCATGAAATTCCACACAATGATACTGGTGGTGAACAATGAAGAACTGTCACCACAGGAAGAACTTGTACAGGATATTATTTCCATCCTTCATGTGTTTTCCTGTAGATTATATGGACTTCGTAAGTATAAAAAACAGATAGAAAAGGATGAGGAGATTGCTGAAGAGCTTCAAGACAGAGATCGATCCTACAGAAGAGCAGAAGATCAAAATACATAAGACAATCGGCACATGCAGATATATTTATAATTTCTACCTGTTTCATAATAAAGAACGTTATGATGCCGGTGAAAGATTTATGAGCGGCAAGTCGTTCAGTGTATGGCTGAACAATGAATACCTTCCAAGGCATCCGGAATATTTCTGGATCAGAGAAGTCAGTTCCAAATCGGTAAAGAATGCAATCGAAAATGCCTGTACCGCTTTTTCAAGATTTTTTCATCATCAGAGTAGTTTCCCGAGATATAAGAAAAAAGGAAGATCTGATGTAAAAATGTATTTTGTAAAGAATAATCCCAAAGACTGTCTCTGTGAACGTCACAGGATCAAGATCCCAACACTTGGCTGGATAAGGCTGAAAGAAAAAGGTTACATTCCGACCTCTAAGGATGGATATGTGATCCGAAGCGGGGCAGTTTCCATGAAAGCAGGCAGATATTATGTGTCTGCACTTGTCGATATACCTGCTCCGGAAGCAGATGGAAATTTCACTGATGGGATTGGAATTGATCTGGGGCTGAAAGACTTTGCAGTTGTATCAAATGGAACTGTATACAGAAATATCAATAAAACAGCACGGATTAGAAAACTTGAGAAACAATTAAGACGGGCACAGCGAAAGCTTTCCCGTAAATATGAGAACTTAAAGAAAGGGGAGACCACTCAAAGAGCAAATATATGCAAACAAAAGCTTAAAGTACAGAAACTTCATCATCGGATAGAAAATATCCGTACAGATCATATCAACAAGGTAATATCTGAGATAGTGAAAACCAAGCCGTCTCATATGACGATTGAGGATCTGAACATATCCGGGATGATGAAGAACCGGCATCTCTCAAAAGCAGTTGCGTCCCAGAAATTCTATGAATTCCGGACAAAATTGAAAACAAAATGTGCTGAATATGGAATCGAACTGAGAGTAGTTGACCGATGGTATCCATCTTCCAGGATCTGCCACTGCTGCAGCTGTATTAAAAAAGATCTGAAACTTTCAGACAGGATCTACAGATGCACATGTGGATATATTGAGGACAGAGATCTCAATGCAGCACGGAATCTGAGAGATGCAGAGACTTACGAAGTTGCATGATCCCGCAAACGTAAGTATGTACCGAAGGCTATTTCGGGAATTAACGACTGTGGAGTGTACTTAGGATCTGTGAGTAGAGATAACTCCGGTTACTCAAAAGCATACACAAAGAAACAGTAAGCGGTATTCGTGAGAATCCGCATTATCTCGATGTGAGTATGTTTAATCACATTTTGAGTGGCAGCAGCAGCTTGATGTGGAATTGTAAGTTCGGAGCTAAGTCAGGCGGATATTCCCGATCCGCTTCGTTGCTTGCTCATAACCGGATATCAACCAGATACCAACTGGATGTCAGAAATGCCGCAGGCTTCAAAATGGCTCTGCGGCATTTCTGTATATTTCTATTTGTTTCTGTCTGCTTCTGTAAGTTTCTATATACTTTTGTTGTTTCTATATGTTTCTCTGTTTACGGACGGATCACTTTTCCTGCTTTTGTGAGCTTTTCCGCTATGGTATACATATTTGTTACGGTTCCCACTGCCGGTTCCTTCAGTCCGTAGAAGTTCACGCAAGTTCCGCAGGTCAGGATCTCTGTTCCCTGCTCCTGTAAGGTCTTAAGGTCTTCGATACATGGTGAATCCTGTGCGGTAAGTCTGGCTCCGCCATTATAAAACAGCATAACTGACGGCGGTGTCTCCAGCTGTGTCAGTGCATACACAAATCCCTTGATCAGGATCCCGCCAAGCTCCGGATCTCCATCTCCCATCTTATCGGAAGTGATGGCAACGGTATAATCTCCCTGCGGAACAGCCGGTGTGCAGACGATCTCAGGCTCTGCCTGGCTTCTTGCAGCAGGATCAGATTTTACTGTCATATTGATCTCGTAACCACCTTCTGTTTTTCTGGATACGAAGCTGCATCCGGTACTTCCGGCAAGTCTGCTCAAATTGTTTACTGCTGTTTCATTGTCTACCAGGATCAAGATCTCGTCTCCCTGCTCAGCCTTGTCAAGGATCTTCTTGGTCATCACAACCGGGATCGGACACTGTTTCCCCATTGCATCTACTGTGTGCTTCATACGCACTCCTCCTGTATTCTGTGATTTTTTATAATTGCTGTTTTATTATTATTGCTGTTTTATCATTATTGCTTTTTCACTGTTTTCTTTTCTTTGATCTTTTATTTCTGCTCCAGCTCATGGGCCTGTTTGAAGATCTCACAGGCGCCTGTGTTTACACATCTTTCATGCGCGCAGTCCATAAAGGTCAGCTTCCTGCTGCTGTCCTCCTGCCGTGTATACTCACAGCAGACGGTTTCGCCCCCGTTCATGGTACGGCAGAAACCGGATATAAATTCCTCTTCGATCTCCATTCCTATCCCTCCGTCGAATTCTCAGTAATCTGGGCAGGTGTGATCTCCTCCAGCATTCCTGTTTCATTGTAGGCTTCAAACTGTTCCTCGATCTTTCCAAGGATATCTGCATACTGACAGAAGGCCTCCGCAAGCTCATCCCTATGTTCCGGAAGCTTCTTGTAACAGACACGGTGCTCCATGCTTGCCCAGAGATCCATGGTCATCGTCCTCAGCTGGATCTCCACCGGAAAATACTCCATGGTATCCAGATAATACACCGGAACTGCAATGATCACGTGAAAGCTGCGGTATCCGTTAGGCTTGGGATTCTGTATGTAATCCTTTTCCCTGATAAAGATCAGCTCACTCTGCCGCTTCAGCGCATTTACAAGATTGTATATATCATCAATAAAGTAGCAGATCACACGGATCCCGGCGATATCCCGGAGATGATCCTTGGCGTTCTGCACACTGTCCGAATGTCCCAGCTTCTCCAGCTTCTTTTCGATGCTCTTCTTGGATTTAATCCGTTCCTGGATATTGTGGATCGGAGATACGGAAGACTTCTGATACAGGCTTCCGTTGAGCACCTCAAGCTTGGCGCGCATGATCTGACATGCGTTCTGATATGGCTGGATACAATCGTAATACTGTTCGTTTGTCATGAAAACCCCTCTTTCGCGTTTGCTCAGCATATACTTGTATCTTACCGGACAAATGTGAGCAATCTGTAGTGATTTCCTAAGATTTTCCTGACCATTTTATTAAAAATCTATAAAGCCTCTGGCATCAGTCTGAAAGCTTATGGATAAAAAGGCCACTGCGGAGCTTCGGTTCAAACCAGGTGCTCTTTGGCGGCATAAGCTTACCCTCGTCTGCGATCGTCATCAGCTCCTCCATGGATGTAGGATACATGGCAAAGGCAGCTCCTCCTGTCTCATCTGCAGCTGCTGCCAGATCCTTCAGCCGGTGGTTTCCTCCCATAAAGCGGATCCTCTCATCGGTACGCGGGTCACTGATCCCCAGAACCGGACCCAGGACCTTATCCTGAAGAATAGATACATCCAGCTGACCTACGCTGTCTTTACCCGCATAGATATCCGGATATGCCTTCAGATGGAACCATTCTCCGTCTACATACAGCCCGAAGCAGTGTTTCTCCACCGGTTTACATGGAAATCCCGGCATTGCCATCAGCTCAAAATTAAACTTCATGCTTCCAATAAAGGCTTTGGGTTCCATACCCTTGATATCCTTTACGATCCTGTGATACGGAAGGATGGTCAGCTGGTCATACGGAAATACCACCGACAGGAAAAAGTTAAATTCTTCTTTTCCGGTGTAATCCGGATGCTCCGCTCTTCTCTTCTGTCCCACCTTTACTGCGGAGGCTGCTCTGTGGTGGCCATCTGCAATATAGATAGAGGAGATCCCGCCAAAAAGACTATGTATAGTCCGGATCTTTTCTTCCTCATCTACGACCCATACACGATGTGTGATCTCATCATCGGAAGTAAAATCATACACAGGAGCATGTGCATTTTTCCATTCTTCCATAAGAGTAAGAAGCTCTGCCGGATATCTGCACGCCAGAAAAATAGGGCCTGTGTTGGCATCACAGACATCCACATGACGGATGCGGTCCTGCTCCTTATCCTCTCTTGTAAGCTCATGCTTTTTGATCACACCATTCATGTAATCATCAATGGAGCTGACACCTACGATCCCGGTCTGGGATCTTCCCTTACGGATCAGTTCATACAGATAATAGTTCGGTTTCTCATCCTGGATCAGGATCCCTTCTTTCTGGAAACGATCCAGATTTTCCCTTGCCTTCTGATAAACCTTCGGATCATAAAGATCGGTTTCCGGATCCAAATCCATCTCCGCACGGTCTATATGGAGAAAAGATTCCGGATTTTTTTCCCCGATCTTTCTCGCTTCCTCTCTGCTGACTACGTCATAGGGAAGTGCAGCCACCTTTTCTGCTTTTTCCGAAGCAGGTCTTACTGCCCGAAATGCCTGAAATAAAGCCATTATATTTTCCTCTCATTCCTGTCCGGCTATACGCCGGCCCTTCTTAAGATTTCTGCTTAGTTTGCAGAAAAATCATCCTGTCCATTCTAACACATATCAAAATTTCCCGCAAACCTTTATCCGGCCCGTCTTATGCCTTACGTTTGTTCAGCTCCGGCAGTACCGTCGCCAGCATGGTGAAAAAGCATGCACAGCCGCCTACAAGGTTGGAAACCGGTTCCGCCCAGAACACGCCGTCTGTTCCCAGGCCATTCACATGAGGCAGCAGGAGCGTCAGCGGTACTACGATTACTACCTTTCGGAGCAGAGAAAAAAAGGTGGCCTTTTTTGCCTTTCCAAGTGCTACGAACACGCTTTGCCCGGTAAACTGCAATGCCATAAAGCAGAAGCCGAAAAAGTAAATATGAAGGGCGGGAACTCCCTTTTCCAGAAGCCCGGGATCGCTGTTAAAGATCCGGATAAAAAATTCCGGAAGCAGCTTCAGGATTCCCCAGCCTACCAGGGTATAGATCACACAGACAGCTGTAATAAATTTAATTGCTTTTTTGACTCTGTCGTATGCTTTTTCTCCATAATTGAAGCTCATGACCGGAGAAGCACCTGTAGTAAGCCCATGGACCGGCATGGTGAAAACGTCACGGACAGAATTTAAAACTGTCATGACACCAACGTAGATATCACCACCCCAGGTCTGGAGTGTGGCATTGCATACCACCTGCACAAGACTGTTTGTAAATGCCATAAAAAAACCGGACATACCCAGGCTTACGATACTGCCCACTCTTTTCCAGGAGATCCTCATGGCGCTTTTTTTCAGGTTCAGGATCGCCTTTTTTCCTGTAAGGAAGCGTAAAACCCAGATGGCGGAACAGAACTGGGAAATGATAGTCGCCAAAGCCGCTCCCCGGACTCCCATGTGCATCCCAAAGATAAACAGGGGATCCAGAAGAATGTTCAGTACAGCACCGATCAGTATCGTGAGCATTCCTGTGTTTCCAAAGCCCTGGCTGTTGATAAACGGGTTCATTCCCAGAGTGATCATCACAAACAGGGTTCCCAGAAGATAGATCCTTATGTAGTCTGCCGCATAGGAAAAGGTTACATCACTGGCGCCAAAGGCATAGAGGATCGGTCTGTAAAAGATAAGGCCAATGGCTGTCAGGATCACTCCTGTGCCGATCAGCATCACAAAGGTGTTTCCCATGAGCATTTCTGCTTCTTCCCGGTTTCCTCTTCCCCGTTCCATGGAGCAAAGCGGTGCTCCTCCATTTCCAAAAAGATAGGTAAATGCGGTGATCAGGGTGATAATAGGAAAACACAGTCCCACTCCTGTCAGTGCAGTGGCTCCGATCTCAGGAATCCTTCCGATATAGATCCGGTCTACAATGTTGTAAAGGAGGTTTAGGATCTGTGCAATGATCATCGGCACAGCCACTTCCATAATGTTACGATAGACATTTCCTGTTGAAAAGTCTGTCTGATGTATCTGCATTTCTTTACACCTTCCTGCTATTTCTTATTTAATTAATATACTATATCCGGCGTCCAAAGTAAACTTTGCGTTGCTGTTCTCTTCATGAACTACTGTTCACTCCGTTCTCAGTAATACTTTGTTATCTGTGTATTTATTTCTTGCTATTTTTGTCTAAAAAAGTTATAATAAATCCATAAAAACGGTAATGATTCCACGTAAAACCGGTCAAGAAACCACATTACTGGAATCTATTCCGCATGGAGGTATTTTTATGGATAATAATTATAAGGGCATGGCTGTAGGTGTTTTTGAGCTGGATAACCTGGTTGCCTGTTTTGTCGCTCTTGATGCTGCTTCCAAAGCAGCCAATGTCAGGATCCAGAGTGTTGAACGTAACCGTCTGAAGAGTGGCGCCTGTGTCAAGATGCGTGGTTCTGTTTCTGACGTTAATGCAGCTATGGAGGTTGCGCTGGAGGCAGCCAAACCTCTTGGTAAGGTTGTTTCTCATACTGTGATCGCTTCTCCTTCTGAGGATACTGAGATCGCACTGAAGATGACGATCAATAAATAAAGGGGGCGACGGATTTATGAATTATGGTGCTTTTGGTTTAGTTGAGGTTGTTGGCAGCAGTAATGCGATCCTGGTGATCGACCAGATGCTGAAGACTTCTGATGTTTCTTTTCTTACCTGGCAGACGAAGTGTGGTGGTCATGCCACTGTTTTTCTGACTGGTGATGTATCTGCTGTTACGGCTGCCGTTGACAGTGTAAAAGGGAACCCGCCTTGTGAGATCGTAGCTTCAGCAGTGATCTCCAATCCTTCCGGTGAGACGGTTCGTCTGGCTGAGGAAGAAGCGGCTAAGAATCACTTTATGTAGGAAATATCTATATTATAATAACGAACGTACGCAGGGAACCGCCCTGGCGTAGCGGGAAGGGCTTCGTCGTCCACTGGCTTCTAAGGTGCTGCGGCTTCTGCTAAAACCATTCCAAAAAGTTCTGAACTCGCGTCAAGCCGCTCAGACAGCAGAACTTTTTGGAATAACGCAGAAACCACACCACCTAAGAATCAGCAGGACTCCTGCAGAACATCCCACTACGCCAGGGCGGTTCCCTGCTGGCTTTTGTATAAGTGAAAATTGTCTCAGACACGGTGATTTCACACATCAGCCGGTGCTTTCATCATCGATGCTCTGCTTCTACAAACTTCACACTTTCACTCTAGCCTATCTCCCCTTTCGCACGTCAGCAACTCTTTTCGCTATATTCTTTAAACTCACGCCTTCACTCTAGCCCTCCACTCCTTCGCACGTCAGCCGGCGAGGTAGCGTCTGGTTTGGGCTGGCTCTGCAGGAGGGGTGCGCTTCTTAGGCGGTGGGAATCTGCGTTGCTGGAAAAAATCCAGCTGTTTGAGCGACGCAGGAGCGAGTTCTGGATTTTTTTCAGCGGTTTTAGCAGATTTCCAGCGCCTTAGAAGCCAGCCCCCGACGAAGCCCAGCCCAAACCAGACGGTACCTCACCGGCGTCCGTCCGCAAAATCCACATCCACCATCTCCCGTCCATCCTCCACCTTCATCACAACCACATCCCCCCGATGTGCCACAACCACCCTCTTCCCTCCGACATCACCGGAAAGTTCCATCAGCTCCCCATAATACTTCTTCGAAAAGACACAGGGATTCCCGGTCTTCCCATCATGCTCCACACAGGCGATCCCTTTCCCATCTCTCAAAAACACATCCACCAGTCCAAAAACCGTCTCCCACCGCAACCACGGCTGATCTGCCACCGTAAACAAACAAGCATCCATCTCCCGGTTGACCCGCAGCCCGATCTTCAGTGAGGAAGATATCCCCTCATCCGGATGCAGATTATAAAGAAACCGCGCGCCAAGCTTCTCTGCTTCCTGCGCGATCTCCTCATACTGTGTGACAACTGTGATCTCACACCTGTGCCCCTGTTCCTCCAGTGCTGCTTTCACTTTTTTCAGTTCCAGGAGGATATGCCTGTACATCGGCATTCCGTCTATCCCGTACAGCAGCTTATTGCTTCCAAACCGCCGGCTGTTTCCTGCTGCCAGCATGATCAGTCCCAGCTTCATATCACCGCTCCACTTCCTTTCGATTCTAGTACAGCGAATATTAAGTAACCGCCATATTGACTTGCCTGATTTTTCATCTGCTGCGTTGTCGTCAATCGTCGTAGCCACCGCTACGCCTCATTCCTCCGCCTTGCAGATGAAGAAATCATCCTGCGTCAATATAGCAGAAACTTAATTTTCGCTGTACTAGCTGTTTACACTTCTCTGCAGGCTTCCGCAGATCATCATGATCCCAGACTCCTGACCTTGTGCCATAAGCTTCTCCACCACACAGGGATCCTCCAGAATATCTGCCTTGTTCAGATACGCAAGAAATCTTCGCCCGTCCACGCCTTTTTGCAATCCGTCTTCAGACCGGATGATCTTCCACACATCCATCCATGTCACAGGCTCATCTGTACGCTTTCCCAGAAATCCCGCCACATCATCCGGACGGTGTGCCGTATCACAGATCCTTCTGCCGATGCAGTCAAGACCGATCACTCCTACTACCACATCTGCAAAAGAAGGGATCACCGGCTCATGAACAGCCGGCACTTTAAGGGGTCGGCGCCTGGATCCGTCAGCTTCCACAAGAAGAAGATCACAAAAGCCGGGCAGCTTTTCCAGGATCTCCTTTTCGGGGCCGGAAATCTTTGGCTGCCCGGCCTTGTGATGAGCCGCGATGACGTATCCGTATTGTTCTATAAGCCGGCATGCTCCCGGAATGTCCTCTGCCTCCGCAAAAGGACGTTCCGGTTCCCATGCCATATGCGTGGTTGTGGTCACGATCACACGTTTTCCCTGTCCGGAAAATATTTCTGCCAGTCCAAGGATCAGACTGGTTTTTCCGCCGCCTCCTGTGAATGCCACAGTAAGCGCTTTTTCATTTTTCTTCATGACACACTCCATTTATCTTCTAACTTCTTTCAGGGACACTAGGCTCTGTATCGGTCACAGATTCTCATTCCTCACAGCTTTCTCTGTTCCCGGAAGCACTCCGCAGGAAAGCAGCACCTCCAGAACTCCCCCTGCGATACACCTCGCCTTGTCTGAGATCGTAAAACAGTTTTTCTTCTGTTCTGCCCTTGGGTCGATGTCCGCGATCTTCATTCCCTCAAAAACAGGGTAGCCGTCCCGGATCAGTCCCCGGATCACGCCGGAAATGGTAGCCTTCACCGGCGTATCACCTACCATGGCGATCACCTGGTCTTTTTCAACAAGATCTGCGATCTGACAGATGTTTTTCATGTTACCGGCTGCCGGTGAATGGATCACACGTTCCTTTCCGATCCCTGCGATCAGTCCCGGCACTCCGGTATTCGGCAGGGCACTGCCTTTTTTTATGATCCTTCCCAGGCTATGGCCCCGCATGGTCTCGATCACGTAATCCACATCCTCCCCTGCGGTAAAGCCTGGCCCAAGTCCCACAGTCAGTGGTGCCATATCCCTGCTTGTCCCAAGATTCTTTTTTGCAAGGATGGCATCGATCACTGCCTCCGGCTCCAGTTCGCGGATATGTTTTCCATGGGTATCTGTCAGAAGGGGGATCTCTCCCTGTGCCCAGCATTTCCTGCACTGGGTCCGGATATCGTTCTCCGTGATCCTCCTGCACACAACGCCTTCTACCTCTGCAGTTCCGTCATAAACAGCTTCACAAAAAGCCACATGACGGCGGATGGCACTTGGACGGTCACATTCCAGGATCAGGACCTGATAGCCACTCTGATGAAGCTTGTGGATCACTCCTGTGGCCAGATCTCCGCCGCCTCTCACAAGGATCATTTTATCCGTATATGCCGCTGTTTTCATCTTCATACACCTGCTGTCCGTTTCCCGGCATTCCTGCCGCAAGAGTATCATAAAGCTCCGCATAGGTTGCATCCTTATACGGGGATACATAAAAGAGTCCCGCGATCCCGGCCGTAATTGCCGAAAGGACAGACCAGGGAATAAAGGAAAGATCCAGGATAAAGGTATCCATCTTCTGTCCGTTCATCATCTCACGGCTTTTTGCAAATACTTCCTTTGTGCTCATATCCGGATATTCCGCAAGAAGATAAGGGATCATCTTATATTCGTAGGATTTTACCACTCCGGGAATAATAAAAAGCAGCGTCCACAATACAAGATACAGGTCCCGTAAAAACATGGTTTTTACGATATTACCGTAATTCCCGGAACGAAATACACTGAGGAGCTTTCCGGGCCCGGGTACAGAATAAAGGTTCTCAATGTAAAAATCTCTTCCGCCTACCTCCAAAACATTTCCCACAAAGAAATGAAAAAGAATTCCGATCAGAGCCACAGCTACCACGGCACTGGCACTCAGAAGTGCAAAAAGCACTGCCAGTGGGGAGCGAAATACATGGCTGACATAAGAAGTAACACCATTGATATCCGTACCCAAACGATACGTTGTAACACCGTAGTCCGGACTTACCACATTTCCGGCACTGCCAGTGGCCGCACCGCTTCCGCCGGTTGCCATCACAATAGCCAGCACCAGACTTACCAGCACTGCTGACCAGTAATTTTTTTTGAATGCCTGTTTTCCGCGCCATTTCAAGTCACTGCGTTTCCAGCTGATCTTCTGTTCATTCATAACTTAACCCTCCATATATGCTTCACGGACACAGAGCTCTCTTCGTCCCTTCTGCCACAGCGCAGGCTCCAGCTCTACCAGATAACCGCCGCCGTTTTTTACATGCCATTCATAAAAAGCCCTGGGTCTGTCCGCATATTCTTCCATAATGTTCATGATTGTACCGCCATGTATCACAAGAGCCGCTGTCTTTATGTTGTTACGGATACACTGTGTGACAGCCTTCTGAAATCCAGTAAGGCTCCGGCACTTAAACGCTTCTCGACTTTCTCCTCCCGGAAAAGGAAGCGTTCCATTGCTGTCGATCCACCTCTGATAATCCTGATTTCCGGAAAGCTCTTTATAATTTTTATTCTCAAACTCTCCAAAATCACACTCGGAAAGCTCTTCGATAATATGAAAGCTTTTTCCTGGAAAAAGGATCCCCGCAGTTTCCACACAGCGGCAGAGCGGACTTACATAAAGGGCCTCCGGCATGGGATAGGTCAGCTTTTCCAGAAATTCCTTTCCCTCCGTGCTCAGCGGTTCATCCGTTGTTCCGATATAACGCTGAAGCTTATTTCCGGGTGTCTGTCCGTGTCGTATCAGATATAATCTAATCATCCTTCAGCACCGTCCCGATCCCGCATACCACTCTTGTGACCCTGCTGCTTTTTGCAGCCAGTGCAGTGCACACCCGGCCAACAGCTTCTCGGTACTGCCGTTCAAAAGCATCCGCCGGAACGATCCCGTAGCCTACCTCCTCACTGACAAGGATCACATCCGGATCCTGCTGTGTCAGCTTTTCTGCCAGGCCGGTGAGATCTTCTCCTGCCTTCAGAGCTTTTCTTATGTATTCCTGAAATCCCAGAACACCCGCTGCCTTCAGAAGCTCCTCTTCTGTGATCTCTCCTCCGAATTTCCAGTCCACATCCGGGAACTGTGCTTTTGCATAGGCAGCTTTTCCCTGATATGCGCCTCCGATTATCATTTCCATATCTTTTTTACCTCATCCAAATCTTCATTACAGATTAAACGTGCCACCAAAAGCAAGCACCAGTGCCATCACAACCTCGCAGATGCAAAGGAAAAATCCGGAAAGATCACCTGTGGTCCCTCCAAAATATTTCAAAGCCATATAGTGATACCACCAGAATACCAGAAGTGCGCTGACAGCTGCCAGAACACCCAGGACCGGATCTACCCATATCATCAGCGCTGCAAGGATCACAAACATCGTGATAAGAACATTTCGCACTGCGATCTCTGACGCATTTCTGGAAAATTCTGCCACAGTCCCGTCTGTCCTTGCCTTGGGAAATGTGATCACACCGATCCCGGAAAGACATCTGGACATCATAAAGCCCAGGCTCATGATACAGATCCCGTTATAATTTCCAAGGAGCTGATCCCAGGCTCCCAGCCAGAGGATAAAATATACACAGGCTGTGATAATGGCAAATGCACCTGCATGGGAATCCTTCAGGATCTCCAGCCTCCTTGTGCGTTCCTGCCAGGAGCTTAATGCATCTGACGTGTCCAGAAGCCCATCTACATGAATGCCGCCGGTAACAAATACCGGGATCACAGTAAGGATCACAGCGAGAAAAAATGGCTCCAGAGCTGCATGCACTCCGAGGATCCCTCCTGCAAGCCAGGTCAGGATGCCGATGGCAGTACCCACAAAGGGGAAAAAGCACATCATATATTTTATGTTTTCCTTCTTCCAGTCCACCATGGGCATGGGGATCTTTGAAAACATGGCAAAGGCTGCCTTAAAACTGTTCCATAAACTTTTCATGCTTCCTTTCCTCCTTTATGCCATACAGGGATCCCGTATACGACTTCCACAACCTCTTCTGCCATCTCTGCCAGCTTCTGGTTGATCTGTCCCAGCTCTTTTTTGTACTGTTCTGATTCTTCCTCGTAGAGGATCCCGTCTGAAAAGATCTCGTTGGTGACGATCACCACATGCTTTGCCTGGGAAAGAAGATTTTTCACTCCTTCTGTGATCTTTTCTGCCACCTCCGGGTGGAAGCCGCCTTCCCGGAACATCTCATTTGCAACCAGATTGGACATGCACTCCAGAAGGACCACGCAGTCCTTCGGGATGAGCAGCTCATCCAGCTCTGTATATCTTTCAATTGTCTCGAAGCCTTTTCCTGCACGCATGTGCCGGTGTCTGCGGATGCGCCTGTGGCTTTCTTCGTCAAAAGCCTGCATGGTGGCGATATAGATCCTTCTGGCTTCGCCAAAGGAAAGTACGGTTTCTTCCGCAAAAGCAGATTTTCCGCTTCCGCTGCCTCCTGTTACAACAACCAGCATATTATTTCAGCTCCTCGTACTGTTCTACATTGATATCACCAAAGGTACTCATGGAATTATATACTGCACAGGACAGATCCATCATCGGAAACAGTGCCACAGCTCCGGTTCCCTCGCCCAGGCACATGCCGGCGTGGATGATCGCTTCCTTGCCAAGCTCCTTCAAGAGCAGCTGTGCTGCAGGCTCTTTGGATACATGAGACGCAAGGATATGATCACTTACCTGCGGGCAGATCTTTACTGCGATCAGTGCAGATACGCAGGAAATAAATCCGTCCATGACAACCGGCATTCCAAGTGCTGCTCCTCCAATGAATACTCCTGCCATTCCTGCAATATCCAGTCCACCTACCTTTGCCAGGACGTCAATGGCATCTGAACGATCCGGATTATTCAGGGCGATCGCCTTTTTGATCGCATTGATCTTCCGGACAAGCCCTTCACTGGTCAATCCGGCACCACGTCCGGTCATATCTTCCACCGGTTTTCCGAGAAGCACAGCTGCTACCGCACTGCTGGTGGTAGTATTTCCGATGCCCATCTCGCCGGTTGCAAGAACCTGATAGCCTTTTTCCTTCAGCTCCTCTGCCATGGCAATTCCGGCTTCGATGCCACGGATCGCCTGATCTCTGGTCATTGCCGGCTCTCTGGTCATATTTCTGGTCCCATAAGCAACCTTAAGATCTGTACGGACCTTTGTATCTGTGACCATTCCCACATCTACAGGAAAAAGCTCTGCTCCACACTGACGGCACATCACACAGCAGGTAGTAGTCCCTTCCAGAAAATTCTCAGCCACAACAGCCGTCACTTCCTGTCCGGTCTGGGTCACCCCCTCTTCTACAACTCCGTTATCCGCGCACATGGCAACCACTGCTTTTTTTTCCACACGTACCTCCGGAGTACCTGTGATACCGGCGATCTGTGTCAGCATATTCTCCAGCTCTCCCAGAGAATGCAGGGGCTTTGCAATACTGTCCCATCTCTTTCTCGCCCCCTCCATAGCCTTTTCATCCAGAGGGCGGACTTTCTTCACTGCCTCATCCAAAGTCATCATTTGCTACCTCCAATCCTTTTACCTGTGGTAAAAATAATAAATTTACTAAAGATATAATTCAACGCCAGCACGATAAATTGTGTGCAGAATTTTGCAAACATATCCCGAAATCCCAGGATCTCCGCCAGAAGCCATACGCCACCTACCTCAATGACCATGGTCACCAGACGGGCACTTATAAATTTCAGAAAGGGCCGTATATGATCCCTCCATGTTTCACAGCGGTCATGAAATACAAATCTGGAATTCACAACATAGGCAAACAGGATCGCCAGGATGATCGACATGATGTTGGCACTCATCAGTGGAATTCCCATTGCCCTCATGATATAAAAGCTTAACAGATTTACGAGAGTCGTACAACCACCCCAGAAAATATAACGGATCACATCATTTTCATAGAATTTAAGGATCCACTTTTTCATTGGTATCTCCTCCTCGTATGATCTTTGATACGATATATCTTGGACGACGTTTTACTTCCTCATAGATCCTGGCGATATAATATCCGATGATCCCAAGGCTCATCATCACAGCACTTCCAATAAAAAGCATCACGATCAGAAGTGTGGTATAGCCTTCCACCGCATGCCCGGAAAAATACCGGACCAGAGAATAAACCAGAAGGAGCAGGGAGCACCCAAAGCAGCCCACAGCACCGGCTGTTACAAACTGCAGCGGAAGTGTTGTAAATGCCACGATATTCCGAAACGCATAGCTGATCAGCGTTCCTGCAGACCATTTGGATTCTCCGGCCTCACGCTCCTGCACCTCAAAAGGTACGGAGATGCTTTTGAAGCCTATCCAGGATGATGCCGCCCGGAAAAACATGCTGCGCTCAGGCATGGCGAGAACACTCTCCACCGCTTTCCTGTCCAGCAGCTTGAAGTCGGAAGCGTTTTCCATATCAAAGCCGGTGGCACGGGACATGATCCGATAGAAAAATCCGGCACTTTTTCTGTGAAAAAGAGTTTCTTTTCCCCGGTTTTTCTTGATGCCCTCCACAACCTCGTAGCCCTGCTTCCAGAGCCGGTACATTTCCAAGAGGATTTCCGGCGGATGCTGCAGGTCACAGTCCATCACTGCCACCGCATCTCCGCATGCCTGTGCAAGGCCGGCCACGATTGCTGCTTCTTTTCCGAAATTTCTGGAAAAATGCACACCTGTCACATTTTTATCTTCCCTGGATACTTTTTCTATGGCTGCCCAGGTCCCGTCAGAGGAACCGTCATCTACCAGGACCAGTTCATAACGGATCCCGGCCTGCCCCAGGAGCTCTCTGAGAGTCCGGCAGGTTTTCTCCACCATCGGTTCCTCGTTACAGGCAGGCAAAACTACCGATAATCGGCTCATTTCTCCTGTTTTCCCCTTTCTTTTTGTTTTCCCTTGCGCCGGTAAGATATTACGATCCCGGCAAACAGGATCAGGCCAAGCACCGTCAGTATCATTCCGGGCACAATATACGGTGTACAATATCTGAGTGCGATCGTATGCCTGCCTTTTTTTAATTCCAGTCCCATATACATACTGTTTGCTTGCACAAGTTCTGTTTTTTCTCCATCTACATAGGCGGTAAAGCCTGCGCTGTAGGGAATGGAAAATACCAGGATCTTATCGGAAGTGGTTGTGATATCTCCACGAATGCAATTTGTCTCCGTTTTGATATTCTGAAGACTTTCTTTTCCAAGCTCCTCTGTCTGTTCTTCAACAGAAGCCATGGGCTGACATACCACATACAGATCATCAAAGGTATATTCTCCCGGCATGGAGAATGTCAGTGTCATAGTTCCTGCAGAATAGTTTTTATATCCCATATTCAGAAGAAAATTATGTCTTCCGCTGTAGCCGTTGTATTTATCTGTAAAGATCCGGATAGTCTTGTCCACGGAGCCCAGCGAAACATCCACTGCTGATTCCTTGCTTTCTTTCCAGTAGCGCCAGTTATTGTCTTCATAACGCACAGTATTCTTCTCATATTCTGTCATGGAATCCCATTTTTTATCACTGACCACTGCACGTGGAGAATAGGCATTAAAATCCAGATTTTTTGCCACAAGATAAACCTCAGCCTCCGGCTCTCCCTGATATCCGATCTGTACGGTTGCTCCTTCTTTGGCCACAATGATCTTTCCGTCTTTGATCTTACAGCCTTTTCCTGCTTCCAGTGTAAAATCTGCTTTCTTATCGTCAAAGGTGAGGTCTGTCTCAGGAAGACTGCTGTCCTCCAGAACTGCCCCCTGCAGGAGCGCCTGCTGCTTTTCGGTCACGGAAAGCTTTTCATAGTTTTCTCTGGAGATCCAGGAATCATAGGTATAACCAAGAGGAAGGGAATCCTCGTCTTCGTAGATCCTGTATTTTTTTGTGACTGCTGCTTCACTGTCATAGCCGTATGGCAGATACCCATATCCGCTTTTTTTGATGGCAAAATATTTCACCGAGGCAAGACGATCCAGGATACTCCGTCCGTCCAGGCTGCTGTAATGATAATCCCAGGGGGTATTCAGATACATCTCATCAAAGAAACGGCTGATATTTCCATTGGCCACACTGAAATAATAGGAAGTACTGTTGGTTCCCATATACATTGCAGTGTTTACATAAGAGCCCGTTTTGTACTGATCATATCTGGTAACCGCTGAATCGTCCATTGACCGGATTGCTTTGTCCGGTCCGGACTGAAGCTTCTCCAGCGCCTGATCCTTTTCCTCAAATTCTGACAGATAATCTTTTTCGTAAGAATACTGGTATGAAACATTCAGAAGGATGCTTGTCACAAGCACGGCCACGATCATTCCACAGAGATATTTTCCCTGTGTAAATACGTTTCCGTAGGAAACCACTGTAAACACAGCCAGGACCAGCATCATCAGTGCCATGATATTGCGTTCCGTACGGGCGGATTCTGAAAACAGTGCCAGCACGCCATATATCAGCAGCATCACAAATATCCGTCGTTTTTCCCTGATGCCCAGCGTAAACAGTTCCGGATATGCCTGTACCAGGATATATGCGATCAGCATTCCATACGCCCAGATCCATCGGTTGGACACGTATGAAAATCCATTCAGTACATGACCTGCAAAGGGGATCAGCAAAAACAGATTCAGAAGCACAAAGCCCAGCTTCAGTCCCGTATATTTTTTCTTTTTGGAAAAGATCACAAACACGCCTGCCATTGCGACTGCGGAATATCCAGCAACTCCCCACTGGATCATATTTTCGCCGATCAGGCAGCCGAGATATTTTTCGTAGTAAATGCGGTCATATAACAGCGGCACATAATTCTGCGCCTGAAAGCGCTCTGTTCCAAACAGAGTCATGACCACAGGTAAAAAGATCAGTGCAGCGATCATAAGTGCGACCAGATAAAAGCCAGCAAATTTCAGGAACCACTGAAATACATCTTTTACTGAACGCTTGCGGAATATTCCAAAATACCGGAAAGCTGCATACAGCACCATAAAGATACTGATCATATAAAAGAAATAAAAATTAGACATTGCCGCTACAGCCGTCGCACAGATAAAAAAGTATGGCTTTTCTTTTTTGTAAATCTTTTCAATTCCCATAAGGACCAGCGGCAGATAGATCATGGGATTGGAAAAATATGGGTGCTTCATGGACGCATAAATGGTCCATCCTGCAAAAATATAAACAAGGCTTCCAAGAAATGTGGCCTGTTTGGGATTCTTGCGGTAAAAGCAGTAAATGCTGAATGTGATACCCGCCAGATAAATGCGGAGAAAGATCAGAATCTCATATAAGATCTCTGTGTCTTTTTCCGGTACAAAAACGGACAGTAAGGTCAGCGGATCACCGATCGCATAATAATGAAGTGTTGTAAGGATATCGGAACCGTATCCGATATGCATATCCCACATAGGAAGGGAAAGCTTATGCTCCGTCACCAGCGTCTGCAGAACATTCCGCAGATATTTTCCATAATAGGCCAATGCATTGATGTGCTGCGGAACACCGTCATGACTCCAGATCAGGGATTTTCCATTGAAATAAAAACAACTGTAAATAAACAGCGAGATCGCCGCAAAAACAATCGTATACAGAATATAAAAATCTGCTTTTTTCTCTTTCCGGGATTTCTCCTTCGAAAAAATTCTCTTCATATATGTCTCTCCTGTATATGAAAAAAGGCCTGCGGTGCGCTAAACACCGCAGGCCTGTCACCTAATGCTTAATCAGCAAGCACACTGTATAAACAGTAACTATTGATCAATAATTAGTCTTCTTTCTTATCTGCTCCGTAAAGAGTGATAAGTTTCTGCAGATACTCATATCTAGCCTGAGCCTCAGACTCGTTCTTAGCAAACAGTCTTGCAGCTTTCTCAGGATTCTGACGCTGCAGAGAATTGTAACGAACCTCACCGTTCAGGAAGTCCATATAGTTCTCCATATCCGGTGTCTTGGAATCAAGGCTGAACTTGTTCTCAGCAGCCGGGTTGAATCTGAAGTTGTGCCAGTATCCGCACTTAACTGCCAGCTCTTCCTCTGTCTGAGCTTTGCTCATACCTTTCTTGATACCATGGTTGATACATGGAGCGTAAGCGATGATCAGGGATGGTCCCGGATATGCCTCTGCCTCTGCGATTGCTTTTACAGTCTGGTTGAAGTCAGCACCCATGGAGATCTGTGCTACATATACATAGCCATAGCTCATTGCGATAGATGCCATATCTTTCTTCTTAGTCTCTTTTCCGCCTGCTGCGAACTGAGCGATCGCACCTGTCGGTGTAGATTTGGAAGACTGTCCGCCTGTGTTGGAGTAAACCTCTGTATCGAATACCATAACGTTGATGTCACGTCCGCTTGCAAGAACGTGGTCAACACCACCGAATCCGATATCGTAAGCCCATCCGTCACCACCGAAGATCCACTGGGATTTCTTGGAGAGGAAGTCTTTCTGTGCAAGGATCTCGTTAGCCTTGTCACATCCGCAAGCCTCAAGAGCTGCAACGAGTTTCTCTGTAGCTGCACCATTTGTTGCGCCTACAGCATAAGTATCCAGCCATTCCTGACCAGCTGCCTTAACATCCTCGTTTGTTCCGTTAGCTACAAGGTCTTCGATCTTCTCTTTCAGACCGCCACGGATCGCACGCTGTGCAAGAAGCATACCATAACCGAACTCTGCGTTATCCTCGAACAGAGAGTTTGACCATGCAGGTCCCTGTCCCTTAGCGTTTGTTGTGTATGGTGTAGATGGTGAAGAGTTACCCCAGATAGAGGAACATCCTGTAGCATTTGCAATGTACATTCTGTCACCAAAGAGCTGTGTGATCAGCTTAGCGTATGGTGTCTCACCACAACCTGCACAAGCGCCGGAGAACTCAAGGAGCGGCTGTTTGAACTGGCTGCCTTTTACAGTTGTCTCTTTATATTTAGCGATAACGTCTTCCTTCTGAGGAAGTGTTACACCGTAATCGAAGAATTTCTGCTCTTCTGTGTTAGCTTCAAGCGGAGCCATCTCAAGAGCTTTGTTGCCTTTCTTTCCTGGGCAGACATTTGCGCAGGAACCACATCCTGTACAGTCAAGAGCGGATACAGTCATTGTGAATGTATAGTCTTTCATTCCTGTAAGAGGAAGTGTCTTGATTCCCTCTGGAGCGTTAGCTGTCTCATCTGCTGTCATAGCAACCGGACGGATTGCAGCATGCGGGCAGACGTATGCACAGCGGTTACACTGGATACAGTTGTCCGGAACCCATACAGGAACGTTAACTGCGATACCACGTTTCTCATATGCAGCTGTTCCGGATGGTGTTGTACCATCTACATAATCCTTGAATGCAGATACTGGGAGGCTGTTACCTTCCTGAGCATTGATCTTGCACTGGATGTTGTTTACGAAGTCCTGAGCATCCTGAGCACCGTGGGATGCGTGAGACATGAAGAGTCCCTCGTCCTCAGCGTTCTTCCAGCTCTCCGGAACCTGAACCTCTACGACCTGTTTAGCACCGGCATCGATAGCTGCCCAGTTCTTCTTAACAACGTCATCACCTTTACGTCCGTAAGTAGCTTTAGCAGCAGCTTTCATAAGCTCGATAGCCTGCTCCTCAGGAATGATTCCTGTAAGTTTGAAGAATGCGGACTGAAGGATCGTGTTGATACGTGTTGGTCCCATGCCAGTCTCAATACCAATCTTAACACCATCGATGGTGTAGAATTTGATATTGTGGTTAGCGATGAAAGCTTTAACCTGTCCTGGAAGATGTTTCTCAAGTCCTTCCATATCCCAAGCACAGTTCAGAAGGAATGTACCTCCGTCAACAAGCTCCTGTACCATGTTATATTTGTTAACATAGGACGGATTATGACATGCAACGAAGTTTGCTTTGTGGATCAGGTATGTGGATTTGATCGGTTTCTTACCGAAACGAAGGTGAGACATTGTAACACCGCCGGACTTCTTGGAGTCATAATCGAAGTAAGCCTGAGCGTACATGTCTGTGTTATCACCGATGATCTTGATGGAGTTCTTGTTAGCACCTACAGTACCATCAGCTCCAAGTCCCCAGAACTTGCAGTTTGTTGTTCCCTCTGGTGTTGTAACAAGTGGTGCGCCTGTCTCAAGAGAAAGGTTTGTAACATCATCAACGATACCGATTGTGAATTTCTCTTTCTCAGTGTTCTCATATACTGCTACGATCTGTGCAGGTGTTGTATCTTTGGAACCAAGTCCGTAACGTCCTGTAAAGATCTTAACATCGCTAAACTTGCTGTCGCGAAGAGCTGCAACAACATCAAGATACAGAGGCTCGCCAAGAGCTCCTGGCTCTTTTGTTCTGTCAAGAACAGAGATCTGCTTAACTGTATCCGGGATTGCATCGATAAGAGCCTGTGCACAGAATGGTCTGTAAAGACGAACTTTAACAACACCGACTTTCTTGCCAGCTGCCATAAGGTAATCGATTGTCTCCTCGATGGTATCGTTTACGGAACCCATAGCTACGATGATGTGCTCAGCGTCAGCAGCTCCGTAGTAGTTGAACAGTTTGTAGTCTGTTCCGATCTTCTCGTTAACTTTGTCCATGTACTCCTGAACAACTGCCGGAAGAGCGTCATAATATGGATTACATGCCTCTCTTGCCTGGAAGAAGATATCCGGGTTCTGAGCGGAACCTCTCTGACATGGATGGTTCGGGTTCAGAGCACGGTTACGGAACTCTGCGATTGCGTCCATATCTGCCATATCTTTCAGATCTTCATAGTCCCATGTCTCGATCTTCTGGATCTCATGAGATGTACGGAATCCGTCGAAGAAGTTGATGAATGGAACTTTTCCTTTGATTGCTGCAAGATGAGCAACCGGTGTAAGGTCCATAACCTCCTGTACAGAAGACTCACAAAGCATTGCACATCCAGTCTGACGACAGGCCATAACGTCGGAATGGTCACCGAAAATACAAAGTGCGTGGGAAGCAAGTGCACGGGCAGATACGTTGATAACTCCCGGAAGCTGCTCACCAGCGATCTTGTAAAGGTTCGGGATCATAAGCAGAAGACCCTGGGAAGCTGTGTAGGTTGTAGTCAGGGCACCTGCTGCCAGAGAACCGTGAACGGCACCTGCTGCACCTGCCTCAGACTGCATCTCTGTAACCTGTACTTCCTGTCCAAAGATGTTCTTTCTTCCCTGAGTTGCCCACTCGTCTGTAGCCTCAGCCATTACAGATGAAGGGGTAATCGGGTAAATAGCAGCTACATCAGAAAAAGCGTATGATGCATGAGCGGCTGCATGGTTACCATCCATGGTTTTCATCTTTCTTGCCATTGTTTTTTCCTCCTTAAAGGTTTGTTAAAAAATATATTATTTAGGCTTATGAAGGCCTAAAATTCCATTGGTTATTATATCATAGATTCCCAGTTATGTCCATTTTCTTTCATTGTTTTTTGTATATTATCCTGTACAAACGCCGTTATCTTTTTCACAAATAAAAAAGAGCTGTTCGGAATTTTTCCTCTCCAAACTGCTCTCCTTATCATCTCATACGCTTATCCCAACTCACATCCGGGAATCACTTCTCCTCTTTTCCGAAAAGATCCTTCATGGATTTCCGACGGAGCATTGTCCACAGCTGATCCTGGATCTCCTGAAGCTCATCATGTGCATGGCAGGGAACTCCGTCCTGTCCGTTCCTTGGACACTGATATGTGCCGTTCAGGCACTCAATGATGGACATATCCGGATCGATCGCACTGTATATCTCATATAATGACAGTTCTTCCGGATCTCTCTTCAGCGCGTAACCGCCATGAACTCCGCGGTATCCTTCCACGAGCCCTGCATTCTGAAGCTTCTTCAGTATCTTGTATGCAAAGGGTGCTGTGATCGATTCCCTCTCACAGATCTCGCTGACGCTCAAACGCGGCTCCCACATCAATGCGCGGATAACCCGCATCGCATAATCGCTTTCTCTGGTGATAAACATTTTTAACCTCTCTTCTGTTCAACTAAGCTGCTGATTTATGATAGTTTCCGCATTCCATCCGATCTGCCACGTTCCTGGGTGTTTCTGATGTGCCAGAGAGCCGGATATCCATATCCCCGGAATACTTCATTACCACATACGACAGTATAACCCATTTTTTTATATAATAAAAGGTTATTATTTTCCTGTGATTCATAGTAATCCCCTGTTTTTCCTTTATTTAGCCGAAAAAAGGAAAATACAGCTTGCAAATTTTTCAGTTTACGGTACAATAGGAAACGATTGTAATGCTTTCGTATGTAATTGAAACGATATTTATTTAATGAAAAAAGAGGTATGATATGATTTCAGCAAATAACATCACACTGCGCGTTGGAAAAAAAGCGCTGTTTGAAGACGTTAACATCAAATTTACAGAGGGTAACTGTTATGGATTGATCGGCGCCAACGGCGCAGGAAAATCTACATTCCTCAAAATCCTTTCCGGTCAGCTTGAGCCTACCAAGGGCGACATTGTGATCACCCCCGGTCAGAGACTTTCTTTCCTGCAGCAGGATCACTTCAAATATGATGCTTATCCGGTTCTAGATACTGTCATCATGGGTAATGAAAGACTCTATCAGATCATGAAAGAGAAAGAAGCCATTTACGCAAAGGAAGATTTCACAGACGAAGATGGCATCCGTGCCAGCGAGCTTGAGGGTGAGTTTGCAGAGATGAACGGATGGGAAGCAGAGTCCGATGCTGCTACTCTTCTCAACGGTCTCGGAGTCGACACTGAGTTCCACTATACACAGATGGCAGACCTTACCGGTAGTATGAAGGTCAAGGTTCTTCTTGCACAGGCTCTTTTCGGAAATCCTGATATCCTTCTTCTTGATGAGCCGACCAACCACCTGGATCTTCCTGCTATCGAATGGCTGGAGGAGTTCCTGATCAATTTTGACAATACGGTTATCGTAGTATCCCATGACCGTTATTTCCTGAACAAGGTCTGCACACATACTGCTGATATCGATTATGGCAAGATCCAGCTTTATGCCGGAAACTATGACTTCTGGTTTGAATCCAGCCAGCTTCTGATCAAGCAGATGAAAGAGGCCAACAAAAAGAAAGAGGAGAAGATCAAAGAGCTCCAGGAGTTCATCTCCCGTTTCAGCGCCAATGCTTCCAAATCCAAGCAGGCGACTTCCAGAAAGCGTGCCCTGGAAAAGATCCAGCTGGATGACATGCGTCCTTCCAGCCGTAAATATCCATACATCGACTTCCGCCCGAACCGTGAGATCGGAAACGAGGTCCTCATGGTGGAAAATCTGTCCAAGACCATTGATGGAGTAAAGGTTCTGGACGACATTTCCTTCACTCTTGGTCGTGAAGATAAGGTTGCCTTTGTGGGCGCCAACGAGCAGGCCATCACAACCTTCTTCAAGATCCTTACAGGTGAAATGGAGCCGGATGAAGGAAATTACAAATGGGGCGTTACCACTTCCCAGGCATATTTCCCGAAGGATAACACACAGGAATTCGATAACGACCTTACTATCACCGACTGGCTGACACAGTACTCCGAGATCAAGGACGCAACCTACGTCCGTGGATTCCTTGGCCGTATGCTTTTCCCTGGTGAGGATGGTGTAAAACGTGTCCGTGTTCTTTCCGGTGGTGAAAAAGTTCGCTGTCTTCTTTCCAAGATGATGATCTCCGGTGCCAATATCCTGATCCTGGATGAGCCAACCAACCATCTGGATATGGAGTCTATCACAGCACTGAACAACGGACTGATCAAATTCCCGGGAGTGATCCTTTTCACCTCACACGATCACCAGTTTGTACAGACAACTGCAAACCGCATCATGGAGATCCTTCCTAACGGCAAGCTGGTAGACAAGATCACCACTTACGACGAGTATCTTGCCAGCGACGAAATGGCCAAGAAGCGTCACGTATTCCAGGTTAACGAAGAGGACGCACAGGATAACTAAATCCCATGCTTCTGTAACAAAAAATCTCCCCTGCTTCCGCCTTTACAGGCAGTCAGGGGAGTTTTTTTATCTGTTTTATATGCGCTTACTCCATGGTGATCGGAGCAAGCTTGCCCTGTGTTACATCCAGAAGATCTTTAAGCGGTACCTTCAGGGTAAGGCCTACTCTTCCACCACTTACATAGATCTCATCAAAGTTTTCGGCAGACTGGTCAAACACCACCGGATAATTTTTTTTCATTCCAAGAGGGCTGCAGCCTCCGCGGATATAGCCCGTGATCTTTGTAAGATCCTTTACATGGATCATATCTACTGTTTTTTCGCCTACAGACTTTGCGGCTGCCTTACGGTCCACCTCTTTCTCGATCGGAACTACAAACACATAGTAGCCGCCGCTTTTCCCTTCCATGACCAGGGTCTTAAAGGACTGATCATGAGGGGCTCCTGTGATGTCTGCACAGTGGATCCCATCTATGAACTCTCCACAGTCATATGCGATTGCTTCATATTTTACTTTTTTTCGATCCAGCATTCTCATCGCGTTTGTTTTGGCTTCTTTTCCCATTTCTGTCACTCCTCGGATTTTTCTCAGTTGTCTTTCCACTCATCAAGCTCATCCAGATCCTCATCATTCATCAGATCCGGGTCATTCCTGTAATTTCCATATTCTTCCTGCTCATCAAAATCCGCCATATTTTCAATATCCATCCGGCGTCTTTTCTGCTGCAGTTTTTCAAAATCTTCATAGCTGTCCCTGTTTTCCGGCTCATCAAAGCGATCATATTCTTCATGATCCTCCGGATCTGCATAGCGGGATCTGCTTCCCGTTCCTGCATTCCTTCGTTCCCTGGTGCTGCTGCTCTGGCTGTATCTGCGGCCTCTTCTGTCATCCGAAGCATAATTTCTGCCGGAGGTTCTGTTTCTGCCGGAGGTTTCGGAAGTGCTTCTTCTTTCAGTGTAACCACTTTTGCTGTTTCTTTCGCTTCCGGATCTCTTTCGGCTGTCTGCATAATTTCTTTCTCTTCTGTCAGAGTTGTATTCTTCTCTGTCAGATGATCTGCGGGAACGTCTTTCACCCCGGCTTTCCCGGTCATCGTCTGCCCGGTTTTCGGATATATATCTGCGATCGTCCCTGTTACGGTCAGAGGTGTATTCACGGCCGTTTCCTCTACGGTCCCTTCCTGCCGGCTTCCTGGTCTCCTCCGGCAGAGCTCCACCGTCGTCATCCTCTTCGTCATCGTCCTCGTCCTCATCGTATCGGTCTTTGTTGATGGCGAACTGGATCAGCATACCAAGGATCACAATTCCCGCTGCCATACCGACGCCATATGGAAACTGCGCCAGCCCTGCGATCTTTGCAATGGATAATCCTGCCAGAACACCACCCAGTATACTGGTTCCGACAATGATCACGCCTTTCGCGTAACGCATGGCAAGTACTCCCAGTCCCACGCCGATAAGGATGCACAGGAAAAAGGAAAAGGAACTGGTCGGATGGATCAGATAGATACTCAATGTTATTCCGATACCAAATCCCAGTACAAAGATTCCTGCCCTGTAGATCAAAAACGAAACAACAGCCAGTACGATTCCAAGTCCCGCCATTGCACCTACGATCACCATTTTATCCTGAACACCGGACATATAGGTCACACCAAAACCGGCACCTGCTCCGATGATAAATCCAAAGATCATCATCCAGAACCGGAGGATACGATATCCCAGGATACAGTTCAAAAGCCCGAAGACACAGAGCACTCCGTATACGATCACCATCAGCTGGCTGATCTGTTCCATACCTCCTGCTCTCTGCAGTATGTCAAATCCTCTTGACAACATATCCATATTCATAACTTACTCCTCTCTTTCCAAAACCTCCGGAAATCCTCCCAAAGATGTTTCAGAAAATAAAATATATGGTATAAAAATTATCCATCACTCCATAATGATACTCCACCTGACCAAGTCCGTGAAGTTTCATATAATACTGTGCCACATTCTGTACCACGCCATCATCCAGCAGTTCCTGGCAGGCTTCGGAAAAAGCTTCCTGACCGCCAAACTTGAAACGCACAACAGCCGCGCCATTATCCAGTCTCATCTTACAATAATCATATATATCCTGCCAGCTGTAATCTTCAAAGTACCCCTGGTTCAGCACATAAAAATCCAGATCCTTCGCAGTACATGCCGGAACTGTCAGTTCTTCCGATGGTGTATAGGTTTTTTCATATTCTTCCGGGAAAGGGCAGAGATAATCGTAAATGATCGTCTTATGCTCTTCCAGCTGTGCGGCATCTCCATTTAGAAAATCCGGCTGATCCCCATTGGTAGCATCTACATAATAATACTCCTGGCCAATTTTTACAATATCCCATGCATGACCCTCTGTACTTCCTTTTGTGCTTCCGTCCACATAAATACAGGGAATATCCAGCCTTTCCAGAAGATACTGGACAGCTCCTGCATATCCGGCACAGACTGCGGATTTTTTCCAGAAAACACCTGCTATGCTCTGATCATCCTCCCCTGTCTGATACTGGGTATGGTCAATCACATACGTATAAACAATGCGTACCTTCTCGTAGTCACCGGCATCCTCCGGGATCAGGGCTCTGACCTCCTGAAAGCTCTGCTCCATCGCCGTCTGTATCTCATCGATCTCGCCGTCTGTATAAGTATAGCCCGGAGTAAAAACGCAGTAATCACTGTCTGAATACGTAGTTTTGTAGATTTTTTCACGATTGTGGACCCAGAATATCTCCGGGTGGTCTTTCAATACTGCATGATAGCTTCTGTCAATACTGTCATCATCGGAGATTGTCAGATAAAACTCCTTTTCCCGGGCACGGATTCCTTTCAGCAGCTCCCGATATACTCTCTGCTCTTCTTCCGTAAGCTGTTTGAAATAATATTCCTGATGCCCTTCTTCGCTCTGGGCAACCTCCATCTGACGCAGTTCCTCTACTTCCTTTGGTTCGCCTGAAATAATGCTCTTTGCTATGGAGCAGATCTGATCCAGTGCCTCTGCCGAAGCGCTAAAGGGCTGAAGGATCACTGCAGCTGTAAGCACTGCGGCTGCCATGGGGCAGAAATTTCTTTTTTTCATAATATCATGTCCTATGTCTGAAGCAGCGATTGTAAGAAAGGGCAGCCTCCCGTGGGAGACTGCCCTTATCTTCAATCGCTGTCCCTTAGTTTTCCATTTCCAGTGTTTCTACATCATCATCAAATGTATCCACTGCATCGTCCATGGTCTCCTGATCCAGAGTCAGCGTCTCAACTTCATCTTCTTCCTCATCCTCCTGCAAAGCCTTATTCTTAAAATCTGCAAGAAGGTCACTGGAAACAGTATCACCGGATGCCAGTGCATCCTTCAGTGCATCAGATCTAACCACATCCGTGAGGAGCTTTTCTGCACTCTCCTCTGTCAGAACATCATTCTCTGTAGCTGTGGTCTCATTTTCCTCCGCTGTTGTATCCTGATAGAAGGATGGCTTTCTGATATAACGGAAGCTTGCACTGTATGCCTCACCAACCGTTACACCATTCTTGCTTGAGGAACAATGTACTGCGATCCAGTCGCCGGAATCCGTCTTTCCGCACAGGATACCAACGTGGTTGTTGCTTCCTGCTTCCGGTCCTCTCTGGAATACCAGATCTCCTGGCTGTGCATCTGCTTCGCTGACAACACCGGCCTTCTCCCACTGGTCAGAGGTTCCGTCTCCAACTGCTGCCTGCATTCCCTGATCCTTATATCCATTGATCACTGCCCAGGTAACAAAGCCGCTGCAGTCCAGACCATATGCACGGAGCGTACCGGAGCTTCTGCTGCCGTCTGCAGATACCTTCTCAACGGAGCCCCAGCTTGGATCTTCTCCGATCACCGTAGATTTACCGCCCCAGAAATATCCGACCTTACCAACCAGTGAATACGCTGCGGTGATAACATCTACACGATCCTCAGAAACATTGTCTCCCACACTTTCACGGACAAAGCCTTTGGATGCGGTAACTACCGCACAGAGAAGCTTACAGTCTGTTTCCACATATTTCTTAAGGACGCTTCTGTCTTCCTTTGCAATATTGTTCTTCTTGATGTAGTAGTTGATCTTACGATTTCCGTAGGATATCTTGGTAATATCCTGCTTGTCCCTGACGATGGGGTTCATCTCCGCAAAGATCCTTGCCAGATCATCCTTGCAGGATGCATCCAATGTAAATGACGTTGCTCCTGCTTTGCTCTTTTCGTAAATATAAACAGCAAGGATATCCTGCCAGTTTCTTACCAGAAGTGTATTCTCCGTATCGGTAAGCTTGTTCTTCTCTTTATATTCTCTTTCGATCTCTTCCATTACAGAAGCAAAATCATCGGAGAAGGACAGATGATAATTGCTCTTAAGACTATCCAGATAAAAATCCTTGCCCGCATGGAGATTGGATACCATATTTGTCACATAAACAGGATCTCCGATCTGTGTTGCTGTGGCGTTATTTCCATCTGTGATCTCTGTATTCTTGTTATCTTCCGTGCTGCTATCATCTTTTTTGTTATCTTTTTTGTTGCCTTTTTTGTTATCACTGTCGTTCTTGTCGACAGCTGCAAGCTTGGCTTCTGCCTCAGTCAGGATCTTATAATTCGTAACCTTGGCCTTTTCTGTATTAGACAGTGCCTCATAAGCTGCACGTACGCTATCTATCTCCGCTTTATCTGCTGCTGTGATCGTTCTGCCTGCCAGTGCTTTGATCTTCCGGATCACCGCCTGTACCTTTGCAGAGTCATCCCTGGCCGGTGTTGCCGTTGGTGCAGGTGTCGCTGTCGGTTCCGGTGTTGCCGTTGGTGCAGGTGTCGCTGTCGGCTCCGGTGTTCCCGTCGGCGCAGGTGTTGCAGTTGGCTCCGGTGTTTCCGTCGGCGCAGGTGCCGGTGTATCTGTTGGCTCCGGCGCTGTAGTTGGTTCCGGGTCAGGTGCAGCAGTTATTTCCGGTTCCGGTGCAGCTGTCGGCACCGGTTCTGTCGGAACTTCTGGTTCCGGTTCACTTACCTCGCTCCCGTCTCCTGAAACACCTTCCTCAGCAACAACATTATCTGCTTCCTCGGCGGCTTTTACTCCGGTTGGAACTGCCAGTACCATAGCTGATAACATCGTGATGCAAAAAAACTTATTCAGGTACTTGTTCTTCATATTTATTAAGATGCTCCCTTCTTTCCTTGAACATCCCTTTACTTCCCCTATAATAAAGGTCTGCCTTAAACCGTTTGATAACTTAAAGTTTAATTCAATTTATTTTAGCATACGAAAATCGTGAAATCAACTGTTCTGGTAGGATATCTCCTTCAATTCATCTATTTTTCACTTTTTATTCACATTTTTGTAAGATTTTTTAGAGTTTACCATAACGTAAAAAAGCCACAGTGCTCTCACACACTGCGGCTTTTTATATACTGTCAGACAGTCACTGCCGGCTGTCCGCCCATATGAAACTGTTTTCTGACACAGAGCTGAAAAATCCCCTGTACAACCTGATAGCACACCCGAAGGATAAAACGGATGTCATCGGCAATGCACCGCGGGCTTTCCAGATAATATGCATGACGCTCACGGATATATTCCACAAGTTCCTCAAAGCTTTCAAACTGCTTCGCTTCTTCCAGCTGGCTGTCTGCTGCGCCGCTGAGGATACATTCTCTCAGGCGGTTCTTCAGCTCAGCTTCATAAGAATTATGTGCTGCAAGATTTCCTTTGTATGTTTTGTTATGAGGAAAAGTAAAATAATCAGCCATATAATGCATGACCTCACCGAATCTTCTCCAGTATACTCTGGCATTCTCTTCCTCCGGGTTCTTCTCGACAAGCGCCCTCATCTTATTCTGGAGGTGATCGAATGTTCCGAAAAACTCATGTCTGGTGGTGAGAAACGATGGTTTCAGATCAGGCATGATATTGCCCAGGCAAAACGCTTTTCTGTGCTGCTGGAGACTGTACACCTCAGACATCTGGTCAGCCAGGTATCTGCCTAACAGTATATGTGATTTTTTACGCAATTTTTTCCCTCTTCCTTCTTTCCTGATCCAGATCCTGACCGGTCAACAGTAATTTGGTTCCGCCCGGTCCTCTTCTGGGATCCATAAATCATCCGTTTACCGGAACCAACTTTACTATAGCACTGTTTTTTCAAATAATCAAATAAAGATTATGTAAATTTTAATCCAGATCAAAAAGCTGCCGCTGCTTCAGATCAATAGATGCCCAGACGGTACTTGTCTTCGATTCTCCGCAAAGATAAACCGTGCTGGAAACCTGAGCAGCATATATAATTCACTTTTTGTTCCAATCCCTCCGTCAAGTCCAACACTGTTGTGCGCAGCTTCAACCAGGGTCTTTGCCCTATCTTCAGTAACTCCTCTGCCACGCATCTTTTTATCATGCCAGATCTTTCGGATCCCATTTACTCCAAGTGCGATCACATCTTTTGGCAATGGTGCTTTTTCAAGCACTGTCAGGCCGCTTATTGCATCAAATCGTGTGTATAATCCCAGATATTCCGGGAAATGTATTGCAAGCCATCTCTGAATCCTGTTTGCAGATATGTTGTGCTGCTTCATGATCCCGTCACGGCTGTATACCAGGTCTCTTATCAGAACTGCAATCTTTTTATTCTCAGTCTTAAGTGTCTCTGCCCAAAGGCTGAAAGAATTGAACCCTTCCAGATCGTTATGAAAAGAAAAAATACGTTTTGTAAGTTCGCGTCCTCTGTTATCAAAAGCTCTTGCATAATGTATCTGGCTTCCGATATCAACTCCGACAACCATTGTTGAATCTGTTACTTGCTCAATCTTTTCATTCTGTGTATAATTCATTTGGAACCTCCAGTGCTTGATTGTTTTGTTTACATCCGCCAAGATGCAACTCAATCATACCTTGAGGTTCTTTTTTATTCAATTGGCGCTTTTAATGAATTACAGGAATGCTCCTTATTATATTTTTCAATCTCGTCATCAATAATTGAATCTACATGAGGGAACAGACAACCGGGACCTCCATAGGTAATACATGGAATGAAATGTCCATGTGGTGCATACTCCTCACATGCTCTTCTGACCTCCTTACGGATCTCTTCTTCTGTGGAATCCACACGGTCTACGATCGAAGCATCGATTCCGCCCATAAGTGTCATTCTTCCGTTCAGCTGTTTCTGGAGCTTCGGAATATCATTCTGCGGAAGTGTTCCCTGCCAGATGTCAATCCCAAGATCAACCATATCCTCTATGATCGGTTCCATGAAGGAATCTGCGTGATGCATGATGATCACTCCATGGTCTTTCATATATTTATAGGATCTTTCATACTGTGGTTTGATAAATTCTCTCCATGTGTCCGGACTGATGAACAGGGACTGCTTGGAACCCCAGTCATCATGGGAAAGGATGATATCCGGGTGGAGATTATCAACGATCAGCTTTGTAAGCTGGAAACGGTACTCCCCAATGGCATTGCAGAGATCCATCATATCCTCCGGCTCAAGAAGGAAGTTCACCAGCATATCCTCAAATCCCATCAGGAAGTGAAGCCTCTCAAAAACACCTGTAGGCATAAATGCCATGAAAAGGCTTCCTGAATCCTTTATCTCCTGTGCCTTCTGTTTAAATGGTTCCCATAAAGCCGGATCCGAGCACTGACCGACAATATCCGGAATCACCAGCTGCTCTTTCCATTCTGTGATATCATCAATGACCTTGTTGTCCTCTGTTACATGTGGCATTGCAGCCAGCTGTTCCTGGGGCCAGAGGATCTCAGTTCCGAAAAGATCCTTCATAGGCTCCATACCACGGTGACGGTTTCCACGCACATAATTATTTGCCGGGTTCGGCGGGTAAAAGGTCGCACCCTCATACTGTCTCAGAAGTCGTTCTGGCCTGCCGTCCTTTTTTATCGTTTCAAGTAAAATCTCCGATGCTTTCAACATAATGCTTCCTCCTTTATTATCCTGTGATCTTTCAAAATACCCGATCACTTATCTTTATGATCTTGCGTCAATCTCAGCCTGATACTGAAGAACCTTTTCCTTTGTGATCTTAAATCCAAACACCAGAAGTAGAAGACCTGCCAGACAGAAAATAGCCGGAACAAGTGCAAAGGAAATCGTCATTCCCTGACGAGCCGTCCCCTCAAGAACAACTCCAGATTTCCAGCCTACCGCCACAAGACAGGCGCTGAGGATCGTTCCTCTTAAGAATACGGCAATCTTCAGCGGAAGATTCTGTAATCCCATGATCCATCCGGATGCATCTTTTCCGCTCTTCCATGTTGCATACACTACAGTGTCCGCATAAAGTGCAGGTGAAGCTGCAAAAGCCATACCATAGAAGAACTGGGCAAGTGTCATAAGGGCGATCACTGTCATTGCATTTCCATAGAAAATATATACAAGGAACAGTGATACTGCCATTCCTGCATAAGCAATGATCATAGTTGTACGGGACGATATTGCTTTTGCAATGTATCTCATGGAAAAAGCTCCGATGATGGCACCGATAGCAACACAGAGAAGATAAGTGGTCATCAGTCCCGGATTTCCCATTGCATCCCTGAAATAGTAAATAGCAGATGCTGCTGTTACAAATTTCACACACCATTTTGCAAGGTCTGCCAGCATCAGGACCATAAGAGGTGGATTCTGAAACAGGGAAGCAAACATCTCTCTGATCGTGATCTTTGTTTTGTCATTTTTCTTTCCTGCTGTTTCCGTTTCAATCTCTTCATAGCCTTCCGTCATCTTGAAATGGGCAAAATAGGTTACGACCATCAGAATACCCAGGCAGAAAGCTGCTGCTGCAAATTTATTTTTCTCACCGACATATCCGGCAAGAAGTGTTGCAAATGGAAGACCCATATAGGAAAACAACAGACCGCCTATGTTATTCCAGGTTGCCCTGGAGGATGCAAGCGTTGCTTTGTCTTCCGGTGTTTTACCAACAACACTGATCAGGGTTGCGTTGGCAACATAGCTGAAATTCCATGCCACATGAGATGCGATGGATGCGGCAATGATCACCACTGCCGAAAGCCATTCATTATCACTGACACGTATGAACATGAATGCGTACAGAAACGGCACCATCCACGGAACCATGATCAGCCAGGAACGATAACGCCCCCATTTCTTTGCTTTTGTGCCATTGATGATTCCTCCGTAAAGCCAGGACAGACATGCATCAACAATGGTAAATACGGAATTGATCACACCAGCTACACCAGCTGCAAAGCCTGCCAGATCCGTCAGAAATGTCATAAAGTAAAATGTCTCGATATTACTCATAAGAACAAATCCGGCATCACCAACACCAAAGAAATATTTCAGGGCATTTGTAAGACCCTTTTTCTGTTTCGGATCTTGTTTCGGTATTTCATTTTTACTCATTTTCTTTCCCCCTTCGCTGTTTTTTGTGGGGCCGGCCATTTCCACAACTTCACGTTACCTTTGATGATTACAGTATAGTTGTTTTTTTCTTGTTCGTAAATCCGCACACTTCTTCATTCTTTCTCCAATGCTTCATACTTTTTGTACAGTTATTATTGTAAATATGCACAAATAATTCCCTCTCTGTTTTCTTTTTATTTTCCGTCTAATATGTTATAATTTCCTATAAATACAAGGCTTTTATGAATTGGAGGAAATATTTTGAACAAAAGAGAGCATTTCGTGAATAGCCCGCATACAGGCTTCCATCTTAATCTCCAGATCATTGCTGACGATTTTGCGGAGAAAAAAGAGGATGTTTCCATCCTCTGCCGTGAAGACCCCCTGACGCTGGATGGTCTTCGCATATATCAGGCAGGAGCCCTGCTAAAGCCATGCTACCTTTATCTTGTCTTCGGCAATTCTCTTTCCGAAAGCTTCCTGCGATACCAGAACATCGCATTTGTAGTGGTGGGCTCCGGTGATCTTTCCTGCTTTTCCGAAAGCTGCAGGATCCTTCACATTAAGGGAACCCTTTCTTTTTCTGAGGTCTTCAACCAAATACAGCAGACCTTTGACAGATATTCTGACTGGGACAGTAAACTCCAGCTTGCACTTGGAAGTATCGATCCGCTGAATGAGATGCTGGAAGCCAGTCTGGATATATTTCATAATCCGGTTTTTGCCCACGACACCAACTTTTATATCCTTTCTTCTCCCCGGCACGTAACCGGTATGTCCGAATGGGTCCATGACCAGCGTACAGGTAGACTCATCGCACCTTTAAGCCTGATTCAGGATTTCAAGCTTGATGCCGAATACCAGCGCACACTTATCACCCACGGCGCCAATATTTATTCCGAAGAGCTCCGCGGTTACCGTATCCTCTACATGAATCTCTGGGTCAGCGGCAATTATCAGGGCAGGCTTTGTGTAGATGAGCTCCAGACGGAGATACAGCCCGGACATTTTTCTGCTCTTGAGTATCTTGGCTCCTTTATCGAGCTATGCATCCGTCGGCACAATCTGTTCCAAATCTCAATGGGAAATGACTCCCGGCAGTTCTTCACGGAGTATCTTTCCGGAAAGCTCACAGAACTACAGGCAGTTACCGATCAGATCCAGTATCTGAACTGGAATCGCCATGACCGGTATCTTGTACTTCGTCTGGAAACCCAGCAGCAGGATGACCGTATGCACTCTTCCATCGCCACACTGGGACACATTGAAGCCCAGATCCCGGAAGGTCTGGCTTTTACCTATCAGCAGGGAATCGTTGTGATCGTTAATCTGTCCTTTAAGCACTCTGTATCTTCCGATGTTATCAGTTCACTTGCGATCATCCTGCGCGAAGGGCTTTTTAAAATGGGAGTAAGCTCTGAATTTCGTGATTTTCTCCTGATCCCTCAGGGATATATTCAGGCTGTTTCCGCCTTGCGCCTGGGCAAAAAAAGTCAGAGCATGGCCTGGTGCTATCATTTTGATGCTTATCTTCTGGAATATATGCTTTCCCAGATCAGCCATCAGATCAGTCCCGAGCTTCTGGTCTCTTCACGGCTGGATGCACTGCAGAATTATGACCGAAAAAACAATACTGAGCTGTATCACACACTCAAGGTCTATCTGGAGCATGAACGCAATTCTCTTCAGACAGCCCGTGAGCTTTTTATACATAGAAGTTCCCTGACCTACCGTCTGGAGCGCATCCAGAAACTCACAAAGGTTGATCTGGATAATCCGAAAGACCGGCTTCTTCTGCAGCTCTGCTTTCTTCTGCAGGAAAAGGACCAGACTGTCACCTGACAACCTGGTCCTTTTTTCTGCTTATATCTGTAAAAACTCCAATCCGAAATAATGTTCCATCCATAGCCTGATGGTTTCTTCCGAATCGCTTATTTTCGTTTCAATGGATCCATCTTCCTTCTGGATTGTAAGAACATCCCCGGTCAGCGCAACACTTCCTTCCGGTCTGCAGATGCTCACCACTCTTTTTCTGGTAATTAATACATCTGGAGATTTTGCACAATAGAAATTCAGCAGTTCAAAATCTGCTTCTACTGTAGGAGTCTGTGAAAATCTGAGTATTGGCAGATATTTTTCTTCTTTCCTTCGTTCAACAAGTATCTCTCCGTTTGTATTTCCCGGCTTCATGTTAACACGGTACCATCCGTTTTTTTCTCTGTGGATACCATCCTTCATAAGAACCGGCTTCTTGGGTCCGGGACCTCCGTATCCTACATCACAGTAATAGCTTCCTTCCTCAAAAATAACAAGGGTTGCCCGGTGCAGGACCGGCGGAAGCTCTTCCCGGTTCCACAATATCCTTACCGCCACAGGGATCACACGGAAATCCAAAGCTTTCAGAAGCTCATAAAACAATTTATTCAGCTCAAAGCAATATCCGCCTCGTTTTCTGACAATGATCTTCTCATAAATATCTTCCGACCTCAGAGAAGGAATCCTTCCCTCGTCAAAAACTTCCAGATTTTCAAAGGGAATACTGCAAAGATGAAGGTCCATTATCTTTTCCAGACATTTTTTATCTGTTCTTAATTCACCCTCATATCCGATCCTGTTCAGATATGCCTCCCGTTCTCTGTCATTCATTTTTTCACTCCTGTTCTATTCAAGAAGATAACAGCTGGTATAGGCGATCGTACAGGGACCATAATAGTATTCCAGACCATTTGCCTGGCATACCTGTGTTACCAGCATTCCATAGGCTTCCATCGAAGAAAATGCCTGTTCGGGGAAACGGCATGGAGCATCCGGATATGTACACGTTTTACATTTTGTACAGCACCCGGCCCCTATGGGGAGCATGCCCGGCCATCTTTCTCTGAGCATTTTTTCAAATTCATAAAAATTCTGTTTATGAACCGCTTCGGTCTCCATCATCGTCTCTCCGTCCAAAGGATCCTCCAGTTTCCCCACTGTCTGGACAATAATGCCTTCCCTGTACTTTTCTATCTTTTTTCTGCATACTTCAAGATCTCCGCATCCGGGAGGACAGCTCCAGCGTTTTGCATACATATGGCAGGTATTATTTTTGCACATTTCCCTTACCTCCGGCATAAGCTGGATCGAATCGCTCTTCAGAAGTGCTACATAAGAAAATCCTGCCTTTTTTCCCATCTCTTCCAGTTCTTTTATATTAAGCATATCCATTCTCCTCGCATTACGGAAAGCATAAGCCATCCACAAAACAGTCCTGGAACTCCGGCGAAGCTGCCAGCTCCACAAAATCCATATTTTTGACAGTCCGATCCATTTCTTTTCTTTCCTCTTCATTCAGAAGCGCGATCCTTGCACCTTCGCCTGCCGCATTTCCCACCGGCTGTATCCTGGGCAGCAGTCCGGCCGGGAACATCCCGATCGCTGCCGCACTTTCCGGATTCATGTAATTGCCGAATGCACCGGCAAGATAGACCCGTTTAATATCCTTTTCTGTGATCTCCAGTCTTTTCATAAGAAGAAAGATTCCCGCTGCGATAGCCGCTTTTGCCAGCTGTACCTCTCCGATATCCTTCTGTGTCAGATAAACGCCCCTGTCATTTCCCGACTTTTCCGGAGGTACCAGCACAAACACTCCCGCCTTTTCCTGGCCGCTTTCCAGATGACCACTTTCATCAATAAAGCCAGCCAGGTACAGCTGTGCCACAAGATCGATCAGACCTGAACCGCATAAGCCTGCCGGAGCCTTATTTCCTATAGTCGTGTATTCCCATTTTCCATTTTTGTATACTACATGATCTACTGCTCCTGCTCCTCCACGCATCCCGCACTCGATCTTTGCACCTTCAAATGCCGGACCGGCAGCTGTTGAACAACAGGCTAATCTCGTTTTATTTCCAAGGACCATCTCCCCGTTCGTTCCAATATCGATCATAAGGCTGATCTCGTTCTGCTGATCCTGTCTGAGCGTCAAAATGCAGCCACAGGTATCTGCCCCTACATACCCGGCTATATCAGGCAGCATAAGCAGCTGCCCCTTTCTGTGGATATGGAGCCCATATTGCTCTGCATTCAGTGTAAGCCCCTGACTGATCGCCGGATTATACGGTGCATGGACCAGCGATGCCGGAGAAATCCCAAGAAAAAGATGATGCATGCAGGTATTTCCTACCACAGATACCTGACAGATATCTAATGTGCTTCTTCCTGCTTCCTCTGCCAGTTCCTGGAGCATTTCATCAACCGCATTCCGTATGCAGCCGGTCAGCTGCTCTACGCCATGCTCCAGAGCATGATCCGCCCGCATGATCACATCTGCTCCATACTGAGTCTGTGGGTTCATTCTACTCTTGAGAGCCAGCTGCTTCCCGGTCAATGCATCCATAAGATAGCCGACCACCGTCGTTGTACCTATATCAAAAGCCGCAAAACAGATTTTTTTCTCTTCTCTGCTGATATCCAGGATCTTATTTCCTGCACAGATCACATACCATTCTTCTGCTTCTTTTCTGCAGCCATAAAGCTTCGATGCAATTTCAGTATCAGGCAGAACAGGTTTTTCCACATCCAGCTGTTCTGTCAGCCGCTCCCATTCAGAGCGGTTGTCTCCTGTCTCCGGTTTCTTAAGAATCACTTTTTTCTGTTTCAGATCAGGCCTGAACGCAACCGGTCTCTGCATTCCTTCTGTAAGGATCTCCTCTTCCTGACATCCGGACAATGTATCTACTTCAAGGTCACTGTGGATTTCCGTCTGACATGCAAGCACCATGTGATCTTCTATTTTAACACGACATTTCCCGCACTTTCCCCGGCCTCCGCAAGGTGCATCAGGAACCAGCTTTGCTTTTCTTTCCGCCTCAAGGATCCTGGTACCCGGTTCCACCAGGATCTCCTTTTCCTCCCTAATAAATTTTATTCGGTACATTTTTATCCCTCCGATGGTCACTGTAAAGCAAAAGCCGCTCTGCCGTCTATGCCATGCACAGACAATACAGAGCGGCCTATTTTATTTTCCCTTATGCTGCCAAAGCTTTTGCAAGAACTGCTGCGCTTGCTGCATCTTCTGAATATCCATCTGCGCCGATCTCATCTGCAAACTCCTTCGTGATCGGTGCTCCTCCAACCATGATCTTAACATTGCTTCTGAAATCTTCCGCATTAAGTGCTGCAACTGTATCCTTCAGAGCCGGCATTGTAGTTGTGAGCAGCGCTGAAAGTGCAATTACCTTAACATCCGGATTTTCTTTGTAACATTCAATAACCTTCGATGCAGGTACATCAACACCGAGATCAATAACTTCAAAGCCGGCACTTTCGATCATCATTGCAACAAGATTCTTTCCGATATCATGAAGATCTCCTGCTACAGTAGCGATGATAAGTTTTCCCATACTTCCTGTAGCGCCGGATGCAAGATGTGGTTTCAGAACCTCAACACCCTTTTTCATTGCACGGGCTGCTACCAGCATTTCCGGAACAAAGATTTCTCCGTTCTTAAATCTTTCACCTACAACAGCCATTGCATCGATCATGCTGTTAAGAATCTCTGTTGCCTCACAGCCTTCATCAAGAGCTGACTGTACAGCTGCACCTACAAGTTTTGCTTTTCCTTTTTCTACCAATTCTGCTACTTCTGTGATTTTTGACATAATCAAACACCTCCGCTTTTTATTTTCTATCCGCATTCCGCATATGCGTTTTATTTATTTTTTTACAGGTCCGATCAGACCTTCTCTGTATGCTCCGATGTATTCCATACAGTAATCATCCAGACCAAGCAATGCCTCTGTTGCATATACAAGTCCAAGCATATCTCTGTTTGTAGGATCCATGATCGCACTGTCAAGGCCGGCATTCATTGCAAGTACCACAAATCCGAAATTGATAAGCTTACGTACCGGCAGATTGAAGGAAATGTTACTGATCGCCGCTGTAATGTGGATCATCGGATACTGTTTACGGACACTTGAAATTACTTCCACATTCATCGCAATACCATCTTCAGATGTACAGAGCATCTCAACCAATGGATCAATATGGATACGATCCGGTGAAATTCCGTACTCTTTCGCTTTTGCCATGATCTTGTCAAATACCTTCAGCCTGTCTTCCGCACTTTTGGGGATACCTGTATCATCGCTTAAAAGTGCGATAACCTGCCACCCTTTGTTTTCAGGCTGTGCCATGAGAGGAAAAATCTTATCGATCTTATCCCCTTCACCGGATACAGAGTTAAATATACCCGGTTTTCTGCAGAATTTGTAAGCTTCTGTAAGAACATCTGCGCTGGGACTGTCTACGGAAATCGGAAGATCTGTCACTTCCTGAATACAGTCGATCATCCATTTCAAGGTTTCTACTTCTTCTGCTTCCGGAACAGACGCGCAACAATCGATATAGCTTGCTCCTGAGTTTGCCTGAGCAAGTGCCCGCTGCTTGATGAATTCTGCATCTCTGTTTGAGATCGCCTCCGCCACAGAGGGGATGGATCCATTGATTTTTTCACCTATGATTATCATATTATTTATCCTCCCGTTAACATATTCTGGCCTGCATCAAGAATTGTTACTGTTCATTCCATTCTCAGTAACACGCTTCGCAGAATATTACCAATAAACAGTAACCAGGAATTCTTATTTCAGTTCCATGTCTTTTATATAATGATTGTATCAAAATAAATGCAAAAAACCAGCCGCATTTCATACCATAAACATTGCATTTATTCCTACATTTTGTAGGAATGTTTTTTAGGAAAGACCTTCGTAAGCAGCAATCTAAAATAAGCCCATAAATCATAGCCTTGTCTACGATTTATGAGCTTATGCTAACACTTATTTCATATTCCTTAAATTTCCCTGAAATCCGGTGTCCCGTACAGGTCATACGGAGTACTCTGGTATACGTAATAATTCAACCAGTTCGTATACAGGTTGTTGGCATGGGCCCTCCAGGTGAGGAGTGGTTTGTTGTTTGGATCGTCATCTTTGTAATAGTTCTTCGGGATTTCAATAGGCAGACCCTTGGCAAGGTCTCTTTTATATTCGCCATCCAAAGTCACGCGGTCGTATTCCGGATGTCCCATAACAAAGATTTTACGTCCTCCCTCTGCCATTGCAAGGAACAGACCAGCCTCTTCGCTTTCCGCCAGGACCGTAAGGTCTTTGCATGCATGGATATCTGCAATAGGAACTTCTGTGTGTCTGGAATGCGGCGCAAGAAATACATCATCAAAGCCCCGGACCAGCGGGATCTTACGGTTCAGTACCCTGTGCTGGAAAAGTCCGAACATTTTCTTATCCAGAGGTTTTTTCTCCAGGCCATAAAAATGATAAAGACTGGCCTGCGCTGCCCAACAGAGAAAGATCGTGGAAGTCACATGCTTCTCAGTCCAATCCATGATCTCAGTCAGCTCATTCCAGTAATCCACTTCCTCAAAAGGCATCTGCTCCACCGGTGCTCCTGTGATGATCATTCCATCAAATTTACGTTTCTTTATATCGGTGAATGTTTCATAAAACTTGTTCAGATGGCTGAGAGATGTATTCTTGGCTTCATGGCTCTCCACAGCCATAAATGTCACATCCACCTGCAGCGGTGTATTGGAAAGAGAACGCAGAAGCTGCAGCTCTGTTTCTTCTTTCAGCGGCATCAGATTCAGGATCAGAATATGGATCGGACGGATATCCTGGTGCATGGCACGTTTTTCGTCCATTACAAATATATTTTCTCTCTCCAGGATCTCCTTTACCGGAAGATCCCCCTGTGTTTTGATCGGCATTGTTTGCCCTCCTTATATATAAAGCGTCTCTTATAAAGGAGCCGCTCGGCTTTTTTCTTCAGATAAAAAGTATCTCCAGTCTGTACGGCCTTTACTGCACTCCGGCAAGTTTCCGAAAATCTTCTTCTGAAAGGATCGGAATCCCCAGTTCTCTTGCCTTTTTGTTTTTGGATGAATTGGACTGGATGTCGTTATTGATCAGATAATTGGTCTTTTTGGTAACTGAACCGGTAACCTTGCCTCCCAGGGATTCGATCAGCTCTTTGGCCTCACTTCGATTTCCAAAGTGCACCAGACTTCCTGTGATCACAAAATTCATTCCTTCAAAGATCTGTTCCTGTTTGGGACTGTCCTCCTGAATATGAAGAAATCTCATCAGATGATCCAGGCGGCGATTATTATCCTCATCTCTAAAATAAGCTACCAGATTTCCGGCAATGACCGGCCCGATGGTATCAATATCACTGACCTCTTCCAGACTGGCATGACGTATCCTGTCCAGATCATTGTCAAAATGACGGCAGATCACCTTTGCATTAGCCAAACCGATATTTGCGATCCCAAGACTGTAGATCACCCTTGGAAGTGTAGTCTCTTTCGCCCGTTCCAGACTTTCCATAAGATTATCATAGGATTTCTGCCCAAAGCCTTCCATTTCCACGATCTCATCTTTATACCGGCTGATCTCAAAAATATCGCCAAAGTCATGGATAAATCCCCTGGCAATAAATTTCTCCAGTGTTGCCTCGGAAAGTCCGTCGATATTCATGGCATCCCTGCTTGTAAAAAGCCCAAAGGATTTGATCTTCTTGGCCGGGCACCCCGGATTGACGCAGAAAAGACATTCCACATCGTTTTCTTTCTTCACTACCGTTTCCTGTCCGCAGGCCGGACAGGTATGCGGGATCGGTGCATTACCGCTTCCGGTCAGATTTTCCGCAATCTGAGGAATGATCATATTTGCTTTGTATACACGAATGGTATCTCCGATCCCCAGCTTCAGTTCCTTCATTATACTGATGTTATGCACACTGGCCCTGCTCACTGTGGTTCCTTCCAGTTCCACCGGCTCAAAAATTGCTACCGGATTGATCAGTCCGGTCCTGGACGGGCTCCACTCAATCTCCAGAAGTCTCGTATCACGCATCTCATCGGCCCATTTAAATGCCATGGCGTTCCTTGGAAACTTGGCCGTAGTTCCCAGAGATTCTCCGTAAGCAATATCATCATACAATGCCACAAGCCCATCTGACGGAAAATCATTGGTCGTAACTGCTTCCGCAAAGTAATCCATCGCTTCATCCAGAGTTTCCGCTGTGACTTTTCGATATTCCACAACTTCAAAACCCTGTTCATTCAGCCACCGAAACTGCACCTCCCTGGAATTCCGGAAATCCACGCCTTCCGCACTCACTAAAGAAAAAGCATAAAACCGTACGTTTCTCTTCGCTGTAATTTCGTTATTCAGCTGGCGGACAGAACCACTGCAGAGATTTCTGGGATTTTTGTATTTGGCATCTGCATCTCCGATGGTTTCGTTGATCTTTTCAAAATCCGAATAGGTAATGATGGCTTCTCCGCGAAGTACCAGTCTCCCTTTAAAAGAAATTTTCAGAGGTATGTTCTTAAATACTCTGGCATTATTGGTAATAACCTCTCCCACAATACCATTTCCTCTGGTAACTGCCTTTATAAGCTCTCCGTTTTCATAGGTAAGCACGATCGTTAAGCCATCCAGCTTCCAGGATAAAAGTGTAGGATGTTCCCCGATAAACTCTCTCAAAGCTTCTCTCTCTTTGGTCTTATCCAGAGACAGCATCGGTCTCTCATGTTCTTCCTTGGGGAGCTGCTCCACTGCCTCATATCCTACATTAACGGTTGGACTGTCTGCCAGAACGATCCCTGTTTCTTTCTCCAGTGCGCTCAGAGTGTCGTACAGGGCGTCGTACTCCACGTTGGACATGATCTCCCTGTCTTCCTGATAATAGGCCCTGGACGCTTCCCGGAGCTTTTCTCCCAGCTCTTTCATTTTTTTTATGGATGATTCGTTCATGGCTTCCTCCCGTCCTTTTTTCTGATTTTTCGGAGGAAAGCATCTCCTCCAGTTCTTTTCGTTCTTCCGGTCGGATCTCACGATATTTCCCCTCTTCCAGGCCATCAATATACAGATTCATGATCCGAACACGTTTAAGTGTTACGACTTTATATCCGAAATATTCACACATACGACGGATCTGGCGGTTCAGACCCTGGGTAAGGATGATACGAAAACTGTTTTTCCCTGTTTTTGTAACCTTGCAGGGACGTGTGACCGTATCAAGGATCGGCACTCCGCCGCCCATACCACGGATAAATTCTTCTGTCACCGGTTTATTCACGGTCACCTGATATTCCTTTTCATGGTAGTTCCCCGCCTTCATGATACGGTTCACCAGATCTCCTTCATTGGTAAGGAGAAGCAGTCCTTCGGAATCTTTATCCAGCCGTCCTATGGGATAGATCCGCACCGGATAATCCAGATATTCTGTTACTGTCATCTCATTCCGCTGTTGTCTGGTGCTGCAGACAATCCCTTTTGGTTTATGAAAAAGAAGCAGGATCTTTTTTTCCTGTTTTTTTACAGGCTTTCCGTCAATACAGATCTCCGCATCCGGAAGGATCTTCATTCCTGTGGGAACCAGTTCTCCATTAGCAGTAACTCTCCCCGCTTCTGTCAGTCGGTCTGCCTCTCTTCTTGAGCAGACTCCTATATCGCTTAAATATTTATTGATTCTGATTTTTTCGTCCATTGTTCTATTATATATTTTTTCCCACGTGTTCGCAACCGGTTATTTTTCTTGTATTTTCTTTCTCATTATTGTATGATAAACAGAAATATACTTAAATATCAGGAGGAAAAACATGTCAGAGCATACTCCACGTATGAACCGGCTGCTGATCTTTGTCGCTGTTTTCCTGTGTCTGATCTGCGGTATTCTCTTTACCCAGTCATCGGCCGGTCCTTTTGAAAGCAGCAGTACTTCCGTAGTTTCCATAAATACCAGCGATATTTCGGCCATTGAACCAAGTTCAGATCGCGATCACCATACAGATGCATGGATATCTTCCGGCGCTCCTTCACCTTCCGCCACACCGTCTCCTGTTCCCACAGAGATTCCCGAAACAGAAAAGGTTTCGCCAGAGGCAGAAAACGGAGTCTGGACACCGGATGGCACCAACTGGAAATTTATGGTTGACGGAACCGCCTATACCGGATGGCTTACCGACACAGATGGTCATCGATATTATTTCAATAAGGACGGAATCATGCAGACCGGCTGGATCACCCTAGGCAAAAAACGTTATTATCTGGACGAAGACGGAATCATGCAGACCGGAACCATCACCGTAAATGGAAAAAAATACACATTGGCAGCAGACGGTTCACTCAAAAAATGATCTTTCGTTATATCAGAGCAACAAAAATGCAGGTTCTTCCGGAACCTGCATTTTATTAACCCTTATTATTCTAACAGACCACTATAAACATAACCGGTCTGTCCATCATAATCAACCTGTATCCAGTCGCCTTCCTGCCCTTTCTTTTCAACTTCCGTTCCTGCAGAAAAACCACCGATAACCTCACCCTCTGAATCTGCGGAAGCACGAACATTACAATCCTCTGTAACTGTAAGCATTGTTCCTGCATCTGCGGAAGCACTGGCATCTTCACCAAGGCCCTGAAGGAATTCTGCCAGAGAGGGATCACTCTCCTGCGCAGCTTCATAGTCCGTCTTTACCTTTGTGATAAGCTCCTGCACATCCTTCTCAGATTCCAGTTTTTTCACATAGGCACTGATATCTGCATCGTCATCAGCACCACCTTTGATCTTCAGATTGCCGTCACTGCCCGTCTCCACATAAAACTGGCTCAGTGCCGGAACCGGAGTCTCAATTCCAGTACAGATATAATTAAAGACTACATAAACGACATACGAATCGTCCGTCAGTCCCTTCTTAGCGTAAACATTCTGTACCTCATACCCATCAATATAATCCCTTGAATTAATCTGCGACTCGTCAGCCGGCGTAAATCCGTCCTCAATCGTCTTAAGTGTTGCAATGTCTTTTTCCCCAAAAGCTTTATAATAGCTCTGAATCAGCTCGGTTACTTCCGTGCTGGCTTTTTCCATGGTTGTCTCCGCATCCGTATCTGCCGCGGAACTGGCGTCTTTCTTCTCGTCTGTCTCCCCATCATTTGCCGGAGAAGAAGGATCATTTTCCTGGTTACTTTGGGCTGTTGTCTGATCTTTATTGGAATTCCCCTTCTTACCTCCAACACAGGCGCGGACGCCAAAGATCAGAACAAGCACGATCACCAGAATGGCTCCGCCTAACATAAAATAGCGAAGGTTATCTGATAACCATTCTCTGAAATCATCCAAGTTCTTGTCCTCCTTATCATAACAACACGCCGGAACAATTCCCACTGTTCCGGGTAACACACCTGAAGGGAATCGAACCCCCGCACATGGTACCGGAAACCACTGCTCTATCCACTGAGCTACAGGTGCATAATGAAAAACATAACTTCTAAATTCAGGTATGAAATTATCAAAGTAGGTTTACACTGTTTATGATTTTAACACAAATCCATGAAATTGTAAAGATTTTTTTAAACAGTACATATTCATCACACATTTTATGGTTGCTGTTCACTCCGTTCTCCGTATCATTTTACGCACTTTAGTCATTTTTCCAGGCCAGAAGGGCGAACACATTCACCCTTCAAACCTGTATACCACATATTTTTCTGTCTGTGCAATAGGGGTACATCCTGCCTGACGGATATAGTCATGATTTGTAAGATCTACCGGAAGAACGAGATAATCGGTTTCCGTTCTTTTCAATACCTGCCGGAACTTATCGATCCCTACATCCATCTGATAACTGATCACATCCATGATCACTTTCTGGATCTGGTAGGCCTTGCTGTTTTCGTAGTTTCCTACCACAGTACTTCCTGCACGATACAGGATAAAATTACGATCCAGAACAAGAATCAGTGACGGATCATACTGTCTAGCCACCAGATTCAGCTCATTGTCAAAAACAACCTTGGGTTGTTCTTTATCGCAGTCCTGATGGATCACATCGCATACTGAGCGCAGCTCATTCGGGACTTTATAGATGTTTTCCGCCATCACATAATCTTTTGCAATGCCGGGAACAGGTGTCCCCGTAGTGACGATCACTGCCGCAAGGATCAGCGCTGTTACAGCCTTCAGCCATCGAAACCTTACCGCTTCTACGATCCGTACAGCATAATAGGCAGCACCCGGGATCACCGGAAGGATCCAGATAAAGCGATAATATTCACTTTCAAAATGTACCTTTGGTATCACATATTTTACAAGAACCGGATTATATACCGTAAGTGCCAGAAAGACTAGATAATACAGGAATACTCTAGATTCTTTTCTCCTGCGGTAAAAAATATCCCAGAGTATACCTGCCAGAAAAAATACAGGCAGCATACAGCCACTCCAGTAATTTTCCATACAGATCTGCACAAAACGCAGTCCCAGTTCTTCGATCGTTACTCCCGCCATTTTCTTCTCCTATCCATAGTATCTTCCCAGTTTCCTATGATGCCGGAAATGCGATCCATCCAAGCTTCGCCGAAAAATAAACCAGGGCATACAAAAATCCCGGCAGCATACAAAGCGCATAGGGAATCGCGTAGGAAAGCTTTTTCTTCAGCACCATCACCGGAAGGATCGCCGTACTGACTACCGCAGGATAAATAAGGGAGGATCCTGAAAACGTCAACGCACTGACTGCAGCAATGAAAAGCAGCACCCAGCTCTCTTTATTTCTGCCATCTTTGTTGAGCCAGAGCCGTATACTTACCAGAAGCGCTGCCGGGATAGAAATATTTGCCAGCAGGGCCTTCCCTTCATAAACCCGCATAAACGCAAAGGTTCCTGTTGTATAGATAGAAAAAGAAAACAATTGCATCAGACACACAAAAAGAACCATCAGGTCTGCTTTTTTTTCATCTCCACGAAAAAAGCTTTTTCCGATCTGGTAGATCAGAAGATTGATCATCAGCATGTTGATCACAGACATCACGACCTTGGACTGAACGATCGGGTGGATGCCCAGAAGGACACACCACACCGCATTGTTCATCGGATATGCTGAAAGATCATAGCGGAGATTAAAATTTCTCTGGATAACACCGGTAAGCGGACTGTATCGAGCAAGAGTGTCTGTATACACGGAAGTGCTTACTGCGCCAATATAATGTGTTGCATCTGCAGTAACGTCCTGATATGCAGCCACTAGAAAACACTGCAGGATCACTGCCGCAGCGATCAAAAGCAGCAGCAGTGAATGCTTCCGAAATGTTTCTCCTATCCGGTCCAGCTGTCCCTTCCAAAGTTTATGCGAAAACAGACATGCTGCCAGTACACAAGCTGCCATGATCACCATCCACAGATACGAAAAGGTACTCAGTTTTACCCATTTCAGTGTCATAGGAACTGCAAGTATCTCAAAAACCGCAAAATACAAAAGATATCCCAAGACCAGTTCCATGGTTACTTCCGTCTTCATTTTCAGTATCCGTGTCAGCAGACTTCCTGCACAGAAAAATACCAGCAGCTCCAGGATCAGTCCGGCAATTGCCAGTATCAGCTCCTGCATTTCACACCTTCTCTCCGGCTTCTCTGGCAAGGATTCCCATTGCAACCTTCTCCGGAGTGATCGGGAGCTCTCTGACACGTACACCTGTTGCATTATAAACCGCATTGGCAATAGCCGGACAAGGTGTATCGATCACAAGTTCACCAATGGATTTTGCACCGAAAGGACCTGTCTTCTCGTAGCTGCTCTCAAACTCGATCCGCACCTTCGGAATATCCATACGGTTGGGGATCTTATACTGCATAAAAGAATTGTTACGGATCTTTCCCTTATCTGTATACTGCACATCCTCATACAGAACCATTCCGATTCCCTGACCGATACCGCCTTCTGCCTGCACTCTGGCAAGATTTGGATTGATCGGAGTTCCACAGTCGATCACGCCCACATAATCAATGACATCGATCTGTCCGGTCTCTTTATCGACCTCCACTTCAGCGGCACCTACCATAAACGGTGGCGGAGAGATCGGAGAAGAATATTCTTTTACAACCTGAAGCTCACTGCAGACTCCACAGGTCGCTTTTCCTGCGATCTGCTGCAGCGTTACCTCTTTTCCGTCTTCTGTGCGGACTTTTTCTCCGTCAAAATCAGAATCCTCTGCAGATACTCCAAGCATCTGTGCGCCAAAAGCGTGGATTCTCTTTCTGAGTTCTCCGCAGGCCTGGATCACGGCATTTCCAGTTGCATAGGTTGTGGAAGATGCATAAGAACCGGAATCATAGGGAGAAATATCTGTATCCACACTGAATACCACGATATTTTTCATATCTGTATCCAGACAGTCTGCTGCCATCTGAGCAAGAATGGTATCACAGCCGGTTCCCATATCAGAACATCCAAGTGCCAGGGTATAGGAACCATCCTCATTTAATTTAATGTCTGCTCCGCCGACATCGATCCCTGCAATAGATGAGCCCTGCATGGCCATAGCGATACCGACACCCCGTACTTTGCCGTTACCCATATCACGGAACGGATATTTCTCATCCCATCCGATCATTTCCCTTGCACGGGCAAGGCATTTATCCATGGTACAACTGCCGTTGATCGGTACATCCGGATATCCTGGAAGTGCCTCTCCCTCCATAGGCATGTTCAGCTCACGGAATTTTACCGGATCCATCCCCATCTTATGAGCCAGCTCATCTGCTGCAGACTCCACAGCAAAAATACCCTGTGTGGCACCATAGCCACGATAAGCGCCAGCTGCCTGCATATTGGTGTAAACAACATCATAGGCAAAACGGTAGGCTTCCGTATGACGATACAGCGCAATGGATTTATGGCCTGAAAGTCCTACGGTTGTAGGCCCATGCTCTCCATAGGCACCGGTGTTGGAAAGAGTATAAAGATCGATCGCCTTTACAATACCGTTTTCGTCTGCACCCATACGGATATGGACTTCCATCTCATGACGCGGAGAAGACGCGATCATGGATTCCTTTCTGGAAAAAACGATCTTGGACGGACGCCCGGTAACCCATGTTACCAGCGCCGGGAAAACCTCACTGACAGAAGACTGTTTTGCACCAAAGCCCCCGCCGATACGAGGCTTGATCACACGAACTTTGGAAGACGGAATGTTCAGCGCATTTCCTACGATCCTTCGGATATGGAACGGGATCTGGGTGGAAGAAACCACCGTCAGTCTCTGAAAATGGTCCATATAACAGTAGGTACGGAAGGTCTCCATCATGGTCTGCTGGTTTGCCTTTGTGTGGTAAACCTGATCTACTGTATACGCACATTTTTCCAGCATGGCATCCACATCACCCACTTCTTCTACATTGGAGGAACAGAGATTACGCTTATTATCTCCGCCGGCCGGGATCGGCATATACCAGTCATCCTCCGGGTGCACCAGAATGGGATTATCCTTGGCTGTGTGGATATCCAGAACTGCTTCCTCCACACGATATTTTACCTTAATGCGTTTCAAGGCTTTATCTACTGCCTCTTCTGTCTCACCGGCTACGATGGCAACCGGATCCCCTACAAAACGCACATGCTTATCTATGATATAGCGATCCCATGGACTGATCTCCGGCGCTGTCTGCCCGGCCAGGGTAAATCTTTTGTGGGAAACATCCTCATAGGTCAGAACACAGGCAATCCCCTCGATCTTCTTTGCAGCATCTGTCTTGATCTCTTCCACCCAGGCATTGGCATGAGGACTTCTTAAGATCTTGACGATCAGGCAGTCAGAAGGTGCGAGATCATCGGTATAGACCGGTTTTCCGGTTACCAGCGACATTGCATCTGTTTTTGGCACCGGCTTGTTTACGTATTTCATTTTCCTTCCTCCTGTCCTTTTTTATAGTCGAGAAATTTCAGGATACTTCTGGTCTGTCCCACAAATCCCGAGCAACGGCACAGATTTCCGGAAAGATACTCCAGGATATCCTCTTCTGTGGGATCTTCCAGTTCCTTTAACATGGCAAATACATTCATGATAAATCCCGGATTGCAGAAGCCACACTGCTCTGCTCCCTCATTTGCCATAAAAGCGCCGAATTCCTTTGCTTCCTCCTGCATTCCCTCCAGAGTCACGATCCGTTTCCCGTCTGCGCGGGCAGCCAGCATGGAGCAGGACAGTACCGGACGTTCATCCATCAGCACAGTACAGAGACCACAGTTTGCAGTCTCACAGCCACGTTTTACGCTGTAACAGCTGTTTTTCCGCAGGAAATCCAGAAGCAGTTCATCCGGACGTACCTCTGCCTGCCGTTTTACACCATTCAGCCAGAAAGTGATATTCATTCTGCTCTCCCTCCGATCTCTTCCCAGGCTCTTCTTGTAAGGACTTTCACAAGAAGACTTCTGTATTCTTTTGAAGCACGCATGTTCTTGTCTGTAGAAACATGTTCCGCTGCATATGCGGCAAAAGATGCTGCTGCATCCTTTTTCTGCTGTGCATTCATCTGTACAAAATCTTTTAAGATTTCCTCTTCATCTTCCACGATCATTGCTTTTCCGGGTCTGGCCCCAATGACAGTTCTTGCTTTTCCGTCAATAAGAGCGGCCGCACAGGTGAGCACAGGAAAATCTGTGGAATTGTTCCGCTGACTTAAGTACACACTGTTCAGCGGCTGTTTTTTTACAATGATATTTACCAGGATATCGTTATCCTTTTCCATGGATGCAAACTGTGCCAGCGGAATGGTTCCTCCATTGTACAGCTCCACCCAGGTATCCAGTGCCAGAAACATGGTCAGTACATCGGAAAATCCGAATCTTCCGAAAATACTTCCGCCCACTGTGGCACAGTTTCGAAACTGCACACCCACAATGTGCCGTACACTTTCACGGATAGCACTGTTTGTATAGGCATTCAGCTCTTTGTGGGTTTCCAGCGCATGAAGTGGTGTCATACAGCCGATCACAAATGCTTCTTCTGTTTCTGTAATAGTATCCAGCCCAAGACCTGACAGATCAATGGCTGTCATGATGTTCCGGTTTCCCATTTTCAGCCAGACCATACCGCCCAGCACACAGGCTGTTCTTTTCTGGTTCAGTTCATATGCCTGTTCAAGGCTTTCTGCCTTTACGTAATTCTTTATCTTCAGCATACTTTATTCCCTTCTGAATTCTCATTCTCTTTCTTTACGGCTGTTTTTTCAGCCGAACATTTATTTTAACAGACTGTCAGCTAAATAGCTATTGTTTTTTTCTCTGCTGTTCTGACGCCGCATTAGACAGCGGTCTCCAGAACGATAAACTGATACGGTTTCAAAATGATCTCTTTTTCTGTGATCTCCACAGCTTTCTGATTATTCAGAAGCACCTCTTTTACTTCTCCCGGCAAAGATACCTTCTGTGACTGTGCCTGCATATTTCCCAGGATCAGAAGATTTTTCTCACCGTTTCTTGTATATGCGATCAGATTCTTCTGTTCTTCCTGATATGGAGCGAATGTTCCGTATACAAGCGTTTCTTTATATTCCGGAGCTTTTCTCAGTGCAGTCAGCTTTTTGTAGAAAGAAAGGAGGGAGTTACTATCCGTTAACTGAGACTCTATATTGATCTCCTTATAATTGGGATTGACCCCAAGCCACGGCTCTCCTTCTGAAAATCCCGCATTTTTCTCTGCGCTCCACTGTACCGGAGTTCTGGCATTGTCTCTGGAAAATGCGGAAGCAGCATCAAGCGCTTCTTTTTCACTGCATCCGGCACGGAGCGCTACCTGGTATTCATCGATGGTACTGATGTCATCGATCTGATCCATAGAAGTAAACTCCATATTTTCCATACCGATCTCCTGCCCCTGATAAATAAACGGAATTCCCTTCAGCAGGAAATAAACACCTGCCAGGAGCTTCTTTGAATCCGGACAGCGATCTTCCGGAGAAATATAGTGACAGACACCTCTTGGCTCATCATGATTCTCAATAATGTTGGAGATCATGCCGGTATCCCCAATCTTTTTCTGCGTATGGAAAATACACTTCTTGTACTCTTCCGGAGTCAGGTACGGTTTGGATGCATACCAGCCATCCTCGCTCTTTCCGTAACAGGTTTCTTCAAAATCAAACATGGATGAAAAATATCCGTTTTCTCCGATAAAATCTTTGATCTCATCTTCCTTTTCATTGAAGACCTCTCCTACAGTAAAAGCATCATAGGGATGAAAACACTTCTCAGCCATCTCTCCCAGAAATTCTCCAATCCCTTCTGCCTCCTCCAGCATCCTCCCGACGCTGCAGAGCCCATCTGCACGATCGGCAGGATAATCGGAAAACGGAAGCTTCTTCTTGATATTGATAATGGCATCAATACGGAATCCGCCAAGCCCTTTTTCCATCCACCAGCGGATGTTTTTGTAGACTTCCTCTCTTACTTCAGGATTCTCCCAGTTGAGATCCGGCTGCTTCTTGTGGAATACATGGAGATACTGTTTATCCGGATGTCCCGGAAGCTCTTCCCATGCCGGACCACCGAAATAGCTTCTCCAGTTGCAGGGAGCTTTGCCATCCTTTTTGTCCCGGATATAAAAGAAATTTCCATACTTTCCGTCCGGATCCTTAATGGCCTGCTGAAACCACTCATGCTCATCGGAGCAGTGATTTACCACCAGATCCATAAGGATGTACATTTCTCTTTTTTTTGCTTCTGCGATCAGACGATCCATATCCTCCATGGTCCCAAACCTCGGATCAATCGCATAATAATCTGCAATGTCATATCCCTGGTCTGCAAGGGGAGATTTATAGATTGGGGAAAGCCAGAGGATATCTGCTCCCAGTTCCTTAAGATAATCAAGCTTGCTGATGATTCCTGGGATGTCTCCGATTCCGTCTCCGTTGGAATCATAAAAGCTCTTGGGGTATATCTGATATACCACTTTGTCATGCCACCATTTTCGTTTCATCGTAATTCCTCCTATGCCTGTTTGATCATGCAGTACTGCTTCAGATCAAATCCTTTTTTCTGTACAATGCCGTATAATTTAAATCCGAATTTCTCATACATGGAAACATTTGCCGGATTATGGGTTTCCAGAGAGATCATCAGCTTATGCCTGTCCGCATAATCGATCACCTCATCCATCAGCTTTTCAGCAAGACCGTGATGCTGCATCTTCGGCGCCACTGCCAGATAGATCACATGAAGCCTTTCTGCTGTATGAAGCTGGGAAGTCCAGCTGGAATTCAGATAGTCTTTTCCCTGGATGAATTTCCGCAGGGTCGCAAGACTTGGATCCTCTTTGATCAGATAGCCATCTGTTTTCAGAAGGGCAAAAAAATCCACCATCAGATTATGTAAGGCTGCTTCATGCTCCGTTCCGTCGGATACTACCAGGATACTGTTCAGCTCACTGCTGTCTGCATAGATCTCGCAGGTCTCAAAAAACTCCGTAAGATCACAGGTAAAAAGCTCCGGCATCAGCCGTTCTCTGGTATCCCTGTCCGGGATCAGTGCATGATACAGAGGATCCTCCGAAAAACATACGGTCAATATCCGGATCAGCTTATCCAGATCTTCTTCTTTCACTCGGTATAAATTATGGCTTTCCATTCTTTCCTCCAGGTATGGTTTTATTCTGTTCCTTTTTCAAACATATCACTGACCTCGCAGATCAGATTCCTGAGCTTTTCCACTGCACGGATCAGATATTCAATATCATCCGCATAATAACGCTTCTGTCTTTCCCAGGCTTCCTTGAGGCTCTGCTTTTCTGCCTCCAGGCTGTCACCCGGCTTCTTTTCCTTCAGGCTTTCCACAAGATCATAAAGGTTCTCATGGTGGATGATCCTGCCCTTTCCCCACATCAGGCGATCCGGGGACTGCTTCAAGATATATTCCGTAAAATGATAAAAGACTTCCCGCTCAAACTGAAAGGCATAACAGTTGTTGTCAATACTGTAAAAAGCCTCCAGCGCAGGTGCGATCTCTCTTTTTTCCAGATATCCCATCGCTTTCTTCAGTGCATAAAGATTGTTCTGCACTGCCTGCTGCGGAAAGATCACATTGTCATCCCAGTCCAGACGTACCAGATAATCCTGGGATTTTCGGAATACACCGAGAAGCTTTTCGGTAATGGCATCGGCTTTTTTCCAGTCACGTTTTTCTTCCGGAAGGCTGTTGAAGCGCCGTACCTGCTCTGCAAGGATGGCAGCCGCTTTTTTTGCCTCTTCTGTTTTTTTCAGAAGGAGTGTACTGTCGGCGCCGGTCTGCATACACAGATCCGTATCCAGGGTCTTAATACTTTGGTCCAGTACCCGCCCGAAATCCATTGGCGGCAGAGCAAGGCTGTCAATAGCCAGAAGAAGTTTCAGATAAAATTCATGATGGAATCTGTATACCTCTTCCTCATAAACATCCTGGTTATCGTATTGGGAATGATAATAATTTTCCATAAAGGGACCACCGCTGAAATCATTGACCATGGACGGGATCCCGGAAATAGCCATGGTAAAATCATCAGACCAGGTTTCAATGGGATACAACGTGGTCATGCCCTCCGGATAAATCCCCTCCGGCATCTGCACAGCATCCACGAAGCTGCGCACAAAATCCGCATACTCATAGGTACATCGTACTGCATCTCTGGTACTGTGTGCATGAGCCGGAAGCTCAAAATTCAGATCTGCGATCACGTGCCCCTGCCACTCCGGTCTCGCCTCAAATACCTGGCGGTAAGCACCTGTGGACCAGTCATATTTTGTGTCGGAAATCCCCCATTCTTCTGCTGCAAGAGCACATACCACAATAGTATGGCGAGGTTTATAGCCACCACGGAGCAGCGCCCTGGCAATTCCAATGATCATGGCCACTGCCGCATTATCGTCCTGAAATCCCTCAAAATAGGAATCATAGTGAGCACTTAACAGGATCATGGAATCCGAATCGGTTCCCGGGATTTTGCCAACGATATTGTAGGTATACTGGTCTTTGAGTACCTCTGTGTCCGCATCAAATTCCACGGAAAGCTCCGGAACACGATTCCCATTCTCATTTTTTTCCTCCATCAGCTGACGGATCATAAGAAAATCTGCCCGTGACATGGAAAATGCAGGCGCACAGGAAGGTCCTGCGATATCCTGTGCATTCAAAGCCGTATCATCGATCTGTGCGTATCCTCTGCTCTGTACGGCGATCAGAGCTGCTGCACCCTTCAGGTGTGCCTGATACACCGGGTAGTTGATCCACCATTCTTCTCTCTGATTGATCTCGATAAGAACCAGCTTTCCTTTCACATCGATATCCTTATATTCGTCAGCTGTACCCTTTCCAAGATATACCAGATCAAACCTCTGAAAGCCATTGGTCTTAAAATCTGTCTGATATGCGCCAAGCTGGATCTCCCGGCAGGTTCCCTCTCTGTCATGGCAGCGCATCACCGCTTTTTTAAATTTCCATGCATCCACACGGATCTTATCTTTTTCTACCTGTGTGAGACCGGCTTTTTTCATTTCTTCCAAAAGCATATCTCCGGTTTTTCGCTCTGCCAGGGAGCCTGCTGTACGGTATCCCAGAACCGGATTTGTTTTTTCCTGTTCCATGTGCCTGGCCAGATCATAAGATTCTTTTATATTCAGGCATGAAACACATTTCTCCACGATGTTCAAATTTACTGTCATCCCTTTCTCGGCAGTTCCCTGCCGGCAGTTCCGTCCTCCCGGCAGAGATATTCCTCTAACTGTTATAGATTATACCTTATCAATGTGCGGATTTCCAGATAAAAAAACGCGATTTGTTCTGACAAAAAATCCATCTCACAAATCACGTTATTATAATTTCTTTTTAGCCGGAATACCGAAGCGCATCAATAGGCTTCCTGGATGCTGCCTTGTTAGCCGGATACAGGCCAAAAAGCACACCGATCATCAAAGACATGGTGTTGGTGACACCGAACATGGCTTCCATGATCTCTGACTGATCCACAATGGAAAAAGCGTCTTCGTCCTGCTCAAAGCGTTCCATCAGGAGCTCTGTAAACGCATTTTCTGCCGGCTCCAGGCTATCCTCATCTGCTCCGGATGCGTAAAACATGGTCACATCCAGTACATTATCCGCAAGCCTGGTCATAGTAGAAAACGGGATGATCACCATAAGCCTTTTATGCCGTCGTTTCATTTTCCTTAACCTCCAAATATGCTGTGTATGTTCTCTCTGTTTTAAAAATATTTTTAAAAAAATGTGTAAAGTCTTTGTGTGATCTGTGAAAACCCGGTGAAAAAGGTATGATATTTTTCATATGCAAATACAAATAATTAATTATATTTTCTGTCTGTTGCCATTATTTTTTGTATATATTAAATATTATTTCAAAAATTATATATTATTTTCTGGTATTTTTTACTGAAATATGTTATAAAAGAAGTAAGAAAAACTACCGAAAATCAGATATTCCTGCTTTCGGTCCGAAATAAAGGAGGTATCTTTATGGCAAAACGTATTATCACCATCAATCGTATGTTTGGAAGCAACGGACGCCTTATCGGCAAGACTCTGGCTGAAAACCTGGACATCGGTTTTTATGATAAAGAACTGATCGACATGGCTGCCAAGAAAAACAATATCCCCTTCGACACCCTGGCAAAGGTAGACGAGAAAAAAGCCAGTCAGTGGGTATTTCCCGTTGACAGTGAGTTGCAGTTTACAGATAATTTCTCTTTTGTACCAATGAACGATGTGCTCTATGATCTCCAGAGAAAGATCATCCTGTCCCTTCCGCAGAGAGAGGACTGCGTAATTGTCGGCCGCTGTGCGACCAATATCCTGAAGGATAAATCACTTAAACTTTTTATCCATGCACCTTTTGAGGAAAGAGTTCAGAATGTGATACGCCGTACCGGCAGAGAAGAAGCCAGCGCACGGAAGCTGGTCAAAAAAATGGATAAAGAGAGAAAGGCTTACTATGAATACTTTACAGACAGCAAATGGCTGGATATGACACAGTATGATCTCTGTATTGACAGCAGCCGGTTCTCTATGGAGCAGATTATTGAGATTGTAAAGAGATGTCTTTAGGATTCTTTTTTTCTGAAAAATGTTTTTACACTTTGGAAGCGTAAGTGAAACCGCAGGGGAGGGGAAGCACTCGTAGTTGCGAAAGGCCGTTTCCCCTCCCCTGCACCCCTTCCCTCTGGCCCCGCTATGAACCGTACGTTTTGGTTATGTTACGCTGTTGACAGGGTGATGGATTCTGCGTTTGTTTAAAACGCCAGGCTGTGCCGATCTCATCGGCATAACACCTTTCAACAAGAAGACGTATCCTTCCCACACTTCCAACTCATTGTACAACACTGAAATATTAACTATTAATTTTTCAACAAGCAACATATCCTTCCCACACCTCCAACTGCGGACGCTCAACTCATCAAAACGTAAGGACAGGACACCACGCGTCCGCTTCCACCTCTCCGGCTAAAACGCCAGCCGGGGAAGTGACAGTCCTCCGGGCTGCTACGGAGGAGGGGTGATGATGGTTAGGTTGCGGGAGACGGCGTTATTGCGGAAGGGCCCAGCTGTTTGAGCCGAAGGCGAGTTCTGGGCCCTTCCGCAATGGTTTTAGCCGGCTCACGGAACCTTAGCAGCATCCCCCGACGGAGTCCGGCCCGGAGGACTGTCACTTCCCAGGCGTCCGTTCGCCAATATACCCCTTCAAAAACTCATATATATCCCCCTCCAACGGCGGACACCCCTCCACATAATTCTGAAACTTACAGGTACAGTGTCCCACACCAAGCACTCCCGTCTTACCACGATACCCCTGTCCGATGCAGATCTTTTCATCCAGCTTCTCAAAAAGCCCCTCTTCCTTCAGCATCTCCAATGCCGGGATCAGATACCCGTAGCAGGCACTGCAGGATTCCACTTCCTCTACGGCATCCGCAAGCTCCACAACCTTTCTGGATATCGGCATCCTCTGATCCGCACCATCCTCCAGAAATCTGACATCTGCTTTGGAAATATCTGAGCAGCCCACGCCAAGCTCACCTGCCAGCTTCACATAAGGAACCTCAGCTACCTCATAATGCATCATCTGACACACATATGCATCCACAAGAACCGGATCACAGGCAGCCATCACCCGGTTCATCACGACAGGATTTCCGCCATCCTCAAAATCCAGATCCCCGCAGATATTATCCACAACAATAAAGTCCTGCTGTATCCCCATATTCAGATGAGCAATGGGTTTATGAAGCCCCAGAGAATGAAACCGTCTCTTTTCCTTATTTGGGATCAACCCCTTCATATTCTTAAGGGCACAGGTGATCTTTGTTTGACAATGGCCTTTCAGAACCGGCACATTGATCAGAAAATCAAGCTCCTTTACCCGCTCACAGACATTCAGCTCCATGCCGCCGCAGTCCACAGAAATCCCCTTATCCTTCTGCATATCCCAGAACGGCACCTGATACTCTTCCTCAAGCCTGTCAAAGCCACAGGTCTCAAAGGCCTCCCTTGTCTTATCTCCTACCCAGGATCCCTCCAACATCACCATATCCCGGAAACCATGCTCCTTCAGATATTCGATAATTCCTGCAACCACTTCCGGATGAGTCGTTGCACCCCAAGAAGCCTCTGAAGGAGAAACCAGATTCGGCTTGATCCCGATCTTTTTCTTTCTATCCCCGATATGGGACTGAAGATCCGCTTTTTCCAGAAGCTCCTTTGTCATTCTTTTATATTCCGTACCACTGGTAATAAAAATCTGATTTTTATCCATAATTATCAAAATTCCTTTCTTTCTGCAATGTGAATGTTGATCCAGATCCACACCAAAGCCCTGCAAAGCTTTTATCATCAGATAAGCCAGACAAAACAGCCGACAAATACAGCAGTCATCACAAGCATCACAATCATAAAAAATACCCTCTCTACCGGTTTCCCGGTAAAAAGGATATTTTATCCGACACAGCAGTCTCGTATTATCTTTCGATCTTTGCCCCGTTCCACCATGGGAATTCTCGGTTCAGCCATTTTCCTGCAAGCTCACTCCATGGTTCACAGGCTCTTGCGATCCCTCTGCCGTTTTCGTTGGCAGTCAGCTCATTTGCCAAGCCGATTCCATGGGGACCCTGCGGAAAAACGTGATACTCCACTGGAATGCCCTTTTTATAGAGTGCCTGAACAAAGAGAAGTGTATTATCCAGCAGCACCGTCTGATCCTCAAAGGTATGCCAGATAAAGGTTCTGGGTGTATCTTCCGTAACCTGAAATTCCAGAGACATCTGATCTTTCAGCTCCTCATAACGATCTCCCAGAAGATTTCGAAAGCTTTCTTCATGGCCAGCTTTCCCTGAAGTGATCACCGGATAATTCAGGATCATGCCATTGGGACGGATCCGCTCGTTTTCCATTCCCGTGATCCCGGCAAGCTCCTCAGTATTCCAGAACACTCCCAGAGAAGCTGCCAGATGGCCTCCTGCCGAAAAGCCGGATACAATAATCTTATTCTTTTCAATATGCCACTTATCGCTGTTCTCTCTGAGAAGAGCTACTGTTTTTGCCAGCTGACGGAGAGCCACCGGATATCTGGCAGGCGCCACACTGTAACGAAGTACCACTGCGTGATAGCCCATTCCCATAAACCGGACAGCAATGGCTTCTGCTTCTCTGTCTGAAGTCATGCAATAAGCTCCGCCCGGACAGATCACTATGACCGGACGCTTCTGTCCCGGATAGAGTTCTTCCGATTCCTGCCAGAAATAAGTTTCTATCCATGCCTTATTATAATCCTTTGTTTTCTCTTCGATCACAATTCTTTCGTTGACCATTCCGTTTTTCCCCTCTTCATTTCATCGCTTCTCTGATCGCTGCAAGAAGTTCATCATATTCTTCGTAAGCAGGAATTTCCTGATGATCTGCACGGATCTGCTCTGTACTGCGGAAAAGGAAGCCTGCTTTGCTTGCCTGGATCATTCCGAGATCATTGTAGGAATCCCCGCTTGCGATAGTCTCAAATCCCATGGACTGCAGTGCCTTCACAGTTGTCAGCTTGGATTTCTCACAGCGCATCTTAAAGCCTGTGATCTCTCCATTCTCTGCTACTTCCAAGGAATTACAGAAAAGTGTCGGTCGTCCAAGCTTCTCCATCAGTGGAGTTGCAAACTGTGTAAAGGTATCACTGATCAGTATCACCTGGGAAAAAGATCTCAGCTCATCCAGAAATTCTTTTGCTCCCGGAAGGGGATCGATCTTTGCAATAGTCTCCTGGATCTCTTTCAGTCCCAGACCATGCTCCTTCAAAATTCCAAGTCTCCAGTTCATCAGCTTATCATAATCCGGCTCATCACGGGTTGTTCTCTTAAGCTCTGGGATTCCGCTTGCCTCTGCAAATGCGATCCAGATTTCCGGTACCAGTACACCTTCTACGTCCAGACATGTAATATACATCTTTCATATCCTCCTCTTGACCCAACTTGCCGTTGATATTTCACAGAGTCTGACTCCTTCCGGCTGTCAGAACTCTTTATTCTTTTAGCGCTTTACCCTGATATTATCATATGCTCTCAAGGTCTGTAAACAGTTTTATTTTTTCTTCTTTTCCGATTCATAGATTTTCAGCTCTTTCAGTGCTTTTTCCCCAAGAGGATACAGCATGAAAATATTAAAGATCGTCATCAGGCCAATTCCTACATCTCCCAGATCCCATACAAATGTGTAAGCCGCGATCCCACCGATAAACAGCATCACCAGTGCCAGCACCTTATATCCTGTCTGTGAACCCCAGTTATCACCAAAAAGATAGGACACATTGCCTCTTGCATAAAACAGGATTCCCAGGAATGTGGAAAAGCTGAACATAAACAGTGTTGCAGCAATAAAGATCACTCCAAACTGTCCCATATGATAATGCATGGCAGTCTGAAGAAGTTCCATTCCGGAAAGTCCCTGTACCAGATTTTCCGGTGCCAGAAGCATGATCATGGCTGTACAGCTGCAGATCACGATCGTATCCACAAATACACCCAAGGCCTGGACAAATCCGGCTTTTACCGGACTGTCACATTCTGCTGCCGCTGCTGCACAGGGAGCGGAGCCGCTTCCCGCTTCGTTGGAAAAAAGACCTCTTTTTACTCCGTTCATCAGCACGACGCCAAATCCGCCGGCAGCAGCCTGACGAAATCCGAAAGCTTCTTCAAAAATCCGTTTAAATACTCCTGGCATACTTCCGAGATTTGTAAATATAATAAACAGTGTGATCACAAAATAAAGCACTGCCATCACCGGCACCAGAATATCCAGAACTTTAACCGTTGCATTCTTCCGAAGCACGATCACAGCTGCGATCACTACCAGCACGATGGTAGTATACAGCGGCGGAATATCAAAAGCATTTTTGAAAGACGCCGTGACGGAATTGCTGATAACCTGACTGATCCCACACCAGCAGATCAGGCCGGAAATGGCAAACAGAACGGAAAGCAGAACCTTTTTTCGTTTTCTGCCCTGTTTTTCTTCCCAATAGCGGTGGATATAGTAGGCAGGACCGCCCCTGTAGCCACCATAAAGAGGATCCTTTTCTTTATAGAGCTGTGCCAGGGTCGCTTCGATAAAAGCAGTGGAGGAACCGATCAGCGCCGTGATCCACATCCAGAATACCGCTCCTGCACCTCCTGCTGAGATCGCAGCTACCACACCGACCAGATTTCCCATTCCCACACGGGTAGCTGTAGATACGATCAGCGTCTGAAATGCTGAAAGATTTTTTTTGTCACTTTTCTTTTCTGACAGGGCTCGCACCATATCCGGAAAAAGACGGATCGGCAGAAGCTTTGTCCGGATGGTAAAATAAATACCAGTCGGAATCAGAAGCAGGATCAGAAGTGAGATTCCCAGCGTACTTCCTCCCGGAAGCGGGATCCTTATCAGATCTCCCCACAGAAATGAATAGACCTTTTCGATCATTGTTACTATCATGTTACTGTTTCCTTTCCCCAATCACCCCATGTGATCGTTTTGTTCTCTTTTTCTGCCCGTTATTTGTATTTATTTCTGCAACGTTTTAAACGGGCAAAGCGTATCTTTTATTATAGTAGCTTTCTGTTCGTATGTAAAGAAAAATCCCGAATCTTTCGATCCGGAATTTTTTTATTGGTAACTTTTCTGTTATTCGACAGATTTCTGATATCTGTCTGTTTTTATGAGCATAGCTGCATTTTACTCTCAGCCAGCCAGGTGGAACATCTCAATCAGGAATATCCAGCTCATTCCATAGTATGTTATCACGGCTACAAGGTCATTTACCGTAGTGATCAGAGGACCTGAGGCTACTGCCGGGTCCACACCAACCTTTTTGAAAAACAGCGGTATGCAGGTTCCCACTGCACTGGATACCAGCATGGCCACCAGCAGGGATAATCCGATACAGCCGGATACCGCATAGGCAAATACGAGTGTTTTTCCTTTGAATAAGAAAATATACAATCCGATCAGTACAAAAGACAGAATACCGAGCAGACCACCGTTGCAGAGACCGATCCGCATTTCTTTCAGCACAAGCTCTGCTTTCTGTCTTCCCGTCAGCGTCTCATCCATCAGTACACGGATGGTTACAGCCAGGGACTGGGTTCCAACATTTCCTGCCATATCCAGGATCAGAGACTGGAAGCACATGATGATCGGCAGACAGGTAACTACTTTTTCAAACATTCCCACAACAGAAGATACCAGCATACCAAGGCCCAGAAGAACGATCAGCCAGGGCATTCTTTTTTTCATGCTTTCAAAAAGAGGTTCTTTCAGATCTTCCTCTGCAGTCAGACCGGCCAGCTTTGCATAATCCTCTCCCATCTCATCGTCTACCAGATCGATGATCCCTGCGGATGTGATCACTCCAAGGAAACGATTGTCATCGTCCAGCACAGGAATGGAATCTTCGGAATAATCCTTCAGTCGTTCCATACAGTCGTCGATCTGCTCAGTACCATACACATATGGATAGGAAGTTACGATCAGCTCTTCCATAGGGTGGTCCTGTCTTGCTGTGATCAGATCCTTCAGATCCAGGGCTCCATAAAACTCCCCTCTGTCCGTCACTGCAAAGATCGTAGAAATATTATCATTATCTGCCGCCTGGGAAACCAGCTCACTCATGGCCTGCTTTACGGTCAGGTTTTCACGGATCACAATGCAGTTCGTTGTCATTCTGCTTCCGATCTCATCCTCATCAAAGGAACGGATCATTTCAATATCTTTCCGCACCTGTTCGTCCAGAAGCTGGATCAGAAGCTTGCGTTTTTCTTTATCGATCTGCTTTAAAACATCTGCCAGGGCATCGGTTTCCATTTTGGAAAGAATGGCTGCCGCTTTTTTTACATCCATCTCTTCCAGGTATTTTACAGTTTCTTCTTCCTCCAGATACTCAAAAACATCTGCCAGCATACTGCTTTCCAGGATACGGTATAGTCTGCTGCGCTCCGCAGTGCTTAATTCTCTTAATACTTCCGCCAGATCGTTTTCGTGGAAATCCTGCAGCCTTTCACTTAAAACTGCCGGAGAAACACTGCTTCGGATCAGACTCAGAATATCTTTTGAAAAATCCTGATTTCTTTTTGTCATTTTCTCATCCTCCTCACATAGTATCGCACAAAATACGCACACCAAAAACAGACATGTTAAAGCATGTCTACGTGCTGTTTGATTTTTGATTGTGTTTCCTTGGGATTTGAGTATAAAGCGAAATGAATTTATACATGATCGCTTTATTGTAAGATTCTCAGAATGAGAAGAATGAAAAAAATATGTATTATAATCCTGCTGCAATTATAATGTAATAACACCGTACAGGTTCTGCTGACATCGTTACATCCTGTCATACATATCCTTCCGATATGCAGATATACTATTCTCACAGATATTCTGTATACTTAAAACAGAATGGAACAGTCTCATCCTTCTCTGTTCTTTCCATCTTTCACTCTGAGAGCTACAACTTCGCCCATGAGAATCACAACTGTCCATTCTGTTCACCTGCCTTTTTTCTTAAAATATTCTATCAACCCGGCCATTATAACGTTCCCGGCCGGGTTTTGTCAACCGGATTTATGGTTAAATTTATTGTAAATCCGGTTGAAATTTTATGTTTTACAGAGGTGGATGTTTATGCAGCAGCATTTGCGTTGATCGTATCAATGACTTTTTTTATTCCAAGCCAAACACCCATATCTGTAAAGATTTCCGAAATGCTCCCACGATCCGTAAACGGAGATTCCAGCAAAACAGAAAGATCTTTCATCATTCCATTATGAACAATATACTCAATGATCTGATTTACAAAATAAATCTGCCTGCTGTCCAGATTTACATCCTCAAGATACTTTGAAAAAGCTTCCTTTGCTGCATTCATATCAAGACCTACCATTTCTCTGACAAATTCTCCCAATGGCTTTCTGCCAAATTCTGCTTCATAATCCTCTTTTGTACCAAGCTCGCTCCAGAGAATTTTTTCCAGTTCAGCTACATCTTTTTCTGTAAGTGGCTGATTCTTTTTCAGCTTTGATATCACATAATTATCCTGATGCTGTCGGACATAATATTCTACTCGTACCTTATAATTTTCCAGATCATTGTTTTCCAATTCTGCTTCTTTCCATTCCGTTGAAAGAATTTCGTCTGTAAAATTGGTCATATATTTATTCCTGCTCTTATCCGGAATATACTTCATAAGATCTCTCAGATTTTTCCTGATATTTTCAAATTCATCAATTCCTGCATTTTCCACATAATCTGTATGCAAAATCTGATCGATCAGCTCTGTCTGTGCCTGAATCTCCGGTATATTTGCCACTCCGGCAATTCCGGAAACCTTTTTTAAAAGATCTTTTCGCGCACTTGTATATTTCTTTCCAACCAGAGATGCAAGTTCTATTCCATACATAAGTGCATCAAAACGTACTGCTGTTACTTCATCACTTTCAGGCAAAATCAAGGGTGCAACCTCTTCCCGTACAAGTAAAGTATCTTCATAAGTAAGCATCTGATAGTTCGACTCTTCTGAATATAATTCTACATATTTCAAATGTTGGCGAACTGTAAAACTATCTCTTGGGAGCTCTTTTACTTTTTCAGTCATATGCTTTACAAGTGCAGTCCTGTACGCAGTTAATTTATCTGTCTGATATTTAATATCCTGAAGCTTGTACGAAATCTCAAACTGAAGATTAAAAACTGCACTTTGCAACGCCATCAGATTTGCGCTTGCTTTTCCTTTATTCATTCGGAAAAACTCAAAATTTCCACAAAAATCAAAAATGTAAAACTTTTTCTTATCTTCCCCATCCAACAATCCCGGGCATAGTCTTGTTCCTCGTCCGATCATCTGCCAGAATTTTGCTTTACTCATAACTTTCTTAAAGAATACAAGATTAAGAACTTCAGGTACATCAATTCCGGTATCTAACATATCTACAGAAATTGCGATCTGCGGTAGTTTTTTCGGATCTGAAAACTCATCAATTGCACTCTGTGCATATTTCATTCTGTTATCGATCACCATAGCATAATTCTTTAAATGCGGATATTCCTTATTAAAAATCTCAAGGATCTTTTCCGCATGATCATGATTTTTCGCAAAAATAATTGTTTTTCCAATCTTCTGTCCGTATTCAATTTTAATTCCATCTCTCATCAGGACATGAAGAATTTTTTTAATGGTATCTTCGTTAAAAATCCAGGTATTCAATGCAGCCGAATTTATCGCTTCCGGAAGCTTTCCATTTTCGTCTTCAAAAGTATTTTCATAGATTTCTTTATCTGCTTCTGACAGTTCATCGTATACAATTCCCTGATCAATAAATTTTACCCTGGATTCTACTGACAGATAATCAACCAGATATCCATCCTTAACCGCCTGCGCCAGATCATATCCATAAGTAGGATCCCCGTTTGCCAGTTCAAATACTTCATATGTATTTTTGTCAATCTCATCTTTCGGTGTTGCAGTAAGTCCTACAAGCAGTGCATCAAAATATGTAAAAATATCTTTATACTTATTATAAATAGATCTGTGTGCTTCATCACAAATGATCAGATCAAAATGACCACAGGTAAAAACTTTTCCTTCTTTGTCATTTATCGTATCAATACAGTTTATCATGGTCTGATATGTGGAGAAAACACATCGCGACATATAATTATTCTTTTCTTCAACCAGATTTGTACAGGAAAAATCCTGCATCCAGTTTACAAAACTTCTTTTCGCCTGTGTTACCAGTGAATTTCTATCCGCCAGAAAAAGTATATTCTTTACCCAGCCCGCATCAACCAGTACCTTGCACAAAGCCATTACTGTTCTGGTTTTTCCGGAACCTGTGGCCATAACAAGCAGGGCTTTTCTCCGATTCTTTTCATCAAAGCTCTGGCATACTGCTTTTATCGCGGCTTCCTGATAATAGCGGTCTGCTATCTTTTTATCTACAGAAATATTTTGCAGGCTTGTACGCATACTCAAAAGGTTAAACCATTTCTCCAGATCCCGTTTGGAATAAATAACTGAACATTTTCTTTCCGGATATTGTCCGTCTATGATCCGGGTTTCAAAACCATTGGTAAGGAAAATTACCGGACGCCGTTTGTATTCCTGTTCCAGCAGATCTGCATAAAGTTTTGCCTGCTGCCTGCCCTCGGCAATGTCTTTACAGGTACGTTTTGCTTCTATAATTGCCAGAGGTTTATTCATATCATCATAGAGAACATAATCAATACGTCCAATCCCTGATTTATTCGGCATTCCTGTCACAGTCATCTCATTTAACCAGTCTTTTCCCTGTGTCCATCCTGCATCAATAAGCATGGAATCTATGTAAAGTTTTCTGGTTTCATATTCAGACAGATCCAGAGGTTTCGGAACATATGTCTGCTGCTGTTTCTCGTGGCGTGCGGACAGTTCTTCCCTAAGAAAAGTATTTTCTGCCATCAATTTTTGTAGATCCAGTTCCTGCTGGGCAGTTTTTTCTTGTTCTTTCAGAAGTGTTTCCTTTGCTTTTCTGGCTGTTTCCCTGGATGCCTTTGCCTTCTCAATTCTGCCATCAATCATCGACCTGTCAAACGAATGCTCCTGATACTGTTCCCCATAACAGTATGCAATATAATCCAAAAAAATTGACAGATTCTCAAGGCAGAGCAAAGCTGCATCTCTGCCAGGTTTTTTATTGCTATGTGCCACACTATTTCCACATCTGCGGATATAATCCATCCGTTTCCAAAGATCCGGTCCCACTAACTGTCTGAATTCCTCTGTATTCATCAAAGTGTGAAGGTTATCCTGGTACGGAATCTGCAAACTGTTCTCCACAGAATACAACCATTTCACAGCAAATTCCATAGCCCGCCGGCTGTTAAGAATACTCGCATCCGGATCTGCCAATATGATCTTCTCCGCAGATATGGCAACATTTGCAAATGCAGAGAATTTTGATTCATTTTTTAAGTAATCAAAGTTTGTTACCATTATGAAACCTCCCTCTTTTACTTACCATTACTCAAAATCCGATTCTAAAAGTTCACAAAATTCAATGCCTCGTCCATCTAATTTATATTTCAACAAATTGCTAATACGATTATCGCAGGTAGCAAAAAACAACTGTTCCATAGTCGCTTTCGATGACATTTGATATTTAAGCAAATCCATAAATGCTAACATATTTACATCGTCCATACATGCAGTTAAATCATCAATAAAATATATTTTCATCTTTTCGCGATCATTTCTTACATTGATACTAGCAAAAAAATGGGCCAACATGAATACACTAATTTGACCATTACTCAAAATATTAACGATATTTTTACCGTTATTATCAACTAACGAAATTCCTTCTTTTTCCGGAATAATATTAATTCCCTCATTAGAATTAAATCTCGCTAACTTATTATAAAATTTACCAAGAGCAGGTCCTACCCTTTTGTATTCATCTTGCGAAAGTTTCTCCACAGCATCTCGGATATCTTTCGCTCTTTGAGATGCAATATCTTTTAGTTCCTGAAGCTCTTCTATCTCTGTATCAAGAATCTTGTTTTTCTCTGTATTTTCTTCTATTTTCTTCCTCAGATCAGATAATGTTTTATTTGCAAGAATACTATCTATGGCATTAAGTTTTGACACAAATATATCGTAAGAAAAACTTGAAACTACATATGATTTTTTTATAATATTTTTCACCTTTTCATATGTCTGCTGCACCGTCTCATTTTCAAATTTATAACCTAGAACTGTTAAAATCTGTTGATATCCCTCTTTAATTTCCTGCTCTTTACATTCCCCTAAAAGTTGCTCTTCTACACCAGCCAATAATTCTTTCGCCATTTCAGCAGTCAAATTTTCTGCGTTGATCTCTTTTCGAGTTTTTTGCAATTCTTTGACTTCAGAAAAATATGGCTGAATTTCATCTTTCAGAATTTTCAGATTACTACTTTTAAGTTCTAATGTTTTCTCCTCATTCTCCACTACAAGTTTTGCCCGATTAATGACATTCTGATAAAGAATTTCAATTTCATTCTGTAACGTAATCTTATCTGCTTCTTTTATACTTACAGTTTTTCCATTTTCTTCAATATAAGTATCCGCTTCCTTAAGAATCATCTCCTCATCCATAGTCGCAAATAACTCAGAACCACAAATAGGACATCGAACAGAACCTTTTTCCTTAAAAATATTATTTCTATGCTCTATTACCACTTGTTTATTCGCTAAAAGTGCAAATTCTGCTCGAACGGTACGCCTATTCTGAAATTAGCGGTACATCCATTCTGATTTAGCGGTATGCGTTTTCTGCTCAAAGCGGTACGTTTTTCCTTTATTATTGTGATGTAACTATTATTCATCACAGTGCAAAGGAGGAACTATTATGCACGACTACAATACTATTCTTGGAGTCATAGAACTTCGACTCAGTAAAGTCAGTTATGACGCCGTACAAAAACGTTACCGGATTGGACGGAGCGGGATTGCATTGATTATGAACCGCTATAATGATTCAGGATTATCACTGGATGATCTTCGGCAAATGCCACCCGCAAAGGTTGTTGATCTCATCTATCCAAAAGAAAACCTTCGACATAAGGACATTCCACTACCTGATTTTGAAAAAATACATGAGCAGATGATCCAAATGGGAAAGCATGCCGACTTGAGCTTTCTATGGATCGATTATAAAAAAGAGCATCCCAATGGTTACCAGCTTGCCCAGTTTTATAAGCTGTATCGTGATTTTATGGTAGATACTTATGGTACTTCAAAAACATCTATGCCTGTGGAACGGATCCCTGGTGAAAAGATGTATATTGACTGGGTAGGCGACCAGCCGGAACTGCTACTGGACACAGCAGCTGGCGAACTTCGGAAAGTTCACATTTTTACAACTACACTTGGTTTTAGCAGCCTTGTTTATGCAGAAATCTTTCTGGATGAAAAACTTCCACATTTTATTGCCGGCACAGTACACGCACTGTCTTATTATGGGGCAGTTCCTAAATATCTTGTCCCGGACAATCTGAAAACAGCTGTTACCATGCATAGCAAAGATGAACTTGTGCTGCAGTCAGCCTTTTCAGATCTGGAGACCTTCTATGATACGGTCATTCTGCCTCCGCCGCCAAGGAAACCGAAAGGCAAACCGACCGTTGAAAATCATGTGCGTTTCTTAGAAACGCATCTGGTAGAAGAATTAAAGAAAGACACTTATACCTCTCTGGAAGCCCTGAATGCTGCGGCCAAAAAGATCGTAGCGGACATCAACCAGCGTCCTTTCCAGAAAAAATCTGACATTCGGAAATCCCGCATGAATGGATTTGAAAAGTATGACAAACCGCGTATGAACCAGCTTCCAGGCGAAAGTTATACACTTTGTGATTATAAATACTTTCTTAAAGTTCCAGATAATTACCACCTTGAGTATGATGCCCACTACTATTCTGTATTGTATACCTATAAGGGGAAGTCTGCAATTCTTAAGGCTACCATGACGGAGATACGGATCTGCGACGAGTATAACCGGCTGATCTGCCGACATCCGAGATCTTATCGTGATTTTCCTCTTTACATTACAGATGACAGTCATATGCCACCAGAACACCTGTATTACAAAGAAGTGAATGCACATGACGGAGCTTATTACAGACGGTGGGCATCTGTCTATGGAGAATCTATGGTAACTCTTATTGACAGGATACTCCGCAGTTCCAAACACGAGGAACAGGCATACAACAGCTGTGCCGGTGTACTCCATTCCTGTAAGGATGTTCCTCACCGACTGGTTCGGGAGGCTGCTGAGAAATGCGTAGAAGCTAATGCCTGCAAGTATTCTTATTTCAAGAAAGTGCTTGGCATGGTCCAGAATAATCATTCCAGCAGCGGTATAAACGGAAAACTTCCTTCCCATACAAACATCCGTGGAAAGGAGGCATACAAATGAGTTCATCCCATGACATTACATTAACACCCCAGGAACAAGCTCTGATCATGCGTCTGAAGAGTTTCCGCGTTCCGGAAATGGCCCATATCCTGGAAGAACAGATGAAAGATCCCAATGCAGATCTGAACACGTTTATGGAACGCATGACAGCAATGGTTGATGCAGAGTGGCAGGCACGGGCAGATAAACGCTTTAATCGTCTGATGAAAGAAGCACATCTGCGATACCCGGCGGCAGATCTTGATGAAACCATTTACCGTCCAGAACGTCAGCTTGATACCCAGACAATAGAACGTCTGAGTACCTGCCATTGGATAGAAGAAGGAAAAAATCTCATTGTAACAGGTTCTTCTGCCAGTGGAAAAACGTATCTGATCAATGCTTTTTGCATAACTGCAATGAAGCAGTCCAAGAGTGTAAAGTATATAAAAGCGAACACACTTATGAGTGAAATGGAACAGGCACGCATCAAATCCACAAATCTGGATTACCTGAATAAACTGACCAAGCTGGATCTGCTTGTGATCGATGATTTCGGCCTTATGGATCTCGATCTTGATAAATGCCGGGATCTTTTTGAAGTCCTTGACACCAGGGATGGAAGAAAATCAACTGTAGTCATCTCACAGTTTCCAGTCAGTACGTGGTTTGATATGTTTGCTGATAATACCTACGCTGATGCGTGCCTTACACGAATCACAGATAAACATCATACATATCGTCTGGAGATGAACGGTATAAATATGCGTGAAACAGAATGATATCATCTAGCGGTACTTCGTACCGTTAAAAATGGAATAGCAGTTCCGCAGTAGCGGAACTGGCATTCCGTTTAAGCATAATTTGCAATCTGAGCATTTTGCTATTCTTCTGATTAAGGCTGAAACCGATTGTTATCTATTACCCTAAATCAGCTTTTTTTGTAATTTTACAATTGTGTATGTCAAAAACAAACTTATCAAAATACAAAAAACATAATTTTGAAAATAAAATGTCTTTATCCCTATAACATTCATAAGTGCTCTAATTGCAACATGAGTCAAATATAATTCATAAGACATTTTTCCAAACTGCTCCAATATCTTTACAATTCTTTTAGGCATCTTTCGCATACTTACAGCAATACAATACAGCAAAAAAATCCCCCAAAAACACATCAAAATCCTAAATCCTAGTTTTGACACAACTATTTTGGTTACCGGTAAAAAGTCGCACAGCATTATCAGTACTCCAAAGAAAATTCCCATTTTATCTATATTATTAATACAAGCATTCTGGTAAACTTTTTTTCCACACCAACACCCTATGAAAAAAACAAGAAATCTTCCCAATAGAATTTCTATATTTAAATTCAATACAGGAGCTACAATTCTCGGTAAAAATTGAATAACTAAAGCCATAATCAGAAGAATTAACAGTTGCCCCCAATCTGACCACTTTACATGCAATATCTTATAAATAAATGGATAAATTAAATATGCAAAAACAATAAATAACACATACCAAAAGGTTCTTGTCCCTTGTGTAAAAAATGTAGCAAAGCCAAAATCAAATGCAAACATCTTGACACCTTTTTGCATGATAATAAGATCAACCACAATCCAATATGGAATAGCAACCATAAGATAAGCTGGCAAAATTCTCTTTATTCTCTTCTGAAAAAAATGCAAAATATTGGAATCTTTTGACATCGAAAAATATAATCCAACGCCGGACAGAAAAACAAAGAACTCAACTCCAACACTACCAATGAATGTGTTATACAACTTGCCTAAAAATCCCAATCCCCCTCCGGACAAATTTGAATTTGCTATATCTTCAAAAAAATGAAATATCATAATTGAAATTATCGCCACACCATAAATTGCATTACGATTTTTGCTAAATATATTCCAATTATCCTTCGAATTCATCACCGATATATTCATCACAATGTTCCTTTATTTCTTTATATATTGGGGCCATTTGCAAATGATTCTATATGCCTTCTATATAAAATAATAGTAACATTATCCCCATTTACTGACGGCCTCGCTTTTATACAAAAAGCTCCTATAAATCAGCAAAAAGCTCTTCTCTGTAAATTCCTTTTTCCAACATTTCTCTGAAACTATCCTTCACTGCAGCAACATCCTCTTTATAAGTCATACCATGCCAAGTATCATTGGTACGAAGAACCTTTACGGATATCCTGCCTTCTGTCAAAAGTTCTCCAATAAATGTGGGAATCAAAAATTCCGCCTTTATAAGATTCTCCGGGACCACTTTTTCAAAAAAATCTTGAAAACCACTTTCCAACGTTTCCAGAAACTCCGGTGCCAATCCCCACATATTCATAGAAACAAGTGACTCTGTATCCAGCTTTACGCCGTCCGCCTCGGCACCTTCTGCATTCTTCACAATATTGGAAGTCTCCACAATCTCCGCCAAATTATTATGCTTATCCATTTTGCAGATACCACGTGTCACACCACCATTATCAGACAGCGTATTCTTCAACACAAAACCCGCCATACAAGACTGCCCGCCATTTACAAGATAATCATGAACCTCACGAAAGCCTTCTTTTCCATAATAATCATCCGCATTGATCACAACAAAGGGCGTTGTCAAAACATCCTTTGCAGCCAGAACTGCCTGTCCAGTACCCCAAGGCTTCGTACGTCCCTCTGGAAAATCACATGGAATATCTCTGATATCCTGAAAAGCATAATCAACAGTCACAGAATGCTCTCTGCAGACAGCCTCGATTCTGTCTCCGATTACATCCTTGAACTCCTTTTCAATATCCCTGCGGATAATAAAAACCACTTTATTAAAGCCTGCTTCGATCGCATCATGAATCGAATAATCCATGATAATATGACCCTGTTCATCAACCGGCTCCAGCTGTTTGATACCACCGCCAAAACGGGAACCGATACCAGCAGCCATGATAAGTAATGTTGTTTGCATTTAATTTCCCCTCATTTCCTGATCTTAATGTAATTCTTTTTCACAGCGGTCTAATACAGCCGCAATAACCTGATCCATGTCATAATATTTATATTCACCAAGACGTCCGCCAAAAATCACATTTGTCTCAGCTTCTGCCAGCTTTTTATACTCTGCGTAAAGAGCTCCATTCTTTTCATCGTTAACAGGATAATACGGCTCATCCCCCGGCTTCCACTCAGAACTGAATTCTCGGCTAATCACTGTCTTAGGAAGATCGTTACCTTCCTCATCCTTACCAAATTCAAACCATTTATGCTCAATGATACGCGTCCATGGAGTTTCCCGATCCGTATAATTCACAGCTGCATTTCCCTGGAAATTCGGTTTATCCAGAGTTTCTGTTTCAAAACGCACGGAACGATATTCCAGTGTACCAAGCTTATAATCAAAATATGCATCGATCGGACCTGTGTAAACTACTTTTTCAGCCATCGCATCTAATTCATCTTTGTTTTCCAGATAATCTGTACTCAAACGAACCTCAATACCTTCCAGAAGATTTGCTACCATCTTCGTGTAACCTCCAACTGGGATACCCTGATACAAAGCATTAAAATAGTTATTATCAAATGTCAGACGAACCGGCAGACGTTTAATAATAAACGAAGGAAGATCCTTACAGTCACGTCCCCACTGTTTCTCGGTATAACCCTTGATCAACTTTTCATAAATGTCACGTCCGACCAGTGAAATTGCCTGCTCTTCCAGATTCTTTGGTTCTGTAATTCCAGCTTCTTTTCTCTGCTCCTCAATCTTCGCTGCAGCTTCCTCCGGTGTTACCACACCCCACATTTTATTAAATGTATACATATTAAAAGGAAGACTGTAAAGTTCCCCTTTATAATTAGCGACCGGGCTGTTTGTAAACCTGTTGAACTCTGCAAACTGAGTGATATAATTCCATACTTTCTTGTTGTTAGTATGGAAAATATGTGCTCCATATTTATGTACGTTAATACCTTCTGTTTTCTCTGTGTAAACATTTCCAGCAATATTCGGTCGCTTGTCTACTACAAGAACTGTCTTTCCTGATTTTTTTGCTTCGTGCGCGAAGATTGCTCCGTATAAGCCGGAACCTACTACTAAATAATTGTATTTCATTTTTCTTTCACCTCTACAGCCTTTCTTTTAACCAAAAATTTTCCTTTCAAAAAAATTGTAAATTTCTCTAAATATCTTCAACCATGAAACACTATATTTATCTATAATTCTCATATACCTTTTCTCAAATTGATTCTTTCTTACTAAATCAATCATTGTACATATAATATAAACTATAGCAACTACTCCAATAGAATAAGGAATGATCATAATAGAATCCTGATACCTGTAATTTTTGAATAAGCTCATCCACAAAAAAGATCTGACAATTTTATTATCATGAATCAGGTACACTCCAAATGTTGCAGATGCAGTTATATTTATCCATTTACGATAATTCATTTTCCACCTTGTGAACGCTAAAAACAATGTCAAAGATATTAGCAACATAGGTAGTTTTTCTTGTCCATAAAGATATGTTTCATGTGTAGCAAATATATTCCATTTTTTACCAATTACTATGAATACAATGCCACATAAATATGTTAATAAAGAAAATAAAAAACATAATTTAAAATAATGTTTTGATGTAAATTCAGTCTGGAATTTATATTTTTTCTCATATCCGGCAATTGCATATAAAGTCATAAACCATAAAAATGAATTCCCCTGATATTCCGAATTAGTAAATGTTGGAATTATGGACCAGCATACAATAAGTAAAATTAATAATTCCTGATACGATTTTTTTTTCAAATTATTTAAAAATTTATTTAAAAATGGATGTATTAGCAATAAAACAAAATATGTACTTGCAAACCACCATTCAGAAAACGTAATAGGAAAACACATTTTTATTAATGACTGCATTTCAAAATTTTTAATATCTACTATTACAGATATAAAAAAAATTACAAACGAATAAAAAAACACCTGTCCCCAAAACTTTAAGATTCTTCTTATGTAACTGCATACTGATGTTTTCCGATCAATTAAAAAATATCCAGAAATTAATACAAATATATTTACGCCTATTTTTCCCCCACCATAAATAAAATTATACCAAAAATGAGAAATCGTAACTGAATTTGTCTGCCATTTAAATCCACCATGAAAGCAAAATGATGAAATACTATCAATATCATGGATATAATCCGTAATAATTCTATTGAAGAATTACGATTGCAAATTCTGTCAGTAAAATTCTTATTCGACATCTTTCAATATTCCTTACCTTTTTTCATAACACACCAAACAAATAATATTTTAATCATATAATTGAAGTATTATAAAATATTAAACAGCTTTTCCGAAATTTTTGTTAAAATTGGAAGAAATTCTATTATTTTGATATTTGATGTATGATTTTCTACTTTTTGAATATTTATTTCTTTCCATTAATACTGAACCAATCAAAAACCAAAATGTATTATAATGCAAATATAAAAACAAATCGTCTACAATACAATGTCCAGCTATAAATGTAAGCATGAACATCAAATAATAATTTTTATTTTTTAGACATTTAATGAGAGTATAAGTAAGCAATAGTACGACTATAATCATCACAATGATTCCAAATCTTTGCATGATTGATATATAAAAATTATCTACCCATAAATATGTCTTCGTACTTTTATTTCCTGCTGAATCAAGACCATTTCCGATCCATTCCATGTTGTGTTTTCCCCAAAAGGACACTCCATATAATATTAATGATCTTTTTCCAAATTTCAAACGATTATTTAAAAAATCATTAATAGTATACATCCAATTAATACTATCACTAAATTTTACGGTCATCATAATAGACCCGACACATGAAATAACAAACGATAATGTCATTCCAACATGAAGTATTTTAGATTTTTCCAAAATAGATGGAAAAATCTGAAACAAAAACATACATAAGATCATTACTACGGACATATAGAAAGATAATCTTGAATTTGTTTTGTAAAATATAAAACTATTTGAAAGCAATAAAATCAATATGTCATGAATTTTTAATTTCTTTCTTTTTTTATAAAGAATCAATGCTGTGATATTAAATATAATAGCAGCTGGATACAATGCATATCTAAAGCCTAAATATTCCCTATATCTTCCATCAAATAATTCTGTATAATTTTGTATTATTCCAACATAAGCGCTCAAAATAATAGCTATTAACATTACTGATGAAACATATTCTGTTAATTTGGCTATTTTCTCAAATGCAATATCCCGTCCGCAATATACAAAAGCAATCAACAATACAATATCATTAAATAAACTGGTGTTATATATTACAACTCCACACATCATACTACATATAGCTAATCCCCAAAATGCCTTAATATTCTTTTGACATTTTATAATTTCACTTATAAAAATCAAATATAGACATAATACTTTTAGCGCAATGTATACTCTGCCTTCAAAATATTTATAATAAAACGACGTACTTAACAATGCAAAGATCAAATATAAAGTATATGCTACAAAAAAAATCAACTGACTCGTTGGTATTTTTTGTACCTTCATTTTTGTTTTTATTTTCATTTTAATTGATTCCTTCCTTACAATTAAATGATCTCTTTACCATTATACATTGTATTTTATCAATGAATATTATTGTAATAAATGGACTTTTACTGAATCTTATTTCTGCTTACTTATCCTCATTTTATTCAATAACAATTCAAATATTTCTACAGCTATTTTTTCTTTTAGTACAAGTAAAGTGCATCCATATGTACCAAAAAATAAAATTGCTGATAATATTAGTGTTCCAATGCTTCCCCATTTCAAATTTTTCACCCATAATGCAGCACCACTTCCAATCAAAGCAGCACATATAATTTTCAAATATGGAATCTGTATAAAAGCATCTTTTACTTTCTCTTTCAATGCATAAAATTGAACTATCAAAACTACTGCTTCGGCTACCAATGTCCCTATTGCAGCTCCTACCGACGCATATTTAGGAATCAAAATTGCATTGATAATAACATCTACTACGGCTCCTGCGATTTCAGAATATAATACACTTTTTTCTCTTCCCATAGGAACTAACATTTGTATTCCCAATATATTTGTTATTCCTATCAAAACCAGTGTTGGCATAATCAATTTCATAGGCATAACTGCACCTTCATAAGCATTTCCTGACAAAAATATAATTCCTTGTCTTGCAAAGTAAATAAAATAAATTGTCATTGGAATAGCTATAACCATTACAAAATTTAATGATTTTTTTGTAATTCTATAAAATTGTTTTATTTCACCTTTCTGGATATAATAAGACGCTCTTGGCAATAGAACTGTTCCTAAAGATGTTACAATACTTACAAGTATCACTTTTATTTTAATGGCAGCATTATAATATCCAACGTCAGTATCTGATGACATAAAACCTAACATCACAGTATCCAGATTAGTATAAATTGTTGTGGCGCAGGACATTGCAAAAAAAATCAATATAGGTTTTATATGACGTTTTAAATTATATTTTCCAACAAATCTCAAATTTATATATTTATGTGCATTAATAAAATTCAATATATTTGACGCTGAAGAGGCAAATATTGTTATTCCTCCATAAATCACATAATCCTTTTGTTCATGTACCAGCAAAAACATAGCTATTAATGCTACAAATTTAAAAATTACCGATCTCACTGTAATGTAAGTATATTGTTCAAGTGCTTTATACAACCATTCCATACCTATAGATGTAAGTATAATCGTAAAGCTCAAAAGAATATACAGCTCTTTTTCTAATGTCAATTTCTGTATTGTAAATATTGATACAAAAAGCGCCGCATACGAAATTACATTCATAATTAGATTGATAATTAATAATTCCTGCACTACTCTCGATAATTCTTCACGGTTATCTCTCACTTGCGCGCAAGCTCTAATACCATATGTTGGAATACCTAATTGTGCAAACATCGAAAAATAGTTAATAATTGATGTCGCAAATGAAACTTTTCCCGTTCCTATTGGCAAAAGAACACGTGACACATAAGGAAATGTAATTAATGGAAAAATAAAAGAAGACATTGTCAAAAATGCATTCATAACAAAATTAACTTTTAAAGATTGATTTTTTTTCATTATAATTCCTTTTTATTGATACGTATCATCTACATGCATACTTTCTATCTTATCATTCAGATTCAACATTCTTTCATTATTTTTTTTGTATAAAATCCTGAACGTAATTTTTCTCCAACCTCTTCCGCATTCTTTTTCATTGTAGCATACTCATCTTGAGATATTTTATCAACAACATTTTTAATTTCATATAACGACTCAACCATCAATCCGCAATTATTTTCTTTTACAAACTCCGCTAATGCAGCATTTTTCCATATTATTATCGGAATTCCAGATGCAAGATATAAAGATGTTTTATGTGGATTATTAATTCTTAAATACTCGCCAAACACTCCTTCACATGTATTCGAAGATGTACCATCCCATACTAATCCCCATGCCCCTTGCATTACATATGGAAGTTGCTCCGGCGGAAATGCTCCATAATATTTTATGTCTTTGTTAGTATTTCCAGTGTACCCTACACCGTACAAATTAAACTTTTGATTTTCAGGCAATTGATATGCATAATAGGCCTTATGTTTTCTAAGTGCCCCTGCAATAATAATTGGTTCATTTTTATCTAATACATCTACTTCTTTTTTTTCCAGATCGTACTCTGGAATTAAATAATCAAAGATTTCTAAAACTGCTATTTTAGAAGCATCTATTCCACATTTGATAAGATATTCTTTCATTTTTGTATTGTGTGCTACTATTTTGGAGCAATTTTTTAAAACTCTTTTTTCTTCTAAATATATACGTAATCTTTTTTTCTTTCCCAGATCACTCCTTTTGGCAGAACGAAGAATTTCCAAGTCATGTATAATTAAAACTATTTCTATATTTCTTTTACAAAAACTTTTAATTAAATCTGCAAAAAAAAGTGAATGTTCAATAATGGGGAACTGTATAAAAACTCTATCTCCTGCTTTTATTCTTTTAAATTTGTTCTTCCAAATTGACAATATAGAAAAATGTTCTTTCATTTTTCCTATAATACTTTTAGAATTTCTTTTGTTTTCTTGTGATGGAATTTCTATTTCATTCATATTTAAGCTCTGCATGATAGAATACAAATCATCTCTAGCCTTGATGCCCGCTGTTTTTTTTACTCCATCACCGATTTGTATCTCTTTCACATAATAATCCATCGTGCTTATTCTCTCCATTCTATTTCATTAAAAAACTTCCTGTTTCATATAATCCAGCAATTTTGCATACGACATTTTCAAATCAATATTGGCATTCCATCCCAATTTCTGCATTTTTTCGGCACTTAAATGCATTTTCACATCTGGCGCATATCCGTTCTCATTCAAATTTGGGGAGATATCATAAACGACCTTTTGTTTTCCATTTCCAAATTCATCAATTAACATTTCAGCCATCTTCGCTATTGTAGTATGACAGTCCTCATTTGAAATATTATAAGAATCTCCCTTAACACCTTTGAGTAGCAATATCATTATTCCTATTATAGCATCCGCCGAATATACATAGTTCCCTTCTGAAAGACCTTTTGTATGCAAAACAACATCTTCTCCATATAAAATGCTTTTTGCAAATTGTGCAAACACTCTGTTTTCTGTTTTTAAAATTCCAGCTCCAAAAGTTTGCGCCAATCTTGCCGTAACTACATTAACATTATACTGGGCTGCATATGCATTACATAAGCATTCACAATATCTTTTTCCTTCTGGATAACAACTTCTCACTGACGCCAAATTCACATATCCCAGTTGATTTTCTGTAATTTTATGATCCTGAGTGTTTAATATTCCATATACTTCCATTGAAGAAATAAACACCATATTTATTACTGATTTTGTTCTTGCCAGTTCCAATAAATTCAATGTACTATTCGCTGCAAGTTTGAGGCAATCCACAGGATATTTAATCATGTCCTTTGATGCGGTTACTGCCGCGCAATGAACAATATAATCAACTTTTTCAGCTATATTTAAAGAATTCTTTTCCAAATCACATGATATATACGTAATATTTTTTTCGTCGTACAATTCTCCAAATACGCTCTTTGCTTTATCCGTGTTTCGAATTATTGCTATAATCTTTAAATCCAAACCATACTTTTTATTGCAGTACGCAAAATTTTTCACTAATAATGATCCCACCAAACCAGTTGCACCGGTAATAAGAATCACTTTATTTTTGAATCTATCAAAACTTATATTACTATTCGAAACATATTCAAAATCTTTTTCTAATACTCCCATTCTATTCCTCAATTCCATAAATCTGCGCATTTTCTTTTGCATCTAAAATAGCTCTCATAATATAAAAATCATCTGGTGTCGTAATTTTTATATTTTCAGTTGGACCTTCGATCAAATAAATCTTTTTTCCATACTTTTTCATCAAAGAGCAGGAATCAATAGCATTTGTTAATCCTTCATTAATTGCTCTCCGTTCAACTTCCATAATATCATTCAAAAAGAAGCTCTGAGGGGCCTCCGCCAATCGAACGCAATTCCTATCTGGAATTGTATTAATTTCTGCATTATCTTCATTCTCTACAAGAAGAATTGTTTCTTTTGCTTTTACACAAGTTATGGCAGACCCGTTTTCCTTTACAGATCTTATATTATCGGTTATTAATTTCGAATTAATCAAAGGTCTGACTCCATCATGAATCAATACAATATTTTTCTCTTCTTTATCTACCACTGATTCAGCTGCACAAAGTCCATTATAAATTGAAAGCTGTCCGGTTTTTCCTCCAGGAACAATTTTCTTCACCTTTCTTATATTATATTTTTCTAACAATTCGTTCAAATATTGAATTCTGTCTTCAATGCATGAAATTACTATTGCATCTATCTCATCATGATTCTCAAATTGTTCCAATGTATGAATTATAACTGGTTTTCCTCTCAACATTAAAAACTGTTTAGGTAACTCCTTGCTATGCATTCGACTTCCTATGCCACCAGCAAAAATCACTGCAATATTCATATATTTACTCCTCCGTACAAAATACCGTCATTTCATGACAAATTCTTTGGCTTTCAGGTGGTAATTCCATATAATCTTTATACAATCCTGTTAAATACTCATCATAATTAGATGGTGCATTGAAAAAATATTTTTCAAATTCTACAGATATAGGTTTCATATAGCCTTTTTTATGTATTTTTTCCTGCGGACCATATCCCCACAGAATTCCTCCAATAAATTCTGAATCTTCAAATTTATAGGTTTTTGCTAATTCATCTATTTTTTCACAAATCTTCTCACTACTTATAACAGATAAACATTTTATCACAACAGGCTTTGCAATCCTTTTAAAAAGATTTTTCCCTTTTCCGATTTTAGCTATTTTTAAAAAAATAAGTTTACGTAATTTCAAAGATTTTTTATATATTTTATCAGTTTCTTTTGAATCATTTGGATTTCCATCAATAGGAAAAACATCTATCCATATACCATTTACATTCAAATCATCATCATAAAATTCTGTGGATATTTTTGTTCTTTTATCAACCAATTTTATAAACGGAAATTTCAAAGTTCCATCTTTCCACGAACAAATTTTTAAATGATTTGGCAAACTTGAAAAATCAATATCTTTTTTTTCTAATAATCGATCATAATCTGGTCTTGGCATCAACACATCAATGTCATCATCCCATGGAATAAATCCTTTATGGCGAATTGCTCCCAGCAATGTTCCACCGCATAATGTATAATACAGATTATTTTCTTTACATAGCTTATCAAAATCTACCAGAATATTTAATTCTGTTTCTTTTATTTCCTCCAAACTCATTTTTCTCATTTGTTCACCACACCATCCAACAATAATTTTTCTAATTTTTTTGCTTCGGTATGAATTTCATATCCTCGCATTGTAAAATTTTCCACTATCTCATTTATGGAAACTCGGTTTATATTTGCTTTAATGTTTAATATTTCTTCAGCCCAGGACTCCGCTGAATTTTCCAAATTCCAAAATATAAATGATGGATTAATTTTAACTTCTTTAGGAATTACGCTGTCAGATGCTAACATAGGTACTCCATTTGCCTGCGCTTCCATCGCAGCCATGCTGAGGCCTTCAAATTTAGATGGAAACAAAAACAGATCGAATGTACTCAACCATCCACATATGTCTTTCTGAATTCCGGCCATATATACATACTTATTTAGTTTCTTTTTATCAATCTCTTTTTCAAGCTTTGTCTTGTCTTCTCCATCACCTATTAAAATCAATCTTACTTTTGGTTCTTTTTTTATAAGTTTTTCAAATATGTCTAAAATAAACATTTGATTTTTTTGGAAATGCAACCTTCCTATATTTCCTATGATATAATTTTCTTCCCACTTCAAATCTCGCCGCAATTTTTTTCGCTTCACATCATCAAAACAATATTTTTCTACGTCTATTGCATTACTGATAATAATAGATTTTTTTATTATTGAAGAATCATAAAACCATTCCGAAGCTTCTTTTGAACAGCTCCAAAAATCCGTTGCGTAATGAGCAATTCTTTTTTTATTATATTGATGTAAAATTCCTCTTAACCTGCTATCCATATTTTGAGAATTATGGCTATGTATAATTCTTCTTTTTACCCCATATTTTTTTGCCATTTTCAGATAATCAATATTGGCAAGACTACACACATTCACCCATATTGCATCATACTTAGAAGCATTATTTTCAAAAAAATTTTTTAATTCTTTTTTGTATTTTTTATAATTTTTACTTCTCGCAGGAAAATGAAATGTTTGTGAGCCATTGGAAATAATTTCATCTTCGAAAGCGATTTTATTATATGAATTACATAAAAAATCAAAATGAAAGATATTCTTATCCATGTAATGATAGTAATTCATAATAACACTCTCTACCCCACCTGGATTTTCTGTCATACCAAAAACTAATATTTTATACATAGGTTTCCTCACAATTTAATGTTTGACTATTTTAATTTCTACTTTTTTCGTAAATATAATTTTGATATGCCCGCACAATATATATGATACTTGCAATATGAACCAATTTATATTTCATAAAAAAAACAGGCAATGTTCTCGCTGAAAAATTATTCTTTATATGGAACTTTTTTATCGCATCTTTGAATACAGGTGTATTTATAATTTTTTTTATATGCTCTATTTTTTTTACATAATTTTCTTTATTATTAACGCAAAATATACCTCTAACACAGGCTATATTTAAATGCATTAAAATATAATCATTAAATGCCAATTGTACATTTTCATGTTGTTTTTCAATATACTTACTCGTTATATTCATAGCTTCAATATATTGAAGCACTTTTTTATCTGCGTTACTCCTCATCGTAGACTCATTGTCTATAGAATAATGGTAAAATATCGTATCACTTATGCTAATTCTGGAACAATGCATTAAATAATGTAATGTAAAATCACTATCCTCTGAAAGCTGCATTTTTGTATTAAAGCTAATTCTATTTTCATAAATAATGCTTTTCCTAAAAATCTTTCCCCAAACCTGCATGAATTTTGTTGGATTTGCGATCATTTCCAACTTCATTTTTTCTGCAGAGTCATTAAAATAATATGTTTTCTCTTCTTTATTGTTTATATAATTTGCTCTATTACCAATCTCGTAACTATATACATACAAATCCGCTTTAGCATTTAATATATCTTCGTAAATATATTTTTTGCTTTTAGATACTATATAATCATCTGCATCGACAAAGACAATCCATTCTCCTCTGGCGTTTTTCAATCCTTCATTTCTAGCTCTTGACACTCCTTTTTCCGAATGAATTAGTTTAATATTTTCTCCATATTTTTGAATTAATTTTAATACAACACTATTGGTGTAATCAGTTGATCCATTTTCAACAATCAATATTTCATATTTCTCCATGTTACAAGTATGTGTAATACTTTCCACAGCTCTTTCTAATGTATCAGCCGCATTATATGCTGGAATAATATATGAAATTAATATTTTTTCATTCATAATCCTCTTATTTAAAAGCTCCCCTCATATCTTTTTCCAACAAACTTAGCTTTTAAAAACGCTGTACTCTTTTTCCACCAATTAATCTTTTCCATATGCTGGTAAGGCAACTCTTTAATCTCATTTTTCTTAATTTTCCCTAGTTTAATCTCACCATCAAGCCACACATTAAATATTATCTCGCTTACTCTTCCATAAAATCGCCCCTGAAATGCTGATAATTCCTGTGGATCGATGCGTTTTTCTAACTCGAAGAGAATATCAAATAACCATTCACAATAATCATTCAGATATCGTTTTTGCATGATCATCATATTGAACATATATCCGTAAGTGTGTTTTACAACTTCATCATAACTTTTCAGATAGTCGGGATATTTTTCAGCGATTATCTCTCTGGTGATATCTAATTGAGATGCATAATGTGTATGTTCATAATGGGAATATAAGGTTTCTATATAATACTTTCTTTTTTTAGGTACAAAAATTTTATATTTTTCCAACATTGGGCGCAGCTCATTATACGTAAGAACACCTTCAAATGGTGCCTTGGTTTTCTTTCCAAAATGGCGTCTATAATGTGCCAATCCTGTATAATCCGTGTCAAGATTTTTCCATGCCCAATATAAGCCTGTAAGCTCACAATACGCAGCGTTTTTGTTTGAAATGTTTTCTCCTGTATTATCTTTTTGATACCCTAAATCCAGCGGATTTCCATTCTGATCTGTTTTTCCCTCTGCGCCAACATGCAGTGGAAGATACATTGCATCTTGAGGCATTTCATATTTTTTATGTGTTGCTACTATAATTTTTACTGTAGGCGTATTCTTCGTCATTTCAATATTTCCTTACATGCTTTCTCTCTTTTTTCTATTCATCCTCCATATGCAAGTTTTTATTTTTCATAACTTCGAATACACTCCCCAACTCAAAAGCCGGCACATTCTTCGCCGTGCCCATCCCTTCTTCAGGCACACACACGACAGGCGGTATTCAACCCGACGGTGTTTATCACTGATATACACCGTGTTTTGCTTTCGCTTTCTTTTTGTCAGCACGGCAAAGCCGATGCACTGACCTTATGACATCTGTTTTCCGACATGCCATAAGGTCAATCCACCTGCGCTCTTTTCATGCTGATATTCTGTTCTGTTTCCTTTGTTCTTCCCTTCATGCTCTGCGTCCAAACTGTGTCAGGCACTTTTTCCCGAGATTTCTCACAGCATTCAGATACCGATTCATCTGGTGTCCGTTGGCACAGCAGCATAGTTCTGTTCTGGTGTCAGTCCGAATGATTTCTGCACCACACTTTGCACAAATTTTGCTGATGCCGGTGGCGTGGACTTCGATAACAATGATTCCGTTTTTCCAGGCTTTGTAGTCCAGGTACTGGCGAATCCTGGTGCTTAAGTGGAGCGGGCCCCAGTTTCCTGAGCCTTTCATGACGTTTCTGGAATATTCCTGGTTATAACGTGGAAGTACGATCACAGAAACGTCCTGCTCTACGGCAAAACGTAAGATCTGGCTTGTGACCTGGTGTCCATAGTGTTCAGAAAGATGTTTCAGATGCATCCAGTATTTCTGATCTACTCTGCCTGTCTGTCTGCCTCCGGTTGCTTCCTGGGACTTCTGGATTTTTTCCAGAAGCTTTCTGCAATGGTGGCTGTATTCATTTCCGCCTTTCCAGAACTTCACTGCGATCTCCTGACCGGTTCCGTCCAGAACAACGCCTGCTGCAAAGGCATCACTGTTTGTAAACTGAATACAGAGTATCCTGCATCCTGCCTGCATCCTCTGACGTACGGTTGCTGTATTTTCATTGTTCTGACGTACTGGAACATGCAGCATGTCATATTTGTATTCAAAAACTACGGATGGTGACATGAGTCTGGCGTTTTCCGGAAAGTCTCTGCCTGACAGCCGACAATGCATCCAGGTCCATGTGTCTCCTGTCCAGACACGCAACGTGATCTCTTTAGCGGAAAAATCCTGATACATTCCTTTGTAATAAGTAACTGCTGCATTTAGTTTCTCTGCTCTGCCGATCTTCTCATCCTGGGCAAAACGGCTGATATAGCTTTTGGCTGAAGCAATTCCCTCATTGGCTGCTGCTCTTCGAAAATACAGTGGAACCTTTTGCCAGGGGAGGGGATCTGATGGTATGCGTCCGCCTCGTCCCGGAATGCTCATGATCTCCAGCTCGCGTAAAGTCTGCTGGCTTCCCAGTTCCCAGAGATCCGTATGATCCAGAAGCAGGTTGTAATAAAATTCAGCGATCCGGTTATAAAATTCCTGTGTGGTCCGCAGCCATTCCGGATGTCTGCACCAGAGATGCAGTCGCCAGGTTGTGATGCTGTAGCCGCTTTTTCCGGTGTTTTCTTTTTTGCCGGTTTCCGGTTCTTTCATTTTGGTTCTCCGTTTTTTGCAAAGAAAAATCATTATAATATAACTTATCTAAATTATTATTTTTGTCACTTATCATTTCCATAAGCGACAGGTGATTTTCTCTCAAATTGCATAGTTTTTGAATCTTAATCAATAATAGCATTGCACCCTGTCACTGTCAAGATACGAAAAATGCACCACTTTCGACCAAAAATGCAGTTTTTTTCGGTTAAATTTTTTTATATACGACAAATTTTTCTTTTTTTCGCTTATCAGTGGTCACAAAAATGGTCAGACTTTTGCTATAATAGTGCGAAAAGGAGACTACGATTATGCCTAGAAAAGGGGAAAATATCAGAAAAAGGAAAGACGGAAGATGGGAGGCTCGCTATGAAAAATGTCGTGACCATAATGGACGTATCCAGTACGGATATCTGTATGGTCGTACATACGAGGCTGTAAAAAAGAAAAAGCTGGCTGTTTTATGTCAGAATAATCTTCAAAACTCTCCGGGAAAGTGTTATGTATTTCGAAACCTCAGTGAAGAATGGATGTTATCCATGCGTTATGCTGTAAAGCTCAGCACCTATGCCTGCTACGAAACACTTCTTGATACACATATCCTTCCGGAATTTGGTGATATGCCGTTGAAATACATCTCTTCTGCTTCCGTATATGCCTTCTCTGAAAAGCTGAAACAGCAGGGGCTTTCGCCACGTACCATCAAAAATCTTCTGATTTTGTTCCACAGTATTTTACGCTATGGTGAAAAACAGGGGTATCTGAATCTTTCACAGCTGGAATTTCGGTATCCCAAAATAAATACCAGTCCTTTTCAGCTTATTTCTCATGAACATCTCACAAAGCTGATCACAGTTCTCTCTGCTGAGGACTCAGAATTTCCCATCGGCATCCTGCTATGTATTTATACAGGGATCCGCGTTGGCGAGCTTAGCGGCATCCGTTGGGAAGATGTTGATTTTGATAAAAAGCTGCTACATATAAGGCGAACGATCTCACGGATAAAAAATCTTGATTATTCTGGTGAATCTGATGACGAACCCAAAACCGTTTTAATGATAGGTCCTCCTAAATCAGTCTCATCCATCAGGGATATTCCAATCCCTGATTTTTTATTGAAAAAAATGAAGCGGATTGCTGCTGAACCTGATTCATACCTGCTGACGGGTACGAATCGTAAATGTATGGAGCCCAGAAATATACAGCGTAAATTCCAGAAGCTCCTTCAGCAATGTGAAATTCCCAGTATCAACATTCATTCTCTCCGGCATGCTTTTGCCACCCGTTGTACGGAAATGGGATTTGACAGCAAGACACTTTCTGAAATTCTGGGACATTCGTCCGTCAAGATCACCATGGATATTTATGTGCACAGCAGCATAAAACAAAAGCAGAAGTGCATGGAAAAGCTGAACTATTAGCAGTCAGAATTATGGTCAAAGCAGGCCGGAAGTCCGCATTTATACGGGTTTCCGGTCTGTTTGTCGCTTATGGAAATGATAAGCGACTTTTTTACCCTCAAAAAAACAACACGGCAGACATCCCTCCGGGGCTGTCTGCCGTGTTTTATATCGCTTTTATGTTTTTATGTAATTAAGCTTTCTGTTCCTTAAGCCTCATATCCATTAGGGTTCTGGCTCTGCCATCTCCAGGAGTCTGCACACATCTCGCGGATTCCGTTCTCTGCCTTCCAGCCAAGCTCTTTCTCTGCTTTGGTTGCATCGGAGTAGCAGGTTGCGATGTCGCCTGGGCGGCGTGGTTTGATCACATATGGGATCTTGACGCCGGTAGCTGCCTCAAAGTTCTTAACGATATCAAGAACACTGTAGCCTTTTCCGGTTCCAAGGTTGTAGATGCTTAATCCGGAATTGTCTTCCAGCTTCTTAAGAGCTTTTACATGGCCCTTGGCAAGGTCTACTACGTGGATGTAGTCACGGACACCTGTTCCATCCGGTGTATCGTAATCGTTTCCGAATACGCCAAGCTCTTTCAGCTTGCCTACTGCTACCTGTGTGATATATGGCATCAGGTTGTTCGGGATACCATTTGGATTCTCACCGATGGTTCCGCTCTTATGAGCACCGATCGGGTTGAAGTAACGAAGAAGAACTACGTTCCACTCCGGGTCTGCCTTCTGGATGTCTGTAAGGATCTGCTCCAGCATGGATTTGGTCCAGCCATATGGATTGGTACACTGTCCCTTCGGGCACTCCTCGGTGATCGGAATCATTGCCGGATCTCCGTATACGGTTGCTGAGGAAGAGAAAATGATATTTTTTACATTATGTTTTCTCATCACGTCTACAAGAGTAAGGGTTCCTGCGATATTGTTCTCATAATACTCCCACGGCTTGGCAACAGATTCACCAACTGCTTTCAGTCCTGCAAAATGAATACAGGAGTCGATCTCTTCTTTGTCAAAAACTTCATTTAATGCTTCGCGGTCCAGGATATCTGCTTTATAGAATTTCACCGGTTTGCCTGTGATCTTGGATACTCTGTCCAGAGCCTTCTCACTGGAATTGCATAAATTGTCAACTACTACAACATCATATCCTGCGCTCTGCAGCTCTACAACGGTATGACTTCCAATGTATCCTGCTCCACCTGTTACTAAAATTGCCATAGTTTTTCTCCTCCTCTATTGGATCTAACTGTTCCTGTTTATTTTAGCACTGTTCCTTTGTTTCCACAATAGCAGAAAACCAGGTTTACTACTTAATCCCAGAGTCCCTGCGGATAAAGTCCCTGATCCTTCAGATTCTGGATCGCGGCTACCACTACCGGTTTGTCCTCTTTATAGGTCACTCCGTACCATTTATCCTGTGTGGTAAGGACCCTGACTGCTGCCTTTTTTTCCTGGAGGAGCTCGTCAACTACAAACGGAAGGAAATATTCGCATTTCAGAGGATTTTCCGGGATGCTCTTTTCAAGGAATACCGGGAAGCGTTTTACCAGCTCTTTCATAAATCCGCCGGTGAATCCCCACATGTTCATGGATACCGGAGTCTCTCCCGGGAGACTTGTCCAGGTTTTTCCATCGTCCTCTGTGTAGGCTGCTCCGCCGTCACGTTTCTCAATGTGTGTTCGCTCATTGATATCTGCAAGATATCCATTTTCATCTGTCTCACAGACACCTCTGGAAACGTAGCCGTTGTCTGTCAGGGTATTCTCAAGACGGTAGCCTACCATCATATACTGGGCAGGTACAGTGTCCTCCTGGGCCTGGATCAGGAAATCATACGCCATCTTAAAGGCATGGGTTCCATAATAATCATCTGCATTGATCACCACAAACGGTCCGTCGATCTCTCCGGCACAGCTTAATACCGCATGTCCGGTTCCCCATGGCTTCACACGGCCTTCCGGAACCCGGAAACCTTCCGGGATGTTGTTAAGATCCTGATGCACATAAACGATCTCCACCTTGTCACTTAAGCGGTCGCCAATGGCATCGCGGAAATCCTGTTCATTCTCTTTTTTTATGATGAATACCACTTTCTTAAAGCCTGCACGTACGGCATCATAAATGGAAAAATCCATGATGATATGACCTTCCTGATCTACAGGATCGATCTGTTTCAGTCCGCCGTAGCGGCTTCCCATTCCTGCTGCCATTACTACCAGAACCGGCTCTTTCATAATTTTGTTCCTCCTGATTTTTAGAAATACAGGGATTTTTTCCCATACATAGTTTAAGCCGGTCAGATTCTCATCCGACCGGCCTTTGAATCTTTTTTTATTATACTACACTTCACCGTGAAATCCTACTGATTATTTTCAGTTTATTTTCGGTCAGAAGTATTCTCCGGGAAAACGATCTCCATCCTGGTTCCAACTCCCTGTTCACTTTCCACGTTGATCTGTGCATGATGAAGCGTTGCTCCATGCTTCACAATGGAAAGCCCCAGACCGGTTCCGCCGGTCTGTCTGGAATGGCTTTTGTCTACCCGGTAAAAGCGCTCAAAGATCCTTCCCTGTTCACTTTTCGGGATTCCGATCCCATCATCTGCCACACAGTAGAACGGATGCCCTTTCCGGTTGCCTACCATGATCCGCACATGACCATTCTGTTCTGTATAGCGAACTGCATTGTCTGCAATATTAAAAAGCATCTCATAGAGTACATGGCGGACACCCTTGATCTTCTCTGCACTTCCGGCAAGCTCAAGGAAAATATTTTTCTTTCCGGCAGGATGTCTGAGATTATTTCTTACGTCTTCCGCAAGCTCATAAAGATCCACCTCTTCAAAAGGAACCTCACTGTTGCTTTCATCCAGTCTGGAAAGCTGGATGATATCCGCTACCAGATTGGAAAGTCTTATTGATTCATGGTAGATCCTTCCGGAAAATTCCCGTATATGATCTGCCGGAACCATGCCGTTCATCATAAGCTCCGCATAACCGGAAATGGACATCAGCGGGGTCTTCAGCTCATGGGAAACATTTGCAGAAAATTCCTTCCGGATCTCCTCTGCCTCCTTCAGTTCTTTTACCTGCTGCCGGATCTGCCGGTTCTGTTCATCCACCCGCACAAGAAGGGGACGCAGCTCCTCATAGCACACATTGTTCAGCGGATGCTCCAGATCCAGATCGTTGATCGGACGGATCAGCTCTCTGGTCTGTCTCTGTGCAAAAACAAACTCCAGGATCAGTACCAGGAGCATCAGAAGTCCCAGCACAGCAAGACTTGAGATCCAGGTGGAATATATGGAGTCTACGGTTTTTCCTACACGGAGCACATTTCCGTCATCCAGCTTCACCGCATAATAAAAGGTCTTTTTTGCAAAGGTTTCTGAATAACGGATACTTTCGCTTTTTCCATTTTTTTCTGCCTGTATAAATTCCGGACGATCACTGTGATTTGCCAGTTTTTTCGGAGAGGCCTCAGAATCGTAGAGAACGGTTCCGTCTTTACGGATGAGAGTCACACGACTTGATGATACTGTCTGAAGCTTTTTTGTGAGAAAGGAATCTCCATACTCATCCATGGCAAGGCAGATATACTGCGCTTCCTCACGGACTCCCCGCTGCATGTATGTGTTTAATTTATTGTAGGTGACCACACTTGCTGCCAGAAACGTGACAAGAACAGCAAAAATGATCATAATGCTTGTATGATGCAGAATTTTCTTTTTCATACATGATCTCCGATCCGGTATCCCACGCCACGCACTGTCTCGATCAGATTTCCAGCTTCCCCCAGCTTTTGTCGGAGAGTCCGTACATGAACATCTACAGTCCTTGTTTCTCCGTCAAAATCATAGCCCCACACATGGCACAGGATCTGGTTTCTGGACATGACCAGTCCTTTGTTCTCCATAAGATATTCCAGAAGCTCGAATTCCTTTCTGGTCAGCTCCTTCACCTCACCCTGATAGCTGACTTCGTGACGGGACACATTGACACGAAGATCCTTACAGTACAGCTCTCTCTCTTCGCTCTGCCTTGCGCAGCGCCGAAGGACCGCTTTGACCCTGGCTACAAATTCCATCATCCCGAAGGGCTTGGTGATGTAATCATCTGCGCCGCCCTCCAGACCTTTTACCTTGTCAAACTCCGCTTCTTTGGCTGTGACCATGATCACCGGGATATCCCGGGTCCTGGTGTCACTTTTCAGTCGTTTCAAAATATTATACCCATCTTCACCCGGGAGCATGATATCCAGCAGGATCAGTTCCGGCATATTTTTTTTCATGGCTGTGTCAAGTTCTGCCCCGGTTTCAAAACCTTCTGCCTCAAAGCCTGTTGTCTCCAGGGTATAGACAAGAAGCTCTCTGATATTTCTCTCATCTTCCACACAGTAGATCATTCTATATCCTCTCTGTTCGTTTTTTGCCGTTGGCACTTCATAATCGTCTGGTCTTTTTTGTTCCATGCCTTCAGTATAACTGCTTTCTTTTTACTGCACAAGCCCTGGCCGTCTGCTGATACAGATAACCAGGGCATAGCATTTCGATATCTTTTTATTGGCTGCCTGCCGCTGCCATCTGGGCTGCCGCCTGCTCATCCTTTATTTCCGGAAGCTGATACTGATTCCGGATCACCTCCAGCGCACGGTAGAAGGTTTCGTCCGGCCCATGTTTGATCTGCTTCAGGTGCTGATGTGTATCAAAAGCATCTTCATGAACCTGTGTCACACAAACACCGATATTGGAACAGTGATCTGCCACACGCTCCAGGCTGGTAGTCACATCGGACAGGATGAATCCCATTTCAATGGTACATTCTCCGGCGCGAAGTCTCTGGATATGCCGGTACTTCAGTTCCTTGCTGAGTTCATCGATTACTTCCTCCAGTGGCTCGATCTCTCTCGCAAGCTGCACATCCTGATTTTCGTAAACCTTGTAAGCAATATCTACAATGTCTTCCACCGCATGCTCCATGACACGTAACTCTTCCAGCGCCTTATCCGAAAACTTCAGGCCTTTTTCATAAAGCTCCTGTGCGGATTCCATGATGTTCACACCGTGATCGGAAATCCTCTCGAAATCACCGATACAGTGGAGCATGATGGAAACACTGTGACTGTCATGAACGGAAAGATCCTTCTGGTTCAGTTTTACAAGATAGGTTCCAAGTTCATCCTCATAACGGTCTACCTTTTTCTCTGCTTCTTCCACCAGAGCCTTTCCTTCTGCGCTGAAATTCTTCAGAAGGTCCAGGGCGGTAAACAGAGTTCTATGAGAATCCTCTGCCATTTTTTTCGCTGCATTCCTGCTCTGCTCAACTGCAAATGCAGGTTTCTCCAGAAAACGGCTTTCCAGGATCATGAAATCCGGATCTGCTGCCACCTTCTCCTGCTCTTCCTTCTTGTCGCGGATAGTAAGACAGGCAAGCTTCTCCAGAGCCTTTCCAAACGGAAGAAGGACAAGAGTTGCCGTAATATTGAAGGCACTGTGCAGGATCGCGATCCCGGCCGGAGTCGCTGCCTGTGCCATAAATGAAAAATGTACTACTGCATTTATCGCATAAAATACTGCCATGAACAGCATGGTTCCGATCAGGTTGAAATACAGATGGACCATAGCCGCACGTTTTGCGTTTTTGCTGGCTCCGATGGCTGAAAGGATTGCAGTGATACAGGTACCGATATTCTGTCCCATGATAATAGGAAGTGCTGCACTGAACGGTACCATTCCGGTAAGGCACAGGGCCTGGAGGATACCAACCGATGCGGAGGAAGACTGGATAATTGCTGTAAGCACTGCTCCAGCTACAACTCCCAGGATCGGGTTGGAGAATTTCACCAGCATTCCGGTAAACTCCGGTACCTCTGCAAGAGGTTCCACAGCTCCGCTCATGGCATTCATTCCATACATCAGGATCGCAAAGCCTACAAAGATCGCTCCCACGTCCTTTTTCTTCTGGCTTTTTGTAAACATGATCAGAACCACGCCGATCAGTGCCAGGATCGGTGAAAATGACGTCGGCTTGAAAAGCCGGATAATAAAGTTATCACTCTGGATACCTGTGAGACTCAAGATCCATGAGGTTACGGTAGTACCGATATTGGCACCCATGATGATCCCCACAACCTGGGACAGCTTCATGATTCCCGAGTTTACAAAACCAACGACCATAACGGTAGTTGCCGAGGATGACTGGATCACTGCAGTCACACCCATTCCAAGAAGAACGGCTCTGATGGGATTGGAGGTAAGTGTCTCCAGGATCCGCTCAAGCTTTCCGCCTGCAACCTTCGCAAGCCCGTCTCCCATTAAGTTCATTCCATAAAGGAAAATAGCAAGGCCGCCAAGCAATGCCAGTACGCTGAAAAAGTCCATAATACTCTCCTTCACTTTCTCTTTTTGATATGTTTGATTTCCTTTTTTCTCATTTCAACGATTTTCATAATAGCGGCCTATTGTAAAATTTTCCCCACTGGAATGTAAAATCTGTGTAAAAAAATAAAACAGAGGATCCTGTTACGGGAAAACGATTTCCCGTCAGGATCTCTCTGTCCTATATATCGTACAGTGGTTTTTATCCTTATGATGTGTTTTGTGCTGCGGATATTCTCATTCCACTGAGCTGCATGCTCATGAGCAGAGCTGCCCTGCGATCTGTGATCAGAATCCGCGGATCTCCTCATCCTCAGATCCGGTCTTGTCGATGGATTTTATTACAAGGTAATAGCTGTAATCATCATTGACCTTTACTTTCACCCGGTCTCCTACACGATGACCGCGCAGTGCCTTGCCGATAGGCGATTCGATACTGATACGGTTTTCCATGGAATTTCCGCGGATGGAAGTAACCAGCTTGTACTTCTCCACCTCATTATCTTCTTCAAAAAGAACTTCCACGATATCGTCCATTCCCACTTCGTCAGATCTGGAAGCATCGGATACAATGGATGCCGTCTTCAGCATCCTCTCCAGATAACGGATGCGGCTCTCGTTCTGATTCTTATGCTTCTTGGCTGCATAATACTCAAAGTTCTCACTTAAGTCTCCCTGGGCACGTGCCTCCTTGACCGCCTCAATGGCTTCCTTACGTACTACCAGTTTACGGTGTTCGATCTCCTGCTCTATTTTTTCAACATCCTTGCGGGTAAGCTGTTCTCTCATTTCTCTGGCATCTCCTTTTCTTTATAACATTCAGACTGATCCTGGATCTGTTCTCCACTTCCTGTGAAGCTTCTGTCACAGATACAGGATTTCTGGAAGGTTACCGGAAATACCATAGCAGATACGCTCTGCTTTGTCAAACAGCGCATACCTGTTCTTCGGCTTCCTTCTGCTGGTGTACTCGCTGTTCAATATAATCTGCCATATGTTCTTTGGGGATATCCAGTAACATGGAAAATTCAGAATAGAGATGATCCTCTGCAAGCTTCAGATACCGCTCGTCTGTAGCGGTTGTTTTTTTGCCATGAGATAATCTGGCCTGTTTTCTGACGTAGATCGTCTTGATGATCCGAAGAAGATCTCTGCATTCACAGGTACGGATGCATTTCTTGTAGCTATCCTCCCGGAATTTCTCATTCTCAATACTCAGTGTCTCAATGGATGGGATCTCATCGATAAGCCTCTCCGCTTCTTCCCTCGTAATGATTCCGCGAAGCACCTGCTTTCCACCTTCCACCGGTGTAAATATCTTCCCATCTGTCTCTCCTCCGGGCCTCAGTACATAATAAAGCTTCTCGCCGGAGGAACCATCCACCCTCATTGTGGTAACTCCTGTTACCTGGCAGATGCCGGTACGACCATACACAACATATTCGCCTGTTTCAAACATTTTTCCACTTCCTTTCATTTTTTTACTTTTCTTTTGTTATCCTGGCGCTTATTGTGCTCTAATGAAAGCTCCCTGCCAGGTTATATATCCAGACAAGGAGCTTCTCACTGAGGATTCTATCCTTATTTTACTACTTTTCCCATTTATTTGCAAAAGAATTCAAAAAGTTTTTTTATTTTTGTGAAATATGCCCACAATGAGGGCATATATTTTTTGTTATAATTCTTCTTTTTTCTTTCTTCCCAGACGGATGTCTTCCATATGAGATTTCAGTTCCGGTGTCATACTGTCAAAGAGATAGGTTTTGCTGTTGTCCCTGCGCTCCTGCCATTCTTCTCTCATCTGCTGTTTTGCGGAAGCGATCTCATCTTTGAATCCGCGCGCTGAGATCCTGGCGGCTCCCTGTCCCATAATGATGATCTGCTCCAGTCCGTCTGATGTGGCAACTGTCACGTTATGCTTCCGTCCGATTTTATGGACAGTGCGTTCAATATACTGGTCTGCAGTTTCCGCTTCTTTTGTATAGACAACATGAATGTTATGATACTGGAATGTTTCCTCCGGATGGCCCTCCACACGGTAGGCATCAAATACCAGGATCAGGATGCAGCCCTTGATCCCCTGATAATCACTTAATATATCCATTAACCTGGACTGTGCCGCATGAAAGTCTGCCTGTGCCAGATCTCTTAAATCCTCCCAGGCAAATATGATATTGCAGCCGTCCACCAGCAGATAGTCCTCTCTGTGGATGGCCGGACTGCTGTTTCTCCAGGCGCCGTGACCGGTTTTTGCCGGAAGGCCGGAATCTGCTGCATCTTTGCCTCCCTTCCCGGAAAAGCTGCTTCCGCTTTCCGGATTTCCGAAGCTTCGGCTGTTACTGCTGTATTTCTTTGAGCTCACCGGACCAAAGGTTTTCTCAAAGATTGCCTTCAGTTCTTTTTCCTCTTCATAGTTTCCATACATGGAGGTATATTTTCCACGGCCGGCATTGGCTGTTCTGCGATCCGGACTGTTTTTGGCTGTTCCCTGACCTGCACGCACTCCTGCAGAGCTGTTGTCGGAATCCTCATAGGCATCATTGCTGTCCGGAAGCTGAGCTCCTTCCAGATGCATATATTCTTCTACCGCATACCAGGGAACCACGAAGCCTGCTCCATGGGCACAGAATACAGAGCCTGTAGGATTCTCAAGATCTCTCTCGGAATCATAGCCGATCTCCTCTGCAATCTGCTCCTGATCCTGGCAGGGTTCATAGCCCTTCAGAGTACAGGTCAGATGACCTCTGCCTCTTGTGTAGGAAACTACCTGACTCTGATAATCCCTCATTTTTGCCACCGGCGCACTTCCTGTGATCACCGACAGCTCTCCCTGGGTTTCCGGCCCCTGAAAGGTTCCCTGCATCCTCTGGATATCCGTCATGGCACGTCCTACATTTTCTGCCGGAACCTCAAGTCGGAAGCTGTAATAAGGTTCCAGAAGAACTGTCTCCGCTTTCTTGAGGCCCTGGCGCACAGCACGGTAGGTCGCCTGCCGGAAATCTCCACCTTCCGTATGCTTCTGATGTGCCCGCCCGGTGAGAAGTGTGATCTGCATATCGGTGATGGGTGATCCGGTAAGGACTCCCAGATGCTCTTTTTCCTCCAGATGTGTCAGGATCAGCCGCTGCCAGTTCCGATCCAGCTGATCTTCATTTGCCGCAGTAAAAAACTGCAGTCCGCTTCCTCTCTCTCCCGGTTCCAGAAGAAGATGCACCTCCGCATAATGACGAAGCGGTTCAAAATGTCCCACGCCTTCCACCGGTGCGACAATGGTTTCTTTGTATACGATATTACCGGTCCCAAATTCTACTGCCACATGAAAGCGCTCCCAGATCAGATGCTTCAGGATCTCGATCTGGACCTCGCCCATCAGCATGGCGTGGATCTCTCCCAGCTGCTCATCCCACATGATATGAAGCTGCGGTTCTTCCTCCTCCAGCTCCTTCAGGCTTTTCAGCATCCTGTGGGCGTCACAGCCCTCCGGAAGGATGATCTGATAATTCAGTACCGGTTCCAGCACCGGCATGGCAGAATCCGCCTCAATGCCAAGTCCCTCTCCCGGATATGTTTTGGTAAGACCTGTAACTGCACAGACGGTTCCTGCCTCTGCCTCTTTGAGCATTTCAAATTTTGCACCGGAATAGATACGGATCTGATCTGCCTTTTCATCCCAGATCTCCTCTGCCGGAATACCATTTCTTCCTGCATTGGTCAGCGTCTCCTTAACCTTCAGGCTGCCGCCGGTGATCTTCATATAAGTGAGACGGTTTCCCTGCTCATCTCTGGCGATCTTAAAGATCCTGGCTCCGAATTCTGCGGGATAGGACGGTACTGCCATGTAGGTCTCCATTCCATGGATAAAAGCATCTACGCCTTCCATCTTCAGGGCAGATCCAAAAAAGCATGGAAAAAGCTTTCGCTCCAGGATCAGCTCTGCCACGTCCTTTTTTGCGATCGTTCCTGTTTCCAGGAAGCTTTCCAGAAGGTTCTCCTCACACATGGCAATATTTTCCAGAAAATCATCAGTTCCATTTATTTTATCAGAAGCGCCCTGCGTTCCGGATATATTCTCTTTTTCTGCTTCACTGGCGTTGTCTTTCAGCTGCATTCCTTCAGCTGACGGAGATTTCCCGGAGTTATCCACAGGATTCTCCTTTTTCCCTGCTGCTTCTGCACCGGAGCATTCCAGTTCTCCACTAAAATCCACACAGCATCCGCTTAATTTCTTCTTCAGCTCCTCAAGAAGTCTTTCCCTGTCTGTTCCTTCCTGGTCCATTTTATTTACGAAAAGAAATGTTGGGATCTTATACTGTGTCAGCAGTCTCCACAATGTCTGTGTATGCCCTTGCACACCATCTGCTCCGTTGATCACCAGGATCGCATAATCCAGCACCTGCAGGGTACGCTCCATCTCAGCAGAAAAATCCACATGCCCCGGCGTATCCAGAAGTGTCACCTCCATATCCCCCATGGAAAAAACTGCCTGCTTTGAAAAAATGGTGATTCCTCTCTCCCTCTCAAGCTCATAAGTATCCAGATACGCATCCTTGTGATCGACTCTTCCGATTTTCCGGATCCTTCCGCATTTAAAAAGCAGGCCTTCCGATAATGTCGTCTTTCCTGCATCCACATGGGCAAGCACGCCCAGGCTTATATGTCTGTGTTTTATATTCTGAGGTTTTTCTCCCATTGAAAATACCCCTTTCTGTTGTAATGATATCCACTATCATAACATAGAAAGGGGTATAAGTCGAATTTTGTTTCGGTCTGTGATTCAGGAATCCAGGTAGGCTTTCAGCTTCTCCAGATCCTTTTTCATATCTGCTCTTCCTGTCTGGTAGATCCGCTCCAGATTGCTCTCATCACGCTCGATCATCGCCGCCTGGATGGGACTGCTCGGACGGATGATATGAACGCGACCCTCTTTTTCCAGAGCAGACAGTTCCTCCAGTGTTTCATTATAATGGATATGCCGTTCCTCCAGATCCTTCAGAAAAGCCGGATATTTATGTAATACTGCTTTCAGAAAAAGCTGCATCTTCGGGTTTGCTTTTTTTCGGTACTTCACATCTCTGGTAAGCACCACTACGTTTTTTTCGTATCCCCGGGAAAGCATCCACTTAACCGGGATCGGATCAGACACACCACCGTCCAGAAGTCTCTTTCCCCCAAGCTTCACCGGTCGGGAGGCTATCGGGATCGATGCAGACGCACGCATCCATTCAATATCCTCCACATCTCCGTTGGGACATTCATGATACACCGGTTTTCCTGTATCCAGGTCCGTACACACCACTGTAAATTTCATGGGATTTTCTGCGTAGGTCTGACGGTCAAAAATATCCAGCTTCCAGGGCAGTTCATAATATCCGAATTCCCGGCTGTATACATCTCCTGTGGTGATCCAGTTCCGGATGCTTGCAAGTCTTTTATCCTTGCAGTACTTTTTGTTATAGCGAAGAACTCTTCCGATCTGCCTGGACTTATAATTGCATCCAAAAACAGCTCCAGCCGATACGCCCACCGCACTGTCTGCGTAAATCTCATTTTCCATCAGAACATCGATCACACCGGCTGTATACAAGCCTCGCATACCGCCGCCCTCCATAACAATACTGAATTTTTTCAATTGTGTTTCTTTCATTTATTTGTCCTCTGTATTCTGTCTGGCAGACTCTGCTGCCCTTATGCTGTCATCTTTTATGTCCCATTTATTGTACTTTTCGAATTATATCGGTCTTTTCTGCCATATATCTATATCCATTATCAGAATATCTTGGTTGTCCACTTGCTCATATCCCAGACTTCATTTACCACATCCTGGTAAAATTCCGGTTCATGGCAGATGAGAAGGATACTTCCGCGGTATTCCCGGAGAGCTTTTTTCAGCTCGTCTTTTGCATCTACATCCAGATGATTGGTAGGCTCGTCCAGAAGAAGAATATTGGTGTCACGGTTCACCAGCTTGCAAAGACGCACTTTTGCCTGCTCACCACCGCTTAAAACTCGTACCTGGCTCTCAATATGCTTGGTCGTCAGGCCGCATTTTGCCAGCGCGGAACGCACTTCATACTGGGAAAATGACGGGAATTCCTGCCAGAGCTCTTCGATACAGGTAGTTCGATTCTCACCTTTAACTTCCTGCTCAAAATATCCGATCTCAAGGTTCTCGCCCTGCTCCACGCTTCCAGAAAGAGGCTTGATCAGTCCAAGAAGGCTTCGAAGAAGTGTTGTTTTTCCTATTCCATTGGTTCCCACCAGTGCGATCTTCTGTCCTCGCTCCATAGTAAAATTCAGTGGCTTGGAAAGCGGCTCATCATAACCGATCACAAGATCATGGGTCTCAAAAAGCATCTTTCCTGGTGTTCGGCCATAACGGAATTTGAACTCCGGCTTCGGCTTCTCTGCTGCCAGCTCGATCACATCCATCTTGTCCAGCTTTTTCTGGCGGGACATAGCCATGTTTCTTGTGGAAACACGTGCCTTATTCCTTGCTACAAAATCCTTCAGCTCACTGATCTCCTGCTGCTGTTTGCGGTAAGCAGCCTCCAGCTGTGCCTTCTTGACCGCATAGACCTCCTGGAAATGATCGTAATCTCCTACATAACGGTTCAGTTCCTGATTTTCCATGTGATAGATAATGTTAACTACAGAATTCAGGAAGGGAATATCGTGGGAAATAAGGATAAAGGCATTCTCATAATCCAGAAGATATCTTTTCAGCCATGCAATATGCTCCTCATCCAGATAGTTGGTAGGCTCATCCAGAAGCAGGATATCTGGCTTCTCAAGAAGAAGCTTCGCAAGAAGTACCTTGGTTCTCTGTCCGCCGCTTAGATCCGTAACATCACGGTCAAGCCCCAGATCCAGAAGGCCCAGAGCTCTGGCAACCTCCTCCACTTTGGCATCGATCGCATAAAAATCGTGAAGTGTCAGTTCGTCCTGGATCGTTCCAAGCTCTTCCATCAGACCATCCATCTCGTCAGGATCTGCAGTTCCCAGCTTGTCGCAGATCTCGTTCATCCGTTCTTCTTTTTTGAGAAGAGGATCAAAAGCGGATTTCAGCACCTGGCCGATGGTCATCCCCTTTTCCAGAACTGCATGCTGATCCAGATAGCCTGCGTGGACATTTTTTGCCCACTCTACCTTGCCCTCATCCGGCATCAGTTTTCCGGTCACGATACTCATAAATGTGGACTTTCCTTCGCCATTGGCGCCTACAAGTCCGATGTGTTCTCCCTTAAGTAGCCGGAAAGATACATCTTCGAAAATCGCTCTGTCTCCAAACCCGTGGGTCAGGTGTTCTACATTTAAAATACTCATTTGTTATATTCCTTTATCATTGTGGTTTTTCTGTTTTCCCGGAAGGGATTTTTAATAATGCTATAGTATTATACTTGATATTTTTCTCTGCTGTAAAGTCAAATCTCTGTATACACTACGATCGGCTGACTGGCAGCTTTTTGTATTACCGGTTAAGCTGCTGAATACTATTGAATAATTTTCCATCTTCCTATCTCATTATCTTCTGTAAAAATCCTGTTCTTATTTATTATGCCATCGGATCTCACCGTTTAATATGATCGGATAACGGATCAGCTTGTCTGAATCAAGGTTTTCCGCATACATATCTACTGCGGTTATCTGGTGATTATCATATGTGGTATAATAATAGATTCCCTTTGTCGTGTTGCAGCATGAAGTATAGATCGTGATCTCATATGCGCCCTCTGATACCTCACAGCATCCCCGCTGCTGATCAACAGAGCCTAAAATATGGAAAAACTGGCTGACACTTTCGTTTTCCCCATCTCCGGATATTGCGTTTAATTTTGTAAATGCAACCTTTACAAATCTTGACTGGCTTGAAAGATCTCCCGGAATTCCCATTCCGCCCATTCCTCTGCTGTATGGATCCAGCTCCAGCACTCCTGCAAATGTACTTTCCGGCTGCTTTCTGGATACACCCGCATAATTGTTAAGTGCAAACATCTGACCGGGGAATGGAGGATTATTTGTAAGTACGCCAACAGGATCGTCATAGATGTGCATTCCGTCTTTCATGGATTCTACAACGATGCATTCCTCCTTGTCTGCGATCATCCAGTGAAGCTGTGCCGTCGGAAGCTGTTCACTGAAGGGGGTTCCCATAAGCTTCATATTGGAAAGCATCCTCCTTGCTTCAGCCACCGAAGCACATTGGGTAAGTATCCATGGAATAAATTCATATTGCGCCACCTGGACAAGATCCTTATCTGCCTCTGTCGCTTCATCTGCATATGCCGCATTCCCCACAAAGTTAAGTCCTGCCATACCCAGTCCCTTTTCATTAGCCGCATCGTAATAAAGCGGATAATCTCCTGCTACAAACGCCATTCCTATAAGAGCATAATGTGTTTTTGCTTTTCCTGCATATCGGAAATCGAACTCATAATTTCTTGGGGTTATGGTCACCTCTTCCCCATAGGAAAACTCATAGTCAAGAGTTCTTCCCATATAAAAATCCTTTGTCTGATACGTTGCTGCTGTACACATAGATTTACACCTCTTCCTTACAATAATCCTGCAAACAATCTCATGAAAAGCTGTCCCAGACGAAGATATGCACTGCGTCCTGTCCGGTATTGTTCTGTTACTTCCCGACATTCCTTCATTGTTTTTTCCAGGTCATTTCTTATGGATAACACAGCCGGACTGTCTGCCATAAAGCATCCGTTTTCAAAATGATGATAAAGGCTTCTGTAATCCAGATTTATGGTTCCGCAGGTTGCCATACAGTCATCTGCCACGCTCATCTTGGCGTGACAGAAGCCAGGTGTCCACTCATAGATCCGCACTCCATTTTTAACCAGTCCATGATAAAAGGAACGTGTAACACTGTAAATCATTTTTTTATCCGGGATTCCCGGTGTAATGATCCTGACATCAACTCCCCTCTTTGCAGCAAGACACAGCGCATGTGTCATTTCATCCGTAATGATCAGATATGGCGTTATAAACCAGCAGTATTTTTCAGCTTTGTTGACCATGCTGATATAAACTTCCTCTCCTACCTGTTCACCATCCATTGGACTATCTGCATAAGGCTGTACAAATCCGTTCTGAGCTGCCTTATATTCTGATCTTATAAAATATTTGCTGAAATCCTCATTATTATTCCTGTCATTGGCTGCATTCCACATTTCAAGGAATGTTGCTGTCAGCGACTGAACTGCATCGCCTTCAAGACGAATCCCGGTATCCTTCCATTGTCCGTAAGGATTGGTGTAATTAAAATATTCATTTGCCAGATTATAGCCGCCTGTGAAAGCTACTTTTCCATCGATCACAGTTATTTTTCGATGATCACGGTTGTTCAGAAATACATTCAGACCCGGCATAAACGGATTAAATACCCGGCAGTGGATTCCGATCTGCTCCATCTTTTTTACAAAATCCGTATTAATAAATCCAATAGAGCCCATATCATCATAAAATACTCGCACTTCCACGCCTGCCTGTACACGCTCCTCCAGCACTTTCTGGATCTTTTTCCAGGCCTCTGCATCTTCTATCGCATGGTATTCCATAAAAATAAACTTTTCAGCCTTTGACAGTGCTGATAACTGTGCTTCTAATCCCTTTACCGCCTCATCATAATAAACAATATCCGTATTCTGGTATACGGGATAACCTGCATTTTTCCAAATATACTCACTGATATTTCCTGCTTTGGGGATTTTATTTTTGATATTTTCCAGTTTTTCCCGATTGTCCGGCAGAAGCGGCAGAAGCTTTCTGTCGATATCCGCATATCGTTCTCGCATTTTACGGGTTCCGCCATTTAATCCGATCAGCAGATACAGCGCTACTCCCATGATCGGAAACACAAGTATCAGAATGATCCACGGCATTTTCATGGAAGAGGTCTGGTCGGATGCATATAGTGCCAGAACCAGAATTCCTGCAAAGACTCTAGTCAGCAGATTAACGATCTCCGCATATTCATTCAGCCTTGTGATCACGATAATGATAAAAGCTGCTTCCAATAAAATACAAAGCACCGAAAAGCATAATCGAATGACACCGTTTTTCGTTTTTGCTCTGCCCTCCAGTGTATCCTGCCTCATAAAACCGCCCCTTTCTGCATTGAATGGAAATTTTCTGTTGTGCGTAAGCCTAACTGAATATTCCTGTTTCGTAGTAAACTCAACAATTATCTTTTGTACTGCAAACAGCGCAGCTCTTACCTGGTGGTTACTTATCCACTGTAATAAAAAATGAAATACGAAGAAAGCCCTGGAAGCTGCAACTTCGAGGGCTTTTGCTTTTTCTGTTATAGACACTTTAATTCTTTTTTGCCTGCGAGCATTATATCATATGCGATTTTTCTTCGCAATATACTCTGTATACTTTTTAAGATGTTTCTGTTTTTACTGAACTCTTTGCTTCTATCATTGCAATAACTTTCTCCGCTGGTTTCCCAACTAGACATGTGATTGTTGGTATTCTTTAACCTGTTTTCACTTACCGCTTGTACCGCAACATACCATTTTTCAATTCAATAAATTTTCCGTTAAAGATTTCCTGCAACACCTGTCTGCATGGTATCCGTTGCAATCTTCTAACCTCAGACGCTTCCATTACTCGGAAAGTAGTTTGGTGATGATCTTGATAAAATGCAATGAGCGATTCAATATACGGCTCAGCATCTTCAAACGTCCAGTTTGCTTCCTCCTTCAAACGCGAGAATACCGATACCAGACTAATACATCGAACATCTTCAAAATTTGTAGCGCCATTCCGAGCATTTCGGTCATCGGAGCAGAACACATAAATCTGCTCCCCAAGCATCACCGACAAGACCTGCAACAGCACAAAAGACTTGATTTCTCCAAGATTATTTTTCTTGCCCACTTCGATATCGAGTCGTTCAAGCTCTTTCAAATAATCCTCTCTCGATATCGCCGTGTAATCAGCATCTTCCAATGCTCGATAATGTTCCGAAAAGTAATCTTTAGAAAAAACATCACAGGCCAATTTTAACATCTGTGTATAAGTCGCACACGCCAGCGGCCCTCGTACATGTGACAGGCTTTCAAGAATTTCTTGATCTGTGTAGCTTTTTATCTTTTGCGCGCCAATCTTTTCGCTCAACCAGATTGGCGCATCAGCATTATACCGATTAAGTTCTGTTACGATTTGCGCATGACAAAAGAACACATATTCCGGCAATTCCATGACCCGGTCAATCAAATGATTATCGCCGCCATCTTGAACAGAGTGCGTTTTGGAAATGAAATCGGTATCTAGCAGTGCATATTTTTTCACTTCGCTTTGACACCCCTCAATCCAAACCGTACTCTTTTTTCAGTTGAGTAATGTAAGCCACATCGTCATTTTCTCTGGATTCTGTCAGATACTCATGCTGTCTGTTATACTCAACTTTCTCAAGGAGTGTGCCAAAAGATTCTGTTCCCCTGCCATCAAGCTGCCAGCGCTTTGCCTTACCTATCAGTGATGCCCTTTTCATTACATTCGCAGAACTTATCTCCAGCAGCTTTTCAGCCTGCTGGTGGGATATGTTTCCACTTTCAAACAAGCGCAGTACAACTGCCTTGTAGGGCATAGCAAACATATCCATAAGTATCAAAACGGAATCTACCGAAACCAAATCTTTATCAATTCCATACAGTAGAATTTGCTCATGGAGAAGTTGATCCGGCATCAAAAGCAGACCTGCGAAGGCATTAGCTTCCAAGTCCTCCTGTGTTCTTCCTGTTTCATCACCTGTTGCCGAATCCAGCATAGAACCATTTTTTATATAGCTCTGGTCTGCATTTTCTACATAACAGTAGATATGGTACAATTCATGCGACGCAGCGAAAAACTGCTTACATAGTGGAAGTGCCGTATTTACGCACACAAAAATCGTATCCTGCTTCAAAAAAGTCAATGCCCATAATTCATCATCATGAATTGGAAAACGAAGCAGTTCCAGTGCAATTTCTTTCTTTCTTGCATAGTTCTGTATAACAGCAAAAATATTATCTTTGATAATAGAATTACCGACATACTCTGCCGAAAACTGCCTGACAACAGATTGAATTTCATCAAATTTCCTGTTTTGGCTTACAAAAAGGCTATCTTTCAGAACATTGTTCATCACTTATCCTCCCAGAGCTGCTCCATCTTTTTGCCATTCTCGCATGCCCTAGTGTGGAACAGAATCATGTCGGACAGTTCATCCGCAAGCCGGATTCCCTTTCTTGCTTCTTCTGTTTTAACACGCCCCATAAACGCATGAATCACATTCGTATCCATCGGCTTTTCTGGCATCTTCATCAGAGAATCCATCGACACATGCAGATATTCAGAAATCTTATGAAGTTCAATCGCATTGATTGCTCTTGCACCATTCATAATTTTGCTCATTGTCTGTTTGGAGACTCCAATTCCTTCTGCCAGATCAACCTGCTTTTTGTTTTCTTTTTTCAGTTCAGCCTGAATGTTGTTTGCAATTATCATATTTACATCCAGCATATAATCGCCTCCTGTTCTTGTACTTATATTATACGCTCTTTCACATAGAATATCAATTATTTAGAGACTGATCTTAGTTTTTAATTTATTTTGTCGCTATTTTAGTTACAAGTCATCGCTAACCTTCAGAAGAGTGGTTTACACTAACGCTATAAACCTGTATTTTCCTCATTCAAAAGACCTTCTACAACCTCAACAGAGAGATTTCTATGATAGAACAGCTCATTGCCGAAGCAACAAAATTTGATTTCAAAGTTGCTCTCAAAACGAATCCACCAAAAAACCGGTTAAAAAACACCCCATTGCTTTTCCAACGAGGCTTGTAATTGTTGCAGGTCGACAAAATGCTTGTTTCTACACCCCTTGACCTTTCTTTCGTATACGGTAAACTATCCGTACTGCTCTAACTTTAAGCCGCCGTTTCCGGCGGCAAGGTTTTAAATATTAGTTGCTTTTGTTTTGCTCCGGCATATTGCTG